>Ga0194052_1001121_pt1 | contig 15952 bp, 13 predicted proteins | sample SepL226m_MetaG_FD_160117 | JGI IMG/M metagenome (GOLD analysis project Ga0194052, IMG submission 160117) | Anoxic zone freshwater microbial communities from boreal shield lake in IISD Experimental Lakes Area, Ontario, Canada - Sep2016-L227-6m | ecosystem: Environmental > Aquatic > Freshwater >... | reverse complement strand
GCCAAGGAGCTGGGCGTTCCCGAGAAGAAGCTCAAGGACGCCCTCAAGGCCGCCGGCATCGAGCCCGACGCCAAGAAGGGGGTCTGCGCCTTCTACTCCAAGGCCTCCGCCGAGAAGGCGAAGAAGGCGATCAAGTAGGGGCCTGGCACGGCCCCAGCCATTCGAGAGCGAAAGCGGAACCACCGATTCCGCAGATGGCACAGGTGGGCGCCGGCCCAGCAGGGAGAGCCACGACCTATCCCTGCGATCACCGGCCGAGATTTTCAAGCAAAAGCCAAATCAGCCACCGATGAACACCGATAAAGACATGATAAAAACCATTAAACACATCGTCTGCTTTTTCTTTATCAGCTTTTAATCGGTGTTTATCGGTGGTAAAAAAGCATTTCTTGCTGATCGGCCAGCTTCAGCCTGAAAATCCGTCCGCAGTCCCGCAAGGGCAGGATCATCCGGTGGCGCTGGGTTCCTTGGGCCCAGTTCCTGCTCAAGGTGCTCTCGGTGGACGTCCTGGTCTGCCCGCGCTGCGACAACCGCGTGCAGCGCATCGCCGTCATCCAGCAGTCCAGTGTCATCGCTGCGAGCCTCGCCTGCCTCAGTCGGAAAGAACAGCCGCCTTAATGGTGTGCTATACCCACCCGGTCAGACGCCTAACATGTGGGATGAGTTGATCTTGGCCCGGGCGAAGCGCTGGTCCATCGTGGGGCCAAACCTCTTTGACTGTCGTAGGCAAGGTCACAAAAGCGCCATCAGGCCCAACGCGGCACCCGGGAAGAACGGGCAGGACCTTCGGATTCGCGTATGACCTCAATAGCGGAGTCGGGACGCGCCAAAATGGGGCTTTTAAATTCCTTCTACACCACCACACAATGCCATAAACAGTCCAAACCTAGCGGAGCGGGCGACGCCGGGTGGCCGGGTGGTGTCTTCTTTCACCGACAGCCGACAGCCGACAGCCGACCGCTGATAGCCGTCAGACCTTGCTCCAGGGCACTTCGCCCGCAGCAAGGAAGGCCTCGCCGTCCAGGCCCTGCTCCTCGGCCCGCTTGAGCAGGTGCTGGAGGGCCTCGGCGGTGGCTTCGGCGTCCTGCAGGGCGCGGTGGGCGCGGGTGTTGGTGATGCCAAGGAACGCGCAGAGCTCGCCCAGGCTGCGCCGGGGCAGCTCTGGAATCAGCCGCTTGGCCAGCAGCCGGGTGCAGATGAGGCGGTGTCGGCGCCAGACGCCCTCCGGCAGCCAGGCCTTCAGGAAGCTGCCGTCGTAGGGGGCGTGGTGGGCCACCCAGACGCGACCTTCGAGCTGAGGCATGAGCTTCAGGGCCACCTGCTCCCAGGGAGGGGCGCCAGCCAGCATGGGCAGGGAGATGCCGGTGAGACGCTGGATCTCCTCGGGCAGGAACCCCTGGATGGAGGCCAGGCTGGAGTAGCGGTCCTCGACCACCAGGCCGGAGAGCCGCACCAGGCCCACCTCCGTGATCTCCGAGGGCTGGATGAACCGGCCATCCTTCCCCCAGCGGGCTTTCGGACTGCCGCCGGTGGTCTCCAGGTCGATCACCGCGAAGCTCAGCTCCCGCAAGACGGGGGAGCTGGATTCGAGGAGGGGTTGCTGGGTCATGCGCTGACCAGGGTCTTCAGGCCGGACTGAAACAGCACGTCCACCTTCTTGCCGAGGCGCCGCTGCACGCGGCCCAGGCCGAAGGAGGGGTGGTCCATCCAGGCGCCTTCCGCCCAGACTTCGGAGACGCGGTAGGGCCGAGCCGAGGCGCCACCCTGCTCCCGGACCAGGCTCTCCTGGAACTGGGCGGTCAGGGAGTTGGGCCGAGCGCCGCCGGGCTTGGCCGCGGCCGGAAGGCGCGGGACGCGCGGACTGCGGGCAAGCGGCGCGGGCTTGGCCGCGCGGTACTTGTGGACTGAGCGGCAGTTGCCGCAGATAAGCCGGTCGGGAACGCCATCGGAGGCGGTCAGTACCTGATGACGGGTCTCCCCACCGCAACGGCCGCAGGGGGCATCCACATCCTGGCCGGCATAGTAGATCTTCATGGCGTGAGACTCCCTGGGCCCTGGCCCGCAGGCTTCGCCAACGTTTCCGACCCTCTGTTCATGCCCATCAGACTAGCAGCCCAGCAGAGCCTTCACGTGGGCCAGCCGCTGTTCCCGCTCCTCGGCCTGGCCGCGCAGCTTGCTGACAGCTGCCTCGGGGGCCTTGGTGATGAAGCTGTCGTCCGCCAGGCGGGCGCGGAGGGGCTCCAGCTCCTTCTCGAGCTTGAGCAGCTCCTTTTCGAGCTTGGCCTGCTCTGCGGCGGGGTCCTTGAGCCCCGCCAGCTCCAGGGCCACGGTGCCCCCTGCCAGCACCGCGACACTGCGGGTGGGCGAGCTGAGGTCGGCCTTGGTGAAGGTGACGGACTCCAGGCGGGCGATGGACTTCAGGGCCTCTGTGAAGGGCTCCAGCTCCACCAGCGTGGTGAAGGCCGGCACCCGCTTGGCCGGGTCCACCCCCTGGTCCGCCTTGAGCCGCAGGAAGGCCGACAGCAGCTCCTGGAAGCGCGGGATGAGGGTGGCATCCCCGCCCTGGGTCTGGAGGATCGGCTCATCCACCGGCCAGCTCCTCAACGCCAACAGAGGATTTTCACCCAGAGGTAATCGCGCAGCGATGACCGCCTCGTGGATCTCTTCAGTCAGGAACGGCACAAACGGATGCAGGGCCCGCAGCAGGATGTCCAGGAAGCGCAGGATGGCGGCCTTCTGGCCCGGCGTGCCGCTCACGAGTTGCACCTTCGCTAGCTCGATGTAGGTGGCGCAGAAGTCGTCCCAGACCAGGTGGTAGAGCAGGTCCGAGGCCTCGTGGAACCGGAATTCCTCAAGCGCCTTCGTGACGGCGTTCAGCCCGTCCCGCATCTTTTTGATGAGCCAGAATTCGGCCTCGCCGAACTCGGGCTGTGTGGAGAGTGTGATGGAGTCGTCAAGATTCATTTGCACGAAACGCGATGCATTCCACAGCTTGTTGCAGAAGTTGCGGGAGGCCTCCAGGCGCGCGGTGCTCATGGCGATGTCCGTGCCCGGCGCGGCCATGATGGCCAGCGAGAAGCGCAGGGCGTCCGTGCCGTATTCCTCCATGACCTCCAGGGGGTCGATGACATTGCCCTTGGTCTTGCTCATTTTCTGACCGCTGGCATCGCGCACCAGGCTGTTGAAGTAGACCTTCCGGAAAGGTACCTCGCCCATCCAGGTGAGGCCCGCCATGGCCATGCGCGCCACCCAGAAGAAGAGGATGTCGTAGCCCGTGATGAGGACGCTGGTGGGGTAGTAGCGCTTGAGCTCCGTGGACTCTTCCGGCCACCCGAACACACTGAAGGGCCACAGCGCCGAACTGAACCACGTATCCAACGTATCTGGGTCTTGTATCAGCTCTTGTGCTCCGCATGCGCCGCAGGCGGAGGGAGCCTCCATCTCCACATGGAGCTCCCCGCACTTGCCGCAGGTCCAGGCGGGAATGCGGTGGCCCCAGACCAGTTGGCGGCTGATGCACCAGTCCTGGATGTTGGTGAGCCAGTGCTGCCAGACGGCGGCGTGGTGCTCGGGCGTGAACTGGATGGCTCCGGTCTGCACGGCGGTCAGGGCCTTGGCCGCGGCCTCCTTCACGTCCATGAACCACTGCTCGCTCACCAGGGGCTCCAGGGCCGCGCCGCTGCGGTCGCTGAGGCTGATCTTGTGGACGTAGTCCTCTACCTTGGCCAGGAAGCCCTGCTCCTCCAGATCCGCCAGCACGCGCTTGCGGGCCTCGAAGCGGTCCAGGCCGGCATAGGCGCCCGCCGCGGCGGTCATCTTGGCGTCGAAGCCGATGACGGTGATGGAGTCCAGCTTCAGGCGCTGGCCGGCGGCGAAGTCGTTGGGATCGTGGGCCGGAGTGACCTTCACGCAGCCGGTGCCGAAGGCGGGGTCCACGAAGCTGTCGGCCACCACCGGGATCTGGCGGCCCGTGAGGGGGAGGTTCAGGAACTTGCCCACCAGGCGGCCGTAGCGCTCATCATCCGGATGCACTGCCACGGCGGTGTCGCCCAGCATGGTCTCGGGGCGGGTGGTGGCGACCACCATGTCGCCGCTGCCGTCCGCCAGTGGGTAGCGCAGGTGCCAGAGCTTGCCCTTGCGCTCTTCGTATTTCACTTCAAGGTCGCTGAGGGCGGTCTGCAGGGCGGGGTCCCACTGGATCATGCGGGGCCCACGGTAGATCCGGCCGGCCTTGTAGCTCTCCACGAAGACGTGGCGCACCGCCTTGTTCAGGGCCGGGTCCAGGGTGAAGCGGTTGCGGGTCCAGTCCACGGAGCAGCCCAGGCGCTTCAGCTGGTGTTCGATGGCACCCTGGTTCTTGTCTTTCCAGTCCCAGATCCGTTGCTCGAAGGCCGCACGGCCCAGCTTGTGGCGGTCGGTGCCCTCGGCCTTGAGCTGGCGCTCCACCATCATCTGCGTGGCGATGCCGGCGTGGTCCGTGCCGGGCACCCAGAGGGCGTCGAAACCCTGGGCGCGCTTGAAGCGCGTCAGAACGTCGTGGAGGGTGTTCACCAGGGCGTGGCCCATGTGCAGGTTGCCCGTGATGTTGGGCGGCGGGATCACGATGGACCAGGGCTCCTTGCCGCTCTCCGGGGCCGCCTCGAAGGCCCGGGAGGCCTCCCACACCGCGTACCAGCGCTCCTGGGCGGTCTTGAAGTCGAATGCCTTGTCCATCTCGCGCATGGGAATCCTTGGGGGCCGGGCCGGGCTCTGGGTCGGGAAGGCCGACCCGGGAGAGAGAAGACACCAAGGAACCCGGTCAACCGGCGAGCTCTTGGTCCCGAAGCTACCAGTCTACCTGTGGATTCCGGCCGCTTCCAGCGGGGGGCTTAGAGTGCCTAACAAAACCCCGCGGGGCGCCTGCCTGGCTTCCTCCCTGCGGGCGTGGGGTGGCGGGCTTCCCGAGGCCGCGTCACGCTCGTCTCCCGTAGTCCCTGCTACGCCTCGACTCGCCTTCCTTGCCTCGCTCGCCCGGCACCCATCGCGCGGCTCCGTGGGGTTTTGTTAGGCACTCTTAATCCCCGTCGCTTCGCTCCCACACCTCTTCCCACTCCAGGTCTGTCCACCACTCCATCTCAAGACCGTCACAGGTCTTGCCGTAGGAGGGGCAGGCGACGCAGCCGTCGCCCCGGTGGACCTCGGCGTCATGCTCCGGGGGGTAGCGCTGGACCAGGTCCAGGCCCGCTTCCCGGGCCGCCTGCTCGGCCTCGGTCATGGGCCGGCTGGGCAGGTCCAGGACGTGGAAGCGCCGCAGCCGCTCCTGGCTCTCAGGGAACATGACAGAGTTCTCGGCATCGATGTGCTGCCAGAGGGAGCGGGTGTAGGCCATGGCCAGCTCCTGCAGGCGCAGCCGATCCGCCTCGGTGGCCAGGGGGCTGTCCAGCAGCTCGGCCAGGCTGTCCAGCAGGCCGCCCATGCGGTGGTGCTCGCCGGTCAGGGCGGGGATGGGGCCGCGCTCGGCGGGCAGCTCGGCCCGCTCCACCAGGGCCCGAAAAAGGACAACCTCCTCCTTGTCGTGGTGGAAGGTGCCGGCGTAATGGCGGAAGAAGGCCAGGAACCGCGCGCCATCTGCCGTATCGCCGCCGCCGGCCAGGCGGGCGGTCACGAAGGCGCGGAGGGAACCCAGCACCTGCTCGATGAGGTCATGTTCGGCGTGGAGGTCGTCGATCAGCTGCATGCTCAGGCCCGGACCGCCGCGCCTTCCACCCTCATCCCCAGGGACTGGAGCAGCCACTGGTCGTGGTCCAGGCCAGGGCCGGGGGTGGTGAGCAGCTTCTCGCCGGTGAAGATGCTGTTGGCACCCGCGAAGAAGCAGAGGGCCTGAAGCTCATCGCTCATCTGGGCACGGCCGGCGCTGAGGCGGATGCGGCTTTTGGGGAACAGGATTCGCGCGGCGGCGATCATGCGCACCAGCTCTAGCGGGGGCAGGGGATCGACATCCGCCAGGGGCGTACCGTCCACGGCCACGAACTGGTTGATGGGGATGCTCTCGGGGGCCGGTTCCAGCTCCGTCAGCTCCTGCAGGAAGTGGATGCGCTGGTCGACGGTCTCGCCCATGCCGACGATGCCCCCGGAGCAGACCTCCAGGCCCGCGGCGCGCACGGCGGCGATGGTCTCCAGGCGCTCGTCGAACTTGCGGGTCGAGATGATGGTCTCGTAGAAGTCGCGGCTGGAGTCGATGTTGTGGTTGTAGACCTGGCACCCGGCGGCCTTCAGCCGCTTGGCCTGGGGCTCGTTCAGCATGCCGAGGGTCACGCAGACCTCCATGCCCATGCCCGAGACGCCCTGCACCATCTCCAGGACCGCGTCGAAGTTGGCGTCGTCCTTCACCTCGCGCCAGGCGGCGCCCATGCAGTAACGGGTGGAGCCCGCGGCCTTGGCCTCGGCGGCCCCAGCCAGCACCTTGGCGACGTCCTTGAGAGGCTCGACCTTCAGGGCGGTCTGGTAGCGGGCGCTCTGGGGGCAATAGGCGCAGTCCTCGGGGCAGGCGCCGGTCTTGATGGAATCCAGCGTGCAGAACTGGATCTCCTCTGCGTTCCAGTGCTGCCGGTGAGCCGTGGCCGCCCGGTACAGGAGCTCTGGCACGGGCAGGTCATGGATGGCTCGGATGGCGGCAGCGGTCTGGGACATGGGGCGCTCGCAAAGGGCCTATTCTACCCCGATCAAGAGTCCCCCCTGGTTCCGGTTGAGGCGGTGGTCCACGCTGGGTTTCCTGAGCATGGGGCGGAGCCGTTGGCAGCACGGGCCGCAGGGGCTGTAATAATGCGCCACGGCGGGCTGTAAGTAGGCGACCTGGGTGTCGTAATTCATCTGCAGCGGTCTGTGGTGCGTTCTGGGATTCCGGCGTTCCTGGACCTGGTATGTGAAAAAGGGTGGGGGCTGGCGGAACCTGGAGAGCTGCGTGCTAGATTGGGATTCTTCCCCACGCAGACCCCGCCAGGAGTGCCTTTGGCCGCTTGTCCCGACCCGTCCGCGCCCGTCACCGCCTTGTCCCACGAGCAGCGGATTCGGCTGTATCGGAACATCTACGCCGCCCGCCGGATCGACGACAAGGAGATCCTCGGGAAGCGCCAGAACAAGGTCTTCTTCCAGATCAACGGCGTGGGCCACGAGGCCGTGCAGGCCGCGGCCGCCATGGTGTTCCGACCGGGTCACGACTGGTTCTTCTTCTATTACCGCGACCGCGCCCTGGCCTACGGGCTGGGCTACACGGCCCGGGAGATGTTCCTGGGTTCCGTCGGTGCGGGTGCGGATCCCGCCAGTGGCGGCCGCCAGATGCCCAGCCACTGGGGGCACAAGGACCTCAACATCTTCACCACCTCCAGCCCCACCGGCAGCCAGCTGCTCCAGGCCGTGGGCGCGGCGGAGGCGGTGCTGCGGGCCGAGCGGATCGGTCTGCTGGAGCGCCTCGGCATCCACTCGGACGAGGTGGTGCTGACCAGCACCGGGGACGGCACCTGCAGCCAGGGTGAGTTCTGGGAGGCCGTCAGCAACGCCGTGAACCTGAAGGCGCCGGTGGTCTTCCTGGTGGAGGACAACGGATACGCCATCAGCACCCCCACCGAGGTGCAGTACTCCGGCGGCAATGTGGCCGCGCTGCTGCAGGGCTACGCGGCCCACGGCTTGCTGATCCTGGATGAGGTCGACGGCTGCGATCCCCTGGCCAGCTACGCGGCGCTGCAGGCCGCCGCAGACTACGCCCGCGCCCGCCGGGGCCCGGCCCTGGTGCGGGCCAGGACGATCCGCCCCTACAGCCACTCGCTCTCCGATGATGAGCAGGCCTACAAGTCCAAGACGCTGCGGGAGGCCGAGGCCCTCCGCGATCCGGTGACCAACTACGCCCTGCAGCTGGTGGCCTGGGGGGACCTTACCGAGGCGGAGCTTGCCGAACTCAAGGAGGAGGTCCAGACCGAGATCAACACGGCCTGGGATGGCGCCGAGACCGCGCCGGGCCCCGCCTCCGGCAGCTACTACCGGCACCTCTACAGCGAGGCCGTGGATCCCACGGCCCTGACCTTCGACACCGAAGCCGAGGCCGGAGACCAGGCCACGGGCACCAAGACCATGATCGACCTCATCAACGCCACCCTGAAGCATGAGATGGCGCGGGACCGGCGGATCCTGGTGTTCGGCGAAGACGTGGCCGATGTCAGTCATGACGACAACGCCGAGGAGCTCAAGGGCAAGGGCGGCGTGTTCAAGGCGACCCACGGCCTGCAGAAGCGGTTCGGCCAGGACCGCGTCTTCAACACACCCCTGGCCGAGGCCACCATCGTGGGCCGGGCCATCGGGCTTGCCGTGCGCGGCTTCAAGCCCGTGGTGGAGATCCAGTTCTTCGACTACATCTGGCCCGCCATGCAGCAGCTGCGGGACGAGCTGGCCAACATCCGGTGGCGCTCCAATGGCGCCTTCGCGTCGCCCATGGTGGTCCGCGTGCCCATCGCCGGCTACCTCATGGGTGGCGGCACCTACCACAGCCAGTGCGGGGAGAGCATCTTCACCCACATCCCGGGCCTGCGCGTGATCTGCCCCAGCTCGGCGCTGGATGCGGCCGGCCTGCTCCGGACCGCGATCCGCTGCCAGGACCCGGTCCTCTTCCTTGAGCCCAAGCACCTCTATCGGCAGACCCACAACAAGGGCAACGACCCCGGCCCGGACTTCATGATCCCCTTCGGCAAGGCCCGCACCGTGCGCGAGGGGTCAGACCTGTCCGTCATCACCTTCGGCAACACAGTCCACCGGGCCGTCCAGGCCGCCCGGGAGGCCGAGAAGGAAGGCATCTCCGTAGAGATCATCGACCTCAGGTCCCTCAATCCCTACGACTGGGCGGCCATCGAACGCACGGTGAAGAAGACCCACCGCGTCCTGGTGGCCCATGAGGACACCCTGGCCTGGGGTTACGGTGCCGAGTTGGCGGCCCGCATCGCCGACGAGCTGTTCTTCCACCTGGACGCCCCCGTGCGGCGGTTGGCCGCCAAGGACACCTGGGTGGCCTACAACCCCGCTCTCGAAGACGAGATCCTGCCCCAGCCCAAGGACTTCCTGGAGGCCTACCGCCGGCTGGTGATCATCTAGAAAATTCACTGGATAGGTCATCCGGGCCGATATCCTCCGTAGCAACACCTGGAGGTGTCATGAGAGTCGTGTCGATCGCCCTTTTCCTAGCCGCCAGCACTGCCTTCGCCCAGCTGGGCGCACCCTACAACGCCCCGGCGGGACCGGAGCGGACCTGGACCCTGGGGGCCCAGACCTTCGGACCCACGCTGACGGGCCACTTCTCGGGCAAGCAGGACGGCCAGCCCATCCTGGTGGACCTGGAGGCGGATCTCGGCCTGGGCAAGGACAAGGCCACGGCGGGTTTCTTCGTGGACTACCAGGGACCCCGCTTCGCCCTCCAGGTGTCCAGCGGCACCGTGGAGTACCTGGGTGACCGCGTGGTAAACCGGGTCGTGACCATCAACAATGTCCCCTATGCCATCGGCAGCCGGGTCCAGTCCCGCGTCAAGCTCGCCGCCGTGGACGGCACCTGGACCATCAAGTTCGTCAGCGACCCCACAGGCTGGCTGGGTCTGGACCTCGGGGTCAAGTCCTGGACCCTCGACATGGACGCGGCAGGCACCTTGCCGCTGCCCGCACCCCAGACCCCCACCCGAGCCAGCACCCGCGTGACGGTGCCCATCCCACAGATCGGCCTGTCCGGCGGCAGCCGCGGCTACAACGGCGCGGTGGAAGCGAAGGCCTACGTGCACTTCCTGGCCTACAAGCAGGCCAAATACACGCTGCTGGGCGCAGATGTCCGCGTGTTCCCGGTCAAGTGGTTCGGCCTGCGGGCTTTCTACGAGGGCGGCAAGTTCGATGTGCCCAAGGGCTCCGTGAAGGATGACCTGGAGTTCATGCTGGAGTGCAAGGGCGTCGGCATGGGCGCCGTGATCCGGTTTTAAAAAGTCTGAACTTCCCTAAAAAAAGAGATAGACGAAGCCAATTCTGTCATGCTGATCGCCGTGACCCGTCAAGGGCGGACCTCACATATACGCTTTGACGGCCTTGTCTGGGGAAAGTCATCGCATCATCATCACCAGACTATCTGCAGGAATACCGTCATGGCTCAAGGCACCGTCAAGTGGTTCAACGCCGAGAAGGGCTTTGGTTTCATCACCCCCGATGAGGGCGGCGCTGATCTCTTCGTCCACCACACTGCTATCCAGGGCGGCGGCTTCCGCACGCTGGACGAGAACCAGCGCGTCAGCTTCGAAGTCGCTCAGGGCCAGAAGGGCCCCCAGGCCACCAACGTCCAGAAGCTCTAGAGCCTCTGCAATCCAATGAAAAGGCGGCCTCCGGGCCGCCTTTTTTTGGTGCTGGGGACTTCCGGAAGACCCTAGTGGTGCCCGTGGTGGTCCACGGGGGCGGCCTTGCCGATGAACTCGGGCTTCCGGCCCAGGAAGATCACCCAGAGTCCGTAGCCAGCCAGGCTGGCAACACCAACGGCGAAGAAGCCGGGCAGAGCCTTGGCGAGGCCCGGGTTCCGGAAGCTGAGCAGACCCAGGGCAGCGCCGAAGAGTGCCACCAGGATCAGCAGCAGGCCCCAGCGGCTCGCGGCCACGGGATTCTGGGCAATCTCCTCAGGCAGGGTGCCGAGGGGGTTCTTCACTTCCCCGGCCACGTGGGTGCCCTGGAAGAGCAGGACTGCAAAGAGGACAAAGTAGAACACCAGGAAGAGCATGGGCTGACTCCAGAGGCTCCAGGATCGCATGAATGCTGGGGCTGAGTGGGCTGGTCACCGGTCACGAATTTCAGGGCTTGACCAATTCAAACGACCGATTAAGATTTTAAAAGTGATTTGATCATTCGATTGATTATCATAGAGGTATCCATGGTTTCTCCCCTGTTGGGCCAAGACACACGCTCCCGGCTCATCGAATCCGCCATCCTGCACTTTGCCGCCCGAGGGTACGACGGGACGGGTATCCGCGAGATCGCCAAGGGCGCCCAGGCCAACTCCGCCCTGGTGGCCTACCACTTCTGCGGCAAGGAGGGCCTCTACCTGGAAGCCCTCAAGGCCGTGTTCTGCCGCAAGACCTCGCCCCTGATCGGCCTCCAGCCCCTCCCTCCGGCGGATGCCCCCGGGGCTAGGCAGGCGGCCTTGGAAGGGCTGCGGGCCTACCTCCGGGCCTTCATCACCGAACTGATGTCCTGTGATGCCTCCGATCCCGCAGATGAGGCCGCCATGGTGCTCATGGCCCGCGAGATGCAGGGCCCCCGGGAGGCTTCGGCGCCGGTGCTCATGGCGCACATCGAGCCCTACGTGACCTACCTCATGGCCTGCCTGTCGCTGCTGCGTCCGGACCTGGACGAGGAGGCGCTCTTCCTCATGGGCAACAGCATCCAGGGTCAGGTCCTGCAGTTCCGGAACTCTCTGGGGATCATCCGGCTGCTCCGGGGCAACCCGGCCTTCCCCGAGGACCTGGAGAAACTCATTCAGCACTTCATTGATTTCAGCCTGCGGGGACTCGGCGTTCCTGAGGCCTTCCCGCTGCCGAGGACCTGACATGCTCCTGCTCTCCCCGCCTACCCTCCAGGCGCCGCCGCCCGCCGCGACCGCCTCCCCCGTTTCCCTGGACCTGGCCGCCGCCCTCGGTCGCGCCCGGGATGAGAATCCGATGCTCCGCGCCGCGAAGGCCCGGGTGGAGGAGCGCCGGGGTCTCATCACCACCACCCGCGCCGACGCCCTGCCGCAGCTGTCCCTGATCGGGGACTTCACCCGGACCCGGGACGTCACCATGCTCAACAGCAGCTTCGCAGATCTGGCGCCCCAGTTCGGGTTCCCGGTGGCCAGCCTGGTGGGAACCCGCAGCGTCTACACCAGCCAGGCCAGCCTGACGCAGCCCCTCTTCTACTGGGGCAAGCTGGGCACCGCCGTGGACATCGCCCGCATGGGTGAGACCGAAGCGACTCTGGCTTACACCACCTCGGAGCTGGACGTGCTGCACGGGGTGGCCAAGGCCTACCTGGGCGTGCTGGTGGCCCGGGCGGAGCGTGAGGTCATCGCCAGCCGCCGCCGCACCGCCGAGCAGTTCGTGGCGGATGTGAAGGCCAAGCTGGAGGCCCAAACCGCCACGGAGCTGGACCGCATCCGCGCCGAGAGCGAGCTCCTGGCCGTGATCCCCGAGGCGCTCCAGGCCGAGGCCAACCTGCAGCGGGCCCTGGAGGTGCTGAACGGCCAGCTGGGCCTGGATCCCAAGGCTCCCCTGAGCCTGGCAGAGCTGGGCCGGCCCAAACCCGTGGCCAGGCCCGCGGGTGCCGAGCGCAGCGAGCTGGCCCAGCTGCGGCAACAGGAGGCGATGTACCGCGCCAACGAGAAGATCATCACCTCGGACCTGCGGCCGAAGTTCGACCTCAGCGCCACCTACGGCTACCAGGCCGCCAAGACTGACAACCTGTTCAAGGAGCCCTACGACACCTGGCGGGTGAGCGTCACCATGAAGTTCCCGATCTTCGACGGGCTGCGCAGCTCCGGCAAGCGGGCCCAGAACTCGGCCCAGCTCGAGCAGGTGAAGCAGGTCCGCATCGACCGGGAGCGGAGCATCGCCATCGAGCAGAGCAGCGCCGACCGCGAACTGGAGAAGGCCGCGGCCATGGATGAGGCGGCCCGTCGCGCCCACGACGCCACGGTGGAGGCCCTGCGCATGAGCCGGGAGTCCTTCGACCAGGGCCTCATCACCTCGCTCGATCTGCTGCAGGCGGAGCGCGCGGAGCGCCAGGCTGAGAGCCAGCGCTGCCGCGCCGAGCTGGGCCTCTGGTCCGCCCGCTTCGATCAGCGCCGCGCCCTCGGCCTGCCCCCTCTCTGATCCTCTGACCCTCGCTCTCAAGACTCTGAATAAGGAACCACGATATGCGCGCCAATACCCTCATCTATGCCCTGGTCCCGGTGGTCCTCATCGCCGGTGCCGCTGCCTACCACCGCAGCCAGCGCAACACCGAGCTGAGCCACCAGACCAAGGTCAAGGCCGAGGGTCTGCTGGCGGTGACGCTGGTGCCGGTGGAGGAACACACTTTCCGTCCCGCTGTGCCCTTCACGGGCACCTTGTTGGCTGTGAACCGCGCCGAGCTCAAGGGTGAGGTCACGGGCCGCATGACGCGCGTGGTCGTCCAGGAAGGCGACACCGTGGCCGCCGGCGCCCTGCTGGGCGCCCAGGACGAGGACGACTACCTGCTGGGCGTGCAGGCCGCCGAGGCCCAGCTGGCCCAGGCCAGGGCCCAGGCCCTGCAGGCCCAGCGGGACAATGACCGCGCCATCTCCCTGCTGGAGAAGCGCAGCATCACCAAGCAGTCCGCCCAGCAGGCCGAGACCGCTTACAATGCCACCCGGGCCGCTGTCCAGGCGGCCGAGAGCAACCTGGGCCTCGCCCGACTCCGCCTGAAGAAGGCCCGCATCGTGGCACCCTTCGCGGGCCAGGTGGCCCGGCGGCTGGTCCAGCCCGGCGAGATGCTGAACCCCGGCCAGGCCGCCTTCGAAGTGGTGGACAACCGCAAGCTGGAGATCCAGGCCAACCTGTCGGCCGAGGTCATGGGGCTTGTGAAGCCCGGGCTAACGGTCACCTTCCGCACGGCCGGCATCGGCCACCCGGTGGCGGGCACCCTCACCCAGGTGAGCCCCTCCCTGTCGGCGGACGGGCGCACCCTGCGCGTCCGCATTGAAGTCTCGAATTCCGACGGCCAGCTCAAGGGCGGCCTCTTTGTGGAGGGCGTCATCCTGGGTCAGGGCGAGGTGAAGCTGCCTGCCTTGCCGGCCACCCTCCTCAAGGCTGAGAGTGGCGACGCCGACCTGTTCGTGGCCCAGGAGGGTGTGGCCCATCGCCGCAAGGTCTCCCTGGGGGTCGAGCAGAACGGCTTCCGCCCCGTCCAGGGTCTGGTGCTGAAGGACCTGGTCATCGACGGCGGCAAGGACCTGGTGGGCGAAGGCACGCGCCTGCAGGTCATGACCACAGCTGTCGGAGGGAAGTGACATGTTCCTCTCCGATTTCTCCATCCGAAGGCCCGTCTTCACCGTCTGCATCATGCTGGCCCTGGTGGTGCTCGGCCTCTTCTCGGTGAAGGGCCTGGGCATCGAGCAGTTCCCCAACACCGATCTCCCCATCGTCACGGTCTCCATCATCTATCCCGGCGCCAGCCCCGAGTCCGTCAAGCAGGACGTGGTCAAGCGGGTGGAAGAAGCGGTCAATCCCCTGGAGGCGATCAAGGAGATCAGCTCCACCAGCCAGGAGGGTCTGGGGACGCTCCTGATCCAGTTCCAGCTCGGCCGTGACATCGACAAGGCCCTGGAGGATGTGCGCACCAAGATCGGCCAGATCCGTCGCACCCTCCCGAACAACATCGAAGAGCCCGTCATCTCCAAGTTCGACCCGGCCCAGCTGCCCGTGCTTTCGCTGGTGCTGAAGCCGGATGCCAAGCACACGGCCATGAATGACCGGGAGTTGACCCGCATCGCCGACGACTTCCTGAAGCGCCGCCTCGAGAACGTGAGCGGCGTCGGCAAGGTGGAGCTGGCTGGCGGCAGCACCCGGGAGATCCTCATTCAGGTGGACCCCCAGGCCCTGGAGTCCCGCGGACTCTCGCTGAACGCAGTCATGAACACTCTGGGCAATGACACCACGGCCATCCCCAGCGGGAGCCTGCTCCAGGGCCGACGCGAGGTGTCCGTGAAGGTGGATGCCAAGGCCAAGTCCGTGGATGACTTCCGCCATGTGGTGGTGGGCAACAAGCTGGGCCGCCCCATCGAGCTGCAGGAGGTGGCCACGGTGGTCGACGGCGTGAGGGAGCGCCGCAGCTTGGCCCGGCTGGATGGCCGGGACGTGGTGGCCTTGGAGCTGCAGCGGCAGACCGGTGGCAACACGGTGGCCATGGTGACCGCGGTCCGAAAGACCCTCTCCAGCCTGGAACCCGAGCTGGAGAAGCAGGGCGTGGAGGTGGTGACCGCCCGCGACAATGCCCGCTTCATCTCCGACAGCGTGGAGGACGTGAAGATGTCCATCTACCTGGGCGGCCTGCTGACCGTGATCATCGTCTTCTACTTCCTGAAGAGCTGGCGCTCCACCCTCATCACCAGCCTCACCCTGCCGGTGTCCGTGATCTCCACCTTCATCATCATGAAGGCCCTGAACTTCACCCTGAACACCATGACCTTGATGGGCCTCAGCCTGGCCATCGGCATCCTCATCGACGATGCCATCGTGGTCCGGGAGAACATCACCCGGCACGCAGAGATGGGCAAGGACCACGTATCTGCCGCCCGGGACGGCACGGCGGAGATTGGCCCCGCCGTCATCGCCACCACCCTGTCGATTCTCGCCGTGTTCGTACCTGTGGCCTTCATGGGCGGCATCGTGGGCAAGTTCTTCTTCCCCTTCGGCATCGTGGTGGCCTTCGCCGTGGCGATCTCGCTCTTCGTGAGCTTCACCCTGGATCCCATGCTCAGCGCCGTCTGGCCCGATCCCGAGCACGAGAAGAGCGCCGATGCCCATGTGCACTACAAGGGCAAGAACCTGATCATGCGCAGCGTCGAGGCCTTCAGCCGGATGCTGGACAGCTGGGAGGTTTACTACAAAGCCGCCATCGAGTGGGCCCTCGGGCACCGGTGGTCCGTCATGGGGATCGGCTTCGGCAGCTGGGTGCTGGCCATGTCGCTCATCGGGCTGCTCGGCAACAACTTCATGCCCGACTACGACCGCGGCGACCTGGCGGTGACCTTCAAGGCCGAGCCAGGCTCCAGCCTCCAGACCACGCGGCAGAAGGCCGAGGCCATCGAGGCCATCATCAAGGCCACCCCCGGCGTGGAGCTGGCCTACACCACCATCGGCACGGGCCTCAACGGGACCATCAACTCCGGCAACATCTACGTGAAGCTGAAGGAGGGCCG
>Ga0194052_1001118_pt1 | contig 16010 bp, 19 predicted proteins | sample SepL226m_MetaG_FD_160117 | JGI IMG/M metagenome (GOLD analysis project Ga0194052, IMG submission 160117) | Anoxic zone freshwater microbial communities from boreal shield lake in IISD Experimental Lakes Area, Ontario, Canada - Sep2016-L227-6m | ecosystem: Environmental > Aquatic > Freshwater >... | reverse complement strand
GACCTGCGCGCCATCGCCCGCTGGGCCATGCAGTTCGGCGACGGCATCCAGGTCCTGGAGCCCGCGCGCCTGGCGGATCGCATCAAGCAGGTGGGTGCCGTCTGGGCCGGGCGTGAGCGCCCGACTGCCGCTGCCCCCGCCCCCCGCGCCGCGGCCGAGCCCCGGCGCCATGAGGGCCGCCCGCCCCGCGAAGGCCGTCCCGAGCGCGAGCCCCGTCCCGAGCGCGAAGCCCGCCCCGAGCGCGAGCCCCGTCCAGAGCGTGAAGCCCGACCCGAGCGTGAAGCCCGACCCGAGCGCGAGGCCCGGCCCGAGCGCGAGCCCCGGCATGACCGCGACCGCGACGAAGCCCCCAAGGCCAAGCCCGGCAAGGTGGAAGTCATCCGCTTCGACCGGCTCTGAGCCCAGGCCCTACTCCGCCAGCCACCACCCGCGGCGGCCGGGCACGAAGCCGTAGGTCTGCCCGAGGGCGCTGAAGCCCACGCCGCGCAGTCGGCGGTCCAGGGCCAGGTAGCTGACCACGTAAGTCAGCTGGAGGAGGGGATGGTCCCGCTGGATCAGGGTGTTGATCTGCCGGTAGAGCGCCTGACGGCGTTTTGGGTCCAGCTCGTGCCTACCCTGCTCGAACAGCGCGTCCACCTCGGGATTCTGGTAGCGGGTGACGTTGGTGCCGCCCTTGATCCCCTCGGTGGTGAAGAGGGGGCTCTCGCTGTCGGGGTCGAGGCTGGTGCTCCAGGCGAAGTCCCAGATGTCGCCCTCTCCTTTGGCGGACTTGACCTGGACGTCATCGAAGCCCGTGCGGCGGAGCTCGATCAGGATTCCGAACTTGCTCGCCGCGTCGCGGAAGGCCTGGGCAGCGTCCCGCTGGCCGAAGTCCGGGCGGCAGTACATGACCAGCTTCAGAGGGCGCCCCTGAGCGTCCCGACACACCCCATCCGGCCCTGGGGTCCAGCCCGCTTCCCGGAGCAGCCCCCGGGCCCGCTCCGCACTGGGAATCGTCTCCACCCGGGCCTCCCAGGCCCAGCTCCCGGGCGGCCACAGGCTGTTGGCCAGACGGGCGATGCGGAGGTGGCGCTGGGCCATGAGGAACTCCCAGGGCAGCGCCTCGGACAGGGCGCGTCGCAGACGCACATCCCCCAGCAGGCTGCGGCGGGAATTGCAGTTGAACCAGAACACGTCATAGGCCCCCTGTGGCGCGGACTGGGCCACCAGGGTCCCATCCCCGAAGGCGCCACGGCGCAGCAGGTAGTGATGGAACCAGCCCAACTCCCCGGCATGGTAGGCGTGCGCCAGGAATTGGCGGGCATGCTCCCCGGGGTCCGCGGCCTGGACCTGGAACTGGAAGCCCTCCCACCGGCCCGGATGCGGCCCGGCATAGCCCGCCCAACGCTCGAGTCGGACCTCCCGGCCCGTGGCGCCCGGCAGCACCCGGTAGGGTCCCGAGCCGATGGGGGCGAAGTTGAGCGGGTGCTGGAGCGGGTTCACCCCCAGCGTGTAGAGCCGGCGCGGCACAGGCTGGAAGTCATGCAGGTCCGAGAGCAGCGAGGCCCGCGGCTCCTTCAGGCGGATGCGGAGGCGGAGCGGCCCCTCAGCCACCAGGCTGTCCAGGGTGCGGACGCCCACCAAGTCATAGACCTTCCGGACCTGCGGCAGCGAGAGCAGGCGCCAGGTGGCCACCAGGTCCTCGGCTTCGAGGGGCGAGCCGTCCTGCCAGCGCAGCCCCGGCCGCAGCTTCAGCAGGATGTCCCGGCCCGAAGCCGAGATCTCCCAGCTCTCCAGCAGCTGGGGCACGAAGGCCCCGCGCTCGTCCACAGCCACCAGGCGGTCGAAGACCAGGTCTGCCACCTGGGACTCCACCTCCCGGGCCAGCAGCAGCGGGTTCAGGCTCAGGAGCGACTTGTCCAGGGCCACGCAGATCGGCTCCCCGGCGCCGAGACTGAGGCCGAGGAAGAGCGCGAAGAGGAGGGAGCACCAACGCATGGTGCCTCCTCATCGGTGTCGTGGGGCCGATCCTGAATACCGGTCAGGGCCGGGCTGTCTCCACCAGCTCGACCAGCGCCTCGGCCATGGTCTGCCCAGTCCGGGGGGGATTCTCCACCACGGAGCCCACCAGGTGCTGCTTTCCGCCCGGCTGGGTGGCGAAGAGGTAGAACGTGGGCACCCGGGCCACGACCTGGGGGGCGCAGCCCGTGGGCCAGTGGGCCGGCTCCAGCTGCTTGTCCCGGTTGACGCCCAGGTAGTGGATCTCGATGAACGGGGTCGGCACCGCCTCCAGGGCCAGCAGGTCCGGCAGCTGCAAGTGGCTGTCGGCGCACCAGGAGCCGAACACAGCCACCATGGTGAAGGGCTGGTGGATGGCCTGCCAGCGCCCCTTGAGCTGGGCAGACAGCCGGATCTGCGCCAGGTTGTCCCGGAACACTGCCCGGTGGGCCAGGATCGCCTTGCCTGTGGCAGGCCCCAGCAGCAGGGGCAGGCTGTCCTTGACGTCTACCAGGGGGCCCGACGGCAGGCTGGTTGTCTGAACCACGGCCACGGCACCGGTCTGGGCCTGCAGTCCCAGGGCGACGAGGGCCAGAAAGGCTGCTTTCATGGGGTTCTCCTGGGCTGATGATAGCCCGAGCGAATACTTGACTCGTTTGCTCAGGAATACTAGCCTTGAGGTTGGAGCACACTCCGTGAAAATCTCGGCTCGAGGCAGGTACAGCATGCAGGCCCTCTTTGACCTGGCCCACCACAGCCACGGCCAGCCGGTGCCGCTGCACGTGATCGCCGAGCGCCAGAAGCTCTCCCTGCCCTTCCTGGAGCAGATCTTCAACAAGCTCAAGAAGGCCGGCGTGGTCGCCAGCGTCCGCGGTCCCAAAGGCGGCTACATCCTCACGCGGCCCTGTAACCAGGTGAGCGTGGGCGAGGTGCTCCGCCTGACGGACAGCAGCTTCTACGCCGCCGCCAAGGAAGATCCCAAGGCTGCTAATCAGGTGCTGAAGTCTGATGAGCGCATGAGCCAGATGCTCTGGAATCGCCTCTCGGACCACATCTCGGCCTTCATGGAGAAGGTCACCTTCGCGGATCTTTGCTCCGAGACCTCCAGCAACACCTGCCCCGACTGCACCTGCCCGGAATACGTGCAGGACGTCCAGGGCCAGTTCGTGCGAGGGGAACGCAAGGCCTGCGGCGTGCTTTGATGTCGGTCCAGGGGGGACCGCCCGGGCCCTGCGGGCCCTCTGCGTCCCCCCTGGGACCCCCGCTGCTCGGCCGGGCAAAGCCCGTCCTCGCAGCCCATCAGTCCCCACAGGGCTGGCCCGGTAGACTGGGACCGTGAGTAACCCCTGCGCCCTGCCCAGCCTGGCCTATCCGCCCACGGAGACCGATCTTGCGGACCTACCCCGCCTGGAGCGGAAGCTGGCCCGGCGCCTGGGCGCGACCAATGGCGCCTACGACCTCATCGCTGACGGGGACCGCATCCTGGTGGCCGTCAGTGGCGGCAAGGACAGCTGGGCCCTGCTGGACCTGCTGGAGCGGCTACGGAAGCGCGCGCCCGTCACCTTCTCGGTGGACGCCGTCACCGTCGACCCTGGCTTCCCCCAGTTCAATCCGGACCCCATCGCCGAGGTCTGCGAGCGCCTAGGCGTCCCGCACCATGTCATCCCCGCCCCCATCGACAAGATGGTGCGCACCAAGCCCGAGGAGCTGCCCTGCATCATCTGCTCGCGGCTGCGGCGCGGCGTGCTCTACTCCTTCGCCAAACAGCGCGGCTTCACCAAGATCGCCCTGGGCCACCACCTGGACGACCTCATCGAGACCCTGCTCATCAACCTGTTCTTCGAGGGCCGCCTCAGCACCATGCCCCTGCGCCTGCTGAGCGACGACGGCGCCAACACGGTCATCCGCCCCCTGGGCACCTGCGAAGAGAAAGACCTGCAGCGCTACGCCTGGCTGCGCGGCTTCCCCATCGTGCCCTGCGGCTGCCCCCTCTGCGGCTGCTCCAGCCTGGAGAGCCGCCGCAAGCAGGTGAAGGAGCTCATCGCCTCCATGGAAGGCAGCATCCCCCAGCTCAAGGCCTCCATGCTCGGCGCCATGGGCAACGTGAAGCTGAGCCACCTGCTAGACCTGAAGCTGGGCGCCCTGCACGCCAAAGGCACCGACGAAGCCGTCGAACGGCTGGGGTAGGGTTGGGGTTTTAGAAAAGGAAGAGAGATAAGCGGCGTGGCCGGAAGTCATCCCCGTTCATCCCTGTTATCCCCGTCAACAGCAGTTCTCTTTTCAGGCAATGCTCCGCTCTCCTCCGCTCCTCAGTCGTTCCTCCGCTTATCCCTTTTTTCCATTGCACCTATGCTGGACCCCAAACACCAGGAGCCATCATGAACGTGCTGATCGTCCTTGCCCACCCGGAACCCAAGAGCTTCAACGGCGCGTTGTTCGAGACGGCCATCGCCACGCTGCGGGCGGCGGGCCACTCCGTCGTCACCAGCGACCTGCACCGCCTGGGGTTCAGCCCCCTCTCAGACCGATCCAACTTCACCGCGGCCAAGGACCCGGACTATCTGAAGCTCCAGACCGAGGAACTGCACGCCACGGAGACCCACGGCTTCGCGCCGGAGCTGGAGGCGGAGATCGCCAAGGTGGAGGCCGCGGACCTGATGATCTGGCAGTTCCCCCTCTGGTGGTTCGGCGTGCCCGCCATCCTGAAGGGCTGGGTGGACCGGGTCTTCGCCATGGGTCGCGCCTATGGTGGCGGCCGCGTCTATGAGACCGGGATGTTCCAGGGCAAGCGCTCCCTGCTCTCCCTCACCACCGGCGGTCCCGAGGGGGCCTACCAGCCCGAGGGCTTCAACGGGGACCTCCAAGCCATCCTCCGCCCCATCCACCGGGGCATGCTCGAGTTCACGGGCTTCCAGGTGCTGGCCCCCCAGGTCCACTGCGGCCCCGTGCGGGTCGAGCCCGCCCAGCGGGCAGCCTGGCTCCAGGCCTGGGCCGAGCGCCTACAGCAGATTGAAGCCGAGCAGCCCATCGACGTCGGCCGCTACTGAGCCTGGCGACCATTCCGATCGACTACGCTGGAGAACTCGAGTCTCGCCTAAGACCCCAGAGGACGAGGACGGCGCAGCCGAGGATGGACAATCCGACGCTCACGAAACCGAACGTCACCAGGGCTTCCGACCCCGGCTTGGCGCTGCGGCCTGCGGACGCCAGGGGAGTCATGGCCGCAGTGCCAAGAATGGCCGCCAAGGTGGTGACGGCCCAGTTGACGTAGGTGCCATAGAGCGCAGCCCAGAAGGCTGCGGTCTCAAGCCTCGAGGACAGCTTGACCTCGGCCCAGATGGCCCCCAGGGCCAGGAGAAAGGTCCCATTCATCACCCCTTCCAGGTGGGCCGCGAGACCCAGACGTGGATTGCTGAAGTTCGGTCCGACGAGGCCCGTGAGCAGCCCCAGCAGAAAGAGGAACATCCCATGCCAGAGCAACCGGCGCTTCAGATCTTGCATGCGGATCTCCTCTAAGCTGGGCTGACGGGCGGGTCAGACCTAGCCTAATCCTGGCGTGGGCTTCAGCCGGGTGACCAGCTTCGTCAGGCCCAGCAGGACGAGAATGAACACCACCGCCCAGACGACAAACTCCACCGCCAGGCCGGGCCAGAAAGGCAGGTCCCGGGTCGGCTTGAAGTGGAGCGCGGCCTGGCCGAGCCGCGTGATGGCGTAGGTGAGCAGAAAGGCGATGAAGGCGGTCAGCTTGCTCGACATGAACGGGCTCCGGGGCTGGGTGGCAGGGCGACCTCATTTCTCAGGAGTCACCCGCCCCGGAGCGGGACCGGGAGCCGCCGTCTTGGCCGCTTCCAGTTCCTTCAGATAAAGCTCAGTGTCCAGCTCCGTCAGGATCAACGTGAACGGCTCCTTGTTGACGATCTCCGTGGACCGGATCTGCACCAGTACCTCCATCGCCCGCTTCTGCCGGTTGAGGTAGATGGCCCGGTCCTTCCGCAGCTCGGTCTTCTCAGGCAGGGCATCGTAGCCGGTATCGGTGCCCTGGGCCTCCACGATGCTGACATTGAAGGTTGGGCGGCTGGCCTTGATCTCGGCCTGGATGCTCTGGTTGGGCTTGAGGGGAATCCGGTACTGGGTCTTCCCCGCCACGAAGGGATCCGAGACCGCCCTGCTTCCCCTCCACTCCCCCATCCTCTTCGGGACGGGCAGGGTCGAAAGGGTGCCCTTGATCTCCATCTGCGGGGGTTTCTTCGGCGCCTCGGCAGAGACCTGACCGAGCAGGGCCGGCACCAGTGCCAGAGCAAGAGCCAAGGGAATCATGGGTGAGTTCCAGACCTTGCATGGAGCCATGCCTGAGAGGAAGGCAGGGCTGGCTGTGGAAGTGGATCAGTGGAAGAGCTTGCGGACGAGCATACCGAGGAGGAGGGTAACGAGGCCACCCGCCACCGCGCAGGCGATCATCCGGCCCCAGTGGCGATCCTGGGGAGGAAGCGAGTCCTGGACCTGCGGGGAGGACTGCAGGGTGGAGGCCCCCAGGCCAAAATCGACCCGCTGCCAGGACTCACCGACATGCCCCGGCAGGAAGGCAGGCTCTTTCCCACGCTTCTCGATGAGTTTCTCAGGGGCCATGGGACACCTCAGAGGTGGCGACCAGCACAGGAATCCTACCGTACGAGCCTGCCCCAAGGCTCCGAGCGAAGCCGGGAATTCTGGACGATGGAAGAGCGCCGAGGGCAGGGTCGGCGGAGGGTCAGACCGATTCCGGAGGCAGCGGCTTTTTCGCGGGCCACGTTCGGGTCAGCAGGATCAAGGTGATCAGCAGCACCGAAGACAGGCAGACCAGGGGCAGCCGCAGCCCCCGGTACCTCGAGTGGATGAGCACCAGGACCTTGTCGGCGGGCTGCGGAGTGGCGATCTGGTTGCCCTGCCCGCTGGCGATGGTGGCGGCGGCCGAAGCATCCTGGGTGGGCCCTGGCCGCACCAGCATCACATCGGCGGCGTCGATGGGAAGGTAGTCTGGTTTCTGGAAGAAGGTAAGAGCCCCCGCCACGTTGAGGAGGAGCAGCAGGACCCAGGAGCCCAGGTGGATCATGCGTTTCGGTGGGGGCATGGCGACCTTTTCGGGAAGAGGAACAGGAACCGCCTGTAGCAATGCAGTGAGCGGACCCGATAGAGCTCAGGGGTGGGCCAAGGGGATCCATCCACTCGGTGGGCGAGCGACAGGATTCAATAGCCGTGGAGGAAGCCGCGGTATCGAGCTGGGACCTGATTCGGGTAGGGAATCAGGGGAAGGTCCACCCGCGGCCGACCCAGCGGGTCAGGAGCGCCCTGCTGCGCGACCGGTGCGCCCCCGCGGGCCTTTTCGGCACGGGTCTGCATAAAGAGGGGAGGCACCCGGAGCAGGAGACCCTTCGGAGGTGCAGGTCGGGGCACCAGGTGTTCCAGCGATCCCGCACTCGCGAGGCAGCACATGACGAGCAAGGCAAACAGACGCATGGAGCCGACCTCCCCGGACAGTATAGGCTTGCCGGAGAGCTGGCTGCGATCGGCGAAAAGGGTCAGGCTCGTCGGCCTACTTCGAATGGAGCAGCCTGAGCGCGGCCAGCACACCGAACGCCGTGGCCCAGACAGCGCAGACCAGGTAGGACCAGAAGGTTACCCAGTACCAGATGGGCTCGCTCTCCCGCTGGTAGGTTCTGACACTGAAGCCCCAGCCCCGGCCCTGGATCTCCTGGGAGGCATAGGCCCTGAAGACCAGCCAGAAGAATAGGCTGCCGAGGGCCAGGAACAGGGTGGGGATCATGGGCCTACTTCAGCTCTTTGAGGATGGGCCGGAGATCTTCCAGCTTGTCGAAGAGGTGCCAGATGTAGTCCTGGGTGCCGTTGACGCGGTGCGGGTGCAAGTCCGCCAGGGCGGGATCCTGGCAGTAGGAATCAAAGGCCTCCCTGGAGGCCCACTCCACCAGGATGAGCACGGTCCGGGGCTCGATGTCCCCCACCGCCACCTCCCGGAACTTGCCCAGCGCCACCACGTGGCCGCCGTGGGTCTGGACCTCTTTGGCGGATCGGCGCGAGTAGGCCAGGTACTCGTCCCGGTTCGAGACGTTGAAGAGGTTCAGGGCATAGACCGGCTGGCTCATCGCTGCTCCTTTTGGGGTCAGGATACGGGATTCTCGGGTGGCTGCCAGAGCTCAACCCGGTTGCCTTCGGGATCCATGACCCAGCCGAACTTCCCATACTCGGACTCATCGACCTTGGCATCCACCTCACAGCGCTCAGAGCGCAGGGCCTCCAGGACCGCGTGCAGGTCGTCGACCACATAGTTCACCATGAACGGCGAGGCGCTCGGCGCGAAGACCTCCGAGGTATCCGGGAAGATGCTCCAGACCGTGACCCCGCCCGGCCTGTCCCAGGGAAAGGCCGTCCCGCCCCAGGCCTGGATGTCGATGCCCAGGTGCGTCTGATACCAGGCCCTGAGCGCCTCGGGGTCCTTGGCCTTCAGGAAGACCCCGCCAATGCCGACGACTCGCTTCATGGAGACTCCTTGCTGCACGTTTCAGGGATCAAGCAGTCGAAGCTCCGAGGGCCCAACCTGGACGTCCCGGCCCGTCGAGAACTCTACAGTGTAACACAACCCGGCTTCATCCATGAAGACAGAGACGACCGAACCTCGCAGTCCCGCATCGGGCCCGTCTTGCAATTCGACCGAATCGTTGAAAAAAAAGGGCATGTCTATCGGATGCCGACGGCCCTCTTCGAACGCACTGTCGAGCTCATCTTCAATCCGACATCTGGAAACCGGTTGTAGATGCTGCGGACCATGCGGGCTCGATTATACCTTTGCACCATGATTGGATATAAATTGACCATCAGGTTAATCAAAGAGCAGACCCAGAACTGCTCGATTCCGATGAATGCTCCACCGATGATTGCCCATGATTGCAGCAGAAGGGCTGAGATCAAGTGGCGGATCTCCCACTTCCGTGTCTGCTGCTCAAAGTTCTTCAGGGCCTGACAGCGATCCCCGGTTGCTGCGATCTGCAGTCGATCAATTCCTCGGATTCGTGTAACCCAATCACCACTGGTCGGAACGAACCGCTTGTAGATGCGGACTCCCAATCGAGGGTAGAAGGCACACCCGTTGCGTGTTTCAAACCTCCGGGGCTGAAAGTACCAGTCGGCCCTTGTTTGCTTCATTGGTTCAACTTCTGACATGGAGAGGCCTGACGAAGGAGCTAACCGGGCCCACCGGGTAGAGACAGCAAGCGGTGCCGAAGGCTTTGAGAATGGATCCGGGCCCAACGATAAGACCATGCTCGCCAATAGGCAACTATGATAGGCCCCAGGAGTACACCATGACCCTCTGCCCCATTGCCCTGGCTGTCACTTGCCAGAAGTGCTTCGCCTTCTCCGTCTGCCCCCTCAAGACCGTCCTCGGGGACCACAAGGAAGAAGCCCCCAAGGCCTCCCCGAAAGCCCCCGCGGCCAAGGCGAAGAGCCGAAAGAAGCCCGGGAAATCAAGGTAAGCACCGGGAGAGGACGACAGGGATAGCCCGGCAAGCTGACCGGGTGCTACATGCAGCAACTGCCCGGGAGGGGAGTCCTCAGGCCCGGTTTGGAGGATGCCTCCTTTTTCGGTTATCCCCCTTATCCCTTTTATCCCCGTCCAAAAAGCAGTTTTGACGGGAATAAATGGGATGCAGGGGATGGGCCGTTCGGCTTCAGCAAAGGACTCTGGAACCGGTGATGAACGGTGATAACTGCTGAAAGATGAAAGCCCCAGCGCCCTTCTCCGCTCTCCTCCGCGCCTCCGGCCTTCCTCTGCGTCTCTCCTCGGTTTCTCTTCCCTGGTTTTCCGAATGAAGCGACCAGGTCCCCTCAGTCCAGGCTCAGCCACAGGCCCTTGAGGTAGAAGCCTTCGGGGTGGTTCAGGCTGTAGGGGTGATCGGCGGGCTGGCCTAGGTGGGCCAGGACTTTGGCTTCGCGGCCGGCTTCCAGCAGGGCGGTCCAAACAGCTTCCTGGAAGCGGGTGCGGTCCAGGTGCTGGCTGCAGGAGAAGAGCCACAGCATCCCGCCGGGGGCCGTGGCGCGGGCGCCGAGGCGGAAGAGGTCCTTGTAGGCCTTGAAGGCCCGGTCCACGTCCTTGCGCTGCTTGGCGAAGGCGGGAGGGTCCACGATGACGCGGTCCCAGGAGAGGGGCTCCAGGATGCGCATCAGCTCGAAGGCATCGCCCTCCATCCTCAGGTGCGCCGCCGGGTCCAGGCCGTTCGCGGCCCAGTCGCGGTCCGCATGATCCAGGGCCGGAACGCTGATGTCGAGGGTGGCCACCTCCGTGGCGCCGCCCAGGCCCGCGTGGATGCTGAAGCCGCCGGTGTAGCCGAAGGCGTTGAGCACGCGCTTGCCCTGGGACACGCGGCCCACCTGCAGCCGGTGCTCCCGCTGATCCAGGAAGAAGCCCGTCTTCTGGCCCCGCAGCAGGTCCACGGTGAACTGCGCCGCGCCCTCCCGCAGCTGCACGGGCCCCGCGAGGCTGCCCTTCAGAAGCCGGTTGACGAGCTCCAGGCCCTCGTCGCGGCGGCCGGACTGGCTGCGCTCCACGAAGGCCGTGATGCCCTCACGCTTGCCGAGTTCAAAGAGGATGGGCCACCAGATCTCTCGCAGAGCCTCCAGCCCCGCGGTGCCCACCTGCAGCACCAGAGCGCTGGCGTAGCGGTCCACCACCAGCCCCGGCAGGCCGTCGCCTTCGCTGAAGATCCAGCGGCAGCCGCCTTCGGGCTCCCACAGGCCCAGCTGCTTGCGCAGGGCCAGGGCCGCCTCGAAGCGGGCGCGGAAGAAGGCCTCGTCCAGGGGCGCGTCCTCGAAGCGGAAGAGCCGCACGGCCAGGGGGTTCGTGGTGCTGGCCGTGCCGACGCCCAGCACCTGGCCGGTGTCATCCGCCAGCCGCACCAGGACCGATTCTGTGGGCTTGGCCAGGGCGCCCGAGAACACCCAGGGGTGGCGCCGGGTGAGCATCGCCTCCTTGCCGGGCTTGAGACGGAGGAGGGGATAGGGCCAGCGTTGTGGGTTCATGGCTCCAGATTAACTTGATACCCTGGTGAGATGCGTCGTACAGCCTTGCTCGCCCTGTTCTTTTCCGCCCTCCTGCAGGCGGCGGGCCCCGTGCTGCTGATCAGCACGGACGGCCTAGGCGCGGATCAGTTCAACGCGACCACCATGCCTAAGCTGTGGGCGCTGGCCCAGCAGGGCCGCCGGGGCGAGGGCCTGCCCCCCTTCCCCGCCACCACCTTCAACGGCCACGTGACCATGGCCACCGGCTGCTGGCCTGAGCACCACGGCGTCGTGGCCAACGGCTATGTGGAGCCCGCAACCCAGGCGATGGTCCCCGTGGCCCACAACGCCAAGGACATCCTCCGCGAGCCGCTCTGGGTGGCCGCCACCCGCAGCGGCGTGCGCACGGCGGTCTTCCACTGGGTGGGCGCCACGGGTCCCTGGGACGGCGTCACCCCCTGGCGCATGCAGGTCTTTCGGTCGGGCCACCCGGATGCCGAGGGGCTGGCCTTTTCTGAAGCGGCCCTCAAGGATGGGGCCGGGCTCGTCATGGCCTATCTCTCGGGCACCGATGGGGAGGGCCACGTCAAGGGGCCCCGCAGCCCTGAGCTCCGCGCCAAGCTCCAGTTCATCGACGATGAGATGGCCCCCTGGCTGCAGCGGATGCTGGCCACGCATCCCGGCCTCCGCGTGATCCTGGCGGCGGACCACGGCATGGCCCCGATGACCCGCCGCATCCACCTCCCTTCCCTCCTGGACCGCATCCCCTGCACCCTCATCACCCACGGCGGCAGCGCCTATGTCTATCTGAAGAACCCCCAGGACGAGGCCAAGGCCCTGGCCCGCCTCCGCAAGCCCGGCCTCCAGGTCTGGCCCCGGGCGAAGGTGCCCGCCCGCTACCACCTGGCGGGCAGCCCCCGGGTTGGCGACCTGGTGCTGCTGGCCCCCGAAGGCCAGTGGTTCTCCCAGGCCCGCTCCAGCCGCGAGGAGGAAGGTGAGCGCTTCGGCCGCAGCGGCGCCCACGCCTACACCAGCGAGACCCCCAGCATGCACACCTGGCTGGTGGTCCTGGGCGCCGGCCAGGCCCCCCTGGGTCACGTGCCCCTCTGGGACCTGGCCCCCACCGCCGCCGCTTGGCTCGACATCCACTGGGCCCAGGCGCCGGACGGCCAGCCCATCCGCTGAGAGTGCGGGAAAAGTTTTCACCGCCGATGAACACCGATAAGAGCTTCAGGGAGAGGGGTAGCCAAGCTTAGCCTGGGCGCCCGGGGCTGGCCCCGGAACACGAAGTTCATATCCCCGTCCATCCCTCTTATCCCCGTCAAAAGAAAAAACTGAAGATAAGCGGAGGCAGGCGGAGCTGCGGAGGAAAGCGGAGCACCGTCCACGGACGTCAGGCTTGGCACCTGGGCCGCTGAAAGGACTCTTTGACGGGGATAACTGGGATGGACGGGGATTCAGTTGCTGGGTTGGGGACGCACTGAGCATGGGCTCCATCTGGGGGGGCCCATGCAGAGTGGGTCGGCGCCCATCAGTGGAATCTGCAGAATCTGCGGTTCTGCTTTTGCTCCTGGATGCCTGAGCCTGCGCTGCGCCGAAATCAGCAGGCTTTATCGGTGTTCATCAGCTTTTATCGATGTTCATCGGTGGCTGAATTTTCTTTCCCGAGTCCCGACGATGCGCGCTACCGCAGCAGCCCCAGCAGCACCTGGGCGAGGACGATCTTGAGGATGGTGGCCAGGGGATAGACGGTGGCGAAGCCGACGTTGGGCAGGTCGTTGCCGGTGTGGTGGTTGGCGTAGCCCAGCACCACGGGCTGGGTGTGGGTGCCCGCCAGGATGCCGAACATGATGTTCAGGGGGATGCCGAACAGCTTGTGCCCCAGCACCATCGTCAGCGAGTCCGCCACGAAGCAGACCAGGAAGGCGGCGCCCAGGAACAGGGGCAGCACCGACGCATCCCGGGACAGGATGGCGCGGAAGCCCTCCCCCGAGAGGATGCCGATGCCCGCCGCGAAGAGCACCAGCCCGAACTGGCGGACCGTGTGGTTGGCGCTGTAGGGGAAGTTCCAGACCAGCGGCCCGATGCGGTGGAAGCGCCCCAGGATCAGGGCCACGGCCAGGGGCCCGCCCGCGAAGCCCAGCTTGAAGATGATGCCGTGGCCCAGGGGGATGGGCAGCTGACCCAGGGCGAGGCCCGCGGCCAGGCCCATGGCGAAGGTCAGGAAGCTCACCTCGCTGATGGCCCGGTAGCTGTCGCCGAAGAACTCCTCGATGGCCTCGATGTTGTCGCGGCGGGTGGTGACCCGCACCCGGTCGCCCAGCTCCAGCACCGTGTCGCCGTCCGGCACGAACCAGAGGTCGCCCCGGCGCACCCGGGTGATGATGGCCTGGAACCGGTTCACCAGGTCCAGCTTGCCCAGGGGCACGCCCACCACGTCCCAGCGGGAGACGAACACCCGCGTAGCGTCCAGGGCGCTCTGGTCGCGGTCCAGCTCCACGTGGCTGCGCTCACCGATGAGGGCCTCCACCTGCGCCAGGTCGTCGGGCGAGCCCACCACCGTCACCAGGTCGTCGAGCTTCAGCCCCAGGTCCGGCCCCGGCAGCAACAGCTCGGCCTTGCGCAGCACCCGGCCGAACACCACTCGCAGGCGGCCGGCAGCGCAGACGTCGTGCTTGGTCAAGGCTTCGGCCTCGGGCCGCGTCACCCGGATCGTCCAGGCCTCCAGCTTCTGGTGGCCCGTCTGGTAGTCCTTGAGGCCGTCCGCCTCCTCCTGCAGGTTCACGCGGAAGACCTTGGCGCTGAGCAGGATCACCAGCATGGGCACCAGCACGCCGATGGGGTACGCGATGGCCGAGGCCACCGTGGGCTGGGCCAGCTCCAGGGGGCTGGCCCCCGAGGCCTTGACCCGCTCGATGACGCCCGCCAGGGCCGGCATGTTGGTGAAACTGCCCGTGAGCAGGCCCGCGGCATAGCGGGCGTTGAAGCCCATGACCCGGGCCAGGAGCATCACGAAGCCCGTGGAGAGGAGCATCACCAGGAACACCACGGCGTTCTTCTTCATGCCCTCGCGGCTGAAGGCGGCCCAGAAGCTGTGGGAGATGGAGAGGCCCATAGCATAGACGAACACCGCCAGACCCAGCTCGTAGACCAGCTTCATGTCCTTGGAGATGTCCTGCTTGAGGGCGGGATCCAGGCCGGGCGCCATGACCAGGGCACCCAGGGCGATGCCCGCGAAGAGGATGCTGGCGATGCCGAAGGAGGCGCCGGCCACCTGGAGCTTGCTGATGGGATAGCCCAGGGCCACGACGGCGAACAGCAACAGGAGCGGGTTGTGCGCGAAGAAGAAGAGGACCTGTTCGACCATGCTCACTCCATGCCCAGCCCGGTCTTCCAGGACTTCATGTCAACCGCTTGATGGCCGCCACCAGGGCCTCCACCTCGCTGGGCTGCGTGTCGGGAAGCATCGAGAAGCGAAGCACCGAGCGCGCGTCCTCTATAGTATACCCTAAGGTCGTGATCGCATGGCTGGGTTTCACAGAGCCGCTATGGCAGGCGCTCCCGGTGCTCACAGCGAAGCCGGCCAGGTCCAGCGCCACCTGCAGGGCCTCACCGCTGCGACCCCGGAACAGCACGCAGCTGGTGTTGGGCAGCCGGGGCTGGCCCAGGCCGATGACCTCCAGGTCCCGGTGCCAGCCCAGCAGCTCTGCCTCGAAGGCATCGCGCAGAGGAGCCAGGGCCGCGTTCTGCGCCAGGCGCTCGGGCAGGTACCGCACCGCCGCAGCGAGGCCCCGGATGGCGGGCAGGTCCTCGGTGCCGCCCCGGCGGCGGCGCTCCTGGGGGCCCTCCATGACCGGCTCCCAGGGCAGACCCGACCGCAGCCACAGCAGGGCCACGCCCCGGGGGCCGCCGACCTTGTGGCCGCTGAACACGGCAGCGTCACAGCGGGAGAGGTCCACGGGCACCTTGCCCCAGGCCTGGGCGCAGTCCTGGAGGCGCACCGCATCAAGCACCGTCGGCACGGTGTAGAGCAGGCCCGTCTCGTTGCTCGCCGCCAGCTGGATCACCGTGGCACAGCCCTCCGGCAGCTCCGGCAGCCAGGTCACGCGAGACCAGTCCCGCAGGGGATTCAGACAGGCGCTGTGCTCGCCGGGGAACACGGCGGCGGGACGGTCCCCCAGGGCGGCCTGGAGGCCCCGCAGCAGCAGGTGCAGGGCCTCGGTGGCACTGGCGCAGCAGACCAGCTCCCCGGGCGCCACACCCAGGGCTTCCGCCAGCTCCCGGCGGGCCTCTTCCAGCAGGTGCCGCGCCCGCTGGCCCTCGCGGTGGGTGCTGGTGGGGTTGGCCCAGTCCTCGCCCAGGGTGCGGCACACCGCCGCCACCGCGTCCGGATGGGGCGGGGTCGTGGCATTGGCATCAAAGTAGAGGCGGGCCATCCCTCAATGTAACCTGAGGGCATGACCCGATCCCTGGCAGGCAAGCTCGTCGTCGCCATTTCCTCCCGCGCTCTCTTCGACTTCGAGGCGGAGAACCGGGTCTTCGAGGAGAGCGACGACCGCGCCTACATGGAGCTGCAGCTGGCGCGCCTGGACCAGCCCGCCCAGCCCGGCGTGGCCTTCCCGCTGGTGAAGAAGCTGCTGGCCTTCAACGCTGACGGGGCCTCCCGGGTGGCGGTGGTGATCCTATCGCGCAACGACCCCGTGAGCGGCCTGCGGGTCTTCCGCAGCGCCCAGGAGGCCAACCTCCAGCTGGAGCGCGGCGTCTTCACCCGGGGCCGCAACCCCTATCCCTACCTCACGTCCCTGGGCGCGAACCTGTTCCTGTCCGCCAAAGAAGATGACGTCCGCGCGGCCCTGCTGGCGGGCTTCGCCGCGGCCCGGGTCTATCCGGACAGCACCGTGGCCGCGGACCGCCACCCCGAGGAGATCCGCATCGCCTTCGACGGTGACGCCGTGATCTTCAGCGACGAGGCCGAGCGGGTCTACGAC
>Ga0194052_1001116_pt1 | contig 16017 bp, 12 predicted proteins | sample SepL226m_MetaG_FD_160117 | JGI IMG/M metagenome (GOLD analysis project Ga0194052, IMG submission 160117) | Anoxic zone freshwater microbial communities from boreal shield lake in IISD Experimental Lakes Area, Ontario, Canada - Sep2016-L227-6m | ecosystem: Environmental > Aquatic > Freshwater >... | reverse complement strand
GTGTTCAGCCCCTGCCCGCCCTGGATTCATTCTGCTGTGGCCGAGCGTCAGCGTGGCTTGGTCTCCGCTTCCTGGCGGAGCTGCTCCCAGATGTTCTTCAGCAGGGAGGTGGCGATCTTGCCCTTGCCCGAGGCAGTGGCGTAGTGCCCGGCGGGCAGCTTGGATTTGAGGGTGGCGACGCGCTGGGTCAGCTCACCCAGGTCCGCTCCGGGCAGGATGGCCACGAAGAGTCCGTCGCCCAGGCGGCAGAGCACTTCGTGGTCCTCTAGGTGCCTCTTGATGATGTCCGAGACCCGCTGACCTTCCCCCGACCACATGGTCGAGCCTGCGGTGAGCCGGTAGCCCAGCAGACCGACCGGGCGGCCGACCAGGGTGGCGAAGGCGCAGAAGTGCTCGAGGCTCGCGTAGAGGTAGGGCCGCGTGTAGGCTCCGCCGTTGGGGTCCTTGATGGAGCTGGGGTCCGCATCGAGGATCTGGGCGTCCTTCCGGCGCCTCAGCTCGGAGCGCTTGAGCAGGGCGCGCACTCGGGTCTTCAGCTCAGAGGCATCGAAGGGCTTGACCAGGTGCTCATCGGCTTCGCTCTGCCAGATGCCCACCTGCAGCTCCAGGGCCCCGGATTCGCAGGTCAGCAGGATGGTCTGGTCGGCGGTAGTCACGTCGTTGCGCAGCCGGGAGATCAGACTGCTGCCGGTGCCTTCCGTCAAGTCCTGGTCCAGGATCAGCAGGTCGGGCCGATCCTGCCGCAGGCGCTCCACCAGCAGCTCCTGAGTCGCCACGCCCTGGATGTCCCAGCCCTCGGCTGCGAGCAGACCCTTCAGGTGGTCGACCATGTGGCCCTGCGCATCGAGGATGAGGACATGAGCGGGAGGCCCCTCCAGTTCCTCGGGTGGGGCATCCTCCGGCACAGCCGCATGGGCGTCCTGGAGCTGCCGCAGGAGCAGGAGATTCCGGAGCCGGGTCTTCAGCTCCAGCAGGTGGGGCGGCTTGTTCAGGAAGTCGTCCGCCCCCGCCTGGTAGCCGCCGTCCTTGGCCTTCGCCCCCAACATGGTCAGGAGGACCACGGGGATGTTCTGGGAGGCTGGAGTCGTCTTGATCAGGCGGCACAGGTCCAGCCCACTCATGCCCGGCATGAAGACGTCCAGGAGCACCAGATCGGGGGGGTCCGCCTGGATCAGAACCCAGGCGGCATCTCCGTTTTCCACGGGCACCACCTGGTAGCCGATCATCCGCAGCTGGGCCTCAAGGTAGCGGCGGAAGACCACATCGTCATCCACCACCATCACCCGCAGGGACTCCGTCGTTTCACTCTGTTCTTCGTCCATGGGACTTCTCCAACCGTGTGCTTGCTTTCTCGAGCTTGGAACTGGTCTTCAATCCTGAACAGATCTTTCCTGGGATCAAGGGCTAAACCCCTGCGCCACCTGGCGGAACTGCTCGAAGTCGCGGATGAGGCCGGGCAGACCGGAGCGGAAGGCCTTCAAGTCACCGGCCAGAACCACCTTCTCCAGCCTCCGGACTCCCGCCAGCAAAGTCGCGGCGCCCACGGTGGCGGAGGAACCTTTGATGAGGTGACACTCCGAAGCTGCGGTCGCCAGGTCACCGGAGGCCAGGGCGGACTGCAGGAGGGCCAGGTGCCGGGGAGAGTCCTCCAGGAACCCCTGGAGCACCGAGGCTGCGGCTTTGCGGTTGCCCATCAGCCGCCCAAGAAACTCCTCCTCGCTGAAGATCATCGGGGAGGGGCCGACACCGGACGGGGAAGACACCAGCGGCAGATATCCCGGGCCCGTGCCACTGGAGAGGTAGCGCTCCAGGATGGTCAGGAGCGCCCGGGGCTCCAGGGGCTTGGTCAGGTAGTCATCCATCCCCGCGTCGAGGCAGAGCTGGCGATCCTCTGCCATGGCGTGGGCCGTGAGGGCCACCACGACCACATGGGGGTTCCGGACTCCGGACCGGGGATTGCGGAGGGTGGACGTGGCCTCCAGGCCATCCAGCTTGGGCATCTGGATGTCCATCAGCACCAGGTCGTAGTCTGCCTCCCGGAGCGCCTGGAGGGCCTCCATGCCGTTGCAGGCCACCTGCACCCGGAGATTCCACTGCTCGAGGATCGCCAGGGCCAGCTCCCGGTTCACGAGGTTGTCCTCCACCAGGAGGATGCTGGCGCCCTGGAAGTCCCGGAGGTCGAGGGCCGTCTCCACTGCGCTGACCGCTGCGTCCTCGGCCACCAGGCTCCGCTGCTGGAGCAGGGCCGTGAACCAGAACTCAGAGCCCTGGCCTTCCACGCTCGTCACGCCGATCTCGCCCCCCAGCAGATCAGCCAGCTGTCTCGAGATAGCCAAGCCCAGGCCCGTGCCACCGGCCCGCCGCGTGGTGGAGGCATCCACCTGGCTGAAGCTCTGGAAGAGCTTGCTCAGCTGGTGTTCGGGAATGCCGATGCCCGTATCCCGCACGGCGAATCGCACCAGGAGGTTGGACTCGTTCACACGCTGGGCGCTGCCCTGCACCGTCACCTGGCCCGCGTCGGTGAACTTCAGCGCATTGCCCACCAGGTTGACGAGCACCTGGCGCAGCCGGCGGGCATCTCCCCAGAGGACGCGCGGCGTCTCCGGCTCCAGGGCCAGCTCGAAGCGAAGCCCCTTCTCCCTGGCCTTTGGTGCCAGGGTGAAGCCCACCTCATCCAGGAGTCCCTGCAGGTCAAAGGCTTCTTCCTCCAGCTCGAGCTTGCCAGCTTCCACCTTGGAGAGGTCCAGGATGTCGTTGATGAGTCCCAGGAGCGACTGGCCGCTGAGTCGGGCCAACTCGGCGTAGTGCCGCTGCTGGTCATTCAGGTTCGAGTCGAGGAGGAGACCGACCATGCCCAGGACCCCGTTCATGGGGGTGCGGATCTCGTGGCTCATGTTCGCCAGGAACTCGCTCTTGGTCTGGCTGGCCGCCACGGCCAGGTCGCGGGCTTCCTGGACGGCCCATTCCGCATCCTTGCGGTCGGTGATGTCCACCATGATGCCATTCCAGCGGGTGCCGCCCTCTGGAAGCGCCGTGACATCCGACTCGAAACGGAACCACCGGAGCTGCTCGGCCACCCAGACCCGGCCTTCCCACTGGAACGGCCCCGCCGCCTGGGTGGCCCGCGCCATGGCTTCCAGGACTCCGCCGAGGTCCTCGCGGTGGATCATCGAGAAGATCCCTGACGACAGCTGGATGGCCTGGGCCTTATCCAGGGCCAGGAGCTGGGCAAAGCGGTCGCTGACGTAGTCGAAGGTAAGGGCTCCCGCTGGATCGATCGTCGCGGTATAGACCCCCACCGGAATCCGGGCCGTCAGCTCGTCGTACTGGGCCTTGCTGAGCTCCAGGGCCAGCTCCGTGGTCTTGCGCTCGCTGATGTCGGTGTCGATGCCCATGACCCGGGTGACCTCGCCCAGCGCATTCCAGGCCGTGATCTGCCCCGAGGAGAAGAGCCAGCGCCAGCTGCCATCCCGGTGCCGCATCCGGAGCTCGACTTTGTAGGCCGGGAGATCTCCCTCGGCATGGCGGCGGTAGGTCTCCCGGGCCCGTTCCAGGTCGTCGGGATGGACGAGCGAACTCCAGGTACCGCTTTTTTCTTCCAGGTCTCCGTGCCGGTAGCCGAGCATGGCCAGCCACTGGTCGCTGAAGTAGGTCCGGTCCAGGGTGGTGTTCCAATCCCAGAAGCCCATCTGCGAAGCATCGAGGGCGATGCGGAGCTGCTCCCGGCTCTGCCGCAGGTCCTCCTCCATCTGCTTAGGCTTGGAGATGTCCGTCCGGATGGCGATGTAGGCGACCGGCTGCCCCAGCTCTCCCAGGATGGGCATGAGGGTGGCCGCCAGCCAGTAGAGGTGGCCGTCCTTGGCCCGGTTGCAGATCTCACCGTGCCACACCTTGCCGGCGCGAATGGCGTCCCACATCGCCTTGTAGAACTCTGGCGGATGCTGGTCGGACTTGACGAGGCGGTGGTTCGAGCCGACCAGCTCCTCTCGTGCATACCCGCTTATTTCACAGAACTTGTCATTCGCATAGAGGATGACGCCCACCGTGTCTGTGACCGTGACGATGGCGTGCTCGTCCAGGGCCAGCTTCTGCTGCTCCAGCTCCTGCTGGGCCTTTCTCCGGTCCGCCAGCAGTTCGGCCATCAGGCTGGACAGCCGCAGGAGGTCGTTGGTTTCAGAACCGATTTCCGTCCGCCCCTGGGACCGCAGCAGCTCGTTGGCCGTGGTTCGCAACGACTGCACAACCTGGGCCTGCGCTTGGGCGATCTGCTGGAGCCGCTCATTGGCCTGGATCAGCTCCTCGGAACTGAGGTCGAGGCTTCGCGTTCGAAGCTCCTGGTCGCGATCATGCTGCAGGTAGGTGCTCTCGACGCGCACCAGGAAATCGCCAAAGCCGTGGAGGAGGCGCCGCACAGAGTCGGGGACGGACGGATCGAGCTGCGCCTGGCTCAGGTCCCGGAGCAGACCCTCAAGCTCCTGCTGTTCCGGGAGCTTGAGCGCCCGCGTGAGTTGCCGCTGGAGGAGTCGCTGCACGCTCAATGCTCCCCGAGGCAGGTCACGGTCATGGTCTGGTTGTGGAGCCGGCAGTCCCCGGGCGCCAGGGGCGCAAACTCGCCATAGGAATAGAACCCGGCCAGGGTCATCTCCTTGCCCAGCACCTCTCCAACCACCTCGAGCTCCTCCTCGACGGCGTCACCCATGACGAGGTGCCGCCCGACGCAACTCACCAGGAGGGCCAGCCCCTGACCCGCTTTCGAGGGCTGCAGGCTGCCGGCGAGCCGGGCGGCCACTTCAGCCCCGTCCACCAGGTCGTCTTTGGAGGCGTGCATGAGCCGCAGGAAGCCTCCGGACGCGATCTCTCCCGCCAGGATCAGGGACCCTTCGGCCTCGTCCACGCCAAGGATGGTCCGGATGAGGCCGAGCCGACCCCGCTCCTGATCGAGGATCTCGAAGGGGAACAGCAGCCCCGAGTGGGGCAGGTCCCTGGCATGCTCGCCGAGGTAGCGCTTGTAGATGTTCAGGGCGGGCTCCCCGTCCAGCTCGTAGAGGATGTTTTCCTGGCAGCGGGTGACCTTGCGGGCGGGTCCAAACGGGGTCCAGCCCCCCCGGGAGCCGTGGGAGAGGACCAGCCCTTCCCCACCGAGGCCCACGGCCACCACGCCGTCTGGCGTGATCCCCGAGGGGCCGAGGGTCAGGGTCTCCAGGAAGGCACCATCGTCTCCGGCCAGCCCGCCGGAAATGGGCACCTGCGCGCCAACTTCAGAGACCAGCCCGGCGAGCAGGGCGCTGCCGTTGACGCCGACCCCCTTGCCGAACAGCAGGACGGCCCGCAGGCCGGGCCGCTTCAAGGCGGCTCCGAGGGCAGCGCCGGCGGCATGGCAGGCATCCATGCTGGGCACTGCGGCCTCTGCGACCTGGAGGGTGATCTCCCCGTGGAAGCGCACGGCGGTGACCACGCAGGTCTGCTCAGAGCGGCCCTGGTCACTGATCTCCCCGGCCGTGGAGCAGCCCGCCAGGGCGGCCCGCGGGAAGGCGGCCTTCAGCTCGGCGAAGCGGCCCGGGAGACGCAGGGCCTGGACGCTGCCGAAGACCAGGACGAGCTGAGGATCCAGTTCCGCCAACGCCAGGAGCCGCCCCTCACCCAGGGGGGCGGACTCCTGCACGATCTGGCGGCACTCCATGGGTTACCTTTCTTGAGACTGGAATTTCTGATGCCCAGTTCAATCAAACCGTTCCTGGCGAAGACTTTCCAGCTTGCGCTCCAGACGGAGGATCCGGGCGCGCAGACCCGGATACCGGCCTGCGGTCGCGGAGTGGCTCTCGGCCTCGATGGCGGTGCGGAACAAGCCGATGTTCAGCTTGAGCACGCTCTCGGCGACGGCGAACTCCGCCTCGGCATGCGGCCGGTCTTCAAGCTTGAAATAGAGCTTGGACAGCAGGTAGGTCGCATGGATGGTCTGTTTCTTGGAGTGGACCCGGTCCTTCAGGTAGAGGATCGCCTGGGGATTGTTCTCATCGAAGACGCGCCGCACCCGCTCGATCCAGCCCTCGGTCCAGCGGCGGGCCGCCGCGACCTCGGGGTCGGGGTCTGGCGCTCCGGCCTCCGGGTCGGACTCTCCCGCGCCACCGAGTCCGAGCAGGGCCTGCTCCTGGCCGGTGAGAAGCTCGCGCATCCGGGTCAGGGCCGCCTCCATGGCAGCCTCGCCAGGCCCATGGGTGGTGAGCTTCCGGAAGCGGGCCTGGATGGCATCCACCAGCTCGGTCGGATGGAAGGGCTTGGTGAGGAAGTCATCGGCCCCGGCGGTCATGCCGCGGCGCTGGGTGTCCCGGTCCGTCAACGAAGTCAGGAAGATGAAGGGCACTCTGGCCAGCCGGGGCTCCTGCTGGGCCGCGGCGAGCACACCGAACCCGTCCAGTCCTGGCATCACGATGTCGCAGACCACCAGATCCGGGGACCGCTCCTGCAGCCGGGCCAAACCCTCCGTTCCGCTTTCGGAAGACTCTGTCTCAAACCCCAGCGCCCCCAGGAGCAGCTCCGTGCTCAGGCGGATCGTCGGGTCGTCGTCGATGATGTGGATCCGCGGCATCGGCCTCAGAGCTCCTGGTGGAGATGGCAACGGGCCATCCCACCAGAGTAGTCGAAAGCGCCTGCTACCGGCAGACGCGGCTGCCGAGAGGCTTGCCGCCAATGACATGGAAGTGCAGGTGGTAGACGCCCTGCCCGCCGTCGACCCCGCAGTTGGTGGTGAGCCGCCATCCCCCCTCCGCCACGCCGTGGTCCCGGGCGAGCTGGGCGGCTACACCCGGGATGCGGGCGGCCGCCTCGGCAGTGGCGGGAGTCAGGTCGTTGAGGCTCTCGCAGTGGGTCTTCGGGATGAGCAAGAGGTGGACCGGCGCCTGGGGGTTGATGTCCTTGAAGGCGATCAGAGTATCGTCTTCGTAGACGACGTCGGCGGGAATCTCCTTCCGCGCGATCTTGCAGAACAAACAGTCGTTCATCGGGGACCTCCCATGTTCCACATCATCTTGCACCAGCCCGAGATTCCACAGAACACCGGAAGCATCGGGCGGCTCTGCGTGAACAACAACGTGAAGCTCCACCTGATCCAGCCGCTGGGCTTCGACACCTCGGACGCCCAGGTGCGCCGGGCGGGGCTGGACTACTGGGAGAAGCTGGACCCGGTCCAGTACACGGACTGGGACGACTTCGTGACCCGGAATCCCGCCCAGAACCTGTGGTTCTTCAGCACCAAGGGCGCCCGGCGCCACACCCAGGTGCCCTGGGCCTACGGCGACGGTCTGGTGTTTGGCCGAGAGACCGTGGGGCTGCCTCCGGAGCTCCTCGAGGCCCATGCCGACCACCTGGTGCGCATTCCCATGCTGGGCGACCACCACCGCAGCTTGAACCTGGCCCAGGCCGCAGCCATTGGTCTTTACGAGGCGTTGAGGCAGACTGAAGGCTGGTAAGCCACGGAGCCACCCATGAGCCAAGCACCGATCCGCATCGTCATTGCCAAGCCAGGCCTGGACGGGCATGACCGGGGCGCCAAGGTCGTGGCCCGCGCCCTGCGCGACGCGGGCATGGAGGTGATCTACACGGGCCTGCGCCAGACACCGGCGCAGATCGCCGCGGCCGTGGTGCAGGAGGACGCCCGCGTGCTCGGCATGAGCATCCTCAGTGGCGCCCACAACCAGATCTTCCCCGAGGTCATGCGGCTACTGAAGGCCCAGGGGGCCGATGACGTGCTGGTCTTCGCCGGCGGCATCATCCCCGACGAGGACATCCCTGCGCTCAAGGCCATCGGCATCCGGGAGATCTTCCAGCCCGGCACCAACACCGACGACATCGTCGCCTTCATCCGCCAAGCCATCCAGGACTGAAGGTAGGAAATCCATGGCCAAGGCCACGCCGCTGTTCGAGTGCACGGCCTGCGGGGCCCGGCACCCCAAGGCGCTTGGGAAGTGCACGGCCTGCGGGGCCTGGGACTCGGTGCAGGAAGTCCGCGGGACCCTGAAGCGGGACCTGCAGCGGGCCGGCTCGGCCTTCGCCCAGAGCCACTACGTCGGCCCCGTGGCGCTGCAGGACGTGGAAGTCTCGGATGCCCAGCGCGTCCCCACCGGCATCGTCGAACTGGATCGGGTGCTGGGCGGCGGCGTGGTGCCCGGCATGGTGGTGCTGCTTGGCGGCGAGCCCGGCATCGGCAAGTCCACCCTGCTGTTGCAGTGGGCCGCCACGGCCGAGGGCACCGTTCTCTACGCCAGCGGTGAGGAGAGCGAGCGCCAGATCAAGCTGCGGGCCCAGCGCCTCGGCGCGGAATACCCGGGCATCCACCTGCTGGCGGAGACTGACGTGCGCCGCATCCTGGAGGAGGCCGAGCGCATGAAGCCCGGTCTGCTGCTGGTGGACAGCATCCAGACGCTCTTCGACCCGGACTTCGAGAGCAGCGCGGGCAGCGTGAGCCAGGTGCGTGGCTGCGCGGCCCTGCTCACCCGCTGGGCCAAGACCACCGGCACACCCCTGGTGCTGGTGGGCCACGTCACCAAGGACGGCAGCCTCGCGGGCCCCAAGGTCCTGGAGCACTTGGTGGACACGGTGCTGGCCTTTGAGGGCGACCGGCACCACCACCACCGCCTCCTGCGCGCCCTGAAGAACCGCTTCGGCGCGGCCTTTGAGCTGGGCGTGTTCGCCATGACCGAACGAGGCCTGGTGACCGCCGAGGGGAATCCCTTCTTCCTGGATGCAGAGCCCCGCCCGGGCTGCGCCGCCACGGTGGTCCTGAGCGGCACCCGGCCCATGGTGGTGGAGATCCAGGCCCTGGTGGCCTCGGCGGGCCTGGGCATCCCCCGCCGCACGGCCCTGGGCATCGACGGCCAGCGGCTGGCCATGCTCTGCGCAGTGGCCGAGCGACGCGGCGGCGTTCAGCTTCATGACCGGGATGTCTACCTGAACGTCGCAGGAGGCCTGGAGATCGAGGATCCTGCCGCGGACTTGGCGGTGATCGCCGCCCTCTGCAGCAGCGCCGGCGGCCGGCTGCTGGCCGAGAAGTGCCTCTTCATGGGCGAGGTCGGCCTCACCGGCGAGGTGCGTCCCGTAGCCCAGCTGCCACTGCGCCTGCAGGAGGGCGCCCGGCTGGGCTTCAGCTGCGCCGCGGTGCCGCGCATCGGCCTGGAGGGCCGCAGCCCCCTGGACCTGTTCCCGGAAGTCAGCGTCGAGCGACTGCGCGGCAAGGCCTGGCTCAAGGGCGTGGTGGAAGAGTAGGGATCAGCCGGAGAGCCCCAGCAGTTCCTCCAGCCCGGGCACCAGGACCTGCTTGAAGGCCTCCGGCTGCCCAGGCACCAGCACCAGCCTTCCCGCCTTGGAGGCCAGGGCGAGGCGGACATCTTCCTGCTGTTTCAGCACGACCACCCGAACCTCGTCCGGCAGCCCATTGCCGCGCAGGGAATCGAGGATCTCCAGGGCCGTGTTCGGTCCCACCTGCTGGTTGATCAGAATGAGGTCCAGCGACACCTTGCGAGTCTTGTGGACCGCGGGCAGCCAGCCCCTGGCCTCATGGATGCCGCGGAAGCCCTCGGCGCGGAGCCGTGCGGCGAGGAACTCGCGCTCCAGGTCATTCTCCACGACCAGCAGGATCTGGCGGCTGCAGCGCTTCAGAATTCGCTGCGTTTCGGCCGCCGAGAGCACCTTGGCTGGGGGTTCCAGGAGTCGCAGGGGGGCTGCGGCAACGGGTGGGGCCTCGGGTGCAGCGGGTTCTTCGGCGCCTGTTCCAGGCTCTGCGCGGCCATTCTCGGGCCGAGCCTGCTCCGCCTGTCTCTGTTTCCGGGGAATCCCCACGCAAGGATTGGGAGCTCGTGCCAGGAGCAGCCGTTCGATGACCTGTGTCTCGAACCCACCCTTGGTCGGAAAGGATAGGCCAACCACCAGGCCTTCGGTCCGGGCTTCACAATGAGAGACTGCCCCTGAGAGGTCCATGACTGGCGCATTCGGGATCTCCTTCAGGCGGATGAGGCCTAGTTTGGTGACGGAGGACAGCGCGTCCCGCCTGAGCGCGAGCCGACGGTCGGTCCGGATGTCGATGGCCTTCTCCAGGCGGAAGGCGCACCCTTCCTGGCTGAGGTTGAGCAGCTGCCCGCTGAGCCCGACGCCTTCGAAGAGGGACTCCAGGGCCACCACCTGGGCCCTCTCCCGAATCCCGAAGCGCACCCGGCTCCCCCTACGGCGGTCCGCACGGCAGATGGATTGCGGCAGGCGGAACTCATTTCGTTCCGCGCTGGACCGGCCCAGGCACTCGGCCTTGGCCAGGAACCGCTGACCATCCATCGTGAAAAGGAATTCCGTCAGCATGCCCTTCCCGGGCTCACGCAGGGGATGACTCTTGAGGCGGACCGTGAAAGTGCCCTTCCCTTCGCTGATCATCTCCAGGCGGACCGCGTAGGGATCGAGCCTGTCCCCGGGCAGGTGGGCGAGGAGCTCCGAGCCCTGGCGGAACAGGGCTTCCAGGTAGGCGAGGATCTGGTCCCGGTCCCGCAGAACGGGCTCCACATCGGACGGATCCTGTTTCGAGAACGGACTAAACCAGGCCAAAGGAGCTCCCTCACGCGCCCTCTATCGGCGCGGTCAGGACGACCCAAAGTTGTCTGTTCACCATGGGATCTCCTGTTTGGACGTGATCCCGCGGCGACCCTGGAACCCGGACGCAGAGGTCTGACCGCTTCAACAACGGAAGGCGGCGTGGAAATTTTCAGGTGACATGGAGCAGCCCTGAGCTGGCGACAAGAGCCTCGGAGGAGCCCGGGCCTGAAATGTCGAGAATTTTGTGAAAGGTTACGCCCCGAACACCAGGCTCAGACTGGCCTGGTTGAAGCGCAGCATCGGGGACTGTCCTCAGCCGACGAGTCCCAGCAGCCCTTCCAGGCAGGGCAGCAGGACCTCCTTCAGGTCCAGCGGCTCCGCAGGCACCAGCACCAGCCGTCCCGCCTTGGCGGCCAGAGTGAGGCGGACATCTTCCTGCTTCTTCAACACCACCACTCGGGCCTGGTCCGCCAGCCTGTTGCCGCGCATGGAATCGAGGATCTCCAGCGCCGTGTTCGGTCCCACCTGCTGGTTCATCAGGATGAGGTCCAGGGTCTCGTTGCGGGCCTTGTGGAGCGCTGGCAGCCAGCCCCAGGCCCCCTGGATGCCGCTGAAACCCTCAGAGCGGAGCCATGCCGCGAGGAACTCCCGCTCCAGGTTATCTTCCATCACCAGCAGAATCTGGCGGCTGCATCGCCTCAGGAGTCGCTGGGTCTCCGCCTCCGAGAGCACGATGGGGGGCGGTTCCGGGATCGGCGGAGGCTCTGCGGCGACGGGAGGAGGTTCCGGTGGCGCGACGGTTTCGGGGGCCGCCCCGACCGCTGCAGAGCCCCTCTCGGGCAGGTCCGGCTCCGACTGTCTCCGTTTCCAGGTGAACCCTGGGACAACCTTGGGAACCCTGGCCACCAGCAGCCGGTCGACGGCAAGGGCATCATGCCCTTTTAGACTGGAAAAGGCGAGACCAACCACCAGCCCTTCGGACCGGGTTTCGCCATGAGAAACGACCCCCGCGAGGTCCATGAGTGGAACCTTCGGGATCTCCTTCAGGCGGATGAGGCCCACTTCCCTGCCTGGGCGTACCAGAGACGCTGACGGGGTAAGTTTCTTGTCCGATCGGATGTCGATGGCCTTCTCTACGCGGAAGGCGCAGCCGCCCCGCCCGAGGTTGAGGAGCTGGCCACTGAGTCCAGTGCCTTCAAAGAGGGACTCCAGCGCCAGGACCTGGGCCTTTTCCCGGAGGTTGAACCGCACCCGGCCTCCCCCTCGCCGTTCCGCGTGGCTGATGCATTCTGGCAGGCGGAACTCGTTCTTCAGCGGACTGGGCCGGCCCACGCACTCGGCCCTGGCCAGGAACCGCAGGCCATCCAGATTGAACCAGAACTCCGTCGGCATGCCCTTCCCGGGTTCCCGCGCGGGCTGCTTCCGCAGCCGAATGGTAAACGTGCCCTTCCCCTCGCTGATCTCGTCCAGGACTACCGGGCAGGGCGCGAGGGAATCCCCGGGCAGGTGCATGAGCAGCTCTGAGCCCAGGCGGAACAGGCATTCCAGATAGGCCAGGATCTGCTCTGGATCCCGCAGCCCGGGGGCCGTATCCGTAGGAGTCGGCTTCTTGAACACATCAAACCAGGCCAAAGAGAGTCCCTCACCCGCCTCGTATCGACCCGGTCTGATCTAATCTAAGTTGTCTATTTACCGCGAGATCTCCTGTCTGCATGGTCGATTCCGAAAGCAGCCGACCCGGAGACCGGGGCTTGGCGCAGCCAGCACCTGGGCCCGGCCTGGGAAATTCCAGGAGACATCAGGAGGCCCTGGGCCGGGGCCAAGGACCGGCGGCGGGGTCTTGGCCCGAACATGTCCAGCTTTTTGTGTCAGCGCCCCGCGCCTGGGATCGACCTGGCCTTCGGGCGCCACCTTCACTGCCCGCGGGGACGATTCCAGGAATTCTCCAGGTGCCGCAGGGCCTGCACTGACTTAGGCTCGTGGGATGACGTGGAAGCCCTGCCCTCGCGTGGAGACGGAACTCCACTCCTTGCCCCTGGATCCGCGGCAGGGCTACCTGCTCTCCCTGCTGGACGGCAGCCAGGACATACCAGCCCTCGCGGCCATCCTGAACACGGGGGAAGCCGAGATTTCGGACATGCTGGCGGTGCTGGTCGCCTGCGGAGCTGTGGTCCCGGACCCTGCGGGGTCAAGGGGCGAAACGCGGGATCAAGCGGCGACCGGGCGTGAGACGGAGGGCATAGGAGCGGAGACCCCGCTGGCTGCGGCGTCCGCCACCCACCGGCAGCTGTTCGAGCAGCGCTTGCACGCCAGGCCCGTGGACGAGCGGGTCGCCCTGGCCCACCAGGCCCAGGAGCCGGAGCTAAGCGCCCTCTGCTTCGATCCGACCAGCGAGGTCGTCCGCGCCATCCTGGACAACCCCCGGGCCGGCCTGCTCCAGGCCCGCCTCATCGCCACCCAGCACCGCACCGCCGCCGGTCTGGAGGCCCTGGGAGCTCGAATGGCCCTGGTCACAGACCCTGGCGTCCGCCGGGCCCTGCTCCAGAACCCGCTGCTGCCCGCGGGACTCTTCCGCCGTCTCTGGTCACCCAAGCGCCTGCTGGAGCACTACCTGGTCGCCACCTCCCACGAGGTGCCCGAGCAGGTGCGTGCCATGGCCCGGGACCTCCTGCGCACCACGTTCAGCCAGCGCACCGGCGAGGAGCGGGCGGAGTTCATCCTCACCACGGAGGGGCGCTGCCTGACGAACTTGGTGGGCCTCACCCTGGACGGGCACACCACCGCCCTGCTCTGCCGCCGCACCTACACCTCCACCCTGCTCATCCAGAACCTCGCCCGCTGGAGTGCCGCACCGCCCGCCCTCATCGCCCACCTCCGAAGGCAGGAGGTGGTCAAGCGAAACCCTGTCCTGCGCCAGCTGCTGGAGCGGCATCCGAACGCGAGCTAATCGGGCCCAGCCCTACTGGGCCACGCAGGTGCCCACCGCTGCGGTGAACCCCGCGACCTTCCCACCCGTGACCAGGGTGTCCCCTGACACGAAGGTGAGGCTCACGGGGGCGTTCACCGCCACGCTGCCGGCCTTCAACTGCAGGCAGATCCGCACAAGGGGCTGGCCGAAGCTCTTCGCACCAGATTTCTGGAAGACCGCCCCCTGAAGGGTGCCCTGACCATTGTCCTTGCCGACCAGGGCTGGGGTGGTGGCTCCCAGGTTGAAGGCGAGATTCTCCACCAGGCTCTGGGCTGAAGGCGGGGCGACCCAGGCCACCTTCGTGGGGTCCGCGGAAAGGATGAACGCCACCCCCTGGCCGCTCTGGTCCGTGGGCCCGGTCAGGTCCAAGACCAGCTTCCCCGCGGTGGAAAGGCCCGGGTTCCTCACCAGCCGGAACCCTGACCCTCCCGGGTCCGCATAGCTCAGGGTTGTGGCAAAAACCGGGCTGAGCGAGGGTGCGGAGTTGGCCGCGCCCCCACCCCCGCCGCCACAGGCCAAGAGCGCTGCGAGAGCGAGGAATCCGGGAACCGCCAGCCGTCGCATCATGACTTCTCCCTAGATCCCGGCCAGCAGCAGGGCCAGGTCGGCATCATCCACGAAGCCGTCTCCGTTGAGGTCGGCTGGTGAGTTCGCGACAGGAACGCCCGGTGCATAGAACGTGAAGAAGGTCGCCAGGTCCAGGACGTTGACCACTGCATCGCCATTGAAGTCCAGGGTCCTCACGACCACCGTGAGTCCAGCCACCGCACTGCTTACGCGACCTGCCGTACCGGTCACCACCACCTGGTACTGGTTGCCGTTCATGGCCGCCGTGGCGCTGGTGAGGCTCAGCGTCGCCGAGGTGGCGCCCGAGTAGACCCCACCATTCGCGACGTTGCTGAAGGCCCCGCCGCTGCTCACCTGCCACTGGAAGCTGAGGCCAGTGCCGGTCGCCGTGACGCTGAAGCTGGTACTGCCCCCGGCGGTCACCGTGGCATTGCCCGGCTGGGCCGTGATGGCCGGCGCCGCGTTCACGGTCAGGGTGGCAGCGCTGGAGGTGACCGCCGGGGCGATGTTCCCGGTCACCACCACCTGGTACTGGTTGCCGTTCATGGCCGCCGTGGCGCTGGTGAGGCTCAGCGTCGGCGAGGTGGCGCCCGAGTAGACCCCACCATTCGCGACGTTGCTGAAGGCCCCGCCGCTGCTCACCTGCCACTGGAAGCTGAGGCCAGTGCCGGTCGCCGTGACGCTGAAGCTGGCGTTGCTCCCGGCGGTCACCGTGGCGTTGCCCGGCTGGGCCGTGATGGCCGGCGCCGTGTTCACGGTCAGCGTGGCAGCGCTGGACGTGACAGACAGGGCGACGTTACCGGTCACCACCACCTGGTATTGGTTGCCGTTCATGGCCGCCGTGGCGCTGGTGATACCAAGTGTCGCCGAGGTGGCGCCCGAGTAGACCCCACCATTCGCGACGTTGCTGAAGGCCCCACCGGTATTCACCTGCCACTGGTAGCTGAGGCCAGTGCCGGTCGCCGTGACGCTGAAGCTGGCATTGCCCCCGGCGGTGGCCGTGGCGTTGCCCGGCTGGGTCGTGATGGCCGGCGCCGTGTTCACCGTCAGTATGGCGGCGCTGGATGTCGCCACTGGAGCAATGTTACCCGTCACCACCACCTGGTATTGGTTGCCGTTCATGGCCGCCGTGGCGCTGGTGATACCAAGCGTCGCCGTCGTGGCGCCCGAATAGACCCCACCATTCGTGATGTTGCTGAAGGCCCCGCCGCTGCTCACCTGCCACTGATAGCTGAGGCCAGAACCGGTCGCCGTGACGCTGAAGCTGGTGTTGCCGCCCCCGGTCACCGTGGCATTACCCGGCTGAGCCGTGATGGTCGGCGCCGTGTTCACCGTCAGCGTGGCGACGCTGGACGTGACCGCCGGGGCGACATTGCCAGTCACCACCACCTGATACTGGGTGCCGCTCATCCCCAACGTGGCGCTGGCGAGGCTCAGCGTCGCCGTGGTGGCGCCCGAGTATACTCCACCATTCGTGACGTTGCTGAAGGCCCCGCCGGTGTTCACCTGCCACTGGTAGCTGAGGCCAGTGCCGGTTGCCGTGACGCTGAAGCTGGCATTGCCCCCGGCGGGCGCCGTCGCATTGCCCGGCTGGGTCGTGATGGCCGGCGCCGTGTTCACCGTCAGTGTGGCGGCGCTGGATGTCGCCACCGGAGCGATGTTACCCGCCACCACCACCTGGTATTGGTTGCCATTCATGGCCGCCGTGGCGCTGGTGATACCAAGCGTCGCCGTCGTGGCACCCGTGTAGACCCCACCATTTGTGACGTTGCTGAAGGCCCCGCCACTGCTCACCTGCCACTGGTAGCTAAGGGAGGTGCCGGTCGCCGTGACGCTGAAGCTGGCATTGCCCCCGGCGGGCACCGTGGCATTGCCCGGCTGGGTCGTGATGGCCGGCGCCGTGTTCACGGTCA
>Ga0194052_1001115_pt1 | contig 16020 bp, 10 predicted proteins | sample SepL226m_MetaG_FD_160117 | JGI IMG/M metagenome (GOLD analysis project Ga0194052, IMG submission 160117) | Anoxic zone freshwater microbial communities from boreal shield lake in IISD Experimental Lakes Area, Ontario, Canada - Sep2016-L227-6m | ecosystem: Environmental > Aquatic > Freshwater >... | reverse complement strand
GCTCGTAAGTTGCCTTGAATTTCATGGACAGATAAAAGGATACGAAAAACATGATGAAAAAATAAATGCAAAGGGGAATGGCGATCCGGATCACATCCAGCGGCAGTTGAACAATGTATTCACCCTTGAGGGAGAACATAACCAGAATGGTAAAAAGAAGCGCAATCAGCGTGATCGGGCTGATTTTAGGGATGAATCGCTCTTCATACCATTTTTTGCCCTTTGTCTTTATTCCGATCCAGCGGGTAATCATTCCGGCGATAAAGGGAATTCCAAGATAAATAAACACGCTTTCGGCAATTTGAGCTATGGAGATATCCACAACCATGCCTTTAAGCCCCAGCCATTCGGGCAACACTGTGATGAATACCCAAGCGTACACTGAGAAAAACAGGACCTGAAAAATGGAATTAAAAGCCACCAGGCCCGCGCAGTATTCCGTATCCCCGGATGCCAGCTCGTTCCATACAATGACCATGGCAATGCAGCGGGCAAGACCAATCAGAATTAGTCCCACCATGTATTCCTGATGACCGGATAAAAAGGCGATGGCCAGAGCAAACATAAGAATCGGACCGATGATCCAGTTCTGAACCAGGGAGAGCAGCAGTACCCTCCCGTTTTTAAACACTTCTTTCAACTCCTCGTACTTGACCTTGGCCAGCGGCGGGTACATCATCAGGATCAGACCCACGGCAATGGGGATGTTGGTGGTTCCAGCCTGAAACATGTTGATGACATCCCTGACCCCTGGAAACAGATATCCCCAGGACACCCCCAGGAACATAGCCAGAAAAATCCACAAGGTGAGAAAACGATCCAGAAATGAGAGTTTTTTGATGGCTGACATGTGGCCTCCATTTTACGGCGTTTGTTGTGAAAGCATCCGGATGGCGGATAACAGAAGTCATGAGACAGGCTCCATACAAGAAGCTCCCTTCCGTTATGAAACCAGCGGCGTTAAGATAAAATACAGTCCGAGAATTCCGATCATGATACCGGCGCTTTTCTGGAACCAGTTTCCGGCGCCCTGCCAGGCGCTGTTTTCCAGAAAACGTTCCATGTGAAGTTTTCCGATGACCCATCCGGCAATCATGGCGATCAACAGTCCGGTGCTGAGATATTTTGAATTTCACATACGCATAAAGGTTTGTGATGAAGCATCTTGATGATCTTCAGCCGGCTGGGATCGGAAATGGCTTTCATGATTTTGACAAATTGATCCATGATGGTCTCTATATTCATTTTAATGAATATAGATATTTTGATATTTCATGTCAAGAAAGATATTGAGAAAAGTTATAAAATTTATTGTGAATATGAGATCAAGCGAAAGACAAATGATTCCGCAGCCCAATGCGGGAATCAGGAGCCATTGGCGCCGCTTTCCGGCGCCTGCCATCCGCCTCCGAGGCCGGAACAATGCTCCTTGCCATATTCCAAAAAGGATCAAAATAACGGGATCTGATCATGGTTTTTTCTCCGCTGGGGGCGATTCGGAGACGGCGACCTTCATCCCGTTTACCAGTGAATCGGAGGGATTGACGATCACGCGATAGCACAAACGATGTCAGCAACAGCAGCACCAGCGCCGCCACCGCAAAGGTGTAGGGCCGGCGTAATGCGAGTCGGACTATCCACATGTTTCACTTCCTTCTGAAAAACAGTTTCCCTAAAATCCATTACCCAACAATCAGTTTACAGCACAGCCTCCAGGGTGCGCCCAATTCTTAAAGCAGTATTCGTGCCAGTTCGGACAGATTTCGACATAAGTGTCGAATGCCCATGCCATCCTTACAAAATCAAAAAGTCTAACCGGGGAAAATAATCTTGACAGCAGCCTTAATAATAGTTACTTGATTGACTAACTAAACAACGGAGATTGTCGATGAAAAATACCCTATCCCTGCTGAAGGCCCTTTCAGATAAAAACCGCCTGCGGGTGGTGGCCGCCCTTCTTTCCACCCACGAACTATGCGCCTGCCAGATCAAGGAACTTTTGAAAATCACCGGCGCCTCAGTATCCCGCCATCTGGCCTTACTGATACAGGTCGGGCTGGTTGATAGCCGAAAAAAAGGCAGATGGGTGTATTACCGGCTTCGGAAAGATATGCCTGATTTCAAGGTATTGCTCATGTGGCTGGAACAGAAAATCGGCAACACCGCTGTTGTCAAAGCGGACTTGGCTATGCTGGATGATATCGGCTCCTGCGATATGATTGAAATGTGCAAAAAACAGCGCCAATCTGCTTCCAATCCCTGATACATCTCACACTCACGATTTTTCGATTCGCGATTTACCATAAAAGTTTCTTACACTCATCACCATTCACATCAGAGAAAGGAGTATTATATGGCAAGAATCTTACCCGGCGAAGATCTGCTGATCCGGATGCAACGAGATATGAAACGATCGCTTGCAGCAGACAGAGCTTCCATAAAGTGGTCCATGATTATTGACCTGGCAAAGTGTGCGGGATGCCATGCCTGCACCATCGGCTGTGTTGCGGAAAACAAACTGCCGCCTGGTGTCGTCTATCGTCCTGTGATTGAGGAGGAAGTCGGTATCTACCCCAATGTTCGGCGACGGTTTCTACCCCGGCCCTGCATGCATTGTCAGAATCCCCCATGCACCAAAGTCTGCCCGGTTCATGCCACCTACCAGAATGAGCAGGGTGTGGTGGTGATTGATTACAATCGGTGCATTGGATGCCGTTACTGTCTGGTGGCCTGCCCCTATTCGGCCCGCACATCGGATTTTGGCGAATGGTACACCAGCGATACCCCAAATCCGGAAGGCAAAATGGTGGGTCGCGCCAAGGCTTCAGAAAGCTACGAGGCGATTCCGGCTACGGAATACGGCAAACAATGGCCAAGACGCGCTCATGATTCACCGGTTGGTAACGCGCGGAAATGCCATTTCTGTCTCCATCGCGTGGCGGTTGGCATGTTGCCGGCATGCGTTACCACCTGCGTGGGAAGAGCCACATTTTTCGGCAATCGAAGCGATACGCAGTCCCTGATTTCCGAGCTGCTGGGATCTCCCCGCATCCACAGGCTGAAGGAAGAGCTGGGTACCAAACCGTCCGTCTATTATTTGCGATAAGGGAGGGCAGATCATGAAATCAAAATATTTCAATATTATGGCTATTATTGCCGTGTTGGGACTGATCATCGGGTGCTTTGGCATGGCGGATCGGTTCATTTATGGCCACCTGCATACCGGCTATGGATCATATATGCCATGGGGACTATGGGTCGTATTTTATCTCTTTTTTGTCGGGCTTACCGCCGGTGCTTTTCTGATAACCATCATGACCTACGTCTTTGGCGTTACGCGGCTGAAAAACGTTGGAACTCTTTCGGCTTTCACGGTTCTGGTCGCCCTGATGTGCGAACTGATTTTCGTATCACTGGATCTGGGGCATTTTGAGCGGATATACCGATTTATCGTCACGCCTAACTTCTCTTCCCTGATGACATGGTTTGTCATTTTCACCAATCTCATGCTGATCATCTATCTTCTGGAGTGCTTTTTCCTGATCCGTGAGAAACTGGTGCTGTGGTCCACCGAAAACCGCAGCGGTAAAGCCTTTTATCGACTGCTTGCTCTGGGAAAAATCGAATACACAGCTAAGGATCGGGACAGCGACCATCGCATCGTGCGACTTCTCTCCATTATCAGCCTACCCGCTGGCTTGTTATTTTACGGCACCAATGGCGCTTTTTTCGCCATTCTGCAAAACCGTCCGATCTGGAACAGCGCCATGACGCCCCTGCTGTTTATTCTGGCTGCCCTGCTTTCGGGCGGCGCGCTGATCACCTTCCTGATTTCCGTGTTTCATTCCGATGACGAAATCGCCCGCGTTCTGGGGCGCGCGGTTTTCTTCATCCTGGTCGTTTTTCTGCTGCTGGAATTCATTCAGTTCTTCGTGGGGTATAAAACCGGTTTGACATCCATCATGACCAGTCTGGATATGATCGTCAATGGTCCATATTCGTGGACTTTCTGGGTTGTTCATCTACTGGTTGGAAGCCTGATTCCACTGTTTCTGTTCGCAACCGGAATCAACAGCCCCAAGGCCATTACCTGGGCCTGTCTGCTGATTGTTGTCACCTTTGTCTCGGTGCGGTTCAATTTTCTGATACCGGATCTGGCGGTTTACAAGCTGGAAGGCCTTGAACAAACATTTTCCCATCCGCGACTGCGGACGAATTATACTCCGAGTGTCAATGAGTGGCTGGTCAGTGTCTGGATCATTTCTCTGGGAATACTGGTGTTTATTTCCGGAATTCGTTGGCTGCCCATTTTATCATCGGAAAAAGGAGGACTGAATAATGGTTGATGATACACCAGGGGACACCCTGAAAACTGTTTGTGAAAAAGATGTAACGCGAAGGGAGTTCATCAAATGCTCCGCGCTGCTGGGTGGCTCAGTGGCGGCGGCCTCTTATCTGATTCCACTGATGGACGGCGGAGAAAGGGGAATGGCGTTTGCAGATGATATGATAGGAAACTCTTATACCCATCATCTGCCGGAGAATCAGATTTTTTCCGCCTGCCAGCAGTGCAACACCCAATGCGGCATCAAGGTAAAAATCAAGGATGGCGTGGTTAAAAAAATTGATGGTAATCCCTATAGTCCCTGGTGCATGACGCCCCAGATTCCCTATACTACCCCCATAACGGAAGCCGCCACAATCGACGGGTCGCTTTGTCCCAAAGGCCAGGCTGGCATTCAGGCTCTTTATGATCCGTACCGGCTGGTAAAGGTTTTAAAGCGTGCAGGAAAACGCGGGGAAAACAAATGGCAGATCGTTTCCTTCGAGCAAGCCATATCGGAAGTTACAGCAGGCGGCAATCTCTTTGGAGAAGGTCCGGTTGAAGGATTCAAGGACATCTGCACGCTAAAAGATTCGGGCATTGCAAAATCGCTGAGTGACGATGCCGCAGCAGTTGCAGCCAAAAAGATGACATTGGATGAATTCAAAATAAAACATGCTGTGAATCTAAACTATCTGATCGACCCGGATCATCCGGATATGGGGCCGAAGAACAACCAGCTCTGTTTCGCATGGGGTCGCCTGAAAGACGGTCGGGGCGATATCCTGAAAGATTTTTTCGGAAAATCCCTTGGAACGACCAACACCCACGGCCATACAACTGTGTGTCAGGGATCACTGTATTTCACCGGAAAAGCCATGAGCGACCAGTTCATTGAAGGCAAATGGGACGGTGGAGACAAATTCTACTGGCAGGGAGACACCGGCAATGCGGAATTCGCCATTTTTGTGGGATCAAACCCCTATGAAGCCAATTATGGTCCGCCGCTTCGCATTCAGAAAATCACGGAAGGACTAGTGGACGGACGGATGAAAATCGCTGTCGTGGATCCAAGATGCTCCAAAACCGCATCGCGCGCCTGGAAATGGCTTCCGGTTGATCCCATCAATGGCGTCACCGGCGTAGCCATGGGCATGATACAATGGATACTTGAAAACAACCGTTTTGATGCCCGCTATCTTAAAAACGCCAACAAAGGGGCTGCAAAAGCAGACGGAGAGCCGACCTGGAGCCAGGCCGCATGGCTGGTCAAAATCGGAGAGGACGGCAAACCCGGCAAATATCTCAGGGGATCAGATATTGGTGTTGAGATTGAAAAAAGGCCCAAAGCAAAGGCCGAGGATGGCGAATGGGATTTTGACGCTTTTGTGACGCTGGCAAACGGCCAACCTGTCCTGTTTGATCCAAACAGCGAAACCGTTCCGGCCGAAGGCGATCTTTTTGTTGCTACCGAAATCAACGGCATTCGTGTCAAAAGCGTACTGCAAGTCATCCGGGAGACGGCCAACGCTAAACCCCTCAACGAATGGGCTGCAATCGCCGGCATCAACCCAGGCGACATTGTCGATATCGCCAAGGAATTCACCAGCCACGGCAAAAAGGCGGTGGCTGATGTTCACCGCGGCGTATCTCAACAGACCTCTGGCTTTTACAATGTTCTGGCCTGGTACACGGTGAACGCTCTGATTGGAAACACAGGCTGGCAGGGCGGATTGAGCAAATTAACGACTTATGACCGAATGGGGAGCCGTCCGGGCAAGCCCTTTGATCTGGGTAAAATATGGAAAAAAGTGATTAAAGCCTGGGGAATCAGCAGCATCCGCCACGGCGTAGCTTACGACAAGACCACCCTGTTTGACGGCTATCCGGCCAAACGCACCTGGTATCCTTTCTGCAGCGACATCTATCAGGAAATCATTCCCAGCATCGGGGATCAATACCCCTATCCGATCAAGGCCCTGTTTCTGTACATGGGATCTCCGGTCTATTCACTTCCCGCCGGGCATAAACTGATTGAAATTCTCTCCGATACGAAAAAGCTGCCACTGTTTATCGCCTCGGACATTGTCATCGGTGAAACCAGCATGTACGCTGATTACATCTTTCCGGACACAACATACCTGGAACGGTGGGAATTTGTGGGATCTCATCCATCCGTCACACCAAAGGTCTTTCCGATCCGCCAGCCTGTTGTGGCGCCGCTGACGGAGACCGTCCGAGTATATGGAGAGGAGGTTCCCCTGAATGTGGAGGCCTTTGTTCTGGGGGTTGCCGAGAAACTGAATCTGCCCGGTTTTGGCAAAGATGTCTTCGGACCGGGGCAGCATGTAACCCGCGAGGAAGATATCTATCTGCGCATGGTGGCGAATGTGGCTTTCGGCGACAAGGAAGATGGGTCGGACAAGGTAAAGGCGGCCAGCGATGAAGAGTTGCAGATTTTTGAAAAATCCCGCAAACACCTGCCCAAAACCGTTTATGACGTGGATCGGTGGAAAAAAATCGTCGGACCGGAACTCTGGCCGCATGTCGTTACTGTTCTCGTTCGCGGCGGGCGGTTTCAGGGATACCAGGACGCGTACAAAAATGACCAGTTGGTCAACCAATATAACAAGATGATTGGTATTTACCTGGAAAAATTCGTTACCTACAAGCATTCAATGACCGGCAAACCTTACCTTCAGCATGCCGATTATGTCGCCTGCGCAACCGACTGCACAGGAAAGCTTATTGATGACAAAAGCCAGGGTTATGATATGAGCCTGATCACCTATAAAACCATCACGCAGACCAAAAGCAGGACATCAGGGGACTACTGGCTGTCCGCGGTCTATCCGGAAAATTTTGTGGAGATTTCCAGTCATGACGCCAGAAGACTGGAGCTGCACGCCGGCGACCGGGTTAAGGTGGTATCTGCATCCAATACGGATGGCGTCTGGGATCTGGGGTTTGGAAATCAGATTCCCATGATCGGCAAGGTCAAGGTCATCGAAGGGATTCGTCCGGGGGTCGTGGCTTTTTCTCTGGGACATGGCCACTGGGGATATGGCGCGAGACCAGTCATCATTGACGGTGTCACGATTCCAGGAGATGCCCGAAGAGGCGCTGGCTTTCACGCCAACGCCGCCATGCGGGTTGATCCGGTTCTGAAAAACACCACGTTATGCGATACGGTCGGCGGAAGTGCTGTGTTTTACAACAGCCAGGTCAAGCTGATGAAGGTATAGAGAACTCTGTTAGCTCCCTCCCCCAGCGGGGGAGGGTTGGGATGGGGGCTAAAAAGTGCATATTATGCCCGTTCTCAGTATAACTTTCATGGAAGGAAATAAGATGAGAAAAATCTTGATTTTAGGAGCTGGAGCCGGCGGCGCAATTGTCGCCAACATGCTACGCAAGGAACTTGAGTTGGATGATGATCCACAGATCGTTTAACTTGTCAAAAGGCTGCCTCAAATCCGTCGCAAGACGATTTTGAATTCAACCAAACATTGCCCCCAGGAGGCTCCCCATGCTGCTCGAAAATTATGAACTGGAGATTTTCAACTCAAAATGCAATCCCGGCGCCATGTCGGTTCACTGTTTCGCGCATCTGGCGCAAGATGTATCAGATGTTCTGCCGTACCTGAATACGCTTCTGGGCGGTTTTGAATATTTACGGGACCCGCCGTCCGTCACTTTCAAGGCCCAGGGCAAGCTCATCACGGTTCATGGTCGCAAGATCGCGGTCAATGCGCTCAAAGATGAGGTGGAGGCGCGCAAAATTATCGAGTGGCTCAAGCGGGAGATCAATGATGCCTGGGATCGGCGGGACCAAATCGAACCCAGCACACAATCTACCCCCCGGCCCAAGCTTTTTGAGATTTTAAAGCTTCTGCCCAAAACCAATTGTAAGGCCTGTGGGGAGCCCACCTGCATGGTGTTTGCCGCACGGGTCGCTGAAGGCGCCAAGGGCAGTCAAAGCTGCCCCGAGTTTACCCCTGATGCGCGATTCGCTCTGGACGCTTATCTGGGCCGGTTCCATTTTTCGGATTAAGGCAAAAATCGAAGCACTGTTTTTGATTGTGTGAAGCAGCAGCATGTTTGACTTGTTGTAGATCGTTTATGAAGGTCATCTCATCAAACAATACTCAACCGGCAAAACATCGTGTTCTGTCCTCCAAAACTGTCTGTTGTTCCATTATGCTAAATCTAATATGGAAAAAAGATTAAATATGTTTTAAAAAATTTAATCAGCAACCCTTTTATTCGTCATCTTGCGATAATCGGGCAGGAAATCAGCGGACACCGCCCAGGAGATGCGATTATCAACTTGAAGAATAAAGGAATCGATACCAAGCAAAAAATTGTTGATGCATCAGGAGCCCGGCCAATTCTTAGAAATACGTTGCCGCAAGAAATTGCACAATTAATATCCTTGCCAAACACATTTTTATCAATTGGAGAAACCAGCGGCTGAAAAGTGGGATGACTTAAAAACATTCCATAATAAACTGAAAATTCCGGGATATGTTTTTGCAAGGCACGGATAAACGTTTTTTGGCGGATAGGCTGGTCTGGGTCTATTTTACCAGAAACGATAGCGGTAAAATATTTTATAGATATGATGTCGTGTTTGGGATCAAGTAAATTTTGAAATAACTTTTTAAAATCAAGCCATTTATATTGAGTGTTTTTAACTGCCCGATAGTAAAAATTGAATCCGTCTATATAAACAAACGTCCGCATGTTGCTATACCTCAAAAAAGCAGGGGCCGCCCTAAAGCGGCCCCGCGCCCTGGGTCGAAACCACAGGGGTAGTTTGTAATTAAGCAGGGTAATGTCACAGGCCAAACAATATGTCAAGAGCCTCATGCAAATCTCCGATAAATCCTTATGATACTGCTGCCATTTCTTGCACACTTATCCCGCATCAATCAAATACCCGACACCTGAATTCTTTATTGTTATCAGAGGCCCATTGACCTCGCTCCTGCATCTTTAATGTATTCAACTCTGTTGTTGTCTGTGACATGCCGGTAATAATGAAGGATTTTTTCAGGAACGCAAGTTGAGTACAGTACACAGTTCGCGGTATTCGCTTAAAAATGGGGGATATGAAAAAACAGGATTAGCCGACACAAGAGCGTTCGGTGTGCGCGGTAAGATGGCTTGAAATGTTTCATGCGGTCTCAGGTACACGATTCAATTTATTTGTGAATAAATCTTGTATTAACGTCAAAAGGCATATAATTCATATTCTTTCATCGGTGTCAGCAATGACACCACATAGAAACAGATTGATAATCATGGCATGATCGCACTTAACATGTAACATCTTCTGAAATTCAATAAAGACGAAATCGACCAGCGAATACAGGCTGACAGCGTGGCTGAACACGGTAACAAGGATTCAGGAAAATGATAACGGACTACCATGCAAAGTATTATGCGCATGAATTGAGCCGGGTTGGCGGCAGTGGTGTTGATCGCCTCGACCGTGCGCTGTTCGATGCCTGCGTGGATTTAAATCCTTACCAGATTGAGGCTGCACTTTTTGCTCTTCGTTCTCCGATCTCCAAAGGTGTTCTCCTTGCCGATGAAGTCGGGCTTGGAAAAACCATCGAAGCCGGTCTTGTACTTTGCCAGTATTGGGCGGAGAGACGGCGGCACATTCTTGTTATTGTTCCAGCATCGCTTCGCAAGCAGTGGGCGATAGAGTTATATGAAAAATTCAATCTTCCTTCCATCATTCTTGATGCAAAAACGTTCAAGGATCAGCAAAAAATTGGGAAACCCGATCCTTTCCGGAACAATCAAATCATAATCTGTTCCATGCACTATGCCTCCAGCAAGGCCGAGGAAATTAAAGAAATCGCCTGGGATATTGTGGTTATTGATGAGGCGCACAAACTGCGCAATGCATACCGCCAGAGCAACAGAATAGGCCAGCATATCCGATGGGCGACTGAGGATCGAAAAAAACTTCTTCTCACGGCTACGCCACTTCAAAACTCTCTGTTGGAACTGTACGGTCTGTCAACTCTTATCGATGAACGTCTTTTTGGTGACCTGGCATCGTTCAGAACCCAGTACATCAATTCCGGTGGCGATACCTCAAGTCTCAGAGAGAGATTAAGCAACTTCTGCTGGCGCTCATTGCGTAGTCAGGTGGTTGAATTTGTAAGTTATACAGAGCGCAAACTCATTACCCGTCCTTTCAAGCCTACAGATCAGGAACACAAACTTTACGAGGCGGTATCCGGCTACCTGAAACGCGACGAAACGTATGCGCTGCCATCCGGTCAGAAACATCTGCTTATCCTTCTTGTTCGAAAAGTTCTCGCTTCTTCACCTCATGCTGTGGCCGGTACCTTGCAAATAATGCGGGAGCGACTGCTAAAAATCAGGGTTGAGGCCAAGAAGAATACGAATGCGCTGGAATTGCTCATCTCTGATGAAGAAATTGACGACGATCTCTTGGACGAGCTACTTGAAAATGAAGAGGACAATCTGATCAATGAAGAGACGGTGGCAACCGAACCCGGACCGCAAACCACATCCAAACCTGTTGACCTGAAGAAACTTGAGGCCGAGATCAACGAGCTGGAAGATTACATCCGCTGGGCCAGAAGCATCGGTATCGACACCAAGACCAAAGCCCTCTTGAAAGCGTTGGAAATTGGCTTCAACAGAATGGAGGATATGGGGGCTGCCAGGAAGGTTGTTATCTTTACCGAATCGCGGCGCACTCAAGCTTGGTTAAAGAATTTTCTTGAGGGTAATGGATATGCCGGCCAGGTACTGACTTTCAATGGTACCAACAAGGATGATGCCACAGGTCAGATATATCAGGAATGGGTGGTCGCCAACAAGGACACTGGCCGGACCACTGGTTCTCGGCAGATCGATATCCGTGCTGCTATTATTGACCGCTTCCGGTTACATGCCAGTGTATTGATTGCTACCGAGGCCGGGGCCGAGGGGCTTAACCTCCAGTTTTGTTCGGCAATCGTGAATTTTGACCTGCCATGGAATCCACAGCGCATCGAGCAGCGTATCGGCCGCTGTCACCGCTATGGCCAGAAGCACGATGTGGTGGTTATCAACTTCTTGAATGAGCGCAATGAGGCCGACCGTCGAGTTCAAGAGTTACTCGAACAGAAATTCAATCTGTTTACGGGCGTTTTCGGAGCCAGCGACGATGTCCTGGGTTCCATCGAAGCTGGTGTGGACTTCGAACACCGGATTCTTGAAATCTATCAGGAGTGCCGAAGCGAAGAAGAAATTCAGGCCGCCTTTGAAAAGCTTCAGTCTGATTTGGATGAACAGATTCAAACAAAGATGCGCGACACCCGCAAATTGCTCATGGAGCACTTTGACGAAGATGTTCATGACCGCCTGAAGGTCAATGTTGCAGGAACCCAGGAAAAACTTGACCGGATAGGCAGAATGTTCTGGGGTGTGACAAAACACGCACTTGATGGGAACGCCAAGTTCGATGACAACGGTTTCACTTTCAGGTTGGAAAAAAGCCCGACATCTGGGGTATCGACCGGCCGTTATCACCTTATCTCCAAGACACAAGAGAACATCCCAGGTGAATATCTTTACCGGCTAAGCCACCCCTTGGGAGAGCATGTTCTCAGTCAAACCAGGGATCTCGTCTGTACACCCGCAGAAGTTACATTCGTTATCACTGGGCATTCCACCCGTATTGCCGTGGTGGAACGGCTCAAAGGAAAATTCGGTTGGATGAGTTTGCAGCGCTTGCGAATTGATTCCTTCGAATCCGAAGATTTCCTGCTCTTCTCCGCCATGGATAACCAGGGCAAAAACATTGATCAGGAAACCTGCGAGAAGTTGTTCAACTGTTTTGGCAATTCTGGCGAGGCAGTTGCCGTGCCGGATGATGTTGAGCGCCGGCTCAGGGCCGATGGGGAGCGCCATATCCGGGCCACAATAGCCCGCAATCTTGAAGAGAACAACCGCCATTTCTCCGAAGTCCGTGATCAGCTCGATAAATGGGCTGAAGACATGGAGATGGCGGCCCAGAAGGAATTGGATGACACCAAACGTCAAATACGCGACCTACAGCGTCGTAGTCGTCAATCTCCCACAGTGGAGGAACAGCACAGCTTCCAGGAAGATATCGCCAAGCTGGAACGAAAGAAGCGCACCTTGCGAGAGCGGATATTTGACATCGAAGACGAGATCGCAGAGAAGCGCGACCGTCTGGTGGAGGCACTGGAAAAGCGTATGCAACAGAAAACAACTGCTTCACCGGTTTTCACGATACGATGGAGAGTGATTTAATAATCAGGAGATAACCATGCCATCTGCCGAACAACTTCGCAGCCGCCTTTTGAAAAAAATCAAGGAGCTGTTTCAACTTGACCAACCGGATCTGGATTTCGGTTTTTACCGTATCATGCACGCCAAGGCGCAGCATGTTCAGGATTTCATCGACAAAGACCTGTTGAAGATTGTAGCGGATGCCTTCGGTCAGGTGGATGACATCCGCAAGGGTGAATTACAGGTCACTTACGACAAAGCCATTCAGACCGCCAGGGATTACGGCGCTGCCGATCCTGAGGAGACCGAACCGGTTAAGAAGGCCAAGGCCGCCCTTGACTCGATCAAGGATGCCGCAAGCCATGAGGGCGAAATATACGACCATCTTTATCGTTTCTTTGAACGCTACTACGATGACGGCGATTTCATTTCCAGGCGCTACTATACACGGGAAACGGCAGGCAAGGCTGCTCCTTTCGCCATTCCCTACAACGGCGAAGAAGTAAAGTTGCACTGGGCCAACGCTGATCAGTATTACATCAAAACGACAGAGTATTTCTCTAACTTCACCTTCGATTTGTTGCAGGCCAAAGAAGTTAAAGCAGCCGACAGCGGGTTGCTCGCAATTGTGGAACAAAAAGACAGAACATGTAAAGTACATTTCAAGATTACAGAAGCTGCTGAGGGTGAGCACGGAAATGTGAAAGCATCTGAGGCCAATAAACGCTTTTTTATCATCAATATCGAGAAGCCGGTTGAAGTGACGAAAGATGGCGAGCTGGTGGTCAATTTCGAATATAGGCCAGACCCGGAAAAATCAGGGCAGGAAAACACATGGCGTGATAAGCGGAATGCCGAGTCTGTGGAGAAAATCCTAAGTCAGATTGAAGAACTGGTTCGGGAAGATGATGAGCATGGTAATGTGCTTGCCGAATATTTGCGCCTGCTGAAAAGCCCCGCCCCCACTGAAAGCGACAAGAAACGACCTGTGTTGGCTAAATACATCAACCAGTACACCGCCCGCAACACCATGGATTATTTCATCCACAAGGACTTGGGCGGTTTCCTGCGCCGTGAGTTGGATTTTTATATCAAGAACGAAGTGATGCGTCTCGATGACATTGAGAACGCAGAGGCCCCGGCCGTTGAGACATACCTTTCCAAGATTAAGGTGCTGCGAAAGATATCAGGCAAACTTATCGATTTTCTCGCTCAGCTCGAAGATTTTCAGAAAAAGCTTTGGCTCAAGAAAAAGTTTGTGGTTGAGACCAACTACTGTATCACCCTGGACCGTGTGCCTGAAGAACTCTACCCGGAAATCGCCGCCAACGAAGCTCAGCACGACGAATGGGTCAGGCTGTTTGCCATTGATGAAATAGAGGCGGATCTCACCGATCCCGTTTATACCAAGCCGCTCACAGTGGAATTTCTGAAGGCCAATAGCAAGTTGATGCTGGATACTCGTTTTTTTGATGAGGTGTTTAAGGGCCGACTGATTGCATCCATCGAAAATTTTGATGAGCAATGCGACGGATTGCTTATTCATTCTGAGAATTTCCAGGCGTTGAATCTAATGCGGATGCGGTATCGTGAGCAGATATCTTGTGTCTATCTTGACCCACCATATAACACATCTGAAAATGCTTTTTTATATAAGAACAATTACAAGCATTCTTCTTGGCTATCCATGCTATCTAACGGGATAGGAATTGCTCCTTACTTTATGCCGCGTTCTGGCGTATTGATGGGAGCAATCGACGATACAGAGTATTCGAATTTAAAAATGTTATTATCGAACACATTTGGAGATGAGAATTATGTGGGCACGATCGCGGTAGAAGTAAATCCCGCAGGCCAAAATATTAGACCGAATGTACCCGCTCGAAGCCATGACTATTTCCATATTTTTTCAATCGACATTGAATCGATTAAAATGATTCTTAGAGGGCTAACTCCCGAGGAACGGAAACAATACAAAGAAAGGGATGGAAATGGACATTTTTACTGGGACAACCTTCGTCGCAGGGGAGGAAATTCACGCCCGTCGGATAGGCCAAAGCAATGGTTTCCTCTTTTTGCCAAAGGGAAAAAAGTTCGCGTCCCTGAAATAGAGTGGGAAGAATCATCGAAAAAATGGAAAATCAAAGAAACGTCACGACCAGACGAAACCGAGATGTGGCCGATTGATCCAAAAGGTGAGGAACGTATATGGCGCGTTAATCCTGATGGAGCAAAACGTGAAATAGCAGAGGGTGAGATATCCGTAATTGAAAAAGCAGGGCGACAAGAAGTTTCAAAGAAATCACGAGAACCGGAAGGGAAAAAACCGAAAACTCTTTGGTCTGAATCAAAATATTCAGCGACTTCGCATGGGTCAAAATTATTACTCGATATACTTGGTTCTGGTTTGCATTTTAGCTATCCGAAATCAATTCATCTTATAACCGACGCGATTAGGTATTGGGCTGATGAATCTGCTATAGTGTTAGATTATTTTGCTGGTTCAGGTACAACTGGTCACGCAGTGATCAACTTGAATCGTGAAGATGAGGGCAACCGAAAATATGTACTCGTCGAAATGGGTGGATATTTCGAGACAGTACTCAAACCCCGCATCGCAAAGGTGGCGTATTCCGATTCATGGAAAGACGGCAAACCCACGTCTCGCCATACCGGCATTTCCCATTGCATGAAATACCTTCGCCTTGAATCCTACGAAGATACATTAAACAACCTTCAGTTCGACGAAAGCCTAACGCGCAATAAAGCACTGGCGGCAAATGCTTCTCTGAAAGAGGATTACATGCTCCGTTATCTTCTCGATGTGGAGACGAGGGGCAGTCAGTCACTTCTGAATATTGATGCGTTTGCCGACCCTACTGCCTATACCCTTCAGGTCAAAAAGCCTGGCTCGGATGAGTATTTCACCAGGAACGTGGATATCATCGAAACCTTTCACTATCTGATCGGTTTGCGCGTCGGACACATCGCTGTGTCCCAGACTTTCAATGCCGCCTTCAAGCGCATTCTTGACCCGGAACTCCCGGAAGATCAACGCACCAAGCTGCTGGTTGATGGCAAGATCAGGCAGGACGCTGAAGGCCCTTGGTGGTTCCGCAAGATCGAAGGCTGGGTTCCCAAAGATACTGCTAATCCCAACAATGGTCAGCGCGAGAAGGTGCTTATCGTTTGGCGCAAGCTCACCGGCGACCTTGAGAAGGACAATCTGATGCTGGACGAGTGGTTTCAGAAAAACCGCATCAGCACCCGCGATTTCGAGTTCGACACCATCTATGTCAACGGCAGCAACAATCTGCCTAACCTTCTGCAGGAAGGTGACACATGGAAAGTCCGCCTGATTGAAGAAGAGTTTATGAAACGTATGTGGGATGTGGAAAGCGCGTAAG
>Ga0194052_1001114_pt1 | contig 16021 bp, 14 predicted proteins | sample SepL226m_MetaG_FD_160117 | JGI IMG/M metagenome (GOLD analysis project Ga0194052, IMG submission 160117) | Anoxic zone freshwater microbial communities from boreal shield lake in IISD Experimental Lakes Area, Ontario, Canada - Sep2016-L227-6m | ecosystem: Environmental > Aquatic > Freshwater >... | reverse complement strand
GACGCACGCCAGCGTGAGGCGATAAAAAACCTGGAGCCCGCGCTTCTCGTCCGCGATGACCCCCGCTTCCCGCAGCACCGAAAGATGACGGGAAACCGTGCTCCATCCCAGCCCGCAGGCTTCCACCAGCTCGCACACGCACTTCTCGCCACCGCTCAACTCTCGCACGATCCGGACACGCGCCGGGTGCGCCAAGGCACGAAAAACCTTGTGCGGACTCTTGGCCGATTCGGAGGACATGCGGGAACTATTCCCGTTTTTCGCGAAATATGCAAGTGAATTAAACCCAATACTGTTCACTTGGTCGCAAAAAGGAGCGTGGGCGTCCCGCCCGCTTGTTTTTCGGTTGCGGGCGGGACGCCCACGCTCCTTTCTTAAGTGAACAGCATTGGGTTTAACCCGGGGCGCGGCGCTCCGGCAGCCGCTTCCAGAGTTCCGCAGGCGAGAGCCCGCGAATCTCGACCGTCTTGCGCGGGCCGGTCTGCCCCGAAACCACGGACACCGCATCCTTCGGCAGATCCAGTTGTGCGGCGAGGAAATGGCAAATCCGCCTGTTGGCACGCCCGTCCTCCGGAGGGGATTGCACCCGCACCTTCAAGTCGTCGCCCAGCCATCCCGCGATCTGATCCCGCGAAGCGTTCGGCACGGCTTTGATTCCGAGCCGGCATGAGGTCCCTTCGGCCATGGACGCAAACTCGCCCGGGGGTCCGGGGATTCCAAGCCCAAAGACTCCTGATCCCGCCCCAATCATTACGCCCCCCGGACTGCGTGGCTGATCGGGTGAATTTGATCGGCATCTTGCCGCTTGCCGGAAAGCCCCAAGCGGCAAGATGCCGCTTCTACGGTTTGAGATCGTCCTGATGACGAGCCATACCCCGCGGATCGCCGGGTTCCTCGTAGGGTTTTACCCCATAGAAAGGGACTGCACATGACTTATCGTTTTACAGGAAATGAAGACATTGTTTGTTGTGGAAGCGATTTCCCAGGGCGCACGTTCAGGATGCTTGAAGTCTCCGGACGGACTGCTGAATGTCACGTTGGGAAATCCCTTGGAGAAAGGCATTGAGAAACGCGGCCCGAATCCGGAGCTGCTGTTTGCGGGGGCGTATTCCGCCTGTTACCACGGCGCAGTGATCAACGCGGCCGCGAAGCTTGGCACACTGCTCAGGAATTCCACGGTGCGGGCGCGGGTTCGCCTGGTCGAGGAGGACCAGGGCGGGTACCGACTGGGGGTCGAACTGCATGCGAAACTCCCCGGCGTCGATCACGTTCTAGGTCAACTCATCATGGAAGAAGCGCACAAAACATGTCCCTATTCCAAAGCCCTGCGGGGCGACACTTCCATCAATCTGGTACTGGATTAGAGCATTTTAAATACACACATGGCCGCATCAAAAAGAGCGCGCCGCGTCCGTGCCGGGCGCGCCTCTGAGGTTCACCACGCTCCCTGCCAACACGCCCGACACGGGCGTGGCTACAACTTTAGTGAAACCGCTCTCGCCCGCATATCTCACACTTCAGAGAAACCGCAGAGCGGAGTGTTCCGGGGAGCGCACCTGTCGGGTGCGGGTTTCGGCGTCCTTGCCGAAATATTTTCATGCCAAGATGACCACGGATTGAGTTTGCGGGGGCGATTCATCACTTGGTGAATCGCGGAGACGGGCAGGACGCGCTGGCTGGCCGGGGCAATTGGGGTTTGAATCGGAGGGCACGTTAAGCTGCGAACATTGGCATGTCGGGCAGCCAAAGGGAAGCGGATCAAAAACTTCAACCGTGATGAAAATTGCTTGATTTCTATAATCCAAAGGACCCCCTGCTTGCGGGACGGCATGGTTAGCCGATTTCTGGTTTTTCAATTTGCTCCTTCAACTCAACTGGAAGGTCATTCCAAAGATGAGAATGAGCTTCGATGAGTCGAATAATATCTCCAAGATCCTTTACTCGCTTGCTTTGACGACGGGGGGCACGCCACGCCGCAATCTTACCAGTCAAAGTATCCTCAAGGCAGGCTACGCGCAGAAGGATTCCATGAACATCAGCAGGAACAGACCGAGAGGGGAAAGAATAATATAATTCTTCTGTGCTGAGTTGAATGCTGACACGAGCGCTCCCTTTGAAGTTGATGGACCACTCAAATCGAGTCGTTATAAAACCATCTGCCTCGAGTAAACGAACCGTTTTATCGATTGCCTCGACTGCCACGACAAAATCCACATCGCGTGTAACCACCGGCTCTTCGGCCCAATGATTGACAGCAATCCCGCCAATCGCGCACCACGGAATATCAGCACGCTCAAGGCAGGCGACAAAACGCATCACGTCGTCTGTGCCACCGGCTGTCTGCCAATCGTAAAACGCTTGTCTGTCATGAAAAACCGCTACCATGCACAGTCGCATGTGGCGATATTTTTCCTGGCTAACGTGGAGGTCACCGGCGATCCACTGTGGGCGGCGTGTGGCGCTGGCATGTTTGTGATCTAATCAAGCTTGGCCCATCTTCTACAGTTTGAAAAACTGAGAAGCTGATGGTCGGCAGGTTAAGTGGGGGGCAAAAAAATCGTTGGCACTACATTTCCTTCACTGACGCCGAAGGAATTGTTTATAGTTTTAATTCCGCCGATTCACCACCAATCACCGTGCAGCAATCAGTGTGCATTTCCTCTTCGTTTTTAAAAACATCCATCAGATTCGATTACGCGAGCAACCATAGTCCAACAAAAACACATCATCAACCCCACTTGTCTTTTCACACCTTTATTCCAACTCATGTGCCGCTTCGGCAAGTGCCGCCACGTTCGCCGGTGATACGTTGGGCAAGATGGCCTCGTGGCTCGGGCTTATAATCAGGTTGGGGCCCAGCAACTGCTTCACCCGCCTGACCTCAGCCTTAATCTGTTCCGGCGTCCCGTTCGTCATTAAATCCTGCGCGTCTATCCCGCCCATAAAAGCTATCTTGCCCTTGAACTCCCTAGCAAGTGTCCCTGCATCCATGTCGGTCGCCAATGCCTGCAATGGATGCAGGCAGTCCACCCCTGCATCGATCAACCGCGGAATAACCTTGTGGATCGAACCGCAGGAATGCAGGATTACCTGATAACCGTGACGGTGCCCCTGCTCAGTGAACCGCCGGAACCAGGGCAGCATGAATTGGTCAAACTGCTCCGGCCCGCAAATCAGGCTCAATTGCGTCCCGAAGTCATTGCCCAAAAAGAACCCATCCACCAGGTCCCCTGCCGCCAGAAAGAAGCGTTCATTGGCATCGCGGTAGAATTGGCAGACCCGGTCCGTCACCGCTTCGACCACTTCCGGATGCGTGTACATCTTCGTCAGGTACTCTTCCATCCCGAACAAGTCCGAGACGTTGTGGAAAAAGCATGTCCAGAATCCGCTCATCCGGTACAGGTCTCCCGCATTCCTCAAATCATTGATGCAGGAATCAAAGTTCAGGTAATCGGGATTCGGCCATGGATACTTCTCGACCTCTGCAACGGTCTCGCAGTCAGCCAGTGGCGGATGGGCATGTTTCTCCCGATCCAGTCCCGAGTCGAACATCTGCCGACCTGCAGGATCCCGATAACCATCGCCATAAGAGTCAGGCTTGATCCACACGAGATCATCCCCGATCTTGCGTCGAAACTCCGGCACCGTACCCGTGCCGAAATACCGGTGCAATCCGGGCCAGGCATCCACATGCGGCTTGCCAGTCCAAAAGCCACAACGCTCAACTGATTCCCCTGCAATTAACCGTTTTATAAGTTCTCGTTTCATTCGTTACCTCAACAATGCCTTGATTGTTCCGCATTCTTTGTCAACAATTCGTAACTGTTCAGGTCGTTTGACCTGAACGGCATGGTGGCGGAGGCAGAGCGGGGGCGCAAGGGGAATCTCCCGCGGCGAAAATATTTTCATTTTTTTCGGGACTCCTGTTTTTTTCTCCTGCATGATCCGGGTTGTGTTCGAACCTGGCATCATTCAAGGCCGATTCATCGGCGAAGCGGAGATCGCGCAAGTGCGCTTGCTGCTCTCCGAGCATGGAGACTGGAGCCGCTGGCGGGTGAGCCAGCACTTGGCGCGGCTCTGGGAGTGGCGCGGCGCGAGCGGCCAGCTCAAGGATATGGCGGCACGCACGCTGCTGCTCAAACTCGAAGAGCGGGGTTGGATCGTGTTGCCGACGCGTCGGCAAGCCTCGCCAATTCGCACGAGCCGAAAACCAACGTCCGAGCCTGAGCGACTGGGCGAGTTGTTTGCCGAGCAGGCAAATGCGGAGGTTGACTGTCATCGGTCGGTTCAAAGTGCACCACCTGCGGTCGAATCAAAGTGCACCACTTTGGACGCAGTGGTTGTCTAACCGGGATGGGTTGATTTTGGCAAGGTAATATCGGGCCTCAGGTAATATCGGGCCTCAGTTGGGGTCAGAGCAGCCGTAGGCTGCCACTGTTCCCCCTAGAGGAGGGGTTTGGGGAACCGTGGTTCCCCATTTGGTAATTCGATCACGAGCTTTTTGATCGGGCTGTTTTTTGTTTTTGGGTGGAACGTTGTCCGGCGCTTTCCTGGAGCCGGTAACTGCGACCGGTGATTGGGATGAGTTCGGCGTGATGGAGCAGGCGGTCGAGGATGGCGCTGGCAGCGGGGACATCGCTCAGGAGTTTGCCCCACTCTTCGATGGGACGGTTGGAGGTCATCATGGTGGAACGGTTTTCATATCGGCGCATGATGATTTCCAAAAGGATTTCGCCACTTTTGGCCGGGAGGATTTTCAGACCCATGTCGTCGATGACCAAAAGGTCGGGCTTGATATATTTTTTGAGCAGGCGGCTCTCTCCAGCCTGGGTCTGTTCGTCGAGCAACTCACGCACGAGATCGAAGATCGAGCGATAGAGGACCACGAACCCGGCCTTGACCGCCTCATATCCGATGGCCTGGGCCAGATGACTTTTCCCGACGCCGGGAGGCCCGATCAGAAGCACGTCGCGGCGCTCACGCACGAAGTGGCAGGCGGCCAGCTCGTAAATCTGACCACGGTTGACGCCAGGATTGAAGCCGAAGTCGAAGTTTTCCAGGGAACGCGATTCGCGGAAGCTGGCCGCCTTGTTGCGCCGGGCGATGGTGCGCTGCTCCCGCACGTTGATTTCGTCCTGGAAGACCAGTTCCAGGAACTGGGCGTAGGGGAGCCGGTTGGCTTCGGCTTCCTGTAAACGCAGCTCCAGGCTGTCAAGCAGCCCTGAAAGCCGCAGGTTGCGGGCATGTTGTTTGAGTGTGTGGATCATGGTATGGGTCGTGTTGTTGGTTGATGAACTCGCTGTAGATTTTCAGATCGCGGATCAGAGGATGGTTTTCGGCAAAGCCAAAGTTGCCCTGGGTGGATTGTTCGCCGATGAGCCTCTTGATGTCTTTGATCCGGCGGGTGCCGCTTTTAAGCGCCTTTCCGCAAGCGGCGTCCAGGGCGGCGGCGGAATGTTTTTTGATCAGGCCGCACAGCGCCATGATGGATCGCAACGACTCCGGTCCGCGTGTATCGACTGCCGACTGTGCCCATTGGCCGCATTGATCGCCCAGCACTGCGGCCCTGCTCACCCAGTATTTGCACGAGATCCGAACCGGAGTGCTGAAGCCGCCTGCTCCCAGACAGCGGCTGAACTTGCCGGGTTCGATGCGGGTGTGGATTTGCACCTGCTCCATGCGCTCGTTGTAAATGCGCACGCAACGGCTGTCCCATCTCACCCAGACCTGACGGCCGATGAACTCCGGCGGCGCTTCGTAGAACGACTTCTGCACCTCCACGTAACTGTCCCGATGCACGTTGCGCCGGGCTTCTTGATAACACGGAAAGAGCGACGAGGGCAGCGCTTGAAGGTGGGGGCGTTCCAACTCAAAACAGGCCGCCACCTGTTTGCATGTGGTGCCGTGGATGCGGTTGTCGGCAACACCCGATTCCCATCTCTGCAAATGGAGGTTTTCCTCGGCCAGTGATTTGAACCGCCGCCCTTTGAGCGCGTTGTTGCGCACATAGCCGACTCCTCGCTCCACCTTCCCTTTGTGCTGAGGGGTCCAGGGTCGGCACGGCACGACATGCATCCCGTAATGGCGGCAAAAGTCGGCCAGCTTCGGGTTCATCTCCGGATCAAACCAATCCGCCTTGAGCACCGCCGCCTTCAGGTTGTCGAGATTGAGCATCAGCGGCACCCCGCCAAAAAAACGGACCGCATTTTCCAGCGCGCGCAGGAACGTCTCAGTGTCCTGCCGAACCACCGCCTCGCTGTAGCCTTTCCTCGAACAACTCAATACCGCACGCAAAACCCAACTCCGGCGGCTCTTGCCTCCCGGCCCATCCTCAATCGGAGCTCCCAGACCGAAATCCACTTGCATCTCTTCTCCGGGCTGGCTTTCCATGCGCCACACCCGCACGGGCTGCCTCTTGCGAAGCTTGCCCACAAATCGCTTCACCGCCTCGTAGGATCCCGTAAAGCCGATCTCCTCCACCAAATCCTGATAGATCCTCTGCCCACTGAGCCCAACCTCAACCTTCGCGCCAATCGATTGAGCGAACGGCTCGCACTGGCTCTGGCGTCCTCTTGATTTGCCGGCGGTCGGAATGGTGCACTTTGGCTCCGCTGCCTCCACAGAGCCGGGGGTCGGAATGGTGCACTTTGACCCATACCGGTTGACTGTGCGCCGGTTGATCCCCAGCTCACGCGCGATGCGCCGCTCGGACCAGCCTTTTTCATTTAAACTGCGGATCGTTTCTTGGTGGTTCACTTTCAGGACGTTGGACATGCCCCATTCAAACCGCCCTCAAGCGTTCAAATGAAACTGTTTTCGCGTCCTACAAGTGGTGCACTTTGAAGCCTTCTATTCCGACCGCAGGTGGTGCACTTTGACCGACCGGCGACAGTTGACGTTGCGCTTCCTGAGTTGCAGCCGCTTGGCATGGAGGAGATCAGCCGGAAAAAGCACGCGGGCAAGCAGGCTGTATTTTCGCGCCTGCTGGAGCGGCACCATTATCTGAGCCATCGCGGCACGGTCGGGGAAAACATGCAGTATTTCGTCTCCGACCGGCAGGGCAATCCGCTGGCCTGCGTTTTGTTTGGAGCGGCGGCATGGCAGTGCCGGGCACGCGATGCGCACATCGGATGGGACGCGGCGGCGCGTGCGCGGGGGCTCTCTTATGTGACCAACAACACGCGCTTTCTGATCCTGCCGTGGGTGCGCGTGCCGCATTTGGCCAGTCATGTGCTGGGGCGCATCGCGAGGCGTCTTTCGGCCGATTGGCAGGAAAAATACGGGCACCCGATCCATCTGCTGGAAACCTTTGTGGACACGAGCCGCTTTGCGGGCACCTGCTACCGTGCGGCCAACTGGTTCATGGTGGGAGTGACCACCGGACGCACTCGGCAGAACAAAACGATGATCCCGCAGGCGGCCCCCAAAGCGGTGTGGCTTTACCCCCTGTGCGAAAACTTCCGGGAGGCATTATGTGCGAGCTGAGCCGCCGCCGGGAGGAGCTTTTGGCTCTGGCCAGCCGCCAACCGGAGGCGGTCGGCGACCGCGTGCTCCCTGGAAGAACAACTCCGGAACTCGCAGGCCGAGAACCTCGACCTGCTTTTCAACGAGCAGCTCCTTCCCTTTGATCGCCTGCGCAAGACGCGTCGCGACCTCTTCGGCCTGCCCCTGAGCCTGGGAACCCTGACACAAACAAACGCGCGCGCCTACAAAGCGCTGGCTCCCGTGGAAGCCGCCATTATCCGGGGACTCATTGCCGCCCCCGTGCTCCACGCCGATGAAAGCGGACTGCGTGTGGCAAAGAGCCTGCATTGGCTCCATGTCGCTTCCACCGTTTTTTTGACTTTCTTCGGCGTGCATGGCCATCGCGGGGCCGAGGCCATGGATGCGCTGGGCGTCCAGCCATTCTTCCGCTTCTGGCTCATCCACGACCACTGGAAAGCCTACTACAAATTTGAGGCCCTCCACGCCCTGTGCAACCAGCATCTCCTGCGCGAATTGAAGTTCCTCTTCGAGCAATGCGGCGAACTTTGGGCCGCCGAACTGGGCCGGTTCCTGCTCGATTGGAAAGAGGATCCCCGCACCAAGGAAGGATTGGATGAGGAAGTGTTCAAGGAAGCCCGCCGCCACTACAAGGCGATCATCCGCAGCTATCTCTCAACCTGCCGCAAGCAGGGCATCAACCTCTGGGACGCCTGCTTCCAAGCCGCCATCGGCCAGCCCTTCATGCCGACTCTTCCAGACTCAGGTCAAACGACCTGAATAGTTGCTTTTTTTTAATCTGAAACTTGGATTGCAAGAGTGCCCCAATCGGCATTTGAGTGTTCCAAACGGGTGTGTTTCCCAGATCGGTCTTTTCGCTCCAGCTCCACCCCGAGCATCACAAAGGCCCTCTTGTTTGGAATTTCCGGCACGGTCATCCGAAGCCTGGCCAAGCCGCGGTCGAGCTTAAGGGTGCCCAGCGGGCATGTGCCCCAGATATGCACCTCCGCATGGGCATACGGGGGCGTTTTCTGAAAGGCGGGATCGACCGGGTGATCAATTCTTGACGTGATCGACCGGCCGCAGGCCTCCAGCTTCACTTGCGCCCCCAGGTCCTCCGGAGGACAGACGTAGACGAGCCTGGCTTCATATTCCCCCTCTTTGATGACATCCAAATTCCATTCGACGGAACCCTGCGTATCGGTCCACGCCTCCAAATGATGGTAGCTCATTCTCTCCTTCACCCCTTTGACTTTGGCCATGGCCGTTCGCAATCGAGTGATCGGGGCCTCCTCATACCCCACCGGCAGCGGCGGCACATCCAGGGGAGGTCCAACATCGGTTTTCCATGCCTTGAACTCCTCAGTAAGCTGCTTGACCACATCCGGGTGTTCGGCCGCGACATCGCGAGCCTGACCCGGATCGGCAATCATGTCAAAGAGCTCGGTTTTCGACCGGTCCAGCCATTCGAGCCAGTTGGCTTGTTGTATCCCTTTCGCATCGCGGAACACAATCCGCCACCGATCGGTGCGTGCCGCACCGATCTCGGTAAAGAAGGTGCGTGCCGGCCACGGCTCTTTGGCCCCCGTCAGCAAAGGCATCAGGCTGCACCCGTCGAGCTTCACCCCCTCGGGAGTCTTAACTCCGCAGGCTTCGGCGATTGTCGGCAGGATATCGATATGCGCGGCAAGGGGCTGAACCACCGTGCCCGGCTTGATCCTGCCCGGCCAGCGCACGAAACAAGGCACCCGGGTGCTCCCTTCGTCAATCCCGCCTTTGGTGCCCAACATGCCGCAGTTGAAACGTACTGCTGAAGGCCCATTGTCGCTGAGGAAGATGACAATTGTATTGTCGGCAATCTTCAACTCATCGAGCTTTGCAAGCAGCCGGGCCACATTGTCGTCGATGTTCTCCACCATGGCATAGACGAGGTTTGCATGCCCCTCCCCACCCGTTTTCTGGTGCTTGTCCAGATACTTCTTGGGTGCCTGGAGCGGGTAATGAGGGGTATTGTAGGGCACATAGCAAAAGAAGGGGCCCTCGCGATGGGCTGCCATGAATTGCATGGCCGCGTCGGTGAACACATCGGTGGTATAGCCCGAGCAGGCCACCGTTTTGCCGTTGTGCTCCAGGATCGGGTCAAAATTCAGGTTGATGCCCCCGCCGTGGAAACCCAGGAACTCGTCGAACTCCTTCCCTTTGGGGGTGTAGGGATAAACCTCGCCGTTGTGCCATTTTCCGAAAATGCCCGTGTCATACCCGTTCGCCTTGAGCATCTGGGCGATGGTCACCTCCTTCAAGCGCATGATTTCAGCCCCCCCTACCGTAAAATAGACTCCGCACCGCGACGGATAACGACCGGTAAGAAGGGCCGCGCGCGTGGGAGCGCAGACAGGGCTGACATGGAAGTTGCTGAACCGGGCGCCTTCGCTGGCAAGCCGATCGAGCGTGGGCGTGTCGATCTGGTCATTTCCCGTCGAGCGCAGGTCGCCGTAGCCCTGGTCGTCGGTCAGGATCAAGAGGATGTTGGGCTTTGTTGCCGGCTTGGATTTGGCGTCTACAGCCAATGGGCCGGCTGCATGCACAGCCACCAACGGTGCCATGAGAAGACCAGCAAATGCCAGCCTTGCCATTTTGTTTAGTATTTTCAGTTTGCTTTTATTCATGTCGTCTTTTTTCGTTTCCTGCCTAAAAACCGTTGCAGACCACGACATCGACCTTGCGCCTTGCAGGCGTGACATCCCACGTCACCAACTTGCCCTCCTTCACGATACCGGTGAGCACCGCCCCTCCTTGCAAATGCAGCTTGAAATCGACATCCCACTCTGAGGGCCAGGCCGGCAGCAGGTAGATCTTGCCGTTGCCCTCCTGCGCCAGCATCCGCTGCAAAGCGATCGAGCCGGAACCGAAATGATCAAAGTCCGGTACACCATCTGTCACATCATTCCCATACAACGGGAAGCGAGTCGCCGCATTGGCGGCACGGAACCGGCGAACCAATCCGGCTGCGGCCTGCTTGGCATTTCCAGCGCAAGCCCACCCGATCTGATCCTGGGTCCAGCAGCGCCCGCCGAAAGTATCCTTGAATGCGCGGTTCTGCATCGTCTGCTCGGCCATTTCCTGGCTCCCCAGAGCCACGCCGTAACAGCGGAAGGGAAACAGCGGATAAATCTCAGGCGTCTCCATATTGCAGTTTGGTTTTCTCCATTGTTCGGCCGGCGCAATCGCTTGGTGCCCCCCAATGGTCTGCATCGGCACTTCGGGGATTTCTCCGCGGAAGCGCTGCCAACGCTTTTGGTCCTCGGCCGTCCCGGCTTTCATTGCAAGGAGCTGATCCAGACAGAAGCGAAGGCCTGACACATCGGTTGCCGGGTTGATCGTGTAGAGCCAGGTTTCGACCGCCTGCGACGGCTCCATATGGAGCTTGCCGTTGGGATCACGCGGATAGTGCCGGTCAAAGAACCAGAGGATTTCACGGGCAAATGGAACCAGGCGCTCGTCCCGAAACTTCGTGTCGCCGGTGTAGTTGACATAGTCGGCCATCATGGCCACGGCCTCCAGACCGCTGGTGAAGTGGAACGTGAGCCAGTCGCCCTTGTAAGGTTCTCCCGCCTTGACTTTCGGCAGGGGCGCCAAGCCGTCACTGCCGGTAACCGGGTCGATGTTCTCACGATAAAATGCCCCCTCGTGCCCGCAATAGCCCTTGGTGATAGCTTTGCGCACTGGAAGCACGTTCCAATAATGGTCAAAAAACGGCTTCATCAGATCGGAATCACCGCTCATCAATAACGGCCAGTAGAGCAGGCGCTGGTTTTGGGAAGTGAAATATGGCTCCCATGACCGATGGTCCTCATGCGTCAGCCATGTGCCATCTGCCTGCTCAACCGCAGGAAAATATTTCGGCTTTTCCAAGACGCGCAGTTGCTGGGTAAACAGCCCGCCGTTGAACTTGGCCTGGATTCGGGCCCGGCTCTGAGCTCCCATGTAAAAACGAAACATGTTGTAGCTCTGCGACACCACTGCGGCACCATCCTTCTCTTCCCGCACCCCCTGCTGGTAGCGCGGCACGCTGCGATCCTTCGGATTGGCTTCCCCGTTGAACTTCTCACGAGATTCTGCCGGGACGGTGCGGTCGGATGCAATGATCCAGCCCCGGCTCCAAAAGGTCTTCCACCAATCGCAATGCTTTGCCCAATCTTTCGTGATATCGATCGGCTTGCCTGCAAGATCGCTGATCGCTTTGACCCATTCGTTCGCGGGATCGGGGGTCTGCATGGTGAGAGAGTGAATCCTCAGGTCAAACTTTGTTCCCTTGCCCACCAACGTCCCATTGGTACCGGTAAGCCCCGGGCATTCCAGCAGATTGCCGAAGGTATTGAACTGGTAATAATCCGGCAGGATATTGTCCGCCAGCTCGAGCCCCCATTTCGTTCTGAGGCTATTCAAAGCCTCTCGAAAGGAGCTTTTTTTGCCGTTGGTGAAGTACCACAGCTGCCGGTTCCCTTGGTCGACGCGCACATCGGGAGTCTTGTCCATGCGCTCCCAAAGATCCGGCTGAGCGGTAACCGTGAGCTCGCGCGGCGAATCAATTTCCAGATGGTAGACCGGACGGTTGGCGTCCGCCCAGATCCGAAACTTGACGCCATCTGCCTCGATCCGGACAGAGGCGGTCGGCAGATCAAGGGTCTGACGGAACGGCTTGCCTGCCACAAAAGGATTGGGGCTGAGGGAGACTTTCACCCGGCCGGTCTTGTAAAGGCGACCGGTAGAGTTGAAGGCATCGCTCTTTGAGAGCAGTAAATAGAGATCTCCATTCTCGATAGCATAGACTCCCGCACCAAGGTCCCCATTACCAAGAGGCATCACCCCTGAGGCATCCTTGGATGGCGTATCCCACACCACATTGTAGCGGCCCATGCGCTCGGCGGCCTGCTCGGCAGGCGGCGTAGCGGCAAACATCACTTCGCCAATTCCCACGCACAGCGCGGCGGTTAGCATCAGCTTTGATATCGGTTTGGTTCGTTTCATTCTCGCAGCCATCCCATAGCGGGTGAGGAGAATTGTCAAGAAAATGGCTTGGAAAAGCTGGTTTACCCTGCCACTCGGCAGGGGTGAAAAAGAAAACCATTACTATTCCAAGCCGCAGTCAGTATTCCGTATTGCGGCAGATTTGCAATTTGATTCCGTCGTATCTGGTGCCAAAGCTGGCGAAGGAGACCGGCGTGGACAAGAAGGCGCGGACTTTCAGCCCGTGGAGCCATCTGGTCAGCTTGATTTACGCTCAACTCACCCATGCCATCGGCCTCAACGACATCTGCGACGGGCTGCGGCTGCACAGCGGCCTGCTGGTGACGCTTCGTGCCGCGACGCCGCCCAGTCGCAATAATCTCTCCCATTCCAACAAGGAACGGGACGCCAGTCTTGCGGAAAAGATTTTCTGGTCGGTGCTCGGCCATCTGCAAACCCTTCAGCCCGGCTTTGCCCGTGGCAACCGGGGCAAGGGCATCGCCCGGCGCTTCCGGCGCGTCATTCATGTGGTTGATTCCACCACCATCCAACTGGTCGCCTCCTGCATGGACTGGGCCAAACACCGGCGGCGCAAGGCGGCTGCAAAATGCCACTTGCGCTTGGACCTCCACAGTTTTCTGCCCCGCTTCGCCATGATTTTATCAGCCGCGTTTATCAAATGGTTACGGGGAAAGGTGCTTCAGCCGGTCATGCAGGGCGATCAGGTCCTTTTTCAACTCTCTTGACGGCTTGGCCGGCATGGGAATGAACAGTTCAGTCGCGCTACTGCGCGATTGAACTGCTCTTTTTAGGTTCAGAGCAGCGCACTCCCCTCTCAAGGTTTGACTGCTTGGGCAGGGTCAAAATAGATGCCGCTGATCACCGTGTTCGCAGCGCTGTCAGACGTTATCGTGATCACCACTTTCCCTCGTATTTTCCAAATTAGGTATTTCCCTTGAGCGAAATCGCCGACGGTCTGGGTGTCGAGCACAGTTGAGGAAAAGTCCCGCACTTCGATGGTCTGCTTCAGTTTCTTATTGTCCCAATCCATCAAATAGATCGCCACATTGTGCTCGCTGTCGCCAACGTCGAGCGTCACATTCATCGGTTGTTTTGCAATGGCGCGCTGGGCGGCAATTCTGTCCTGCGGCGAGTCGGGATTGGCGAAATATTCCAGCGCTCGGACGTCGTCGGTCGCTTTCTTCACCACTTGAACATTCCCTTGCCATTCCACCTTGGCATAACCCGGCAATTTGATCTCCTTGCCAATGGTTTCGTAGCCTTCGGTTCCATATTTTTTCTTCCAGTTCCCCTGCGTCTGTTCATCGGTTCCAAGGAATTTAACCTCAGTCTTCACCGCCGTTCGGGAAACATTGACGTAGATTCGATCGTCCCGGTACACCACCTGATCTTGTTTTAGCGATTCCAAAACCAGATACAGCTTGCGCTCATCTTTTCCGGGATCCGGTACCGGAAACCGAATCGTTTGCGTCACATGAAAACCGGGCTCTACGGCAATGTCTTTAACCGTATCTGAAGCCACCACGTCGCCCGTGGCCGAATCCCAGCGCAGTTCCCAGCGCAGCGTCAGTTTGTTGCCGGACAAGACATCATTGAACATTTCAATCTTGCGAACGACCTCTTCGCCAGGCCTATAAGTCGCGATCGTGGTCGGCCACTTCTCGTTATAACGATTCAGCGCATCGTTGGCCTGGTCCATGACCAGATAGGGATGACTACTCCGTTGGACATATTCAATGATGTGTGACCCCCAACCGTCCACACCATCCCGGCGATCGGCGTGGCGGTTCTCCGGCCAACCATGGTGCTCGGAATCCATTCCCTCCAGAAAATTGGGCCACCAGTTCATCCAACTCCAGCCGGCATAATAACAGACGTCATTCAAACGCATATCACGCCCTTGATCTGCAAAGGCCGCCATTCCGTCCGTGGACCATTCGAATTCGCCAAGGCCCCAGATCTCGCGGCACGGCCTGGGAAAAGGCACGTAGTGGCACATGACGTACGCGTGCCCGCCATCCTTGCCCTTGATTCGTTTCGAAACCATGCTGTTATTGACCTCAAAGACGAGCGGCCGCGTGGGGTCTTCCTTCCGAATCGCGTCGATGAGTTCCTCGCGCGTGCCCCACTCGTTCGAGAGGCTGTACCTCACCACGCTCGGATGATTGCGGCACAGTATCGCCATCTCTTCGACGGCGAGGGGCAAATTAACATCGTCCCATCTTTGATCCTCACAACCCCGGATACCGGTCTCCGGAATCAGCATGAAACCCACTTCATCGGCCGCATCCATCATGTATGGGGTTGGAGTGGATTGATGAATACGGTTGATATTCATGCCCGCCCGTAGATACCGCCGCCATGTTTCCGGACAACCGCTCTTCGGCCCGGTTGGCGGCAGGAACGCCGGCGACGTCGCATAGCAATCGTAAGAACTCATTTGCGCTTCGGCCGTGGCATCGCTCACGTGATTTACCCGCACGCCGTTGATCGTGTAATAGTAAGGGCCTTCGGCGTACTCACAAAACCCAAACCGTTGAGTCTTTTCAGCCAAAAGATTTCCTCTTTCTTTGATGGCCAGATGCAAAAGATGCAGTTTGGCTTGGTACTTTTCGTCAAAGGGGATGTTGGGCCACCAGTAGCTTTTCGGCCCCAGCCCCCAGGGAATTGGTCCCACCGTGATCTTCTTGACGCTCTTGGGACCGATCTTGAAGTCCACGGGCAGCATCTGTGGATACTTCCAGGCATCTTTGTTCCAGGATGCAAGGCCCGCCTGGAGCGACACTGTTTTCTCCTCCGGCGAGGCATTGCATACCCAAACGTCAAACTGCAGGTTATCGTGCGTAACGGAGGGCTGTATGAACACCTCCTTGACATAGACCTCTGGATAAAGAGCCAGTCTGACGTACTTGGTAATGCCATAAGAGAATTTGGAGCTTCTTAAGGTGCGAGTCCGGTCCAGGGGATAATCAAAACCGGTCGGCACGTGGCACCCATCCGGTTTGACGTAGTGGCGCCGGTGATAAGCCTTGATCTTCAACTGGCACGTTTCGCCCGGTTTGACCACGTCCGTAATGTCGGCCTCAAACGGCGTCATCGGCCCGGCATGCGTCGCCACCAGCTTGTCGTTGATATAAACCTCAGCGCCATGATTCACCGCGCCGAATAGGAGTTTGACAACCTGACCGCTTTTGTAGTCCGGCAACTTGATGCTTCTCTCGTAGATCACGTGATCTTTCACATCCTTGTTCTTGTCGATCCGTGGCTCCTGTTGGTCCGAATTCCAACCGCCGCCCGGCACCTTGATCGGCCGCGGCGCGCCGCCATCAACCGACAACGTCCAATCCGTGTCCGACGCCAGGTCCATCTCCCGCAGCGCGTCCGGCGCGTACCGGTACGCGGCCCAGGGATTATTCTCTGCCGCACCCGCGTGTCCTGCGTATAGCAAGAAGCTCGCAATCAATATCAATTTCCTATTCATTTTGTTTGATGATTTCATTCAACTGAGCAG
>Ga0194052_1001112_pt1 | contig 16050 bp, 15 predicted proteins | sample SepL226m_MetaG_FD_160117 | JGI IMG/M metagenome (GOLD analysis project Ga0194052, IMG submission 160117) | Anoxic zone freshwater microbial communities from boreal shield lake in IISD Experimental Lakes Area, Ontario, Canada - Sep2016-L227-6m | ecosystem: Environmental > Aquatic > Freshwater >... | reverse complement strand
TTCGTATCGGCCCAGGAATCCCAACTTTCGATATGTAGATCAGTCCCGCAGATGCCAGTTTTAAGGACCTTAACCTTTACATCGCGCTCACCAGTGACGGGCTCAGGCACTTCACGGAGCTCTAGGCCTGGGCCGCGTTGGGCTTTATACAGAGCTCTCATGAAGGTAACCTTTCGCTAGTTGAGGCCTAAGACTACCCACTTCTAAAACCCATGGGCCGCTTTGGATTGGAGCAACCAGCTCACATTCAAAAATAGTTGATATGACGCCAAATAATTCTTGCGGATTCGTTGGAATCGATGAACTTTGTAGAAGAAGTCGCGTCACTTCGCCACGAGTTTTCTTGGACATGTGGGTGATGACCTTCTTTTCACCGTCGTGATTTATAAAGACTTTGATCTCAACGCATGTTTGCGCCGGGGGAGTCCACACACCTTTGTAAGTTGATGATCGGCAATCAATAACGAGAGTTGCTTTGCGTGCACTCAAGGTTTCAGTAACTTGTGCACGCATTGAGGCGCTATCAATCTTTTGCTTATAAGGTTCAATTCTATCCAACGGCTGCAGGACGCCATATTTAGCTGAAATAATCGCGATATATTTCTGCCCGCGCGCTTGGCTCTCTTTATTCAGACTCAGCCAATCCAACGCCTTGTAAAGAACGCCCGTGTAGACCTCGATTGCCGGTCCAGGTTGTGTGGATTTCTTCTCACTGGGGGGAAGGAGAATGAGCACGGCTCAGTATGGCCTATACGAAAACTCACATATGAGAGGATTTCGAGAGGGGCATACCCCTCTCGAATGAGGAAACGAAGAGTGAATGTCCGTCTCAAATCCAATAACTCTAAAGGTAAACATTACAGTTACGGTATGCATCTTCCCCAAAGATGGTTTGTTGTTGCGACCGCATTTCTCTTTTTAGTTGCCGCAAACTTACTCCCCGTTGGCAGCGCTAAAGAGGCAACTCTTGATCTAAGCCTTTCAGATCATCATCCATTATCGGCTCCAGCAAATGTTAAATCTGGGGCCACCTTTGATCCCTTAGCTGTATTTTCAGATAGTCAGGCATTAGCCGAGGAGCCCTGCATGACACCTGGGGTAACAAGAGTGGAGCTTCGTTCGGCTACTCAACAGACATGTATTGATTTTAAGAATTTAGGCTTTAAGGAGGTGCCTGAACTTTATTGGGGTTATCCAATTAAAAAAGATGCGCAGCTACATACCTCAGTAAATAATCTTTTGGCACAGTATTTTAGAAATTTTGCATCCCCAGCTGAACAAGATTTATATGAGGAGAGAATCACCTCCAACCTTGAATACTCAGCCTTCGTCGGGGCATTGGTCCGTATGGACAACCGAGATTTTCCTGGCTTTGCCGATCAAGTAACGAATACAAATTCGTTAAAAGCCGCCATCACGCCATGGGCAGAGCAAATTGCTCGGCACTACAACTTACCAACAGAGTTCTTTGCGACAATCGGTGATGGGATTTTGATTACTCTGGCAAAGTCTGGAGATGTAACCCAGGAACGATTTGATTCACTAATGGCAAAGTGCGATGTCATTGCCGCATATGCCATGAAAACAGATACGGCCTATCAATTAACCTCAATTTTCCCGAGCGATGCTAAGACGGCCGAGCGCTTCCTGTTCATTGATTCGCTTGTTGGTAAGACTGAGGTCGCAGCAAAGCAGGCTTATTTGGATATGGCCGTTCGCAATGCAATTCGTATTCACCCAGACATGCAGGCCGATCTCGAATCTGGACTCTCAGTTGTGCAGATTTTGAGGGCGAGAAACGCTAAAAGTGCAGCAGCTTTTCTAAAGACGGTGAAACCCAAGGCCCCAGTAATACCCCGCAAAAAATAAAGGGACCAAAGGCCAAGGCGCTTTTTCGCGTTGATTTTCCGATGGCTATTGCGACTACACCAATGAGGGCGCCAAGGAAGAACGCCGTAAAGGTTGTTGCAAAAACGGTAAAGGCATTTATATATCCGGCTAATAACCCAACTGAAAGTGCGAGTTTTGCATCACCGAGCCCCATCCCACCCCGAGAAATCACGTTGAGGAGGGTATAAAACAGTGCAAGTAAGAGCGAGGAAACTACCGCAATAAGAAATCGCTGGCCATGATGATTAAAATTACTATCTAAGCCGAGAATCAAAGTAAGAATTAGATAGAGGGGGAGAGTTAAAACATCAGGCAGGCGCTTTTGTCGCTGATCGATGACGCTTAGGGCAAGACCGAAAGTTAGAAAAATTACCCATGCACTACACACGAACCAGCTATTGAAATGTCTTACTATCACGATTGTTCCGAGGACTGTAAAAATCTCAAGCCCCGGGTAGAGAAATGAAATGCGTTCTTTACAACTACGACAACGCCCCCTTAAAAGCATAAAGCCAATAAGGGGGATATTGTCGTAAAAAGAGATCTCATTCTTGCAGTTTTGACAACGAGACTTCCCGTGAATTCCTAACCGCTCGGGAATCCGAGCGGTTAGGACTGAAGCGAAGGAGCCCATTGCAAGTCCTATCGCAATCCACGATCCAATTAGGCCCGATGGGGAGATAATAATTATCTCCTCACCTTTTGGAAGTACCTAATTAAATTCCAGCTGGGGTACAGACAACGCCAGAATTGGCCGTCTGCCATACAGATGATGGTCCAACAACTGCTAATGAAGTCGCTGTCGTGCCACTTTGGGTGATGTAGTAGGCGGTCACATCCGTAGGGATTTTGGAGATATATGTTGGAACGAGAACTGCGAGATCGGCCGGAAGATAAGACTTTCCAGTAAGCGTCGTTGGATAAGTTGTCCCGGAAACTTGAGGCAGAGTATTCGCTGTCAGAGTCACGGTTCCGTTGGCAGCTGGGAAGTTTCCATTTCCACCAGTTGATGCGATCTCATAGTTAGTAATGGCGCTGTATAGATTTGCCGCATCCTGTGAACAGGCCTTGCCGTTTGCATCCTTGCTAGTTCCGCCAAGTGCAATTACGACGACGGCCGACAAGATGCCGATGATAAGGATTACAACGAGTAATTCGATTAATGTAAATCCAGCATCGCTGCTGGCGCGTAGCTTTGTACGCTTTTCCATCTCTGTGTGTAGTATTTTGATCATTTTATGGGCTCCTATTAGTTTAGTTTGGTTTTGTTAAAGCAACTTGCAGGCAGCGGGTGCTGCTCCAAGCGGCGTAGTGCTTCCTTTTCGATAAACAAATACTTCATACGGGTTCCCAGAAGTTGAGGCTCCAAGTTCGAAAGTGAAGTTATCGCTCACCGATGCCAACAAATTTGTGCTCAGATACGTCGGCTGCATATCAGCAATCTTTGTTGGCAGTGTGTTGTTGTCGCTTTGGTAACTTCCAACGGCCAAAGCGACGCCTTGGTATGTATTTACGCAAGCGTTAATGATGGAGTTACTTCTCGCCGAACTCAGGCCGATATATGAAATACCGACCAAAATCCCCATCACTACAACGGTGACAAGGACTTCAACAAGCGTGAAGCCCCTGTCATCGTTGAAATTTCTTTTTAGCATGTTAGTTATCGTTACGCTTGATAACTGTTGTTGGATCGTAGTCATTGATATTGATTTCACGACTGATGTAATGACCATCTTTGTCCTTCATCGTTATCTTGACTGTACGACCCTCTTCACTACGGGTCACACTGTGTTCGCAACCTGATGGGTATGAACAAGTCATCCTCAGAGATTTCGAGGTCCATTCGCGATCCCAGGTGTGCTGGTGATTGCGAGACTCGCTAATACTCACTATTGCATTTGGTGAGTAGATGCCGCCACCAATATGAACTTCAGCGGTATTAGCGAAGTTGATGTAGATATCACGAGCTGGAGCTGCAGATGGACAGCGAGTACTCACTTTTTCATGTGACTTGCAGGTTGCCACTCGCTGAGTATCCATTGCGATAATTGCGTAGTTGTTGAGGACCTTAGTAGTTGAGAAGTTACTACCACATAGGAAGACGCTTCCTTTTAGTACATTCAAATCCACGGTGTCCAAGAAGATTCGGCTGCCCCTGAAATTAGGGTCAGTCGTGGGTCCACTCAACGGCCCAGTCCATGCAGATGTATCGGCCGCATCGTAGTCACAGCTGTACTGCTTCACATCAGTATGACTTGGCGTACTCACATTGTCTGCGGCATTAACATCACCACAAGGACTAGGTAGATATCCAGTTGTACACATCTTTACTTTGGTATTCAAGTTGCGAACGGTGAGATTGGAGTTGTTAATCGTTAGTGTTGTATTGCCTTTAAAAACGAACTCTCCATCTGAGAAAATGAGCGTTACTTTTCGACCGCTTGTGCTGCACTCGGCACCATCCTCGTATTTGCCATCTTTCCAGAGCCAACCTTTGTACTTTGAGGACTCAGATGGATTTGTTAGGCGATTAAGGGCTGAGATGTCGTCTTTGTTGTACTCACCAGGCGCCAGCTTCAGAGTGATTGCACCATTGCTTGCTGGGCATGACCAAACTGGAAGTCGGGGAGTCGAAGTGCCGTGGGGATCGACCCAATAGCTGATGTCGAGTTTGCAGTTGTTGGCATAAACCGCACATGCAGAGACTGGAGCAGTAACGGTTCCAGGATTTGTTATTGTCACTGAGCCAGGAGTAGTTCCTTTACTGGAACCATCGCTTCCAGTTTGGAGATTCTCTTGTGCGCTCGGGGTAGTGACCTTTCCATTAATCGAGACAATCTTCGTTGCACTGTTAAGGGCATTATCAAATTGAAAAGTGCCATCGAATGCAGTTCCATAGTCAACGCCAACCGTTCCGCCCGGGACAGTTACCCCGGTAGTCGTTGTTGCAAACGGTGCACCACCAGTTACGGGTACGCAACTAACGAAACTGACTCCGAGGTTTGCATCCAAAGCAAAGTTTTGCCCTAAACCGCAGTTATCTGTGGTGCCGGCGTATGTGGCAGTACCCAATGCTTGATTTTTTTGGAAGCGGGCGAGAATATCGGCAGTGGCGGCGGCAACTGCGCTCGAATTCTTGTTGCTTTCCGATAGCTGATGGACGCCAGATGTTGATATTTGAGTTACAAATATCAATGCTGCAATTGCTAAACCAGCAATGGTTACAAATATGAGGACGAGGCTTAGTGCAGAACCTGCCTCACCTCTCTTTTTGATCATCATGCGATACTCCTTGCTCCTTGGATAACTTGCGCTGTATAGGTTTGGTTAGACCGACTACCAGTGATGGCAGCTGGAATAGTGAATTGGATCCCTGGGTTATCAATGAGCGATGTGAGGGACTTGTTTGTTGGACATGTGGTTGAAACCGCCGAGGCCTGAATAATTGTCATTGCCGTTCCAGCGCTGTAACTGGTGCATTGAACGGAATCAGTCCATGTTGAAAGGGAGGGGAGTGGAACTCCTTGGCGTAAAACTCGAGGGTTAACTAAATTCGTTGCCGATCCGGCAATCGGACACGTAAAACTCCATAACTCACCGCTGTTACTAACATTGCGAATTTCATAGCCATGGAGCCAGTTCACTGCGGCAGTACCATTTTGTGCCGGGGTTTCAGTCTCGTACGTTGCAATCGTTGTCGCTACCGTGATGGTGGTAGGCGTTAATGCAGTTATTGGCGATGAAACGAGGCTTATATTTGCATTAGTGAAGCCATAAATCGTTGCTAGTTGACCTATAACAAAAGTATTGACTGTCCCGGATTTTAAGGTAAAGATAATGCTCGAACCTTGACCAACGGCGCTAGCGATTGGCAAATAGCTCGGCACACTCAGAGTTAATAGTGGACGAACGTTTGTATATGTCGTGTCTGTCGATTTCCAGCTGGTACATAATTTTGTGGGATCTGGTGTCGTGGAGTTCGGAATTACAAAGCCATTTGATGCAGAAATATCACCACTTAACGTTGAATCAACTAAAGCCACGTTTGAGCCGACTAATGTTGATGTTTGGATATAGTTAACTGATTGCACAGTTACCGCCAAGATTCGCGTTATAGTTACAGCTAAAATTGCAGTAATAACTAGGGACAACAAAAGCTCAACCAAAGTAAATCCCGCTTGGGAATCTTGGTTAACGCTCTGGCGAATTCTTTGCATCAGCCCATTTTCACAATCGTGCGCGTAGTTTGAGTTGAGTTAGTTGTTGTCGTTAATACAACCTCTTGGATGATTTGCTTCTTGGTGTATGCAGCCGTTGCAGTAGAAATTCCTGCCGCGTTCGTTGAGCATCCTTGAAAATCCGTTGACATGGTCGAGCTCGCAACATCAACCTTTACGGCAACGGAGATAACCGTTACATAGATGATTTCCTTTGAAATTGAAGTTCCATTGGAGGCAGTTACCGTGTAAATGCTCGTGCCTTCAGTCGTTGGCGTTCCAGTGATTAGCCCAGTTGATTGATTCATAGAAAGGCCCGTAGGTAATGCCGCTGGGCTGATTGCGTAGGAATAGCCAGTCGCTGGTATTGGTAGTGTCGGTGAGAAATTCTTATTAACGGCAACTACGAAGCCCATACCACCTTTTTGGGAGTTAATACCGAAGTAGTAGGGCTGAACGTTGCTAGTGCAATTGGTGTCGGCAATTGGCTGAAGCTGAATCTGCTTAGCGGCAAAAGTTAAGCTGGTAAGGGCAGCGCTTTTAGCATTAAAGCGTTCAGTCAGCGGTTTAGCTCCGACAACTACAGTTATGAGAGCCAAGCCAACGAGCGACATGATCAAGGAGGCGATAAGAACTTCTAGGAGAGAGCTACCGCGTTCGCTTTGAGGCGTACGCAAGTAAGAGGTAAGAGATCTGTTCATTATGCGTGCACCCCGCTATAGATTCCATACATTGCAGAAACAAGCGCGACAGCTACGAAACCGACGCTTCCGCCTAAGAAAATTAGTGTGATTGGCTCAATGAGCGCCGTCAGATTCTTCATTCGATGATCCAGCTCATCGGCGTAGTAGCTTGCCGCTTGCTGCATTTGGCTTTCGAGTCGACCAGACTCTTCACCTACACGCAAGATTTGAATCGCAGCCGTTGGGAAAATCTTCTCTCGCTCAAGTGGCGTCGCTAAACCCTCACCGTTTAGTACTCCGGTATGCGCACGCTCAATCCCACGCTGAAAGACCGAGTTATTAGCCGCACGTCCAGCTAAAGTTAAAGCATCGGGCAATGGAACATTTGTGCGAACTAAGGTCGAAAGGACTCGGCAGAAACGCTCCAGAGCAATAAGTTGGATCAAACTTCCGAATAGTGGCAGTTTTAAGACAACTGCATCGATACGTAGGCGTCCATTCTTGTTTTTGTACGAGGCGAAGAGAAGCGCGCCGATGGTAACTGCTCCTAGGAGCAAAGCCCACCAGTAATTGCCAAAGAAGCTTGTTGCGCTCAACAACATACGAGTAGTCAAAGGCAGTTTGACATCTAAGCTGGCGAAGAAGACTTCGAACTTAGGAAGCACGACAAGTGAGAGCACGCTGACTGCCAAAATTGTTAAGAGAACTAAGACGATTGGATATGTCATCGCCGATTTAACTGCCCGCCTTGAACGCAAATCACGTTCAAGATAGGAGTTCAGAGTCTCAAGGGCGCCTGGAAGATCACCACTGCGTTCGGCGGCATTTAAAATTGTTCCGTAATAGCTCGGGAATACGTGGGGATAGTGGGCAACTGATTCGCTCAGCGTCGCACCACCTTCAATTTCAACTACTAGCTCCTCTAGTACTCCGCGCATAACTTTATGATCGGTCGTACTGGCCAGAATCGCCAAGCCGCGGGCGGCCGGAATTCCAGCTTGAGCAAAGGAAGAAAGTTGGCGTGTAGTTTGCAGCAATACTTCGCCACTTACAGATTTACCAAACTCCACTTGAAGCACCGACTTCTTAACCGTGATGGATAGATTCGTTATTCCAGTCTCTTCAAGCTGATACTGAACCTTTCCACGAGTACTAGATTCAATAACTCCAGAGACTTTGTTCTTATCGGTATCGATACCGGTGTAGGCGTATTTCTTGATTTGGTCAGTCAACGGCACATCAGATTTAGCCTTTGGCTTAAAATGCACGCGTTCCATTAAATTACTCATTGCTGACCAACAATGTGAGCGCCTCATCCAAAGTTGTGATGCCTTCGACGGCAAGGCGAACGCCCTCTTGATCCATGGTTGTCATTCCTAGCGCTAGTGCTTTACGTCGAAATTCATTTGGCTCTGGATGCGTAACAATCACTTCGGCCAACTCTTCGGTGACATTTAACATTTGATAAGCAGCAATCCGATCGCGATAACCCGAGCCTCCACACAGAGTGCAGCCAACTCCACGAACTAAGTTCCGGGATTTGAAGCCATAGTGCTCAAGGGTTACTAACTCCTGAACCGTTGGCTTATGCGTTTCACTGCAGAAACGACAGTTCTTTCGAATCAAGCGCTGTGAAACAACGCCACGGATGGCCGATGCGATTAAGTGACTCTCAATATCCATCTGAAGCAAGCGATAGAGGGCGCCAACAGAATCGGTAGCGTGGATAGAAGTGAAGACTAAGTGTCCAGTTAAAGCAGCTTGGACAGAGATGCGGGCAGTTTCGGCATCGCGAGTTTCGCCAACTAAAATAATGTCCGGGTCTTGGCGAAGAACTGCGCGTAGTTGAACTGCAAAGCCAGAATTAGCACCGTCAATTACTGGGATTTGATTAATGCCAGGAACCACGTATTCAACTGGATCCTCGATGGTGATCACATTCTTCTCAGGGGTAGCAACTGCCTGCAGCGCACTATGAAGTGTGGTTGTTTTTCCGCTTCCGGTAGGGCCTGCCACAAGAATCAAGCCGTTGTTGGCATTGATCATGTTGCCAAAGATGGCAAGTTGAGCCTCACCCATACCAAGTGAGCCTAAGTCGACGCTCGGTTTTCTAGCATCATGTAAGCGCAGAACAATTTTCTCGCCGTGAACTGTGGCAACTGAAGAGGCACGTATATCTACTTGTCGATCACCGACACTCGTTGAAAACTGACCATCCTGTGGGCGACGACGCTCAACGATATTCATTTGGGCAAGAACTTTTACTCGACTACTAATGGCAGGTGCAAGTCTTACTGGCAACTGTACGAGAGTGCGCAAGCGACCATCGACTCGTGCTCGAACTACTACGTGATCTGCGTAAGTTTCAAAGTGCAAATCACTTGCTCGCTCTAATACTGATCGCTCAATTAGTTGCTGGATCAGATTTGAAATTGGCGCTTCGCCAACTTCAATGCGGGAGATGTCTAAACTTGTTTTCTCTACTTTTTGTAATGTTGCAGTCAGAGATAATGCCTCTTTGATTTCAGCGGAAGTTGTTGCGACTAATTCAATTTGAATTCTAAGGGATTTTGCAAACTCTTTGACTTCAAACCAACGCTCTTCAGGTGCTCCAACAACAAGCACATTTCCTTTCCAGCGCAAACCTAAACATTCAAGTTCGCGCGCTTTATCAAATGGCAATGCGCTATGTGCAGCGGCATCATCCTGCGAATCGATCAGTATTTCTGCAACTGAACTTCTTGCCATTTGTTAATTCCCCTAGCACGCTAATTTGCGATTACTCTTAACAAATCGCAAGAAGTGAAAATTACTCAAACCGCAAAAAATGAGAAAGTTAAAATACTTTTCGAGGGGGGTTTACACCAAAGATTTTTATATATTCGCGATGAAAGTGTTGCAACAAATTGGCGGCTCTTAATTGGCGAATGGGTAAGCCCGTTTTTTATCCAGTGCTGTTATGGAAATAGGCAGGTCCCAGTGGGCAATCCCCTCATTTGAGGATTTTGCGAGGGTTTTGTGCGGAAAAGCTACTTTGAGAGTGCGTAGCGAGGTTTCGTGATTTATTATTTGGGGCTAGTAGAAGGGGTGAGCCCATGGCGCTTGTAAAGAACAATTCCGATCGGGCATTGTTGCGCATCTTGATAATTGAAGATGAGTCCTTAGTTCGTGTCACTTTGGTTGAAACTTTGCGACATTTAGGGGTGAAATTCGTAGCTAGCGCCTCAGATGCATTTAGTGCCCTAAAGGCCGCTGCTGAATTTAGGCCGGATGCAATTATCTGTGACATTGATTTAGGAGCAGGGCCCGATGGCGTGGATATCGCTCATGCTATGAGAGCTAAGAATCCTAAACTCGGCGTTGTCTTTCTTACGAGTTTGTCAGATCCTCGACTAAAAAATACTGGTACTCGTGGCCTCCCTACCGATGCTATCTACTTGAAGAAGAGCGACATTAATCGAAGCAGCATTTTATTGGATGCTTTATTCTCGCTTACAGATGTAAAAAGTCCCGAGAATCCTGCAATAGCTCCAGCGAGTAAGCTCACTGGAATCCAGATTGAGATACTTAAGATGGTCGCTACCGGTTTATCGAACGCTGAAATTGCAAGTATTCGAGGAATTACCGTTAAGTCCACCGAGAATGCCATTGCACGTCTGGCTAAAACGCTTAAAGTAAAAGACGAGCGTAACGCTAATCAAAGAGTTTTGTTAACTAGATTCTATTTTGAACTCACCGGAAAGATTTTAAAGGTCTCTTAGAGTGCGTTCACTGAATTTATTATCGGCCCGTGCCACCAAGAAGTCTACCTGGCATATCAGCCTCGATTATTTCTGGTCAGTTGCTGGTCTTTTGCTGCTACCTGCCATTTACACCGAAGTACGGGCATTCAATTTCCTTGCTCAGCAGCATGGCATTGCAAGCTCAGCTTTTAATGATGTGGGCAGAGTTGACCTATGGACGAAGTGGATGCTCGTAAAACTAGTTGGAATGATAGTTTTCTATTTATTTTTACAGTTATTACAGTTGGGTTTTCACTTCTTAAATATCACTGCACTCAAAACTCGTCATTTATTCGAGATTGGTTTCGTAGGAGGTCTACTAGCGGGGCTAACACAGTTATTCTTAGTAAGAGTCCTTGGAATCTATGAGACTGGGACGGTTATCGGGCGAATTTTCTCACCGATTCCAGTGTACATTTTCTTTCTATTTGTGTTGTCGGCTTTGGATACAAGCATTAAGAGCTACAAGTCTGAGACTGCTTTAGCGGAATCAGAGATAAATTCTATACGGAATTTGCACCTCAGCCAGCAGAACGTAATTTCAGGTTATGAGAAAGTTAGCAACGAATTGCGCAGTCACGTAAGAAATAATGCAGACACGGCACTTTCAAAAGTGGCAGACCTTGGTCGTTCAGAAGTTATGGCCAACACTAATATCGCCAAGGAGATACGTTTAATTAGTGACGCGACAATTAGGGACTTATCGCATAAAATTGCCCTAAATTATCAGGCGGCTAAAACTCTCGAAAGTTCTAGCCTGTTTGGGTCGAGAGGGTTTAACATTTTCAGATTGTTGCGCGATAGTGCGCAATATGCTCCGCTTGATCCACTTCGTTTCACACTTGCATGCACCTTGTTGGTTAGCGGTGTCATAATACGAAAAGGAGATTTCTCTACAGATTTGCTCTTAGTCAGTGTTGGGTTTATTTTTCTTTATGCAACGCAATATGCAGGTCAGTTACTCTTTAAAAAATTTCATGTCCACAATATATTTACAATTACTTTGATTACACTAATATCGGGTTTACTTCCTTACAACATAGTCAACTCATTTAGTTTTATACACAATAGATTTCTCGATTGGGAATTCCGTCCAAACCTTTTACCAATGTTCTTTATTCTATTTACTGTTACATTTTTTGGGTACTTACTACAAAGTGGCGCAATAAAGAGTGAGGAAATTATCAAAAGGCGCAATGACGAGGTTGCTAGGCTACGAAATTCAGATCAAGTGATCAATGCCGAGCTAGTTCAGATTTCTAGAAACTGGGCACGCCATCTTCATGGACATGTGCAGTCACAGATACTTGCCGCCACTTTAATTTTGGAGAGTGGGCAACAAGACGGTGACAACGAAGTCGTGCAAGAGGCCTTTGATCTAATTATGAAGATTTTGGAAAACGCTAGTGAATTTGATTACACTCGTGATGAATCGCTCCAAGACGGCGTCAATAAACAAATATCCCTTTGGTCAGAGATTATTGATATTGATCTGACAGTACCTCCCGAAATCGCACTTCGAACTGGCCCGCAATTACGTAGAGCGGTAGAGGTCGTGGGGGAGATGATTGCTAACGCATCTAGACATGGAGGCGCCTCAAAGATCACAATTGAAATTCGGCGCGAAAACCCTGATGAACTGCGGATTCAAGCAGTTGATAATGGAACCCATTTTGTGCAAAAGAGCAAAGGTTTCGGTACGCGTTTCTTTGATGAAGTCAGTCGAGGCCGCTGGGATATCGGGCGAAATGCCGCCTTTGGTGAAACGACGGTTTCAGTTCTCATGGATTTGCCCGATGTTGAGGAGTTTGAAACTTCAGACTCACCTCTTCAGAGAGCTGTGTAGTTTACCTAGTCATCGCGACTTTAAAATGCATTTGATATTCGCCGGATATGGTTGCCAGATATCTGACATGATTAACCTTCCAATAATCATTCTAATTCCACGAAAGAAAAGAGTTGATTTCGTGCCCAAAAATTTCGGAAGAGATTTTAATAGTGCAGATGTCAACCTAGATAATTGGAGGGATTTTCCATATAACCTGCATACATTTCAAAATGTCGCAGAGTTAATTCCTGTACAAATAATTGAGGGTTCGGAAAATTTTGTACTACCTAAGCAGCTTGATTCGACTCTTCTTTCAAGAGAATACAGAATTGCCGGCAAGATGCAATCCGGCACGGAGTTTTTACAAGAGAGTTATACCGATGCACTTTTGATTGCAAAAAAGGGAACGATAGTAAGCGAATATTACGAGAACGGCATGAGCTTATTTTCACCGCATCTGGCTTTCTCTGTCAGTAAGTCAATCACCGGCATTGTGGCGGGCATTGTGCTCAAAGAATTTGGTGTCGATGCTGACTCTAAGATTTCTTCAGTCATTGATGGAACCGAGGGCGGGGCTTACGAAGAGGCAACAATCCGTAACTTGCTCGACATGACTGTTAGCGTAGATTTTGATGAAAGTTATGCCAGCAAAGAGGGAGTGTATGCGCGGTATCGCCAAGCGATGTTATGGATGTCAAGGGCCGAAGGTTCAGCGTACGTTAACGAAAATTTAGAGAAATTTATTCTGGCTTTACCCAAGGGTGCCGAAGATCATGGCTACCGATTCGCATATAAATCACCGAATGTCGATTTGCTAGGATTGGTATTAGCAAAGATTTCCGGACTACCAGTGCCTCAATTGATTTCACAAAAACTATGGGTCCCGGCTGGATGTCGAAGCGCGACGATCACAATCGATAGTAAAGAAATGGCGCGCACTGCTGGAGGTGTGAGTTGCTCGATTCATGATCTCGCACTCATTGGCGAATTAATGCGCAGGGGTGGAAACATCAATGGAAAGAGCGTTCTTGATCCAGCGTGGGTCAATGACACAAAGCACGATGGCGATACTGAAGTTTGGGAACGCGGTGAATTTTTCGATAGTTTTTCAAAAGGAAGTTATCGCAATCTCTGGTATTCAATTGGAGAGGGCGATATATGCGCTATCGGTATTCATGGCCAATGGATCTATATCAACCCGGCCAAAGAGGTGGTAATCGTGAAACTCTCATGTCAGCCAAAGGCAGATGATGATGAGTTAGACCGAAAGAGCCTTGATTTCTTCCGTGGGATCTGCCAGGGGCTTTAGTCTCGGTCGCTAACTCGTACGACACGCTCAGATTTGTCAGTGGCAGCTGCTACCTTTCGAACAGGTGTTCGGTTATCCTAATGCCGTACAACCAGAGCGGTTCCATATTCCGCGTTCGGTTTGCCCACAGCCTCTGTGGCCAATGCTGAACTCCGTCGGTGGGTCTCCGTACCTTCTGGGCCAGACCCAAACGTCTTAGGACGTTCTATCGAAAGGAATGAAGTGGCTACTGAAAAAAGTAATAAAGCAAATGATGCAGCACAGGAAAAAGCAACCACCGAACGCCAAAAGGCGCTCGAAACAGCCCTAGCCCAGATCGAACGTCAATTTGGAAAAGGCTCAGTAATGAAGATGTCCGATCGAGCAAATCAGATTGTTGAAGTAATTCCAACTGGTTCAATCGCACTCGACATCGCACTTGGTATTGGCGGATTACCGCGCGGTCGCATCGTAGAGATCTACGGACCAGAGTCCTCTGGTAAGACGACGTTGACGTTGCATGCAATTGCTAATGCACAAAAGGCCGGCGGAATCTGTGCTTTCATCGATGCAGAGCACGCATTCGATGCAGAGTATGCAAAGAAGCTCGGCGTCGATATCGATGCATTGTTAGTTTCACAACCAGATACCGGTGAGCAGGCACTTGAAATCATGGACATGCTTATTCGCTCTGGCGCATTAGATCTTGTCGTTGTCGACTCAGTTGCAGCCCTTGTTCCACGTGCTGAAATCGAAGGCGAAATGGGTGACTCACATATGGGTCTACAGGCCCGCCTTATGTCTCAAGCCTTACGTAAAATTACTGGTGCGCTGCATCAGTCAAAGACAACTGCGATCTTTATTAACCAGTTGCGTGAAAAGATCGGTGTCTTCTTTGGCTCTCCAGAGACAACTACTGGTGGTAAAGCGTTAAAGTTTTACGCATCTGTTCGTCTTGATATTCGCCGCATTGAAACACTTAAAGATGGCCAAGAGGCGGTCGGTAACCGTACGCGCGTTAAGGTCGTCAAGAACAAGATGGCTCCACCATTTAAGCAGGCCGAGTTCGACATTATTTACGGCACAGGTATTTCACGTGAAGGCTCACTCATCGATATGGGTGTTGATATTGGAATCGTGAAGAAGTCTGGTGCTTGGTACACATATGAGGCCGATCAATTGGGACAGGGCAAGGAGAATGCACGTACCTTCCTTCTCGATAACCCAGATCTCTCCAATGAGATTGAGGCCAAGATTCGCGCTCACTTTGTACCAATTGAGGTCGATGCCGATTTAATTGCAGCCATCGATGAGGCTGCAGCAGAGGTTGATTTCTAATTAGCCTTGAATTTGCAAAGGTTGACCAGGACGCTGACCCTTACGAAATCGCGCATACGATTGCACTCAATGCACTCGTTACGCGGGCCAAAAGTAAGGGTGAGCTCCTGGCTCATCTTAAAAAGCGGGGCGTAGAACCCGAGGTCGCACAAGCGATTATCTATCGGCTGCAAGAGGCCGGGCTTATCAATGACGCCGAGTTTGCGAAGGCGTGGACCCAGTCTCGTCATAATTCAAAGAAACTATCGAAGCGAATAATCGCTAGTGAACTTCGCACAAGGGGAGTGGATCAAAACTCTATCGATGAAGCGTTGGATGAGATTGATGGAGAAGATGAGTACCGAATGGCCTTTGGCCTTGCAATGAAAAAATATTCAACGATGTCAAGGCTTGAGGCCGATGTACAGATCCGCCGAATTCAATCTTTGTTACAGCGAAAAGGTTTTGGCTTTGATGTTATTGGAAGAGTTATTCGCGAGCTAGATATTCACTCAGGCGAGCAGCAGTAGCAACAACGGCGGCGGCATGAATGCGGCCGGGCTGGCGACCTAAACGCTCTATTGGTCCGCTAATGCTTACTGCGGCAATTACTTTTCCATTTGGCGCCTTCACCGGAGCAGAGACAGATGTAACTCCAGCTTCGCGCTCTCCAACTGATTGTGCCCAACCGCGACGGCGATCGGCCGCTAACTGCGCGGCAGTAAAGCGGGCATTAGTTAAGCCGCGATGAATCTTTTCGCTATCTTCCCACGCTAGTAAAATCTGCGCGGCAGATCCTGCGGTCATTGTTAGCGCGCTTCCAACTGGAACTGAATCCCGTAGACCGGATAACCGTTCGGCTACTGCAACACAGATGCGTTGATCGCCTTGTCGCTTATATAACTGCGCACTTTCCCCAGTTGCATCGCGCAATGCAGCAAGGGCTGGGCCTGCTGCAGCTAACAGGCGATCTTCACCGGCAGCGGCACCTAGTTCTGCGCTGCGTGCGCCAATTGTGAAGCGTCCGGATAAATCACGGCTAACG
>Ga0194052_1001110_pt1 | contig 16060 bp, 6 predicted proteins | sample SepL226m_MetaG_FD_160117 | JGI IMG/M metagenome (GOLD analysis project Ga0194052, IMG submission 160117) | Anoxic zone freshwater microbial communities from boreal shield lake in IISD Experimental Lakes Area, Ontario, Canada - Sep2016-L227-6m | ecosystem: Environmental > Aquatic > Freshwater >... | reverse complement strand
CCACACGAGCCATTTCATCGCCTGCTCGCAAGCCGTTGCCGATGGGCTGATGCAGCGACGGCAGATTCCGGTGGATCGGATCTCGGTTCATCACGGAATGGTCGCGGTCGCGGAACTGGCCTTCCGTACCGCCTCGGGCTCGCGCTCAGAAGTCCGGGTGCGCTACGACTTGCCTGACGATGCTCTCGTGATTGCCGCCTGCGGCACTGTCGATTGGGGCAAAGGCCCCGATTTGTTTCTGCAACTCGCGGCGTTGCTACATCAGCAATTCGCTGGTTGCAAGCCGCTCCACTTTGTCTGGATTGGCCTGTTGCGGAACGACGATCTCGGTCGCACTTTGCGCCGAGATTGCGCGCAAAGGGGGTTGACCGAATTCGTTCACTTTGTCGGTGCGCAGGAAAACCCTCATGCGCTGCTCAATGCCTGCGACCTGTTCTGCCTACCGTCGCGTGGAGATGCGTTCCCGCTGGTGATGCTCGAGGCCGGAGCACTCGACAAACCGTTCGTATGCTTCGACGGTTCCGGTGGCGCGAAGGAGTTTGCCGCGCGCGGTGCCGGATTCACCGTGCCCTACCTTGACGTGCCGGCGATGGCGGAACGTTTCGCTCAGTTGATCGAAGACGAGTCACTCCGTCAGCGCACAGGTAGCGCGGCAGGGAAGCTCGTTCGCGAAGATTTTGACGTCGAAGTCTCGGCCCCGCGCGTCTGGGCGCGCCTTCAATCGCTCTTGAGTGCGCTGCCGCGGAGCGCCCACCGCGTGGGCAGCTTGCGCCGGGAGTGCGAGGCGCTGGTGCAAAGCGGCAATTGGCCTGCGGCACTGAGGGGACTGGAGCACATGCCGGAAGCGGAGGTCCGTGCCATAATCGAAGAAACGTGCAGGCACACCGACCATGTGGTCTTTTTCTCGACGGACTCGGATTGCGGTGAGCCGACCCGCATCAACATCCGTCCGGCAGAGTATTGGATTGAGTTGTTCCGGCGGCAGGGATTTTTCCCTGATCGCCATTTTGAGCCGGGCTTCATCACCCCGCAGCCGATGCGATTCCTGCGCGGCAAGAAACAAACGCTCGACGTGTCGGTGTTTTCACACGAGCCGCCGAACTGCGCCGTGGCCCTAGTTCGATTGTCTGGCCCCATTTGCCAACTGGAACGGCAGAGCCGCATGCGCTTGCGTTGGTGTACCGTTAGCGCCCCGCAGGTGAACTTGGAAGAACTGCTCGCGGGCGATCTGTTCGTCCTTCAGCGCGAGTTTTGCGAGCGCCGCATCTCGGCCCCAGTCGTCGCCGCCATCCGCGAACTCGGCAAGCCAATCGTGTTCGAGTTGGACGACCTGCTCATCAATGTTCCCGAATCAAATCCGCATCACAAACACTGTGAATCCATGACGCCGGACGTGCTGGCGATGTTGCGCGAAGCGGATTTCATCACCGTCACCACCGCACCGTTGAAGCGCTACCTCGAGGAAGCCGAAGGGCAAGCCAAAGGCAAGATTCACGTCCTGCCCAACTACCTCAATTTGGATATCTGGGACGGCGCGCAACCGCCGCCGGAAAAACCCTCTAAACCGTTTGTCATCGGCTGGTTCGGCACGGCTACGCACGACGAAGACCTCGCCATCATCAAGCCGGCAATTGTGCGACTCGTCCGCAAACACGCAGGCCGCATCGTTTTCAAGTTCTGGGGATATTTGCCGAAGGATTTGGAAGGTTTGCCCGGCGTGCAACTCGTGCGCGGATCGCAACCCGATCTCCGTCTGCACGCGCGCGACGTGGTCAAAAGCCGCATTGATCTTGCGGTTGGGCCGCTTCTCGACCATCCGTTCAACCACGCCAAGAGCGATGTCAAATGGCTTGAATATTCGATCTGTTACATTCCCGGTATCTACTCGACCATTTCTCCCTTCACGAACTCGGTTGAGCATGGGCGCACCGGCTGGCTCGTGGACAACACCACGGATGCCTGGGTCGAAGCCATTGAGTTGTTCATGCGTGATCATCAACTGCGCCGCACAATCGCCATCCAGGCACACGACGAAGTCCGCCGGTCGCGCTGCGTGGACGTCGGCTCGGAACGCTGGGATGCTTTGTATCGTTCGTTCCAGGTCAGCGGCCCAAGACCGAAATCCGCTGCGGCTCAATTCGCTTCCACTGCACACGATCGGGCTGCCGCGCACATGATGCTCTACCGGGCTAACTTGCTCTCCGGGAAGGGCCAGAACGAACAGGCCACCATCCTCTGCGATCAAGCCGTCAACCGATATATCGCCGACGATTCGGCTACTGCACGGTTGTTCCGGCCTGTGCTGGAACATTATCGCACTACCATCAAAGACCTGCAACTAGACCTGCAACTCGCCACTCAACTGATCGTGGCGCGTGCCGCCGCCGACGCCGGTGCGAGAGACCGCGCTATCAATCTCTATCTTGACGCACTCGGCTCTGCGCAGAAGATCGACAACCCCGTCACGGTTCTCAGGGCCATCCTCGATATCGCCCGCGCCTTTCTGACGCTCGACCAAGCGCGCGGACGCAAACTTCTCGAACTCGGGGTCCAGCTTGCGCGCACCATTCGTTCACAGGAGGTAATGGAAACCATCGAGCAATTGATGGGGGAATATCAGCAAGAGCGCGCGCCGACGAAACGTCCAGAATTGCACAGAAGGGAGCCGAAAATGCCATATCCTTCAGCAGGGAAGCCGTTTGCACCGACGAGTGTCGTCGGGGCGGATGGCGAGGCAAGTAAAACGCCCGTCGTCTCCATTATCATTCCCGTATTCAGCAATCTGCCGCTGACACGCGCCTGTCTCGAATCGATCGCGAGCACGATTACGATCGTCACACACGAAATCATCGTCGTGAATAACGGCTCCACCGACGGGACCGCTGATTTTCTGAAAGCGGAGGCGGCGGCGGGGCGCCTGCGGACCGTAAGCAATTTGGAGAATCTGGGTTTTGCGAAAGCATGCAACCAAGGGGCCAAGGCAGCGCGGGGACAGTACGTGTTGTTCCTCAACAACGACACCGAGGTGCAGGCGGGCTGGCTAGAAGCGCTGGTGCAAGCCGCGCGTCGCCCGCAAATGGGAGTGGTCGGCGCGAAACTGCTCTACGCCGACGGACGCATCCAACACGCGGGCATCGGCTTCATCAACGACGTTCCCGACCACCCGCACCGTCACGCACCCGCGAACGCGCCGGAAGTCAATCAATTCCGCGAACTCGACATGGTCACCGGCGCATGCCTGCTTATCCGTAGCGAGTTGTTCGGACAATTGGCTGGTTTCGACGAAGCCTACCGCAACGGCGTGGAGGACATTGATCTTTGCCTTCGGGCGCGCGCAGCAGGGTGGAAGGTGGCGTATGAGCCGAAGGCCGTGGTATATCACCTTGAAGGGCAAAGCGAGGGCCGTTACAACCACGTCAAAGAAAACCTCCAACTTTTCTTCAGTCGTTGGGGTAAATCGTTCGACAAGGAAAAGCGTTTTCTGCCTCCCCAGCCGGCGAAAGTCCTGACCGCCAGCCGCAGCCTGTTCCTGGCCAGCGGCACGACCCAGGCCAAGGCTGTATCTGTGGATTGGATGGGATCTTTCTTCGATTACGGAAGTCTCTCTCATGTGAACTGCGAATTGTCGCGGGCTCTGTCAGTCTCGCCGGAGATAAACCTCCAACGCGTCGGCAACGGCTTACCAACAACACCAGCTTCAGTGGCATTTGAAGATTTGAGTCGCGAAGTTTCCGCGACCGCGTCAGCCAATGCAGCCGTTACCGTTCGCCACGCTTGGCCGCCCGACTGGCGCCGGCCCGAGCAGGGCGCGCTGGTGATCATTCAACCGTGGGAGTTTGGCATCCTGCCGCAGGAATGGGTGCGTCAGTCGCGCGGAGTGGACGAGTTCTGGATCCCATCCGAATACGTTCGCCGCGTGTATATTGAGTCGGGCGTGCCGGCGGAAAAAGTGAAGGTTGTGCCCAATGGAATAGACCCCGCAAAATTCCATCCGGACGCAACCCCGCGGACGCTGGCAACCCAAAAATCATTCAAGTTTCTGTTCGTTGGCGGCACGATTCACCGAAAAGGCCCGGATTTGCTGCTCAAGGCCTACCTTAAAACCTTTACCGCCGCGGATGACGTGTGTCTCGTCATCAAGGATTTTGGCGGTCAGAGTTTTTATGCCGGCCAAACTTTCGAGGCGCAGATACTCGCCGCACGGTCGCGGCCCGATGCGCCGGAGATTCTTTATCTCAACGAAGAATTGCCGCCCGATGCGCTGCCCGGCCTCTACACCGCCTGTGATTGCCTGGTGCATCCCTATCGTGGCGAAGGCTTCGGCCTGCCTATCCTCGAGGCGATGGCTTGCGGTTTGCCCGTCATCATTACTGCCGGCGGCAGCGCGGATGATTTTGCCCCCGACGAGTTTGCCTATCGCATCCCCGCGGTCAAAAGATTCATTGGTGACAGCATCAGTGGCATGAAGTTGGCCGGTCAGGGCTGGCTGCTTGAGCCCGACGCCGCCGCCCTCGATGAGCGGATGAAATGGGTCACCGCCCACCTCGATGAAGCCCGTGCCCTGGGCGCGCGCGCCTCCACCCATGTCCGTCGCGAATGGTCCTGGGAGCGGGCCGCTTCGGTCGCCGAAACCAGACTGCGCGAACTCGTTGCCCGGCCCAAAGCGGTCGCCGAAAAGCCCAAAGAGCAGTGCGTTCGGCAGGCGGCTCCGATTGTTCTTCCGCCAGCCGCCAAGATCGGGCATCTCCGCGAGGCGCGGCAATTCTTCCAGCAGAAGAAACTACCCGCCGCGTGGGGCGCGACGCGCGACGCGCTCAACCAGCGCCCGTTCCATACGGAGGCTTATCTGCTGCTGGCGGAGATCGCTCTCGCGGCGCACGATTCTGTGGCGGCACGGGCGTGCGCCCAGTTCGCCCGGCACATTGCGCCGGATTTTCGTCCGGCTAAGAAGTTCTTGAAGGCCAGTTTGCACGGCAATCTCAAACCCGAATGGGTCGTGCTGCCGGAGGAAATTGGAAAGCAGAAAGCAGAAAGCAGAAATCGGCTTTCCGTCTGCCTGATCGTTAAGAATGAGGAGCGGTTCCTGGGTCAGTGCCTGACTTCGGTGAAGGGTTTGGCCCATCAGATTGTGGTGGTGGATACCGGTTCGACTGATCGCACGGTGGAGATCGCCCGGGAGCACGGGGCGGAGGTGCATTCCTTTGCCTGGTGCGATGATTTCAGCGCGGCGCGTAACGCGGCGCTGGAGCACGTCACGGGGGATTGGGTGTTGATGCTGGATGCGGATGAGGAGCTGCCGCAGCAGCAACATGCGGCGTTGCGCAAGCTGCTTCATGCGCCGTCGGTGATTGCGTGGCGGTTGCCGCTGCAGGATGCGGGGCGCGAGGCGGAGGGTTGCAGTTATGTGCCGCGGCTGTTCCGCAATGCCCCGGGCCTGTTCTACGTTGGCCGGGTGCATGAACAGGTGTTCAGCAGCGTTGAAGTCCGCCGCCAGGAGTGGGGGCTCGAGACTCGGTTGGGCGACGCCATGCTGCGCCATTATGGTTATACCAAGGAACTGACCTTGGAACGGGATAAGGTGGGACGCAATCTGCGGCTGCTCGAGCAAGCCATTCTGGAATTGCCGGGTGAAGCCAACCTTTTGATGAATTATGGGCTGGAGCTGACGCGCTCGGGTCGGCGGGAAGAAGGCTTGGCCCAGTATCGCGCCGCCTTCGAGGCGATGGCGGACCTGCCACCCGCGCAGGTGGTGCCGGAGACGCGGGAGGTGTTGCTCACCCAGTTCTGCACGCAGCTTATGGCCGCCAAGCGTCATGCGGAGATTGTCCAGGTGCTGGCGTCGCCGCTGGCCAAGTTGGGCGGCGGGCTGACGGCGTCGCTGCTCTTCACACTGGGGTTGGCGCAGATGGAGTTGAAGGAGTTTGCGGCGGCGGCGGCGGCGTTCCGTCAATGTCTGGCCAAACGCGATCGGCCGGCGCTGACGCCGGTGAACCTCGATATTCGCAAGGCCGGGCCGCGGCATTGTCTGGCGCTGTGCCTCGAGCATATAGGTGAACCTGACGCCGCCGCCGAGGAATTCGGACGGGCTCTCGAGACGGAGCCGCAGTCGCGGCCTGTGCGCTACGATTACGCGCGATTCCTGGCGGCCCACGAACGGCAGGCCGATGCGTTGAACCTTTTCTTCGCTCTCGCAGGCGAGAAACCGGGTGAAGCGCAGGTTTGGTTGGAAGGCGGGCGGTTGGCGTTGACCCGGCTGGAGTTTTTAGAGGTGGCTCTGGATTGGACGGCTGAGGCGGAGCGGCATCTGCCGGACGAACCAGCCGTGGTTCAGCAGCGGGCCGAGGCGTTGATGCTCGCCGGTCAGTGCGGCGCGGCGCTGCTGCTGTGGCGTCGATGGCCGGCGGTCTCGAATCATGCGCTGGCGGCCGCTCTCGTGCTATGCGAGACCGCGGTGGGGGAGAATCAGTTTGCGCCGGCGGCAGCCGTCGAGGCAGCGGTCAGCCGCGAGTTTGTGAAATGGTATCAACGGCTGCTGCAATTTAACGCGCGACCGACGGTGGATGTCTTAAACGCGAGAATCGTAATTTTGGAGCGGATACTTCCTTCTGCGGCGGGGATGCTGGCGGGTGCGCTGGCTGAGGCAACTGCGGAGGTATCTGCGGACGTATCTAATTGACTGACTGACTGACTATGAATGAAACAAATTATCCTCCGGTGAGCGTTGAAGATGCTCAGCCCGAGTCGGTGGCGGTGAAGGAATTGCTGGCCGCGTTGCGCGACTCGAATCTGAATCTGGATCACATTGTGGAAATGATCGAGGGCGAACCGGCGCTGTCCACGGAGATTCTGCGTCGCGGCAACAGTGTCAGGTTTGGGGGCAAGGAGCCGGCCACGGACCTTTTTGCGGCGATCTCCCGCATCGGGATGAATGAGGCTTATAGCGCGTTGGTGGCGTTGAGGGTTTAACCGGAAAGCGGCACTTGCCCGCTAAACACGCTAAACACGCTAAACAACGCGAACAGGGGCAGGCAGACTTACCAGAATGGGCCTTCACCCGGAAGGTGAAGCCGGGATCATTACTAAATCGGCTGCATTAGCGTCGTTTAGCGTGTTTGGCGGGGGTGAACTGCTCTTTCCAGGTTCACCCTAGAAAAAGCAGTTGGAACCACGGATTTCACGGATAACAGGGATAAAGAAGGGATTGCGGTGGAAGGGGTGTAGACCCGGCGGGTGGCCGCGAAAGAGGTTCTCGACCGTGACGAAGCCCTTTCCCATCCGTGTCATCCGGCTCAGGCGGGACAAGGCAAACGCTGGAGGCTGACGCATTTGTGATGTTCGTCGCAGGTTAGGACGAAGGCTCCATGGATGCCTTCCGGGGTGACAAATCTTTGGAGCAATGACGCGGGAAACTGAACGGTCTGGCCACTGGCACAACGCACGATCACATGGCGTATGGTGCCGCGGTAGTACTCGAGATAGTCGTCCGACGTGATCTGAAGCTGAAATTCGTAGCGGTGCATCCTAGAAAAAGCAGTTGGAACCACGGATTTCACGGATAGCACGGATAAAGAAGGGATTGCGGGGCAGGGGGTGTTCACCCGGCGGGTGGCCGCGAAGGAGGTTCTCGACCATGGTTCGCATCCGTGTCATCCGTGCCATCCGTGGTTCAATTCTTTCAACTCCGTTTTTCAAGTTCAAGCGAAACCCCATTTTCCTGTCCACTCTGTTTCTGTCAACCTGTTCCCAGTTCGCTTTCCGCGTATTCATCGCTTAACCGAAAACGAGCAGCGACTGGGTGATGGGGTAGATGCGATTGTGGTTGCGGAGCAGGTGGATGTGCGGTTCGGTGAGCACCTGTCCTTCCGGGATGAGCAGGATGCTGTGCGCGGTATAAATGGCTTGGGCGAGGACCATCCCCGGTTGTAGTTCGGAGAGCAGAACTGCCCGTTGGCTGCGCGGGACCGAGGCTTGGGGCAAACAGCGCATCAAGGCGCGGACTGCGTCGGGATCAAAGGCCGCGCCGCTGTTGGTTTTGACGAATTCGAGTCCCAGCTCGTCAGACGCACTTGAAGCGTAGGCGACTGCCACGGCGAGCAATCGTGCCAGCCAGGGGATTTGTTCGTCGCTCAATCGATCGGGATAGCCCGACCCGTCGTAGCGCTCGTGGTGCGCGCGGATGGTAGTGCCGACGGCCTCCAGGTCTTCGACGAAAGCGACGAGCTGTTGTCCGAGGACCGGGTGGAGTTCGATGAGGGCGCGCTCTCCGTCGCTCAGGTTGTCCGGCGTCTGCTGCCAATTCCGGATCAACTCGCGGGGGACACCGACCAGGCCGATGTCGCACAAGCGGGAGCTGATTTCCAACACGTGCCGTTGGTCGTGGGAAAGGTTGAGGCCCTCTGCCAGGGCCTGGCAGAGGGCGAAGACACGCCGCGCCTGCTGGCCCAGGAGGGGATAGAACGTTTCCATCGTCTTGAGGCAGAGCTGGACGGAGCGGTCGAGATTTTTGTGGAGCGTCTGGTTGAGTTGGTCGAGTTGGCGGTTTTGGGTATCGAGCAGGGTGAGTTGGGCTTCCAAGCGCTCGTTCATCGCGATGGTCTGCGCGTGCAGGGCGTTGTTATAGGAAACCAGTTCGTAACGTTGGACGGCGTTCTGGATCGTGACGAGCAACTCTTCGCGCAACCACGGTTTGACAATGAAGCGATAGACTTCGCCCTTGTTGATGGCATCAATCACCGTGGTCAAGCTGAGAACGGCAGTGATGAGAATGCGGACGCTGTTGGGCTGTATTTCCTTGGCCTGGGCCAGGAATTCCAGACCGGTCAGCAGCGGCATTTGTTGGTCGCTCAAGATGACCGAGAAAGGGGTGGTTTGGATGAGCTGCAGCGCCTGGATGGGGTCTTCAACGGCGAACACCTCGTAGCCTTGCATCCGCAAGGTTTCACGGAGGGAAACCAGCACGATTGTTTCGTCGTCCACCACAAGGATGCGCTTCAATTCGGCGGGTGGGGTTGGCGCAGTGGTGCTCATAGAGTTGGCTCCGAGGCGAACAGGTTGTCGAGTCGTTTGAGAAACGTGGTTTCCTCGGCGTCGCTGGCCAGGACGAGGTCCGCCTTTGCCAGGATGCGGTTTTCCACCTGATCGGCGTTTCCGCCGATGAGCTGCAGAACGATTCGTTTGGTGTGGCAACGGTCGCGCAGCTCCGGAATCAGATTGAGCAGAACGCCGTCGTCTGGTTCGGCCAGCACCATGACGCCGTCGAGGGTATTTTCCTCCGAGGCCAGCAGTTCCAGGGCGCGGTCGGCGGTGTGGGTGGCGATGATGTAAAAGTTATTGGTGCGGAGGAATTCGGTAATGGAATCCGTCGAGAAGCCGGGCTGGCCGATGAGCAGCAGGCTCCGGCGGCGCTTGGACTGTTGGTCGGTCATACGCTCGGCCTCCGTGAAATCGGCTTGCGGCAGCCAGAGGTGGAAGGTGGCGCCGGCGCCCTCGGTTGATTCCACCGAGATGGCGCCGCCGTGTTCCTCGACGAATGAGCGCGCGTTGTACAGGCCGAGGCCGGAGCCTTTGGTGATGGGCTTGGTGGTGAAGAACGGATCGAACAGGTGAGGCAGGTGCCGCGCGGCGATGCCGCTGCCGTTGTCCTGCACCGTCAGGCAAACGCAGGGCAACCTGGGAAACCGGCCCTGGAAGTGGGCCAGCTCTTGCGCGGTCGTGTGGGCGGTGAGGCGGAAAACGAGGACGCCGCGATTGGGCATGGCGTCGGCCGCATTGAGGGCCAGGTTCAATATGGTCTGGCGGAACTCGACGACGTCCATATAGACGGCCAACTGGCCGGGGGGCAGTTCGGTTTGGATGCGAATGCGGCGCGGCAGGATTTTGCTGACCAACTCGATCAGTTCGGACACCGCCTGGTTGAAATCGTGATACTGGCGGGCGCCGGTTTGGCTACGATGCAGGCTGACGATGCGCTGGACGAGTTGGCTGGCTTGGAGCGAACTCTGCTTGATGAGGTTCAGCGAGGGCAGTTGTTTGTCTTCGGCGCTGGTCTGGGAGAGGATCAATTCTGTCAGGGACAGGATTCCCGACATAAGATTGCTGAAATCGTGAGCCAGCCCCATTGTCAACAACGCGAGTGTTTCCTTCCAGGCGGTGGTTGAAAGCCGTTTTTCCGCGATGGTCTGGCGGGTGATATCGAGCCAGAAACCGTCGTAGCCCAGCACCGCGCCGGATTTGGTGACCGCGGCTTGGCGGTGTTCGAGGATGTAGGAGACTTTGCCAGTGACGGCGTGCCGGAGCCGATAAGTGGTGGTGATGCCCGCCGGCGATTTGGTCGCCTGCTCGCATTGGCGTTTGAATTCCTCGACGTCAGCCTCATGAATCGCATCCCAGAAGAGCCGCGGTTGATTGCGCCAGGCATCTGGCGGGACGCCGGTTAATTGTTCAATTTTCGAGTTGACGTAGTGGAAGGAAAAGTCGGCCCGCTGGCTGAAGAGGACGCCCGGCCAGCGTTGGATAAGTTTCTCGAGTTGCGACTCGGCGCGCAGCAGCCGCAGCCGCAAGTGTTGCTTTTCCGGATCCTGGTTTCCGCCGCCGCCGTCCTCGACCAGATCGCGCAGCGGAGGGAGCGTGGAACTCAGGCGGACGAACCAGCCATCGCGGTTGCGGGCGGTCTCGAGGCGAAACCATTGGCTTTGCGAAGGGGGCAAGAGCTGGAAGTGATATTCGGCGCAAGGCGATGTTTCGGACCAGGCGCGGCGCAGAACCCCTTCGATCCCGAGGCAGCACCGTTGCAGCAAGCTATCCAGCGGCGCTCCCAATGCCTCTTCTGGCCTGATGCCAAGCCAGTTAAGCAGCGCCCCATTCGCATGGACGACGCAATGTGCCGAATCCAACAACGCCAATCCGCCATCGAGCCAGTCGGAGCGATGGGGCGCGTCGGAGCACGGCAACAACACCTGGGCGTCTGCCGTCAATGCGTCGGGGTCAGGGCCTGGATGCCTTGTCTTCACGATGATTTCGGTTGCAGTGAAAAATAGTCTTCCGATTCAGCTTCGCATTAATGGTCTGACTATAGCACGCTGTCTCTGCGGCGTGCCAGACTCTTTTTGAAGAAGACGATGCCCTCGGGCAACCACATCAACAAGCGGCAAGAATCCTGCAGGCCAGGACATTCCTGCGGGACGTCATCGCCGGTTGGCCTGTAAGAGTCATACAACATGGATTATCGGACGAAACCGGCCACCCTTTAGCGCTTTGGCAATGATCATTTCTCCCACTTGACTCCGCATTTTTCTGGATTGGCAATCCGTAAAAGCTGGCATTTAGTGTCGGGCGGGAGTAACCGATAGACGAACCGTAATGCGAATCGATACAAATAACGAGTTAACACGGGTCGCAAAAGCCCAGGCGCCCACACCGCCGCGGAAGCCGGCGATTGCGCCCGATATGCTGGACATGGCCAGAGTGGACGCCTTGGATGCCGCGCTCGAAGCAACCTCGGAAGTGAGAGTTGAACAAGTTGCAAGAGCAAAGGCCCTAATCAGGGATCCCGGCTACCCTTCAGAAGAGGTTGTAAACCAGATGGCAGAGGTCTTGTCGAGAAAGCTGTGAAACCAGGCCACCCAACCAATACCGCCGAGCTGCGCCGTCGCGCGGACGCGCGCCTGCAAAGCCAGAAGCCGCCCGACCATGCTCCGCGGTCAGCGCATGAAACGCAGCGGCTCCTTCACGAACTGCAGGTCCACCAGATCGAACTGGAGCTGCAGAACGAGGAACTGCGGAACTCGCGGGCGCAGGTGGAAGCGGCGGTATTCCGCTACACCGACATCTACGACTTCGCCCCCGTGAGCTACTTCACGCTGAACAGTAATGGCGTGATATATTATCAGGAGCGAGCACGACGGGAGTTGGTCGAAGGAAAGCTCCACGCAGAACAAGCCGTCCGGGAAAAGAGCGCCTTCCTGGCCAACATGAGCCATGAGATTCGCAGCCCCATGAACGCCATCCTTGGTTTCAGCGAATTGTTGGAACCCGAGGGGCTGACGCCGAAGCAATCGCAGTACGTGCGGGCTATTCGCGACAGTGGCGCATCGCTGCTGACACTGATCAACGACATTCTCGACCTGTCCAAGCTCGAAGCGGGCAAGCTGGAACTGCACCCCGATCCGACGGATATGCGGGATTCCTGCGAATTCCTCCGCACCGTTTTCGGGGAGCAGGTATTGATAAAATCGCTCCAGCTTCAAGTCGAGATCGCACCGGATCTGCCTCGTGCGCTGTTGGTGGATCGGCTGCGGCTGCGCCAAGTCCTGGTGAACTTGCTGGGCAACGCCATCAAGTTCACCGAGCGAGGTGGCGTCAAGCTGCGGGTCTCGTGGAAGAGTCAGGAAGACGCCAGCAGCGGAACCCTGATGATTGATGTTGAAGACACTGGCATCGGGATACCGGCTGACAAACTCGAAGAAGTGTTCAAACCATTTGTACAGGCGGATTCCCGCCAAACAGCCGAAAAGGAAGGCAGCGGCATCGGGTTGACCATCGTCAAGCGCATCGTGGACCTGATGGGGGGCGTCCTGAGGGTCGAGAGTGTAGTCGGCCGGGGCACGGTGTTCCGCTTGCAATTGGCGAATGTCCCGGTTTCGGAACGGTTGCCGGTGGGGGACCACGCCGAGCCCAGCGAAGCGGTGGACTTCAATGACTTCGCGCCGGCTACCTTGCTGGTGGCGGATGATCACCAGGCCAATCGGGAGTTGATAGCCGGCATATTCGAGAAAACCCATCACCGCGTCCAGTTTGCCAACAACGGTCAGGAAGCCTTGGAAAGTTTGCAGAAGACAAAACCCGACGCGGTCCTGCTGGACATACGGATGCCGGTCATGGATGGGCGCACGGCGCTGGCCGAAATTCGCAGGTGCCCCGACCTCGCATCATTGCCGGTAATCGCTATCACCGCTTCGGGTGAGGCGAGCGCGGATCCCGATGGGCGCAGCCAGTTCAGCGGCTTCATTCGCAAGCCTTTCTCGCGCCATACGCTCTTCATCGCCTTGGCGCCGTTTCTCCAAAGAGCCGCTCAGAAAGAAGCGAAGGATGCTGTCAGTTCTGCGGAAATGGCGGCGAGTATTCCTCGGCCTTCGCCGGAACGAGCGGCTCAGTGGCGGGAACTCACGCTCAAACTGCGCCACCAGGAAGCGGACGAGTGGCCGAATCTGCGAGACAGCCTGGCGATTAATGGCACGGGCGCCTTTGCCCGCAAACTCCTCGACCTCGCTCAGGCCGCGCAATGCAGTCCGCTGGCCAGTTACGCCGCCACGCTCACTACGTTTGCCGACGGTTACGCGATTGGCCAGATGGAAAGTCAGCTCGCCGCGTTCCCGAAACTGATCGAGTCCATCGAAAGGTCTTCGACATGGACTTGACCACGGCCGGCAATGTGTTTCATCTGCGGACAAGCTCAAGGCCACCGGGTTGGCCTAAGACGATCAACATTTTCCTCTGCTCGCTAGTGTAGTGTCTCGCAAATGGCTATACATTCAAAACCTCTATTTTTCAGGCATTTGTGCGTAAATTGGCGTCAGAATATGTCTAGTTATTTCCGGGACACTACACTAGCGAAAACGAGTTTCAGCCGGATCGCGCTCGTGCGCTGGCCGGCGTGAGTGAGGATATGACGACCCTCTACCACGAGGTGTTCGTGATGTTGCTGTCAAAAACAAAATGATCTGCGCCATGAAAGAAAAAATGTTTCAACCCGGGTCAACAGGTTCTAATATCCGTTCCACAATGATGAAAGATCGACATGCGAGCCAACGCTCATTTTGCCAGGCGCCGAGGAAATGCATATTTCCATTAATAACCCTGTTAGGATTTTTGGGTGTGGCGAGCGGCGCGTTTGCGGGGGAAGCGCCTTATTATCGCGATATCTTTCCCGATACCTGGGTGGGGCATGACGCCCTGGGCCGTAACGCGCCGAGCTGCTCGGTGGTGGGGCCGGTCAAGAAAGACCAGCGCCGCGTGGTGGGCATTTTCTATATCACATGGCACAGCGATTCGGCGCATCAACTCAAGAGCCCTTATAGCGCGGATGTGAGCCGGGTGCTGGCGGGCGATTCGAAGGCCCGCCTGGATGCCAAACACCCGCTTTGGACGGAGGGCTCGTATCATTGGGGCGAACCGGAGGCAGGTTACTTCCTGAGCAAGGATGAATCCGTCATCCGCAAAGACATATCGATGCTTGCCGATGCGGGAGTGGATGTCCTCATTGTGGATGTCACAAACGCGGTTCGTTATTGGGACGAGTGGGAAGTTCTCTTTTCGGTGATGCGAAAGATGAAGGCGGAAGGCAACCAGGTGCCGCAGTTCTGTTTCTGGGCGTTTAACGGCCCCGTGATCACCGTGGTGCAGGACTTGTTTGACAAGATATACAAAGCCGGAAAGCACCAAGACCTCTGGTTTAGTTGGGACGACAAGCCGTTGCTGCTTTACAACGGCATGCCCAGCTCTGATGCCAACGGCGCGGGGGTGCAGAACCCGAATCCGCATTACGATGCTGCCGCCAAGACCGATGCCAAGCACCCGCATTATGGCGACCCTGATTACAGCGATGAGTTCTACAAGGACTACACCAAAGAGGTGAAGAGTTTCTTCACGCTGCGCACCATGTGGTGGGGATACCGGGAATGGGCGGGAAAACGGTTTGTCGGGACAGAAGACAACTGGAGTTTCGGTTTGGACCTGGGCGACAAACGGGTCGCGGCGATGAGCCCGGATGAACTGATCTCGATGCACAAAGGCAAGAAGGAAGAAGCTGCGGTCACACCCGCGCAGCATCCGTCGAGCCTGGTGGGCAAGTCCTGGAGCCGGGAAGGCGGCGAGCCTGCCCTGAACCAATATGACCTGCCGGAGCCGACTTACGTGCCGTGGCTGGGCCGGAAGGTGGAGCATCCGGAGGGTTACGGCATCTGCTTCCAGCAGCGATGGGATGAAGCGATCAAGGGCGACCCGCAGTTCCTCTATATCAACGACTGGAACGAATGGACCGCCGGCAAATACCCGCCGTCGGGCGGTTCCACCACAAAATTCATGCGTCGCGACAGCACTTACTTCTTCGTGGACCAGTACAATGCCGAGTTCAACCGCTGCATCCAACCGATGAAAGGCGGATATACGGACAATTACTATATGCAGATGGCGGAGAATATCCGCCGCTATAAAGGCGTTCGCCCCATACCCGAGGTGAAGGGACTGCACCGGATAAAGATCGACGGAGATTTTGCGGATTGGGCGGGAGTCGATGTCGAGTACCGCGACACGGTCGGGGATACTTTCCACCGCAATTACGATGGTTATGGCGGCCTTCATTACACCAACAACACAGGCCGCAACGATATCATCACCAGCAAAGTCGCGGTTGACCGTGACAGGGTGTATTTCTACGTCGAGACAAAGGAAGCATTAACCCCGCATACCGATGCCAATTGGATGCTCCTGTTGATCGATGCTGACCAGAACCCCAACACGGGCTGGTATGGCTATGATTACCTCATCAACCAGCGCGTGATCGACGGCAAGACCACGACGATCCGGCGTTATGCTCCCGATGCGCCCGGCGGTCCGTGGGTCGAGGTGGCGCGGCTGAATTATCGTTATTCGGGCAATGCCTTGGAAATGGCGGTGCCGCGCAAACAGCTAGGCTTGAAGGGCGACGCCATCAGCTTTGATTTTCATTGGTGCGACAATCCAACGGACCTGAAAGACCCGATCTCCCTATGCACCAGCGGGGACAGCGCGCCCAACCGGCGGTTCAACTACCGGTGCATCTGGAGAAAGTAAGGGTGGCGACAGAGAGTGTGCCCTCCCCGGCCTTGATGGAGATGGCCTCCACCGAGTGATCTCTCGTTAATTCAGTTGCCGCAACATCGACGAAACATGCCTCATTGAAGCAGGACAGGGATGCCGGGTGAGGGCACCCGACATTTTGCGCGCTGATGGTGTCCCGACGGCCCCGTTGCTATGAACATGCCGCTCCTGGCCACCGAATTTCCATCCCTGCCTATCCTCGGCT
>Ga0194052_1001108_pt1 | contig 16081 bp, 12 predicted proteins | sample SepL226m_MetaG_FD_160117 | JGI IMG/M metagenome (GOLD analysis project Ga0194052, IMG submission 160117) | Anoxic zone freshwater microbial communities from boreal shield lake in IISD Experimental Lakes Area, Ontario, Canada - Sep2016-L227-6m | ecosystem: Environmental > Aquatic > Freshwater >... | reverse complement strand
AGGCCTCTTCAACGCCTGGATCACACTGGACAACCCGAGCCAGTACAACTCCTACACCACCGACATGGTCAAGGGCGTGATCCTGGCCATGCGCGCTGCCGCCAACGCACGCGACGTCGTTTGCGTCGTTTTCACCGGCGCCGGCGACAAGGCTTTTTGCACCGGCGGCAACACCAAGGAATACGCCGAGTATTACGCCGGCCATCCGCAGGAATACCGTCAGTACATGCGGCTGTTCAACGACATGGTCAGCGCCATTTTGTTGTGCGACAAGCCGGTGATCTGCCGTGTCAACGGCATGCGCATCGGCGGCGGCCAGGAAATCGGCATGGCTTGCGACTTCTCGGTCGCGCAGGATCTGGCGCGCTTTGGTCAGGCCGGCCCCAAGCATGGCTCGGCACCGATTGGCGGCGCCACCGATTTTCTGCCGGTGATCGCCGGCGCCGAGCGCGCCATGGCGGCCTGCGTGCTGTGCGAGCCGTTCTCGGCGCACAAGGCAAGCTGGATGGGCATCCTGACCGACGTGGTGCCAGCGCTCAAGGTGGACGGCAAGTTCGTTGCCAATCCGCTGGTCGAAACAAAACAGATGGTGGACGAGCATGGCCGCTTCTGCTTTGGCGAGCCCAAGACCGGTGACGCGCTGAAGGAAGGCAAGGCCCTGATGGCGCGCGGCACGGTAGACCTGTCCATGCTCGATGCGAGGGTTGAGGAACTGTGTTCCAAGATCCTGCTGACCTTCCCGGATTGCACCACCAAGACGCTGGAAGAACTGCGCAAACCCAAGCTCGAAGCCTGGGACAAGAACAAGGAAAACTCGCGCGCTTGGCTGGCACTGAACATGATGACCGAAGCGCGCGCCGGCTTCACCGCTTTCAACGAAGGAACCAAGGAAGACCGCGAAGCCGACTTCGTGCTGCTGCGGCAAAAGCTGGCCGCCGGTGAAAGCTGGGTCGGCCCGCTGCACGACTCGATTCAGCCCAAGGCCAAGCGCAAGGGTTGAGAAAGTGACAAACAGCAGTGTCGTCGTTGCGATGTCGATTCCCTTCGTCATGGCGGTGTCCATCCCCTTCGTCATTGCGAGCGGAGCGCGGCAATCCATGACCCCGGACATCCTGGATTGCCACGGCCTTCGGCCTCGCAATGACGAAGAACAAGTAATTTGAATCAACATGACTGATACCAACACCGCCCCTCTCAAAGTCTGGCTTGATCGCGATGGCGCGCTGTTGCGTCTGCGGCTGGACCGTCCGAAGGCCAACATCGTCGATGCGGCGATGATTGCCTGTCTGCAGGCAGCCTTCGATGCACATCGCGCGTCGCCCGGTCTGCGCGGCGTGTTGCTCGATGCAGAAGGGCCGCATTTCAGCTTTGGCGCCAGCGTCGAGGAGCACTTGGCCGAGCGCTGCGCCGGCATGCTGGCTGCGCTGCATGCACTGATCCTCACCATGGTCGAGTTCCCGCTGCCGATCCTGACCGCGGTTCGTGGACAGTGTCTGGGCGGCGGTCTGGAAGTGGCACTGGCCGGTGGTCCGATTTTTTCAACGGCAGACGCCAAGCTTGGTCAGCCCGAAATGAGCCTGGGTGTATTTGCCCCGGCCGCTTCCTGCCTGCTGCCCTACCGCATGAACCAGCCAGATGCCGAAGACCTTCTTTTTTCGGGACGCTCCGTCAGTGGCACCGAGGCCAAGGCCATGGGTCTGGTGCAGACCGTTGCCGAAGATCCGGAGAGCGCCGCCCTGCAATACTTTGACCAGCATCTCGCGCCCAAGAGCGCGGCAGCACTGGCCTGCGCCGTCGCTGCCGCGCGCGGCCCGCTGATTCGCAGCCTGCGCGCGCGCTTGCAGGAAGTGGAGACCCTTTACCTGGACCGCCTGATGAAAACACACGATGCGAACGAGGGGCTGGCTGCCTTTCTCGCGCGTCGCACACCCAACTGGAAGCACGCCTGACGGCGCCGCGCCAGCACGTGCAGGATTGATGGACAGAAACACCGGCTGACAGAGGACCAGAAATATGCGTTACGGAGAAATAGGCTTTGACCTGGAAGTGGATCTCACGCGAGGCAGCATCGACCGGGTCGAGACCGACCCGAATGACACCAGGTTGTTCATGGGCGGGCTCGGCACCAACGCCAAAATCATGTGGGACCGGGTGCCGGCCGAGACGGATGCATTCTCCCCTGAAAACCTGCTGATCTTCAGCAGCGGCCTGCTCTGCGGAACAGCAGCGCCAGGCAGCAACCGGACCATCGTCTCGACCATCTCGCCGCAAACCAAGCTGATGGCGTATTCCATGATGGGCGGCTTCTTTGCACCCGAACTCAAGTACGCGGGCTACGACAAGATCGTCATCAGCGGCAAGTCCGAAGAACTGGTTTACCTCTGGATCAACAACGACAAGGTTGAGATCCGTGACGCCTCGCACCTCAAGGGCCTGGGCGCCACCGAAACCTCCGAGGCGATCCGCAGGGAACTGAAAGACCCCGACATCCAGGTGGCGGCCATCGGCCTGGCGGGCGAGAACCGCGTTTTCTTTGCCTCGATCGAGCAGGGGCGCTCCAGCGCAAGCCGCGGCGGCATCGGTGCCGTGATGGGCGACAAGGGACTGAAGGCGGTCGCCGTGCGCGGCACCAAGGACATCAACGTTGCTGACCCGGTCAAGTACATGGAACTGTGCGACGGCGTCCTGAAGTACATCAAGTATCGGGGCGAGCACCCGATCCAGGGTGTGCCGCCGATTCTGCAGGGCCTGGGCTCGCCGCAGGAAATGGCCATCGTCGATGAGGAATGGCACACCACCAACTTCACCTGGGGCAATTCGCGCACCCGGCGCAAGGATTTCTGGACCCATGAAATCGAGCAGAAATGGAAGGAAACCCAGGAGAACGTGCGCACACGCCTGATCAGTTGCCACAACTGCCCGATGAAGTGCGGCGCCACCATCTCGGTGCCGGGTCTGCCAACCTACATGATGAAGTGCTATTCGAAGCTGACCTACACCATGGCAGCCTTCTCGGACCTGGACTTTGGTTTCAAGATCGCGCAAAAGGCCACCGAGTATGGCGTCGACGGTTTCTCCGCTCCGCAGGCGATGGCTTTCGGCCTGGAACTGCTGGAAGCCGGCATCCTGACCATGGAAGACTTCCCCGGTATGCCCGAGGATACCGAGGGACGCTTTTACTACCTGCTGGAGAAGATGGTGCGCCGCGAAGGCATAGGCGACTTCCTGGCCGACGGCACCTACTGGGCCGCGCGGCGCATTGGCAAGGGTGCGGAAAAGTACGATCACAACACCATCAAGAAGCACGAGCAGCTGCCGCTCAAGCTCGGCATGCTCAATCCGGTCTATTACCTGATGTATTCGACCGGCGAGAAGATCAACATCACGCAGATCGAAGGCCAGTTTCCGCAGGAACCCTTTGCTACGCGCGAGTTACGCGAAGAGTTCGTCAAAGACTGGTTCCAGGTGCCCGACGAGAAGTTCAAGAAGTACTACGTCGATTGGGAGCCACGCGGCGAAATGTCCAACCCCTACTACCCGACGGTCGAGGCCAGTTGCGAGATCGTCGACTGGATGGAGAAGATGCACTACATCGACGACGCCCTGGGCATGTGCGCCGGTCTCTCATCGTTTCCGCTCAAGCCCCCCTACCACATCCACAACTATGCGGAGTTCGTCACGGCCGGCACCGGCATCAAGATGAGCAAGGACGATGTGTGGAAGTCAGCAACGCGTACCCGCACCCTGATGCGCGCACTCAATGTGCGCCGTGGCCTGCGTCGCGCCGACGACAAACCACCGGAAGACCACTGGCGCAAGCGCTTTCCCGATCTGGAAAAGGAGTTGCTGGACCAGTACTACAAGCTCAAGGGATTCAACGATCAGGGCATTCCGACCAAGGAATCGCTGCACGACCTTGAAATGGATTTCGTCGCCGAAGAATTTGAGCAGAAGGGGATTTACGACCATGGCTAAGGTCAAGAAAATCGTCAAGTCGATCACCATTGACGCCGACAAATGCAACGGCTGCAAGGCCTGCGAGGTGATCTGTTCTTCGTGGCACGCAACGCCGCGCTACAGCAGCAACAACCCGGCGCGCTCGCGCATCCGCATCGTGCGCCTGCCACTGCGCGACATCTACCTGCCGGTCTATGCCGGCGAGTACACCGAGTCGGAATGCACCGGGCGCGACAAGTACATCATCGACGGCAAGGAATACAACGAATGCGATTTCTGTCGCGCCTCCTGCCCCTCGCGCGACCTGTTCAAGGAACCCGATTCGGGCCTGCCGCTCAAGTGCGATATGTGCGAAGAGACCCCGGCGCTGGACCAGCCCAAGTGCGTCGAGTGGTGCCATGCCGAGGCCCTGATTTATGTCGAGCGCGAAGAGGAAGTCGAAGAGGATCAGCCCAAGCTCGGCGATGTCGAGATCGGCATCGGCGCCATGATAGACAAACACGGTTTGCAGCAAGTGCTGGACACCCTGGCAAGAATGTCCAAGGCCTAAGAAATGGAAACCGTAGCCCCCCAAAAGGAAATCATCGATGCCATCAAGGCAGCCGGTGGCGATGCTTTCAAATCCTGTTACCAGTGCGGCATGTGCGATACCGTCTGCCCGTGGAACAGGGTTTCCAAATTCAGCATGCGCAAACTCGTGCGCGAAGCCACTTTCGGCCTGACCGAGATCGACAGCGAGGACATCTGGCGCTGCACCACTTGCGGCAAATGTCCGCAGGTCTGTCCGCGCGACGTCAAGCAGATTGAGTCCGGCGTCGCGCTGCGTCGTGTCGCCACCGAGTATGACGTCTTCGCCGGCGGGGCCTCGCCAATTCCGGGTGTGGCTGCCAGCCTTCGGGCCGAGGGCAATCCGTTCGGCGAAGCGCGCTCCAAGCGGGCCGACTGGGCCAACGGCCTGGGTGTCAAGCGTTTCGAGGAGGGCATGGAAGTCATGTACTCGCCGGGTTGCTACCTCTCATACGATCCGCGCGGCAAGAAGATCGCCAAGGCCACGGTCGAGATACTGCAGGCGGCGGGCGTGAACTTTGGCATCCTCGGCACCGACGAGAGTTGCTGCGGCGAGAGCATCCGCAAGACCGGCGATGAGAAATTGTTCCGCACGCTGGCGCGCAGTAATATCGCTCAGCTGGTCGGCAACGGTGTCAAGAAGATCCTGGTTTCGTCGCCGCACTGCTATCACAGCTTCAAGAACGAGTACCCCGAGTTCATGGTGCATTTTGAAGTGGTGCACATTACCGAATTCATCCATCAGCTGATAGGCGAAGGCCGCTTGAAGCTGACCAAGGAAGTCGCCAAGAACGTCACTTACCACGATCCCTGCTACCTGGGCCGTCACAACGGCATCTTCGATCAGCCGCGTGAAGCACTCAAGAGCGTACCGGGACTGCAATTGACCGAGATGGCCGAGAACCGCAAGAACAGCTTCTGCTGCGGCGGTGGCGGCGGTCGCATCTGGATGGAAACGCCCAAGGGCGAGCGCTTCTCCGACGTGCGCCTGGAGCAGGCGGCCGTGACCGGCGCGCAGGTCCTGGTGACATCCTGTCCTTACTGCATCACCAATTTCGAAGACAGTCGCTTGGGCCGTGCTGACGGCGGTGCCTCGATCGAAATCAAGGACATCACCGAAATCATCCGCGAAGCAATCTAGCCGAGGACACAAACGTGGAATTTGGACTCTTACAGCAACAATGGAACACCCAGAACGTGTTTCGTCCGGCGGACGACAACATGGGCGACGTGATGGTCATCGGTGGCGGCATCAGCGGCATCCAGTCCGCGCTCGACCTGTCAACGGATGGTTACAAGGTCTATCTGGTCGAGAAGTCGCCGACCATCGGCGGCAAAATGTCGCAGCTCGACAAGACCTTCCCGACCAACGACTGCTCGATGTGCATCGAGTCGCCGAAGTTCATCGAAACCGACCGGGCGCCCAACATCCAGCTGATGACCTACACCGATGTCGACAGCGTCGAGGGCCAGCCCGGAGACTTCACCGTCACGCTGTTGAAAAAGCCGCGCTACGTCGATGCCGACAAATGCACCGGATGCACCGCCTGCGTCGAGCGCTGCCCGGTCAAGATCCCCGATCCCTTCAATCAGGACCTGTCGCTGAACAAGGCCGTACACATCTACTTTGCACAAGCGGTACCGCTGGTCACTTACATCGACGACAGCTGCCTGTTCCTGAAGGACAAGACCTGCAATATCTGCCAGGCCGTCTGTGAAAACGATGCCATCGACTTCAGCCAGAAGCCCGAAAAAATCAAGGTCAAGGTCGGCGCCATCATCCTGTCGCCGGGCTACGAAACCTACAACCCGCTGCCGCGCAACGATTACGGCTACGGCGTGTTCAAGAACGTCGTGACCAGCATGGACTTCGAGCGCCTGCTGTGTTCTACCGGTCCGCACGAGGGGCAGATCCTGCGTCCGTCCGACAAGAAGCATCCGCACAAGATCGCCTGGATTCACTGCGTCGGTTCGCGCCAGGTGAACCCGGACGGCGCCAACAGCTACTGCTCTGCCGTGTGCTGCTCGTACACGCAAAAGCAGGTGATCCTGGCCAAGGACCACCTGCCGGACATGCACGCCAAGATTTTTCATAACGACATTCGTTCCTACGGCAAGGACTTTGAGCGCTTCTACCAGCGCGCGCAGAATCTGCCCGACGTGCATTTCGTGCGCAGCTACGTCTCTGTCGGCAGCGAAGACCCGGTGACCGGTGACGTCTCGATCCGCTACACCACACCGGACGGTGTGGTCGAGGAATTTTTTGAACTGGTCGTGCTCTCGGTCGGCCTGGCACCGCCCAAGGATGCCCAGCGTTTTTCCAAAGTCTTCGGCATTGAGCTGAACCACCACGGCTTCTGCAAGGTCGAACCTTTCAACCCGCTGCAGACCAGCCGGCCTGGCATATTCACCAGCGGTGCCTTCCAGGGGCCGATGGACATTCCCGAATCGGTGATGGGGGCCAGCGGCGCTGGCGCCCAGGCTGCCAACCTGCTCAAGTCGCGGCGCGGCCAGCTCTCGACGGACCGGGTCTATCCGGTGGAAAAGGATGTCTCGCAAGACGAGGCCAAGATCGGTGTCTTTGTCTGTCGCTGCGGTGCCAACATCGGCAGCGTCGTCGATGTGCCCGATGTCGCCCAATACGCCCTGGGTCTGCCGGGCGTGATCCACGTCGAAGATTCTCTGTTCGCCTGCGCCACCAATACCGCCCAGGCGATCTCTGACACGATCCGCGACAAGGGGCTGAACCGGGTGGTGATCGCCGCCTGCACGCCGCGCACGCTCGAGCCGCTGTTTCGCGACACCTTGCGCGAAGCGGGCGTGAACCAGTACTACATCGACATGGCCAACATCCGCGAGCACTGCTCCTGGGTGCACTCCAAGGAGAAGGAAGCCGCTACGGCAAAGTCCAAGGATCTGGTTCGCATGTCAGTGGCACGGGTCGGCATCCTCGAACCACTTGACGAGTTTTCGCTGCCGGTGGACAAGACCGCACTGGTGATCGGCGGCGGTGTGGCCGGCATGATCAGCGCCCACACCCTGGCCGAGCAGGGCTATGAGACTTACCTGATCGAGAAAGCCTCGGACTTGGGCGGCGTTGCCAACCGCCTGCACTACACCCTTGAAGGGATGGACGTCCAGACCTTCCTGAAGGACCTGAAGAAAAAGGTGTATCGGCATCCGAAGATCCACGCCATCATGGATGCTTTGATAACGCATGTGGATGGCTACGTTGGCAATTTCACGACCACCGTCAAGTCCAAGACCCGGGTACGCACCATCAAACACGGTGCCGCCATCATCGCCACGGGCGCGACCGAGTACAAGCCAACCGAGTACCTGTACGGCAAGAGCGACAAGGTGATGACGCTGCTGGAGATGGAAGGCAAGCTCGCGAAGCAGGAAGAAAAACTGCTGACAGCCGAGAACGTGGTGATGATCCAGTGCGTCGGTTGCCGCAACGAGGACCGCAACTACTGCGCCCGCGTCTGCTGTAGCGGAACCATGAAGAACGCCTTGAAGATGAAGGCGCTCAAGCCCGAGGTAGAAATCTACGTGCTGTTCCGCGACATCCGGACCTATGGCTTCCGCGAGGATTACTACCTCGAGGCGTCGAACCAGAACGTCAAGTTCATCCGCTACGAAGCGGACGACAAGCCACAGCTCGAAAGCGTCGAACAAGGCGCTCGCAGCTTCATCCGCGTCACCGCGGTCGATCCGATTCTGGGCAAGAAGCTCGAACTCGAGGCCGATGCCATCATTCTGGCCGCAGCTGTGATCCCTGCTGCCGGTTCGGCCGAGTTGGGGCGCATGTTCAAAGTACCGTTGGGTCCGGACGGCTTCTTCCAGGAAGCCCACGCCAAGCTGCGGCCGGTGGACTTTGCGGCAGAAGGCGTTTACGTGTGCGGCACCGCGCAGTATCCCAAGCACCTGTCGGAAACCATCACCCAGGCTTACGGTGCAGCGGGACGCGCTCTGACCCTGCTGTCAAACGACACGGTGGTGGCCTCGGGCGCGGTGTGTGCTGTGTCCCCCAGGGACTGCGTCTCCTGCGGCGCCTGCATCTCGGTCTGCACTTATGGTGCGATCTCGTTCGAGGATACGCCGCGTGGCAAGAAGGCCGTGGTCAATTCGGTGCTGTGCAAGGGTGACGGCCTGTGCGTGGCCAAGTGTCCGACCGCCGCCATCAGCCTTTCCCACTACACGGACGACGAGGTGTTCGTCCAGATTGATGCCGCACTTGCGGAAATTTGACCAAGCCAACCCAAGGTACCGAGAATGGCCGCCCCTTCTGAATTCAAACCCGTCATCGTCGGTTTTCTGTGCAACTGGTGCTGCTATGGCGGCGCCGATCTGGCGGGCGTCTCACGCTTCCAGTATCCGCCGTATCTGCGCGTGATCCGCCTGATGTGCTCGGGCCGGGTCGACCTGGAGTTCATCCTGCGCGCCTTTGCCAAGAAGGCGGACGCCGTGTTTATCGGCGGCTGCCATCTGGGCGACTGTCACTACAACCCGGAAGGCAATTACGACGCGCTGGGCAACAGCTTCGTCGCCAAGCGCATCCTGGAGAACATCGGCATCAACCCGGACCGGCTGCGCCTGGAATGGGTCTCGGCCGGCGAAGGCATACGCTTCGCCGAGGTCATGCACGAGTTCGGGGCCAAGATCAAAGCCCTGGGCCCCTTTGGCTCAAGCGAAGGCCGCGACGTTGGGGGTCTGCTGGACGGCCTGAAGGCGGCGACAGACCTGGTGCCCTATTTCAAGCTGGTCGAGCGCGAACGCTTCCGGGTCAGCAAGCGCACCGAAAATGGTTACAAGGAATTCTTCGCCAGACCTGATTACGAGCCGCTGTTCCAGGAACTGGTGCTCGACAAGCTGACCATGAATCGCATCATGGGCGCACTGCGCGCTGACGTGACGACGACCGATGCCATTGCGAACAAACTTGGCGTCCAGGACTCCGAAGTAGCGCGGCACCTGCTTGCCCTCTCCGAGCAGGGCATCGTCCGTCTGAACGGCAATCAGGCCCAGGTCGCCGTCGCTGCCTGACACCTACAAGAAAACAGAGGTCGAACCCTACCATGAGCGAAGAAACCGTCAACGCCATCATCGAGAAGTACCGGGGCCAGCCGAGCTCGCTGATCCACGCTCTGGTGGAAATCCAGCACGCGAACCACTGGCTGCCGCGCGAGGTCATGCACCAGGTCGCTGACGCACTGCAGGTGCCCTTCGCCCAGGTGATGCAGATTGCCAGCTTCTACAAGACTTTCAGCCTGACGCCGAAAGGACGCCACGAAGTGCATGTGTGCACCGGCATGACCTGCCACCTGCGCGGCGCCGCCAAGCTGCAGGCCAAGGTGGAGGAGCTGACCGGCCTGAAGGACGGGCAGACCGATGCCGATGCGAAATTTACTTTTGCAACTGGTGCCTGTTTGGGCAGTTGCAGCATCGCCCCCGAGCTGATCGTCGACGGCAAGCACTATGGCCGGATGACGCCGGACAGAATCGAAGACGTCCTGAAACAATACGAGTAGGTCATCACATGCCAAAGTTGCAATCAGCCGCTGAGCTGGAAAAATTCAGGGCAGAACTCCTGGCCAAGCGCTCCAGCACCAAACCCTGCATCGCCGTCTGTGCCGGTGCGGCGTGCGACGGTCTGGACTCGGCGGCGGTCGCGGCTGCCTTCAAAGCCGCAGCCGCCCCGCTCGGCGACAAACTCGAGGTCAGAACCACCGGCTGCCACGGCTACTGCGAGAAGGGACCGAACGTCGTTGTCACCCCCGGAGACATCTGCTACTTCGAGGTCAGCCCTGCCGACGTGCCCGACGTCATCGAAGCCACACTGAAAGGTGAGGTGGTCGAGCGTCTGGTCTACAAGGATCCGAAGACGGGCGTCAAGGCGGTGCACATGCAGGAGGTGCCGTTCTACAAGCACCAGACGCGGCTTTTGATCGGCGACAACCCGAAGATAGACCCGATGAAGATCGACGACTATCTGGCGGTGGGCGGTTACGCTGCGCTGGTCAAGGCCTTGAGCACCATGAGCCCCGAGCAGGTGCTGGATGAAGTCAAGAAGGCCAATCTGCGCGGCCGTGGCGGTGGCGGATTTCCGGCCGGAATGAAATGGGAGACCACCCGCAACGCGCCGGAGAAAACCAAGTACGTCATCGTCAACGGCCACGAAGGCGAATCCGCCGCCTTCATGGACCGCGCCATGCTGACCGGCAACCCGCACAAGATTTTGGAAGGCCTGATCATCGGCGCCTACGCCATCGGCGCGCAGAAGGGCTTCATGTACACCCGGCACGACATGCCGCTGCTGGAGAAGCACGTACGCAATGCGCTGGCCCAGGCGGCCGAATATGGTCTGCTGGGCAAGAACATCCTCGGGTCAGGCTTCGACTTCGAATGCGAACTGCACTTTGACGTCGGCATCTTCGTCTCCGGTGAATCGAGTGCGCTGATGCGTTCGATCGAAGGCAACGTACCGGAACCGCGACCCAAGTACATCCGCACCTCGGTGTCGGGCATCTGGGACAAGCCGAGCAACCTCAACAACGTCGAGACCTGGGCCAACGTGCCGCAGATCATCAGCAAGGGCGCCGACTGGTTCACCAGCATCGGATCGGAAAAGAGCAAGGGAACCAAGCTGGTCTCTCTGTCGGGTCATGTGGTGAACAGCGGCATCGTGGAAGTGCCGATGGGCACGCCACTGCGCACGCTGGTGCATGACATTGGCGGTGGTGTGCGTGACGGCAAGACGCTCAAAGCCATCCACTTCGGCGGTGCCATGGGCGGCTCGATTCCGGCGGAGCTGATTGACGCGCCGCTGGACTTTGATGGTATGTCCAAGCTGGGCGCACCGATTGGTGCCGGCGGCCTGCTGCTGATGGACGAAGACACCGACATGGTTGAAGTCTCACGCTACCTGATGGACTTCCTGACCAAGGAATCCTGTGGCAAGTGTGTGCCGTGTCGCGAGGGCATGAAGCAGATGCTGCAGATCCTGACCCGCATCACCGAGGGTCAAGGCAAAGCCGGTGACATCGAGCGCCTGCAGGAGCTGATCGAAGTGACCGGTGTAGCCAGCCTGTGCGCGCTGGGCAAGACCTCCGGCGACCCACTCAAAAGCATGTTCCGCTATTTCAAGCCCGAGTATGAAGCACGCATTGCCGTCGGGAGTGACGCCAAATGACTGAAATTGTTTTGACCATCGATGACCGGCAGGTGAAGGCGGAAGCCGGCATGACCGTTCTGCAGGCGGCACAGAAGGCCGGCATCTACATCCCTACCCTGTGCCATCACGAGCAGTTGGAAGCCTATGGTGGCTGCCGCCTGTGCATGGTGGAGGTGGAATCGCGCGGCTGGACCAGCTACGTCGTGTCCTGCCTTTATCCGGTGGCCAAAGACATCATCGTGCGCACCCGCTCGGAGAAGGTGGACAGGATCCGCAAGGTGCTGGTCGAGGAGTTGATGGCGCACGCGCCAGATGCCCCCGAGCTGGTGAAGCTGGCCGAGGAGTACGGCGCTGACCGCAACCGTTTCGAAAAGGAGGCATCGTTCTGCGTGCTGTGCGGACTGTGCGTGCGTTACTGCGACGAGGTAAAGAAGAAGAACGCAGTGAGCTTCTTCGACAATGGCTCCGTGCGTCAGATCAAGTTCGTCCCCGAAGTCGCCAAAAACGAATGCTGGGACTGCCAGGAATGCTTTGCGCTGTGTCCAACGTCCTATGCGCAGGCCGCTTACCTGCTGACCGAAGCGCTGGCCTTTCCGGGGCAGCGCAAGATCGCAAGCCTTGCGGCGAAGAAAGCGGCCAAACCCCGGGTGGTTATTCCCATCATGGCGGTGCCGATGACGGGCCAAAACAGCCACTGATTCTGCGGGCGTTTACGCCGCGCTCAGTAGCGCACCTTCAGCCTCCAGACGTGCCACGATCATCTCGCGCAGCTGGCGCTTGAGTATCTTGCCCACCGGACTCAGGGGAAATTCGGCAACAACTTCGAGTCGTTCCGGCAACTTGAACCTGGCAATATTCTGTTGTTCAAGAAAGGCAATCAGTCCCTTGAAGCTCAGCGTCTGACCCTCCTTCAGAACGGCGAAGGCGCACGCCTTTTCCCCGAATACCGAGTCCGGCATGGCGACCAGACTGGCCGACTTGACTGCCGGATGCATCAGGATGAGATTTTCCACTTCGTCACAGCTGATCTTCTCGCCGCCCCGATTGATCAGATCCTTGCGTCGTCCTTCGGTGTAGATATTGCGGCCCTGTTTACGCACGATGTCACCCATACGATAGAAGCCGTCCTGGGTAAATGCTTCGGCGTTCTTGTCGTCTGCTTTGTAATACCCGCGAATCGTGTACGGACCACGGGTCAGAAGTTCACCCGACTCACCATCGCTCACCTCGTTACCGAAGTCGTCCACCACCTTGATTTCCTCGTCCTCGCAAACCGGGCTGCCTGAACTGTTGAGCACGAGGTCCAGCGGATCATCGGTGCGAGTCATATTGATCAAGCCTTCGGCCGTGCCGTAAATTTCCTGCGGCTGGCAGCCAAATTTCGAGATGATTCGCTGGCGCAATTCCGGCGCCAGACGAGCGCCGCCGTTTTGAATCACTTTCAGCGAGGACAGGTCACAACCGGCAGGCAGGTCCGCCACCAGCCAGTTGGAAATCAAAGGCACTGCTGCAGCAATCACGCTGACCCGTTCGCGGCTCACCAGCGAGAACACTTCGTCAGCGTGACCTGAAGCTGCCAACACCACGGTGCCGCCATAGTAGAAGGCGCCGAGAATGCCTGGAGAAGCCAGGTTGTAGTTGTGTCCCAGCGGCAAGATGGCCATGAACACGGTTTGTTCATCAAAGTCCGCCGCCTTGCCGCACAGTCGGGCATTCAGTACGTAATCGTTGTGCGTACGCGGAATCAGTTTGGACAGCGCCGTTGTACCTCCTGACAGCAGCATGGTGGCGACATCGTCAGGAGAAAATTTCACCTCTGCGAGTCGCTGCGCAATAACAGCGGCGTCGCTGGCTCCGGCCAGCAGACCGCTGTGAGCCAGTTGCCCGGGTCCCGGCTCCCCCACGACGATCACCGTTTTGAGATCGGGGAATTCCTTCTGCATCTGGGTTGCCATGGGCCGGTAGTCGAACTTGTGGGCCACGTCCGGCAAAACATAAGCGACCGCGCCCGAAGCACGAATGAAATGGCGCACCTCGGTGTGGCGGTGCGAACGCAGGGCCATGACCGGAATGGCTCCGATGCGAACCAGGGCCAGGTAGTAATGAACGAATTCGGGAACGTTGGGCAACTGCAGAACCACCCGGTCCAGCGGCGCAATTCCCAGTTGCAGCAGACTGGCACCGAGCCGGGCCGAAATGCGATCCAGATCGGCGTAGCTTTGCCGCAGGCTCCCGGCCACCAGCGCCACTTTGTCGGGATAGCGGGCAACCGTACGGGCCATCATTCCCCACAGAGTGATGTCCTCCCATAAACCAGCGCACCGGTAACGCTGCACGAAATCATCCGGCCAAGCCTTGAAACCAAGCAGCATAGTCTCCTCCAGTTCTTGTTGCCGGTACTCTAGGGGTCCGGTATGATTCCGTCAATGAATTATGGTAAATATCACTATTCCCATTGGAAATAATGCGGGGTCCATGTTGGACCCCAGCCTGGACCTGAACCTGCTGGCCATCTTTGACGCAGTCTTCAGTGAACGGAACATCTCGGTAGCGGCAAAACGCCTGGAACTGGCACAGCCAACCGTGAGCAATGCGCTGAACCGCTTGCGTCGCATTACCGGAGACCAGCTGTTTGTCCGCACCAGTCAAGGGATGGAGCCGACACCGCATGCGGAGCGCATCGCTCAACCAGTGCGGCAAGTATTGGCCGTGCTGCGCAGCACACTGAGTGCGCCGCGCGAATTTGACCCGGCGACAGCCGAGCGAACCTTCACCCTGTTCCTGACCGACCTGGGCGAGTCATTCTTCCTGCCACGACTGCTGACCCAGGTCCGTACTCAAGCGCCCGGCGTCAAACTGGTGACCTTGCCTATCCCCGAGCACAGTCCGCAGGCGGCCCTGGAGAGCGGCGAGGTGGACATCGCCATTGGAAATCTACCCGCACTGACAACCGGTTTCTACCAACAACGCCTCTTTCGCGAGCATTACATTTGCATTGCTCGCGCCGACCATCCCCTGTTTGAGGGTGAGATGACCCTGGAGAAATTCAGTCGTGCCTCCCACGCGGTGGTGTTGCCACTCGGTACCGGCCACGGCATCGTGGAGCAGACGATGCACGATTTGGGACTTCACAACCAGATCATGCTGCGCTTGCAAAACTTCGTGGTCCTTCCGACGGTCGTTGCGCACACTGATCTGGTGGCAATCGTTCCTCACAGCATTGCCGACGAGCTGTCCACCAATCACCCCCTGAAGCTGATGACGCCCCCCATTTCTTTGCCTGATTTCGACATCAAACAGTGCTGGCACAAGCGTTTTCATACCGATCCGGGTAACCAATGGCTGCGCAAGCAGATTGCCCAACTCTTCATGCGCCAGCAAGCACCTTTAGCGGGAGACATCCATGAGCTCTGAACCATCGGGCCGACCTGGGCCTGGCCGCAGCGACCAGCAGATTCACCCTGTGAACCCCGTCATCCTGATTACCGGCGCATCGCGCGGCATTGGCGCGGCCACCGCGCTTCAGGCGGCTCGCGCGGGCTACACCGTGGCGGTGAACTACCGCACCAATTCGCTGGCCGCCAGTGACGTGGTGCGGCAGATTCGCGCGCTCGGCGCCAAGGCCATTGCGGTGCAAGCCGACGTCGCGAAGGAAGAAGAAGTGTTGGCGATGTTTGCCACCATCGACGCCGAACTCGGCCCACTGCGTGCCCTGGTCAACAGCGCCGGTGTGGTGGACGTGGCCAGTCGCGTCGACGCGATGACAGTGGCACGCCTCAAGCGCATGTTCGATACCAACGTGATCGGCAGCATGGTGTGTGCGCGCGAAGCGGTGATGCGCATGAGCACACGGTATGGCGGTGCGGGCGGCGCGATAGTGAACCTCTCCAGCGTGGCTGCAACGCTGGGCAGCGCCGGCCAGTACGTGGACTACGCCGCAAGCAAGGGGGCTATTGACACCTTCACCATCGGTCTGGCACGCGAAGTAGCGGCCGAAGGCATACGCGTCAACGCCGTGCGCCCCGGTGTCATCGACACCGAGATCCACGCCTCCGGCGGCCAACCCGAGCGCGCGCAGCAACTCGCTGCAGTCATCCCCATGCAGCGCCCCGGCACAGCCGAAGAAGTCGCCAGCGCCATTCTGTGGCTTCTTGGTTCCGATGCAAGTTACACCACCGGTGCACTGCTGGATGTGGGCGGCGGGCGGTGAGACTTTGGCTGATCTGCAGCGTATCCGGCAATACAGAAGTTCAAATTGACCGCCAGATTGCGGTCGTTGCTCCCAGTAGACCTACGACTGCAGTGTGGTCGCGAATTCGACCAAAGGGATGCCCGTAATCGACCAGCAAGAGACGGTCACCATTGTTCTCGATACCAGAC
>Ga0194052_1001107_pt1 | contig 16083 bp, 15 predicted proteins | sample SepL226m_MetaG_FD_160117 | JGI IMG/M metagenome (GOLD analysis project Ga0194052, IMG submission 160117) | Anoxic zone freshwater microbial communities from boreal shield lake in IISD Experimental Lakes Area, Ontario, Canada - Sep2016-L227-6m | ecosystem: Environmental > Aquatic > Freshwater >... | reverse complement strand
CTACCTCGGCAGCGATGACCGCCTGGAGCAGTTGGTGCATGCAACTCCGCAGAGGCCGATCATCGCTGGGATTAAGATCAATGGCGGCGGGACGGTAACAGTCTCCTTCTCGGGCACGCCCTATGTCAAGTATGTGGTGCAGGCCAGCAGCGAGTTGGCCGCGCCGGTTTGGGAGAACATGGCGACCAACCTGGCGGGAGCCGACGGGCAGTGGACGTTCGAGGATTCCACGGGCGGCCACACGCAGCGGTTCTACCGTTCGGTCAAACCGTGACGGTGTTCGATGACGTCGCGCCGGGTGGCAACATCCACGCCGGAGTATTTTCTGATTGCAGTTTCAACACCCTTTGCGGATGATGTGAGCATGGCGATTTGGATACACTCCGTGTTGGATATTTGGTTGGTGGCGCGTGTTGGCGTTCTTATTTGCCGACCGCTGACGAAGTCACTTCCCAGCCATCGAAACAAGGACTAGCTGCGTGCCAATTTCACCATTGATGAGAATCCCGCTCTGGGAGCCCAGGGATTGTATTACTACTATCATACGATGGCCAAGGCCCTGAGAATCTATGGCGCGGACAGGTTGCAGACCGCAGATGGGCGGAGCATCAATTGGCGCGAGCAACTGGCGTTGAAGCTCATCAACCTGCAACACGCCGACGGTTCCTGGGCCAATGAAAACGGGCGTTGGTGGGAAAAAGACCCTGCGCTCGTCACGGCTTACTCGCTGATCGCGCTGGATATGATTCAGAGAAAACTCTGAACGCTGTGGTGGAAACTGGGGCTGGGCTGCGTGGGGACGGAATACGGCCAAGTCAACTTTTTGGTCCTGGCGACTTGGCCCCAAAGGATACGCTGCTCCTCGGTCAACTCCCGCCACCGGGCGGAGACCGCGCCGAAAGTCCCGCGGACAGCGACCTGAGCAGGGGTGCGCGGATTGTACGGGATAAAGGCAGGATAGCCGTACTGGCCGTAGCGATTGCGCTGCCAAACTGTGTTCCCGCGTTTGCCCGACTTCGGAATGTCGAGGACTTTCATAAACGACTTGATGGTTACGCTAGCCATGAGTACGCTGACTCAACAGAAACTCACGATGATCTACTGGAAGTCCGACAAGTTCTAGTTCGGACGCCTGCGCCGACGGGAGTCGGCGCTAACACTCCGATAATCGAGGAAAAGTGCGCCGACTGCCGTGGACGGCTACGATTTTACAGGTTCTTGAATCCGCCCTGGGCCGGATGCAGGGTGGTTTCAAGAAATCGTAGCCGCCGACGGCAGTCGGCGCTAACACTCCGATAATCGAGGAAAAGTGCGCCGACTGCCGTCAGCGGCTACAACTTTGCAGGTTCTTGAATCCGCCCTGGGCCGGATGCAGGGTGGTTTCAAGAAATCGTAGTCGCCGACGGCAGTCGGCGCTAACACTCCGATAATCGAAGAAAAGTGCGCCGACTGCCGTGGACGGCTACGATTTTACAGGTTCTTGAATCCGCCCTGGGCCGGATGCAGGGTGGTTTCAAGAAATCGTAGCCGCCGACGGCAGTCGGCGCTAACACTCCGATAATCAAGGAAAAGTGCGCCGACTGCCGTGGACGGCTACGATTTTGCAGGTTCTTGAATCCGCCCTGGCGAGCACCATGACCTTCAACTCCACTGGCCTGTGAGCGTGAAAGCGGCCCAGAAATAAGGGTTGGTGAATTTCTTCGAGTGCAGCAGAGACAACTGCGCTTCCCGCCACGCCTTCACGCGCGGCTCGCCGGAGCGCCAGCGCCGGATGAATCCCGTCATCAATTGGCTGGTGGCCTTGTCGCTCACTTTCCAATGGCTCGCCAGCACGGTCTGTGCGCCGGCGATGCGGAAGGCCCGCCGCAACGACAACAACCCCTCGCCAATCCTCACCTCGCCCGTCCCGCTGTCGCAGGCGCTCAGGATGACCAAATCCGTTCCCCGTGAGGGCAGTAAAGCAACAGTCAGACATTCGCGTCGGACCAGAGCCCCCTACGATCGGGCGCATCCGGGCACTGCCCCCAAATTCAGGGCTGCCGTGGGCCGGAACGCCCCATTTATGCGGCAGGGGTCGGGTCTTACGCCCGATTGCCGCATAATGCGGCGTTCCGGGGGCAGTGCCCGGATGCGCCCCCTACGATCAGCACGCTTGCTTTGTGCGTGACTTGGCCAATCTAGCTCGCTACGTTCCGCAGGAAACGACGGAACGGAACCGACTATGCCACTCACGCAGGCCGAAGCAAATGCTCTGCTGCAAATGCCCAAAGCGTTCATTGACGCCGCCCCGCTCGATTTTTCAAGGACACAGCCCCTGAGTTACGAGCGGCTGCTGCTATCACTGGCCCGCCGAGAAGAATTCCTGTTCGACTTTGAGCGAGGCCGGAGGAATCGAGCGCGGCTCAAGTACCAGACGCGCGGGCGAAAAGTCGTCATCCTGGCGCGCCTGGACCTCGACGGGCCAGCCCACCGGAACCCTCCCAACTCGCCCCACCTCCCCGGCCAGCGCCTGCCTTGTCCCCATTTCCACGTCTATACAGAGAACTTTGAAGACCGGATTGCCTACGCCCCAGCCGACGTTCGGGGACTCAACTTGCGAGATCCCGCCAACGGCCTGTTTTGCCTCGAAGACTTCTTGCGCTACTGTGCTGTGCAACCTATGCCGCAACTCCAACAGACGATATGAATCGCGCGGAATGTGAGCGACTGATTTTCGATTACCTGCGCTGGCTCAAAGAGGGCTTGCGGGTCAGCGAACTGGAGTTCGGTTGCAAGATCGCCACGCCCTTTCTGGATCGGCACAACGACGAGATCGAGATTTATGTCGAAAAGCATGATGGCGGGTTTCTGCTGACGGACGACGGCTACACCATCGCCGACCTCCGGAGTTCCGGGATGGCCTTTACCAGCGAGAAGCGAGAGGCCCATCTTACGGCTATTCTGAACGGCTTTGGTGTGCGGCGGGAGGACGACGAGCTCCAAGTCCACGCTACGGCGCAGGATTTTCCTCAAAAGAAGCATAACCTGCTGCAAGCGATGCTGTCGGTGAATGACATGTTTGTGATGGGAGAGGAGCATGTGCTGTCGCTCTTTAAGGAGGATGTCGCGGCCTTCCTGGAGTCGAATCGGATTCCCGTGTTCCCGGACTTCAAACTGAGCGGCCGCAGCGGCTTCGATCACAAGTTCGACTTTGGCCTGCCCAAGACACAGCACAAGCCGCAGCGGGTGGTCCGGGCCATCAACAATCTTACCAAAGACCAGGCGCTTTCCCTGGCCTTTGCTGTAGCCGACGTGCGGGCTATTCGCGCGGAACCTCTCCAAGCCTTCACGTTCCTCAGCGATGTCGAGAATCCGCCCAACGAGGACAACATTCTTGCCGTCAAAGCTTACGAGGTGCATCCGTTACTTTGGTCGCGACGGCAGGAAGCCCTGCCTTTGCTAAACGGCGGGTAGGCAGCGCGCCAAAATTGCCCGCGAGGCATTGCGAAAGGCCCGCCGCAACGACACCACCCCCTCGCCAATCCTCACATCGCCCGCCCCGCTGTTGCAGGCGCTCAGGATGACCATCTCCGTTCCCTGCAAGTTCAACAGCGACGCCTCCAAGCCGGTCAGCACCCCGTCCTCCGCCACCGCATTCGTGAGTTGGCCCGCGTGATTGGCCCCCGCCAGCGCGATGCCGCACCGCAGCAACCGATTCTCCCAATCGTCCTTTGGTAAGGACTCCCTTTCGTGTATTTGGTGTATTTCGTGGTCACTGCCTTCTTCATTCCTCCTCCGGCATTATGACCGGAATCAATTGTCGCCCATGCCGGCGGTAGATGCGGAAATGCGAATCGGTCGTCACTACTCGGCAGCGCGAGAATTGCTCGGCCATGCAGACCAGGCAGGCATCGGCCAGCGACATAGGCAGGCTCCGGTATGCCTGCTGGAGTTCCAGCAACCGTTTGACCTCGTTTTGCACGCCGAAGGCGACGTTGATCGCTCCCCGCTCAACGAACTCAAGGACCGCGCGCGGATTGCCGCCGAACCGCGCGATGAGGAACTGCGCTTCCGAGAGCACCGCCTCGCAGGTCAAGAGCGGCGGCTCCAGTTCGCCCCAGACGCGGCGTGCCCAGGCGCTGTGCGCGTCCTCCGCCACGAGGAGGGCCACGATGGGACCAGTATCAACGAGAGTTTTTTCGGGCGCGGCCATGCTCAGCCAGAACGGCTTCCTCGAGGTAACGGCGGTTCACTGAGGCATCGCGCGGACCCGGTTGGGAGCCGACCAGGTCGCCAACCAGGTCCAGACAGGTAGGCAGCTTTCGCCGTTGCTTGCGGCGCAGCATCGCTTCCATGCACTCCCGGACCAGGACGGACTTGGGCACGCCCCGGCGGCGGGCTTCCTCCTCCACGCCGCGCCGCAGCGTTTCTGGCAGCTTGAGCGTCATTGTTGTCATCAGCCAAAAGTAATACCGTCTGCTGCCATACGCAATACCGGATTCCACATCGTCACCAGGCAGCAGGCTTCCCACCCAGTTTGGCGCCCTCCCGGCTCCTTCCTTCAGTTGCGTCATTTCAGACGCGGAACACTGCGCCCGAGACGGGGGCGCTCCTGCCCCGACTTCGTCCTTCCGGCTCAATTCCACTGGCCTGTGAGCGTGAAAGCGGCCCAGAAATAAGGGTTGGCGAATTCCTTCGAGCGCAGCAGGGACAACTGCGCGTCGCGCCACGCCTTCACGCGCGGCTCGCCGGAGCGCCAGCGCCGGATGAATCCCGTCATCAACTGGCTGGTGGCCTTGTCGCTCACCCTTGGCGAACTGGAGCATTAGGCCGCTGGCGGCCCTTGCCGGATCGGCGCCGCACGCCTGGCAAATCTGGCCACATCGCGGGTGGCCGGGGTAATCGGATGCCCTCCCCGACATGGCAATGTGGCCATTAGTGGTGGGGCGCGTTCGGGTGGCTGCCGCGAAATAGTTGAGGTTGGGGATTGACTTTTTGTGCCGGTTCAGGTTTTATCGGTCTGGTTTTCAAAGGTTTATGTGGCGACCTGGAAATGCGGTGAATCTGCGGGAAAGGGCTAAGCAGGGAGAAATACCCCCCAATCATTCAGGGTGCTTACAATGTCCATTACTCCCAGTACTAACCTACGGATGCAATTCAACCGTTCGGGGAGAAAACCTCGGGAGAATAATATGAGAAATTACTTCTCGACACGGGTGCCGGTTTCTGGTTTTACTCAAGCATCGGGTAATTCAGAGCAGTGGAAAATGACGGGGAATGTGGACAAGTCGGTTTCCTGGCGACTGAAAGCGGAGTGAAGCAGTTTCAGCCTTGTCTATGGGGGTGCTTTGTCCTTAAGGGTGCGCCGCATAATACTGGGGAAAACCCGCCGTCCAATGAACAGAAGTAGAGCCCCATGAAGCCGCGTCTCTACCTCGAAACCACCATCCCAAGTTATTTGGTGGCGCGGCGCAGCCGGGACTTGCGGCTGGCGGCGGACCAGGAAACCACGCAGCAATGGTGGGAAGCCGAGCGGCACGACTATGAGCTTTTCATTTCGCAGGCGGTGGTGTTCGAAGTCAGCCAGGGTGACGCGAACTTTGCCGCCGCGCGGCTGGGGCACTTGCGCGATGTCCCGCTGCTGCCCCGCACGCCCGCAGCCTCCGCGCTCATCACGCACCTGCTGGCCAGTGGCATCATCCCGGCGGTGGCAGAAGATGACGCGGTGCATATCGGCCTGGCTGCCATGCACGGGATGGATTTCCTGCTGACCTGGAACTGCCGGCACATCAACAACCACCACAACCGCGCGCGCATCGGGCGGGCTTGTGCCGCCTTCGGGCTGGCGGTCCCGGATATTTGCACTCCCGCCGAATTGATGAAACTGTAAGCCATGAAAGAGAACGAAATTCTTGAAGAAATTCACCGCATCCGCGCCGAACACGCTGCCGAGTGCGGTTACGATGTGAATGTATTGTTCGCCCGCATGGACGCGGACCTCAAACGCTTGCAAGCCGAAGGCTGGCAGGTCGTCTCCCCTGCGCCCCGCGAAAAGGAAACCGCATGCTCTCTGCGCGAAGAACCGCCCCAAAAGAACGAGAAACTACCATGACGACATTATTAACTGTAGTCCCTGCTTGTTCTGTGCCGAGCAAATTCTGTTCACTACATCCCCCAATGCAGTCAAAACACCCCGCTTCGCTGTTCAAGCTCCGCCCATTCAAGGTGAATCAAACCAAATCAAACCCAACCAACCCTCCCACGCCATGAACTCGAAGCTCCAAAACACCCGCTCCGCCGGAGCGCGGACATTCTTGTCCGCTCCGGGGTTCCGGACCTGCCCGCCCCCCAAGCGGATAAGAATCTCCGCGCTGCTCACGCCGAGGCGGACAGGAATGTCCGCGCTCCCTTTTGCGCTCCCTTTTGCGTTGCCCTCCGCGTTTGCCCTCCGCGTTTGCCTTCGCGCTCGCCGCTGCGTGCAGCCTCCTCCTGCCCGCCACGCTCCCCGCCGCCCCGGGCATCGCCAACGTGCGCGCCAGCCAGCGCGCCGGCACCACGCTGGTGGACATCCGCTACGATCTCGGCACGGCCAACACCAGCGGCCTGTTCGTCTCCGTGGGCGTCTCCACCAACGGCGGCCTGTCCTACACGCTGCCCGCCACCAACTTCACTGGCGACGTTGGCTCCGGCATCACCGCCGGCGCCAACAAGCTCATCGTCTGGGACGCCGCCCGCGACTGGCCGGAGAAGTTTTCTACCAACGTCTTCTTTCGCCTCACCGCCTCCGACATTGTCCTCATCCCCGCCGGCAACTTCACCATGGGCAACTGCATGAGTTCTAGCGAGGGATGGTCCGGTGAACTGCCACTGCACACGGTCTATGTGAGCGCATTTTACATGGACCGGTATGAGGTAACGAAAGCGTTGTGGGATGAGGTGTACCAGTGGGCCATTGCTCATGGCTACATGTTCGACCATCCGGGTTCTGGTAAGGCGAGCGCCCACCCGGTGCAAACGATAGATTGGTATGACTGTGTGAAGTGGTGTAATGCGCGGAGCGAGAAGGAGAGTCGGACGCCGGCGTATTACACAGATGCGGCATTGAGTGTGCGGTATCGGACTGGGCAGGTGGCACCGTATGTGAACTGGAGCAGCGGCTACCGGTTGCCGACGGAAGCGGAGTGGGAGAAGGCAGCGCGTGGCGGGTTGAGCGGGCATCGGTTTCCGTGGGGCGACACGATTTCCGAAAGCCAGGCCAACTACTACGGAGATACCGGCAACTACAGCTACGATTTGGGACCGAATGGGTACAACGCAACCTTCGCCACTGGCGGTACTCCTTACACGAGTCCGGCGGGTTATTTTGGGGCTAACGGGTATGGGTTGTATGACATGGCAGGGAATGTGTGGGAGTGGTGTTGGGATTGGTATGGGGGGTATTCGAGTGGCTCGCAGACCGACCCGCGTGGTCCCACATCAGGCTCGGCCCGTGTGTTTCGGGGCGGCGGTTGGTCCTACGGCGCGGTCTTCTGCCGGGCGGCGTTTCGCGGCGGCAACTACCCGGCGTACAGCCTCAACGGCGTCGGGTTCCGCCCCGTCCTGCCCCCAGGTCAGCCATGAGCAGGGCAGCGAGAGCGGAGCAGGCGTGGCGGAGCGAGTGGAGCGAGGGACGCCTGCCTGCGGAGCGAGTATGAAAATGGTAAACGTATGCGATTGGAAAAAGAGAAGCCCGCGCAGCGGTCGCGATTTTTGGTGGAGCGCCGACATTCTTGTCGGCCCGGTGGGTGGCACGTCGGTTCGCGAAAAAGCCGACAAGAATGTCGGCGCTCCTATGAGAGTCCGTGATTAAGATATGCAACTGAAACTGTTCATACTGCCAGTGAAGAGCTTGGACGCGGCCGAGGCGGAGATGAACGCGTTCTTGCGTTCACACCGGGTCCTGGCGGTGAAGAAGGAAGCTCGTGGTGGACGGGGAGAGCTCGTTCTGGAGGCGCAAACCCGAGAAGCTCCGCCGGCCCAGCCCGCCGAACCTCACACTCAATCAACGATGACTGGTGAACTATGAAGATCCAACCGCCCCTTACACAATCCCAACGCACCCCAAATCAGGGCCCGCAACCTGGCGGGCGCCAGATCAGGCCCTCGAGGCCCTGCGCTTCCAGATTCACCACTCCCAGCGGGTGGGGTGGTGCCGGTGCCGCCCAGGTCAGGATGCTCCTGCTCGCGGCCGCCGTCCTGGCCCTGGCCCTGCCTCGCGTCCTCGCCGGTGAATCGTACGCGGCCTACATCGGTCCAGTCGCGATGGACACGCGCCTGGTCCCGACGATCGTTGAAGAGCCCCGGAGCGTGACGAAGCTGATCGGTGAGACGGCCACGTTCAGCGTGACCGTCACTGGCACGCCGCCCTTCTCCTTCCAATGGCGCTGCAACGGCACCAACCTTGCCGACGGCAACCGGATCAGTGGTGCCCGAACCAGCACCCTCACCATCACGAGCGTCCAAAGCCAGGACTATGGCTTCTATACGGTGGCCGTGAGCATTCCTCGGGGTGGTGTGACCAGCGCGCCCGCCTGGCTCCGGGTGCTTTCCGTGGAACATCTGAGCCTCTCGGTGTCGAACCAGACCTCTGCGCGCTTCGACTTCACCAACGCGGCTTGGGTCGAGATCACGTTGACCGCGGATTTCCCCAACGCCCTGATCTTCTACACGCTGGATGGTTCGCCACCCAGTCCGGCGTCCGGCTTCTACTCTGGCACGCTCATCCTCAGCAACACGGTCGTCGTCCGCGCGATTGCTTTCAATCCGGTGGATTTCTCGTCCGTAGAGATGGCCCCGGCGGCGGTCAATCTTTGGACAGCGTTCCACCTGCTGGCCACGGCCACGGCCGGCGGCGCGGTCGCCTTGCAGCCGCCGGGCGGTTTCTACCTGAGCAACACCGTGGTCACCTTGACGGCGCTGCGGGAAGCGGGCTGGGAGTTGCTCAGTTGGACCGGGGACGCCGGCGGCACATCCAACCCCCTGAGTTTGCTGATGGACCGGGACAAGAGTGTGACGGCGCAGTTTGGTCCGAGTCCGGTATTCACGCTAACCGTCATGACGGCGGGCGGTGGAGCGGTTTCGGGGAACACCCAAAGCAACTATTTCCGGGGAACGGCGGTCAATCTGAGCGCCGAACCGGCGCCGGGCTGGACGCTCCTGAACTGGATGGGCGATGCCAGCGGGACCAATCCCAAAGCCAGCGTGACGATGGATCGGCCCAAGGAGGTCCAAGCCGTTTTCGGCACGACGTGCAACACCACCGTGCTGGGACAAGGCGCGGTGGTGAGGAATTTGGGAACGGGCCTGGTCCCCTTTGGCGCCGTGGTGCGGCTGACCGCGATCCCGCAGCCGGGGTATTATCTTGGGCTGTGGGGCAACGCGGCCAGCTCGGTCGTCAACCCGCTCGATTTCACGGTGACGAACGCCAATCCGACGGTTGGGGCCTTTTTCCTGCCGCTGGGCGCGAACCAGGCAGCGCTGACGGTGCTGGAGCAGGGCGCTGGCGTCGTCGCCCGCGAGCCGGAGGCCAACGCCTACACCAAGGGCCAGGCGGTTCGGTTGACGGCCCAGCCGTTTCCGGGACAAGCCTTCCTGGGGTGGACGGGGGACGCCAGCGGCACCCAGAATCCGCTAACGGTGACGCTCACCACGAACAAGACGATCACCGCGACCTTCACGCACCGGCTCGGTCTGACCATCCAACCGTGGCCCGGACCAACGCAGCGCCGGGGATTCTTGTTCCTGCTGACGGGCGATGAGGGCAACACTTGTTTGGTGCAAACCTCGCCTGACCTGGCCGATTGGCAGCCCCTGACCACGCTGACCATCTCCAACACCGTGGTGCAGTTCATAGATGTGGGTGTGACGAACCACTCGCCGCGCTTTTATCGGGGGGTATTGCCCTGATGCCAGCCTAGACCATCTACTACACTAATCACTATCAACACTCCGCTTCTCTATTCGAGGTCCGCCCAGCCAGGGACACCATGAAGACCAACCTCCATCCTCGTCTCTCCATCCTCGCCGCTACGCTGGCGGCCTGCGCTCAATTCTCCATTCTGAGGCCCATGCGAGCAGGAACGTCCCTTGCGAGAACCACGTGCCCGAAGACGATTGCGGAGCGTTTGAGAGCCGCCTGCACCATGGGCCTGCTGCCGCTGCTGCTGTGCGCCCTGCCCCCCGCGGTGCAAGCCCAATTCACTTTCGTAACCAACAATGGCGCGATCACCATCACGGGGTACACCGGTCCCGGCGGTGACGTGACCATCCCCAGCACGACCAATGGCCTGCCGGTCACCAGCATCGGGAACTCGGCGTTCAGTTCCAAGACCACCCTGACAAGCATCACGATCCCCGGTAGCGTGACCAGCATCGGGAACTCGGCGTTCTACGGCTGCACCGGCCTGACGAACGCCTCGCTGGGCAGCGGGATCCTGAGCATCGGGCCGTCTGCCTTCCGGTACTGCTCCAAGCTGGCCGGCATCGTGGCAGCATCGGGAACTCGGCGTTCTCCGGCTGCACCAGCCTGGCCAGTGTCACGATCAGCTCCGGTGTGCTCGTCATCGCGAGATCTGCCTTCTCTGGTTGCAGCAGCTTGGCCAGCATCACGGTCCCAGGCAGTGTCAACACCATCGAGGACTCGGCCTTCTACAATTGCACCAGCCTGACGAGCGCCTCGCTGGGCAGTGGGATCCTGAGCATCGGGCCGTCTGCCTTCCGGTACTGCTCCAAGCTGGCCGGCATCGTGATTCCCGATAGCGTCACCTCTCTTGGATATCGGACGTTCCAAAACTGCACCAGTTTGACCAACGCGGTCATCGGCAGCGGCATCACCAGTTTTGGGTATAATGCGTTCTCTGACTGCACCAGCTTAGCCAGCGTCACCATCCGCTACGGTGTGACCAGCATCGCCGACTACGCCTTTTCTGGCTGCACCAGGCTGGCCAGCATCACGATCCCCGGCAGTGTCAGCAGCATCGGGAACTCGGCGTTCTCCGGCTGCACCAGCCTGGCCAGTGTCACCATCAGCTACGGTGTGCTCGTCATCGCGAGATCTGCCTTCTCTGGTTGCAGCAGCTTGGCCAGCATCACGATCCCCGGCAGTGTCAACACCATCGGGGACTCGGCCTTCTACAATTGCACCAGCCTGACGAGCGCCTCGCTGGGCAGCGGGATCCTGAGCATCGGGCCGTCTGCGTTCCGGTACTGCTCCAAGCTGGCTGGCATCGTGATTCCCGATAGCGTCACCTCTCTTGGATACCGGACGTTCCAAAACTGCACCAGTTTGACCAACGCGGTCATCGGCAGCGGCATCACCAGTTTTGGGTATAATGCGTTCTCTGACTGCACCAGCTTAGCCAGCGTCACCATCCGCTACGGTGTGACCAGCATCGCCGACTACGCCTTTTCTGGCTGCACCAGGCTGGCCAGCATCACGATCCCCGCCAGTGTCAGCAGCATCGGGAACTCGGCGTTCTACGGCTGCACCAGCCTGACAGGAGTCTATTTCCTGGGTAACGCCCCCAGCCTTGGTTCGTCTGTGTTCTACGGTGACAATAATGCGACCGTCTATTACTTGCCGGGGACCACGGGCTGGGGCTCGATGTATGGCGGTCGTCCGACCGCCCTGTGGGACCTTCCCCCAGATGCAACCGTCTCAAACGTCCGAGCGAACCAGCGCTCCGGCACGACAGTGGTGGACTTGTTCTACGACTTGAGTGGCACGGGCTCGGGTTACTCCGTCTCGGTCACCGTTTCTTCCAACAGCGGTGCCTCCTTCAGTGTCCCCGCGACGCATTTCACCGGCGACGGCGTGACAACTACGGTGGCGCCGGGCGCGGCTCGGCACATCCTTTGGGACGCGGGCTCGGATTTCCCCAGCCAGTTCTCGACCAAAATGCGGCTCAAGGTGGCGGTCGGCCGCGCCTTCGCCCTCTCACCCATCTTCACGCTGAACACGCGCACGGCCCAGACTGGCACCCTCACCGGCCTGCTGCAAGGGAGCGGCGCCCCAGTCGCCAACGCCCAGGCGCGGATTGACGGCACCGGCTTCGCCACCAGCACAGGTGCCGATGGTCGGTTCACGCTGGCCAACGTGCCGGCGGGGTCCGGCTATCTGCTGAAGGTGAGCGCGGCGGGATTTGCATACTGGCAGAAAGCGGGCCTCACCGTCACCAGCGGCACGACGGACTTGGGGACGATCACGCTTGGCACTGCCACCGGCCCATACCAGATCATACCGCTGGCCCCTGACGTAAATCCCGCCACGACAACAATCGAGCAGGGCGGTACGGCATATCGGTATTACCTGATGCAGAATTCAGCCGGCAAGGCGCAGGGCGGGGTTGCCGTTTCGGTCCAGGTTGCGGGCGGCAGCCCAATCCCCCAGGCGCAGGATGTCTCGGGCTATTGGCCCGGACAGGTTGCCGGCACTTCGGATGCGGATGGCATCGTGCGCATCGCCATTCCTTCATCCGACCTGCGCACCCCGGGGACAGTCCAGACAATCCAAATCAGTCTCTCAGGGCAGGTACAGCAGACCTTCAAGGCGCAAGCCATGCCAAATTCTTACGACCAGTTCTGGAGGCAGAAGCTCGGCGCTGGGGCCAGCGTGGAGGTTCTGCCACTAGTTTCCGTAGGAAGCGATACGCTGGCGGAAAGTGAGCTGCGCCACACCATGGTTAACAAGGCGGTCACCACCGAAAGCATCTCACGCATTCAGACTACTAAGGGTCAGGTGTTCCTCGGTCAGGACGTGGGTTCATCTTTATCCATTTCGTCTGCCAAATTAAACCTTTCTGGCGGAGCCGAGGCAACGGCAGAGCTGAACGCGTTTGTAGGACTTCGGCTCCGTTCAACCTACGACTTCAATCCAAACAACCCAGATAACACAGACCCGTTGCAAAACGCGATGAAGTTGTATATGGATTTGGGGAACGTACTGACCGGGTTGCCAGGACCGGCGGCATCCTTCTACCAGTTCGCTAAGGCGACGGTCGAGCCCATGTTTCTCAGCTCCCAATTGCAGTCAGTAGGGGGCGATGTGATTTGGGGCGGCGGGCTTGATTTGGGTGGACAGGTTGGTTTCAGCATCGCGGGCGGGCGGGACCAGGCGCAGGTTAGTCTCCAAGGAGGCTTGTCGGGGGATATGGAGGGAATTGTGGGTATGGAAGCGAGTTTTGGAACCCGGAATGAATCGGCTACGGTCGTCGGAGTGGCAGCAAGCGGATCAGCAATTGCTGGCGGGGGCCTCTCCCTGGTCCTCGGCAACCTGGTGGATCTGAACCCCGACAAGTTGACTTTCGGCTGGGGGACAAGTGCCCATGTGGAGTTAGATGCGAAGCGTTGGACGCGAGCAGGGCAGAGCATTCCGTACCGGACCGAGCTAATCGCGAAGCTGTCGTTGGACGCGAAGCATCAGATTCCTGTCGGGGCCTGGCAGCAATATGATCCACCAGCGTTATATGGGAATTATGAGCGGGAATTCACAGAAACGCTGGAGCAGACAACTGGAACCAAATTGGTGAGCTACCAGTGGTCGGTTTCTGCGGCTCAGCAGTCTGCCGACTTGGACCTCAATGTGAACATTGATGTGATTGGCGTTAAGCTCAAGGGGGAGTTGGATCAGGGAGCAGAGGCTGTCAACCAACGGGGGACGCTTTGGAGGGCCCATTATTGGCCCACGGAATCATACCCAGCCGTAACGGCTGATCTTCTGCCGACGCAGTCCTGGTCATCGATCCTCACGCAATGGGGAAAGTACGCCGCTGGTCCTATCGGTAAGGCAGTACAGTGGGTCGCTACGACCGTCGATAACGCTGCAGACACCATTGTTCATGTAGCCCAGCAGGTCGGGGCACAAACTTACAACGCGGTGCTGACTGTTAAGAAGGGTGCTGTGGCTGGCGGTTCCCAGATCATTTCATCGGTTTCTTCCGGCGTTTCGTCCTTGTTTGGGCATCACGGTCTTTCTGGGGGGCCGCTCGGGCCAAGCCCGAAGGACGTCACGGCCACAAACCTGGTCTATGGCATTGGGGGAGTGTATCGGTTTCAATGCACAAACAGTTTTAACGGGACCGCCACGCTCACCATTTCCTACAGCTCGGGCGACGTGTCCGGCCTTAATCCGGCTGATCTGCGCATCTATTATCTGCCTGACGGCACGAATCGCTGGCAGTTGATGGGGGGCACGGTGAATCTGGCGTCGAATACGGTTTCGGCCACCATCACTAACCTGGGGACTTATGCTGCCGCGCCACCTCTGCCCACCGGCGACCTGCAACTGGTTTCGAGCACGAATCTGCTGAGCGCGGACGGGGCTTCCCAAATGACGATCACGGTCACAAATCTGATGCTCAACACGGGTAATGCGGCGACGCAGCAATGGGCATTTACCGCCGCGGCTGCCGGGGTCACTATCCTGAGCCAGGACATGGACACCAACATGCCGGGAGTGCAGGTCTATAGCACGAACGGAACCATTACTCTGAAACTCCTGGCGCCCCAGGGAGGCAATGCCGCGCACGTCAGTCTGGCTTCTGTTGCGGGCGATGCCTACGGCAGCACGGCCATTAACCTGCTCGACAACACCGCGCCATCAGCACCAACCGGCGTCAGTGTTAGTGCCGGCCAGAGCCGCATCTGGGTTTCGTGGCAGACCAACAGCGAGCCAGATACTGCCGGTTACAGGGTTTACTACCGTCTGGGACAGGTTGGCCCGTCTTGGGACGGCACTGCGGCCGTCGAAGGCACCGCCTCCCCGGTGCTCCTCGCCGGCACCAATTGGCTACTGCGCGGCTTGTTGGCGGAAACGAACTATTTCGTGGCAGTAAGCGCAGTGGATACGACCGGGAACGAAAGCCCGTTATCGCCGCCGATACAAGTAACTACCACACCAGCGGCACCAGCGCCTCCGACTGCTGTCGCAGCCCGGTTCGGCCCCGACGGAACGGACATCCTGATGTGGGCATTGTCCGAGGACGATGGCTACAACGACCGGGACGTAGTGCGATACGACGTGTTTCGGGCGGTCTTGCCGGGCGGCAGCTACGTGAAAGTCGGCGAGGCAAGCGCAGGCGTTGGCTTCTACACCGAAACGAACACGACGGTCGGAAACACGCAGTGCGTCGCCTATGCCGTAACGGCGGTGGCAACAAACGGCCTCAGCTCTTCTCAGACATTTGCCAACCGGCTGATGGCGGACGGTATAACCATTGACACCGATGGCGATGGCATCCCCGATTGGTGGCTGGCGCAGTACTTCGGGCATCCGACCGGCCAGCCGAGCGACCACTCTTTTGCCTGGAATGACCCAGCCGGTGACGGTCTGAGCAACTTGCAGAAGTATTTGCTTGGGCTGAATCCCCTGGTTGCGGCTCGGCCCTATTTGCAGCCGCTGCTGTCGCCGACCACCGGTAGTTTTGCTCTAAACATCGCGGGCCTTTTCGGACGTAGCGTCACTCTGGAGGTTTCGACCGACCTAACGAACTGGCAGGCTCTGACCAACCTGACCAGCACTAATGCAATGATTTACTTCGAGGACTTGAACGTGACAAACTCAGCGTGTCGATTCTATCGGGGGGTGGTGCCGTGAGGGGGGTTGAAGGTGGAGGGTTCAAGGTTGAATTGGGGTCGGAACAAAGTCTCTCGGCAACGAAGTTGGGAGGCTCGACATTTCCGATCGCGCTTCCGCCCTACTCAACCAGTTACGGGCACGGGAGACCGGGCAGAAGAGTATGACGACACCATTAACTGTAGTCCGTTCTTGCTGCGTGGTGAGCAACTTCTGTTCACTAGGCTTTGTGCAGTATTTCTCGACACGGGTGCTGCCTTCTGGTTCTATTCCAGCATCGCGGAATTCAGAGCGGTGGAAAATGACGGGGAACGAGGACAATGTCGGTTTCCTGGCGACTGAAAGCGGAGTCAAGCAGTTTCAGCTTTCTTTAGGGGGATGTCAGGGTGGTTTCAAGAAATCGTAGCCGCCGACGGCAGTCGGCGCTAACACTCCGATAATCGAGGGAAAGTGCGCTGACTGCCATCGGCGGCTACGATTTCTTGAAACCACCC
>Ga0194052_1001104_pt1 | contig 16116 bp, 32 predicted proteins | sample SepL226m_MetaG_FD_160117 | JGI IMG/M metagenome (GOLD analysis project Ga0194052, IMG submission 160117) | Anoxic zone freshwater microbial communities from boreal shield lake in IISD Experimental Lakes Area, Ontario, Canada - Sep2016-L227-6m | ecosystem: Environmental > Aquatic > Freshwater >... | reverse complement strand
TGGCGGGGCGGGTGAACCGAAGACACTGGGAGCGAAGGCGCTCGGCCTGCTCTTCTGCCAGCAGGCCCTGTGCCTGAGCGGTGGAACGGCAAATTGGTGTTCATCGAAACTCCCGACGGGCCAGCGATTAGCTGGACGAGCCCGTTAGGCTTTTTCATTTTTTGTTGTATGGTTTTGAGGCATTTAGCAAAGTCGCGTTCTCATTCACTTCGACGAGCAATGTCCCATCGGCTGAATGGATATCGCATGTGCCACGGTTGTTCTTGAATAGGACAAATGATGCTTTGATCTCCGGGATATTGATTGTGTATTCTCCGTATTCCAGCAGCTTCGCTTCACCCTTTCGTAATTCAAATAATGGCTTCTCTTGATATCTGCTTACTTGGACGAGCGGATAATCTAAATTCGTCACAGCGCCGAGTGGATGCGTGGTAATCTGGAAAATGTAGAAACCGACGCCACAGAGAACGGCCAAAATAAAACCAAGCACAATCAGTAAAATGGAGCGCATATTTTTTTGCCTAACGTCCCTCGTCAGGTATCGCTGGCTGGCGTGGCGGGTGGATCGCAGACATCGGGAGCGAAGGCACTCGGCCTGCTCTTCTGCCAGCAGGCCCTGTGCCTGAGCGGTGAAATGTCAATTTGGTGTTCATCGAAACTTCCCACGGGCCAGCGATTAACTGGACGAGCCCGTTAGCCATTATCTTTTATCCAGTTTTGCAATGCAATCGCTCCTTGCTTATTGAGCAATGCCGATGGTGTATGCTCGTCCCACACAATCTCAACAATTCTGGAATGCAGCACAATGTAACCAACCTTTTCACGTGCGGTGAACCTGATTGCCGTTACAGGACTCTCGTCCTCAAAACAATAAAGCCCAGCCCAGTGATTGGCTGGATCCAATAGCAAATCTGCCAAGGCACCGTATGAAGATTGCGACAATGGCCTCGCTTTTGAGGAATGTGCATCAAACCAGCGTAGAACAGGTTCAATTATGTCTTTCTTCTGCTTTTTGTCATATTTTGCCATCGGTGGCTGTTCCTTCAATGGAATAACAAAACAATTCGTCGCGGTCCGGATCGCTGAGACCGTTGCTTCGGAAAATCGAATCTGCAATCCCCGAGGGGTATCGGCAAGACTGTAATTGTCCTCAGCAAAGCAGGTGCTGATAATCAACAGTAGTGAAATCCTCGCGATAAAGCGCATATTGTTTTTGGCTAACGACCCCCGTCAGGTATCGCTGGTTGGCGGAAATGGTGAATCGCAAGAAATGGGAGTGAAGGCACTCGGGATGCTCTGCTGTCAGCATCCCCTGTGCCTGAACGCCGAACCACGGTAGGCTCGACTCGAAAGTTGGAACGGCCAGCGATTAGCTGAACGGCCCCGTTAGCCATATTTTTTTTCAAGTGCGACATCGACTCTGTATCAAGAAAGATTCTCAATATCCCATTTTGCATTCGCAATCGTCATTTTTGGATTCTGATCTCGATGCAATTTGATGGCGGCATACTTCTTTGTGGGATCCTTTGCCATGAGTTTGACCTCTGGTGACAGAATATCTTCTCCTTTCTGTTGTCTGCGTATTATATATAGCTGGTGCTGAATAAGACTCGTCCTTCTAGAATCGATAAATGCCATCGACAAAAGAAGAATGACTACAAGAAAATAAGGATTCCAATCGATTTTTAGAGCTGTAGCAGCAATGACGACGACAAAGACAATAGGAAGTATAACTTTCATGCGGATAGTGATTATTTCTTGGCTAACGTCCGCCGTCAGGTATCGCTGGCTGGCGGTGAGGGTGGATCGCAGAAGATGGGAGTGAAGGCACTCGGGATGCTCTTCTGCCAGCATCCCCTGTGCCTGAACGCCGAGCCACGGTAGCCTCCGCTCGAAAGTTGGAACGGCCAGCGATTAGCTGAACGGCCCCGTTAGCATTATTTTTTTCGTTTATCATCAATCGAAATCGTAAAACCATTTTCTTTGGCTGTCTGAACCGCTGAAAATAATCGTGGCATACTGTCCGATGCTGGACCTGTCGCAACGGAGCAAACGTAATAGTAATACTGGGGGAATGGATTCTCGAAAATGACGGAGTGATCATCGATCGTGATCTTGGCGACCTTGCCACTTGCGGCTTTGTTCAAGGCGGCATCAAATGTCAAAGGAGTTTCCGAATTCATACTGACATTCAGCTTGCAGCCTGAAAAGACGAGAATTGCCGAGGCAAAAAGAATGGTGTAAAAGTGGCGCATATTTTTTTGCTAACGTCCCTCGTTAGTTATCGCTGGCTGGCGGATCGCACGAAATGGAAGCGAAGGCACTCGGCCCGCTCTTCTGACAGCAGGCCCTGTGCCTGGGCGGTGGAACGTCAAACAAGTGTTCATCGAAACATCCCACGGGCCAGCGATTAACTGGACGAGCCTGTTCGGATTCCTTATTTTGCTTTATCAAAGTCCGACTGCCGTCCGATATGGGGTTATTAGGTCGCATGGTTCGGCTTATGTGTTCTGCGAAGTGAAAAGTAAGCTCTTACAAACGTTGCTAGAAGAAGGATGGACGTAATCAAGCCCCCTGTAAAAAATGACATAGTATATCTGCGCGTGACTTGCTCGGGTTCGCATCCCGCAGGAATGGGGCCGACATGGCCAGCAGATCCAAAGGCACCAGTCAGCGCAATAAAATAAATAACAAGGCATAATATTGGCATGAATGCGATGCTTGTGAGTATGAACGTGATGAGCGGTTCGGCGCCCCAGCGATGCAACAAAACGGCAAGGACAAGCCACAAAGCAATGATTGACAAATAACTTCCCCAAGAAGGCGGGAAATATTCGGAGTAAATGCGATTGACGATAAAATCTGAGACGCTCATAGGAATCGCGCTATTTTCTTTTCCGAACGTCCCTCGTCAGGTATCGCTGGCTGGCGGGGCGGGTGGATCGCATAGGTTGGGAGCGAAGGCACTCGGCCTGCTCTTCTTCCAGCAGGCCCTGTGCCTGAGCGGTGGAACGTCAAATTGGTGTTCATCGAAACTCCCGACGGGCCAGCGATTAACTGGACGAGCCTGTTAGCCGATATGTTTATAAAGATCATAAGACAGCGGGAATCGACATGCCAAGTATGATAAAAACAAAAACAATTCCGACGAGTATAGATTTGTATTCATTCTTGCGATTGACGCCACCCGTCAAAAAGTGGCGAGCAATAATTAGTGCCACAATGCACGCAACTAGGCAATATATCGGCGATAGATACCCGCCGAGAGGTCTGTGCGTGGATCCAGGCGTCATCAGGATGCTTAAAAGAGACCATCCAAGGTAAAAAGAGAGAAAACCAATAAAACAATAGAATGGCATCACCTTGGCGCATGACATCGCATAAAGAATAATGATCATCACAGTCGCGACTATTCCTGGTGCAAAATACTCTGATACGCTGAGAGGACGCCCAACTAGCTCGGCGAGGATAAACATATTCTTTTGCTAACGTCCTTCGTCAGGTATCGCTGGCTGGCGGTGGATCGCAAAGGCTGAAAGCGAAGGCGTTCGGCCTGCTCTTCTGCCAGCAGGCCCTGTGCCTGAGCGGTGGAATGTCGGATCAGTGTTCATTGAAACTCCCTACGGGCCAGCGATTAACTGGACGAGCTTGTTCTGCTTGTTAATTTATTGAAGGATCCTCATTTTTTTGGTTCAAATCAGAAGCGAGAAAAGACTCCAACTCCCTCAACATATTTTCAAAAAAAGCATTTTTGCTTAATATCGCATTATTTACAGCCGCTTGTTTCTGTAATTTCCTGAGTTCTTTTCTGGCGTCATCGCTCTGCTTATCGCTTCCTCCTATTGAAACACTGTAGTTTCCATGAGGTTCGAGTTTGTATTCTGGAATGATCTCATTGTTAATCCGTTCAATGAACGCTGCAGTTAGAGACGCATAATGGGTCTTATCCGCGTCTGGAACGTGCATGCGACGCGAAGTAACTAACAATGCTTCAATAACGTCTGCTTGAGCACGCCATAGATAAATGAAGGAGTATGGCAAACGCGAAATGCTCTCTGGATTCGATTTCTCGAGCAGAGGCAGTGCAATATCTTCAAGCAACACGACATCTTCTGGACTTTTGACCATTCTTTTAACATCGGTGATTAGGAGTCTGTAACAATTACAATAGTCCTCTATGCGGTTAGGCCAGAGCATCGTAATTCTCTGAACTCTTTTGTTAAGGAGAATTCGTTGATGTGTGCGTAATTCATCAGACTCTGGCGTTGCATATATGTGATTTACCAAGAATGCACTCACAGCCAGAGCAATGATGGTCTTCATTTCGTCTTTGCAGAACGTCCCCAGTGACCTATCCCTGCTTGCTTTCGGCATTCCTCCTGCCCGCGAAGCGGAATCAGCAGGAGGTATGCCGAAAGTCCCGAAGGGACAGGGATTAGGTCGACTGGCATGTTCGGATTATATTTATTCCGGGATGCTTTCATAAAACTTTGCTTTGATATCTCGTCGCGTAAGAATACGGAACTGCCAAAGCGAAATTAAAAAGAATGGCACGGACACGACTGTGAGCCACAATGTATAAACCTTACCGACTTTGAGTCCGAATAATGAAAAATCAGCAGGTTGCGAGACTGTAAATCCGAGAACGAATAAGATCGGAGATGCGACGAGCACGAACCAAATGCACACCAAAGCATAGATCCTCCAACCTCTGGAGAAGCGGCGTAAGCCGAAGTAGGTTGGAATGCCCAGAATTCCGAAGTTAAGATTCACCTGTCCATGGAACAGTCGAGCAAGCATCTCAATAGCACTCAAAACTCCTCCGAGAAGAAAAAGGATTGCGACAGCATTCAGTGCGGTTGGTATGCTCTTACGATTTTGCATGGCAAATGATTTGATGGTGGCTTGGTGATTTATGGTGGGCTTGCAGTATTGTTAAAATGTGATGTTAGCATCGATGGAAAAGAAGCCATATTTGTTTCCTAACGTCCCTCGTCAGGTATCGCTGGCTGGCGGGGCGGGTGAACCGAAGACACTGGGAGCGAAGGCGCTCGGCCTGCTCTTCTGCCAGCAGGCCCTGTGCCTGAGCGCCGAACCATGGTAGCCTCCGCTCGAAAGTGGTGACGGCCAGCGATTAGCTGCACGAGCCCGTTAGGCATATTGTTTTATGATGTTGGTGCGCCATAGAAACGAAACAAGAATCCCTATAATTGAAGCTACTCTAAAGGCCATCAGGTGAAAAGCTGAATAGTCAGTCGAGCATGGCCGAACAAATGACAAAACCGACATGCTGCATACAAATAAGCCGCACGACCATGCCCATTGTCGTTGAATCATAGTTGGTATTTTGTAAACGGGCACACTCTGCGCAATGAGGTATTCCGTAGTCCCAAAAAACAACAGTGCACCCAACGCAAACCACAACAATCGCTGACGATTAACAGTAAATTCAAATGTCATAATTCAATCGTGTGCATGCAAAATACAGAATCGCGATCATCACTGAGGATATGTGGCTGAACTTTGTATCTTGGCAAGAGCGACATTATTCTGCGCCTAACGTCCCCCGTCAGCAATCGCTGGCCGAAAGGGCAAGTGGATCGCACGAGTTGATAGCGAAGGCACTCGGCCTGCTCTTCTGCCAGCAGGCCCTGTGCCTGAGCGGTGGAACGTTAAATCCGTGTTCATCGAAACAACCGACGGGCCAGCGATTCGCTGGACGGGCTTGTTCGGCCAGTTTGTTGTATTCCTGTCCGGATTATTGTGTTGCATTGGTAGCTCTCCAGTTGATTGCTGAGTGGTAAGCCTGCTCTGAGCGGTAGGAATCTTGCTGAAATTCCCAATCGTGCAAAGTCGCTCGGCTACCAAAACCGAAAGTCCACGCATGACCATGCTTAAGACAAAAGCGAAGGGGACTCCCATACATTCCACCCATACCAGACATTACTCTACCAGGACTATTTCCACATCGTTTGCAGTAAATTAGGTTGATTGTGATTTGTAGGACTACAAATACAATTAACAATGCAGAAAGTAACTTGATCAGCTTAGGAAGCATCGCGATATTTTGTTGCCGAACGTCCCTCGTCAGGTATCGCTGGCTGGCACTGCGGGTGGATCGCAGGCATCGGAAGCGAAGGCACTCGGCCTGCTCTTCTGCCAGCAGGCCTTGTGCCTGAGCGGTGAGTCACGGCTGGCGTCGCTCGAAAGTGATGACGGCCAGCGATTAGCTGCACGAGCCTGTTCGGAATTATATATGTCTCCAAGAGTGACATGTTCCTCCTGACACTTCCGATACTGCAATAAACACTTTCTTGCCTGATTCTGGATTATCTAACGCGCGATGATGAGGTTCGCTCTTATACCAATCAATAGTCTCTCTTACGATGCGAGGGCCGATCTCAACGTTGGACTCAATGACATATACATTGTTCTGATCGTCAGGCTGAGAGGTGTAGCTGTAAGTCATGATATACAGGAAAACTAATCGATGTGTGCCAAAAGCTTTCCGCACTCGCCAACCAATTCATTAAGCTTAGTATTGTGAGTTTCCATTTCGCAAAATAGCTTTTTTGTCTTATCTGACAAAAGCGATGGTTCTGAGGAAAGTGATTTCATGATTACGGACTGACCGCCAATCAATTGTTGGATGGCCGACAACTGAGTAAGAAGAATCTGTTGTAAATTTGACATTTTGGTGTGAGTTGGATGGATAGTTAGCCTTTTAAGGTTTTATATTGCTGGTCGTTGATACTTTTCCCAAAGCGCCCCACGACATGATCTGATCTCCAAGAACCTTATTAGTTACCGTGGAAAACAAGAAATAATTGTTGTAAACGGCAAACATCGTCCAATCGGCGGCTGGACGATCAATTAACGCGGCAGTATCTTTTATGGCTCTCAGGTGCATGGCCTGATCTGGATTCGTCAAAAATAATATTATTGCAAAGACAGCGATAGCCGTAATGCCTATTTTCTTTGTGTTGGTATTCATAATGGGTATCTGCTAATTGGCGGGGAGAGCATCGTAGATTTCGTTGTCAATGAGAATCTTTATTTGATAGGGAGAAGAATCCTGTGGAATGTTTTTGTCGGCATCTGTGGCTCCTTCAGTCGGAGGTTTCGCGAAGATGATCACGTCAGCTAAGGGCAGCGGATCGAGTATCATCAACGGAACCTTGAAGGTTATTCCGCTCTTCAACTGAATGTATTTTTCTCCGATTTTGCCTTGGATCACTTTCTCGACGGTGTCCGCCGCAACAATCTTATAGCCGACCAGACGTCTTAAGTCGCGAGCGGCGTCCCTTGAAAATCCTGTCTGAATAAACGATGCAAGAACGAGTAGCGTGATAAGTAGTGTTTTCATATTTTTTCCGAACGTCCGCCGTCAGGTATCGCTGGCTGGCGGTAATGGTGAATCGCAGAGAATGGGAGTGAAGGCACTCGGGATGCTCTTCTGTCAGCATCCCCTGTGCCTGAACGCCGAGTCACGGTAGCCTGCGCTCGAAAGTTGGAACGGCCAGCGATTAGCTGAACGGCCCCGTTAGGCTTCTTCATTGCGGTTGTTTCGATAAAGGCCACGAATTGCTGAAACGATAAAAGCACCAACTACGATAAGAACAAGACAGAAGCAAGATAACCCGCAATCCACATCTCGCATCATTCCGACGATTGCTTCCCAATTGCGGATGGAACCGTCATGCGAAGAGACAGCATACGATCTGAGTTTCGTCAAGTCACCCTCGTTTAGAATACGCGCCCTCGCTGCCTCCTGGTTTGTCTGCATTGCTGGTTGTCCTGCTATCAAGGCAGAAGCGCGAGAATGAAAGTAGAATGTAAATGCTATCAAGCTTACTGTCAGCATACTGTAACATCCAGTGGCGAGCCATACAAGAATGTTTGCTCGATACTCAGATAGCTTCATAGAAAGTGGATCTGAATTGTGCTAACATTGTTTTGAATCTGGAAAGGCCACATATTATACCTGACGTTGAATCTCTCAGAAAGCGATATATTTCTAAGCCTAACGTCCCCAGTCACCGCATCCCGCTTGCTTTCGGCACGACTTCTTGCGCAAGCAAGAATCGTGACGAAAGTGCCGAAGGCACGGGATTCGGTGGACTGGCCTGTTCGGACTATTTTTCAGCTTCAAGGAAATGGGGTTCATTTGGCGGTTCTTGGCCTGAAGAAACAAGTGGCACTGTGGATGCATAAAACTGTCCCTTGCCGTCCTTCCTGACTGAAATATAGCCCTTCTTGTAATTGGGATAGCCACCAATGTTGTGAATCATCGTGTGAATATCCCGCATCGTGCCGATACTGGTCACGAATATTGTATCCACTGAATCGGATCTGGATAAATTAGCTATTCTCATGCTCGTGCTTGTCTTAGGAACGGCAGATATAATACCGTGCTGCTGCAAATAGGAGAGATACGCTTTCCCTGAAGTGATGCCCAAGTCTCGGGGATAAATTGGGGGGAGCCCCTTGGATTCACGATCAGAATCGGCTTCAAGAACTGCAAACGCCAAAGTCCGCGCTTCCTCGAATAGCCTCATTGTATGATCGCGCTCGCCCAAGATTCTCGCGGTCATTATCTCGTTCCATATGAATGGCACTGAGAGCAATGCGACTAAAGCGATGAGAGCAATAAAAAAGGGGCGGCGCATTTTTCTATTCCGAACGTCCGCGATGACGGATCACCACTTGCTTTTGGCGCAGATCCTGCGTCCGCAGGATCTGTGACAAAAGTGCCGAAGGCATGGTGATTCGGTCCATCGCCCCGTTAGCTTTGTTTTGTTTCTGTAAGTGTATAATCAACAAAGGGGTTGGCCTGTAAATACTCCTCCTCAAAATCTTGGTTAATTTGACCAAAACTGATTCCGTCCAGACCAGGAGCGACGGGGCATCGAGGGTCTGGATTCTGCTTCGAGAAGTATTCCATCCAGTGTATTGCTGGCCGAACCAGTTTCCCTGCGACACGAATATATTCATCTGATGTGCCGTCATCGTCTGTGATACAAATAATCTCCGCATTGTTCGGCACTTTGATATCGGCCGTGACTGTAAGATGGATTGTCTTCATAATATATTTTGTTTGCGGGAAAATATCATTTTGCCTTTTTCTGCCAAAGGTGCGACAGACGGCACGAGCCAAGAAGAAGTATAATAAGGATAAGAAGTGCAGACAGGATCTGGGCATGCAAGAAACGTTGCGATGTCGCGTCGAACGCAATCCGCGATGCGGTGAAAAAACCAGAGATATACATCGCGATCAGCAAGTGTCTTTGTGAAAACCAAGCGATCAGATCAAATACGATGAAGTCGAAGACGAGCACATAGATATAAATTTCCATGCTCGCCGACACAGGATATGGCACAACGCCTGCGACCACGAGCATTGCAAGCAATGCCGAAAAGAACGCATAGAGAAGGCAAACGAGCTGAAATATACCGCGAATCGTGGATAGGGTCATATATTGTTAGCTAACGTCCCTCGTCAGGTATCGCTGGCTGGCGTGGCCGGTGGATCGAACGCATCGGGAGCGAAGGCACTCGGCCTGCTCCTCTGCCAGCAGGCCCTGTGCCTGAGCGGTGGAACCTCGGATTGATGTTCATCGAAACTCCCAACGGGCCAGCGATTAACTGCACGAGCCCGTTAGACATTTTTTATGTGCTGTCGAATCCAGGACGGTTTACGTCGACAATCAACCACAGCTCGAACTAAAACGGCTTCTGGATCGTGTGTGTAGTAGATGGCAAAAGGAAAGCGGTTCGAAAGTGCCCTGTGAAAGCCTCGATATGCTTTCGGATGAATTCCACAAAATATTTTCAGGGCCTCAATGTCCGAGTAAAGGCTGGAAAGAAAGTAATCTCCCAGTCCGGATTCTTGCTGTTCGTAAAAATGAAATCCCTGAATCAGGTCGTCACGCGCCGAGTCAAGAATTCGCACTCTCATCGAATGGCCTGATCAATCTGCTTCTTGGCTTCGTCCCATTCAAGGACAGTGGCACGCCCCTCTTGGAGGGCAACATCCCTCTGGTCCAATATATCCTTGTGCCATTGTGGCACTTCAACTTGTTTCGGATCGGCTGAAATCTCCGCCCATACCGTCTCAAGAAGCGCATACTTCTCGGGGAGAGTCATTTGTCTGATTTCTGCTTGTGCGATCATGCTGGGAAGATACTCCGAGAGGAACGAAACGGCAATATTGTTTTTGTCTAACGTCCGCCGTCACCGGCACCGGACCGCTGGCACGACGGATGCCAGGGAGCGAAGCGACCAAGCATTCGGCGTGACGACGGGTAGGTGTTCGGTGGACGGCATGGTTCGCAATATTTTGCTAAAACAGGTCGGAGTGTGTGCCAGTCCTTTCCAAAAGAAGTTCATCGCCCGTAGGTTTGTAGATCAGGATCCAGTCCGGCTCAATGTGGCAGTCGCGTCGCCCGACCCAATTCCCCCCAAGTTGGTGATCCCGATTCTTTGGAGGCAACGGCTCCTCTGCAAGAAGAAGATCGATGACAGCTTTTATTTTTGCAAGGTCTTTGCCTCGCTTCTGCATGCGTTTGACATCCTTCTTAAATTGCTTTGTTTGAGCGAGAATCATTCGTCCCATGAGGCATAAAGCTCAGCTGTTGAATTAAACCTCTCTATGTCCTGATTCTTGTCGCTCTTGGTGAGCACCGAGGCGGTGAGTTTGTTGGGGACGTGCAACTCCAGTGGGAAGGACTTCCTGATGGCGATCTGACGATAAAAAAGCCGGATCGCCTCGGTTGGAGTTATCCCCAAGGCGTCAAGTACCTTCTCAGTTGCGGCCTTTGTCGCTTGGTCGATTCTTGCATGGACTACTGCGGATTGTGACATGACTGGAGTGTATCACAGGCGCAACACATGTCAAGTGGCGATATTTTTCTGCGAACGTCCGCGATGACGGATCACCACTTGCTTTTGGCGTGACTCCTGCCCGCGAAGCGGAATCAGCAGGAGGCATGTCAAAAGTGCCGAAGGCATGGTGATTCGGTCCATCGCCCCGTTAGGTCTTTTTCTTTTTTATTGGCTTGTAGGCATCGATTCGCTCTTTGGTTTGCTGAGTGAAGCCTTGAAGATCGCTCTCGGTAAAGAGTTCTTGTCGATATATCTCTATGATTCTGATGGAAATGGTTGATCGTCGCCAATCGTCGAATGCGCTGGCAACATCCATATCATCCTTCTGCGTTTTCTCAAAGATGTCCAAGTATCGCTCGTAAGCAGTCTTTGCGGGATCATTCAGGATGCTGACTGTCTTTTGGTTGATGCGCTCGCATAAACGCTCAAGCAAAGCGGGCTTCAGTGCCCGCATGTATTTCCAATCGGCTTCGGGAAAATCGCTCATATCACGGTGGAATAATTTTTTGACCTAACGTCCGCGATGACGGATCACCACTTGCTTTTGGCATGACTCCTGCCCGCGAAGCGGGATCAGCAGGAGGCATGACAAAAGTGCCGAAGGCATGGTGATTCGGTCCATCGCCCCGTTAGCTTTTTTCATTTCTGGTTCCTGGAAAGCATGACTTGGTTAAAAGCCACATGAGAAAGCGGAAGACAAGAACTGCGGGAATGAATGGCGCCGCGAGCTGAAATATTGAAAGAAGTAGTCCTGCGAGTCCACCCAAAAAACCGAGTTGAGAGATCTGTCTATAAATATCGATGAAATGAACGTGTGAAAGCGCCGATCCGGTATAAATGAAGATCAGGAATGAAATAACGAAACATACCGTCGTAAATAATCTGCTGAAATCTCCCTTTATACCGAAATACACAATCATTCCCAGAGGAGTAGTGAATATAAGCATCAAAATGACCAGCAGCGGTGCGGTCCAGCCGATCGAGGTATTGGACATTGATATTATTGTGGCATAGAGCATCCAAACACTCAAAGCGACGGCGATGCCTACAAGAGTCCAGCGAATGGCCTGAAAAAGATGTGCGCGTGAGAAAGGCATATTTTTTAGCTAACGTCCCCGATCACCTGCCCCGGACAGCGGGCACGCCGCCTGCTCCGCAGGCAAAGTGACGGCTGGTAGGGGTTAGGTGCATCGGCTCGTTAGCCATATTTTAGGTTTCGGTGAAGTAGTCAGAATCGATCTTCTTGACGCTGTATGCCGCAACCGTGGTTACGCCGACACCAAAATCAATCATCAATCGCGAAAGGGTTGCGCCATCAATGAGAATGATCTTGGAATCGATGCGGGAAACAAATTCAAGGGCATCCTTGGTGAAATCGGAGGTCGTGATGAAAATACCTTTCCGCGCACGCTGCCCTTGGAGCGCGCCAGCAAACTTCTGAATCTCGGGTCGGCCAACGGTCGCCTCCCAGCGCTTCGCTTGGATGTATATGTTATCGAGGCCAAGATGATCTTCCTTGATGATTCCGTCTATGCCCTCATCTCCGCTGCGGCCGATGGCTCGCCCGGCATCCTTGCGGCTCCCGCCGTAACCCATCTTCACGAGAAGCTCAACGACGATGTTTTCGAACATCGTCGGGTCCGTGGTCTTGGTGCTTGTAAGAATCTCTGCGGCAAGTTCGTTTCGCAGCCGCTCGTATGCGGATTCGAGTGCCTCATGGGGCGTTTGCCCGAGCGCAAGCTCGGGCTCTTCTGATCCGTTTTCTTCTGGCTTCTCGCGTCGAATGGTCTTGAACTCGACGAACTCCGGGAAGCGTTCCAGATATTTTTGGTTTATTGCGGGAGGGTTCTCCTTCAAAACGGTTTGGCCGCGATCCGTAATCTGGAAAAACCCTCTTCTGGGCGACATCAGGAGCCCAGCCTTCTTCAAATATGTGCGTGCCCATCCAATACGATTGGTGAACACGGCCTGCTGTCCACTGGGCAAGAACTCATTGCGATCCTCCTCGGAAAGCGAAAACTCATCCGCGAGGGCCTGAATCGCGTCTTTCAACTGGTGCTCTTTGCCGTCACTGGAAAAACGGAGCAGAGGCAACATGCAGGACTGGTAGTCGGGTATGGGCATATATTTCTTGGCTAACGTCCCCGATCACCCATGACCACTTGCTTTTGGCGCACAGCCTGCGTCAGCAGGATGTGTGACAAAAGTGCCGAAGGCATGGGAATTGGGTGCATCGGCCTGTTCGGTCATTTTGTTTCGTAAAGCAGAACAAATGAGGCTTTCTTTGTGTTCCCGTTGGATAATCGAATGAAGACCTTGAATGGATTGCTCTTTTGGGTGAGCGGAATCTTAATATCAAGGTGTCCCTTTGGCGCAATTACTTTCCCAGATAGTCCCGTTCCACACCAGGGCCAATCTGTTCCCTGCCACTTTCCTGAAATCTGCTCTTCCCAATAAAGTGACGGGACTGAGGACTCTTCATATTGTGCATATCCAAGATTGTCAGGCGTATCGTTGATCACCCGCACGGTCGCAAAGTCGGCGTCCTTCGTAACGACGCTCACCTTGGGAATGGAATCTAGGGGATCCTCTGGGTATTGCTCATACATCTTCCTCCAGTCTTGGGAGAGCGCCAGGGGCGAGAATATGAGGAAAAAGAGAAGGGCAAGGCGCATGGCGATATTATTTACCGAACGTCCCCGATGACCAGCTACCACTTGCTTCTGGCGCACAGCCTGCGCAAGCAGGATGTGTGACAAAAGTCCCGAAGGGATGGTAGTTTGGTCCATCGGTTTGTTCGGCCTATTTTTTTGCATCTTGTTCAATGGCGGCTCTAACCTGTCCGACTGGGACAGTCGCGACTATTGCGCCGTCTCCTACGATGGATACAGGCCAAGTTGAAACCTTGAGGCGTATAAATGCAACTTCTCCGTCCGGTGGTTTAACCTGGAATGCAATCACGATGTTCTGCGCTTCCTCAGGGGCGCATTCAAACTCAAATACCATTCTTTCTTCGTTCTTTTTGTAGGGAATCTTGTCTCCAGTGAGCGAAAAACGTGAAACAACCTTTTCGTCTCGAAATACCGCGGCAGTAACACCGAGGAATTCATTGTATGGAACTCCGAGCGCAACGTGGTAGTTAATCAAACCATTCTTGCTCTTGTTGTGAATCATCGCGTTCACACTGAAGCCGAGGTCTTCTGAATAGTTGGAGTGCTCCACTGAGCGTGTGGGGATCAGGTCTGCTGAGCACCATTTGATCGAAAGAAGAAATGCAAGGCCGACAACGACGAGGGATTTCATATGGTTGCCGAACGTCCCTCGTAAGGTATCGCTGGCTGGCGGGGCGGGTGGATCGCAGACAACGGGAGCGAAGGCACTCGGCCTGCTCTTCTGCTAGCAGGCCCTGTGCCTGAGCGGTGGAACGTCAAATTGGTGTTCATCGAAACTCCTGACGGCCAGCGATTAGCTGGACGAGCCCGTTAGGTATTTTTTGTTCTTTTAGTATCGTCAATTCGAGTCAGATAGATGGATACTGACCGGCTCCAAAGAACTTTCGAAACAAGGATCAGAATGGCAATCACAAGAAACCCGCGTCCGTAAAATAACCATATTTCTGAGGTCCCTTGTCTTGGAGCCAGCGGAGAAGCGATCAAATCGAGAATTACTGAAATGAATGCAAAGGCAATCACCAAAGAGGCAAATATACGCCCCGAATTCTGCCCACGCAGTAAACCGAGACCGCCAAGGATTGCAGAAGGTGCGACCCAGAGTGGTATAGGCATTGCAAAACCAAGTGCATACTTCCACAGTATGCAGGCACTCCCGAAAGCGATAAACAAGAGAGCAGAAAGTAAAAGTGATCGTGGCATAAAGTTGATATTTCTGACCTAACGTCCCCGGTCAGGTATCCCCACCTGCTTTTGGCACCAAAGGCTGCTCCGCAGCCGACGTGCCAAAAGTGCCGCAGGCATGGGGATTAACTGCACCGGCCCGTTAGCCTTTTTTGTTTTAGTCGGGTGCATACTCACACAACGGGATCAACAAAAATGCTCTTGAGGTGCTTGATAATTCCATCCGGTTTCTCCTCGATTGTATGTCTGATTGATGTCACCCTGTAAATCTTCGCATATTTCTTGTGTCCGTTGATCAGCGGCCAGCATCCGCCTTCCACGGTATCGCCTTTATTGATCCCTTGAAAATGACCCTTCCCGCGAAATTCGGCCAGCGGAAAGCCGAGTTTGTCCCCATCGTAAAACTGAATCGCGTTCACAATGGTGTTCAGCTTGGAGCGATGCTTCTTCTTTGGTGTGCTTGTCTCTCTCTTTGTCATGTGGTCGGGATAAACAGATGGCATTCGATTGCGATCATATTTTTGGCTAACGTCCCTCGTCAGGTATCGCTGGCTGGCGCGGCGGGTGAATCGCAGGCATCGGGAGCGAAGGCACTCGGCCTGCTCTTCTGCCAGCAGGCCCTGTGCCTGAGCGGTGGAATGTCAAATCGGTGTTCATCGAAACTCCCTACGGGCCAGCGATTAACTGGACGAGTCTGTTCGGATTTAATATTTTAATGTCGACACCAGTAGTTTGGCGGCCTCGTTCGGTGTAAGCATCTGACGAGCCTTATCGCAGAATGCATCAGAATCGTGCGGTTTATAAATGGCCATAAATGGCTGCAAAAGAACGGTGTTATGTGAAATGTCTTTTTTGGTTTGTTCTTCGATTTTTGGTGAGAATTCTCGCATTACGGATTGTATGCGATCCAGGCGAGCACAAGCGGAATAGAGTTCTTTGTAGATTCTATTCACCCGGATTGGATTCGACTGCTCGCTTTCTGGGAGCGCGAGATACGCTTTGCCCAGTGCACTGCATACTCCGAGCTGTGTCCAGACTAAATCCTGAACCGCGTAAACTGGCTTTTGGGAAGACGGAATATCTGCCCATGCTGGCCTTCCCAACGACTGACGATACTGGACTAGAGCAGCAAGGCGGTCGTCCTGCTCCTTTGATAATGCGTGTGCAAATCCCGCAGAAGCAAACACGATGGCGACGCAGATGATACAGCGCATATTTTTTTCCGAACGTCCCTCGTCAGGTATCGCTGGCTGGCGGGGCGGGTGAACCGAAGACACTGGGAGCGAAGGCGCTCGGCCTGCTCTTCTGCCAGCAGGCCCTGTGCCTGAGCGGTGGAACGGCAAATTGGTGTTCATCGAAACTCCCGACGGGCCAGCGA
>Ga0194052_1001102_pt1 | contig 16137 bp, 6 predicted proteins | sample SepL226m_MetaG_FD_160117 | JGI IMG/M metagenome (GOLD analysis project Ga0194052, IMG submission 160117) | Anoxic zone freshwater microbial communities from boreal shield lake in IISD Experimental Lakes Area, Ontario, Canada - Sep2016-L227-6m | ecosystem: Environmental > Aquatic > Freshwater >... | reverse complement strand
GGGCGATGGACCGGGGCAACTACTTGCTGGCGCGCACCCTGACGTCGCCGCCGGTGACGGAGTTGACACAACAAGCCGCTTATACGAGCTACGGGCCGATGATACCGGGGATGCCGGGACAACTCTGGGCCCGGGGCAGCCTGCACGCCGTCTTCGACCTGCAGTGCGGGGCAGACGGAACGCTGGTCCGGTATTACCCGCCAGCGCCGTTGGTCCGCAGTTCCCTGTCCAAGGCCACGGGCGACGACGTCTGCAAGCATATGGACCTGCACTTGTTCGAACTAGGTGAAGCCGCGGTCGGGACGCAGTGCTGTATCCTCTATGCGCCCGGAGCCGTGACCGCGCCACACGCACGCTGTAACCGCTGGTTGGAGTGGCAACGGCACAGTCAGGCGGAGTGGTGCGCCGCGACTGGCATCGAGGCGCGTAAGCCGGTGCCGACGATCTATCACGCGTTTTGGGAGCACTATCGCTTTGAGGATTATACACCGATTCCAGCCATAGTGGCCAAGCTAGGGTTCGCACGCCTCCTGGTCCATGACGCGATCTGGTCGTCCGACCGCGAGCAGGTGGAAGGGTTGAAACTAGACGGCAAAACGCACGGGTTGGCAAATAAGTGCTGCACTTGGGACTGGGACCCGAGCAACTTCCGCGGCGGGCCCGAACCGCTACGCGAAGTGAAGCGCAACGCCGATGCGGTGAATATCGAACTCTGGTACTGGTTTGCCTGCCATCTCTCGGTCAACTCACCCCTTGTAAAGGAGCATCCGGAATGGCAGGTGATGTGGAAGAACCGTTGTCTGACCGATGGCGGCTATACCGTCCTGGCGCCGGTAGACTTGAATAACCCGGCGGTCTACGACCGAATCATCGAGAAGCTGCTGGCCGCGCGCGACACAGCGGGACAGCACGGCTTCTTCTGGGACTCCGTCTCGAACCTGGCCTGGTGGCAGGTGAACTATGCGGATCCGCAGCTGCGGCCGCATCTGCCTGCCTTCCTGCGTCTGGTACGGCAACTGCAGGAGGCCGAACTTGACTTTGCCTTCGAGGCGCTTTGCGTCTTCGCCCCATCCACGATCGGCTATCGCGACTTCTACCAGATCTTCCAGGGTGGCAACGAGTGCTTTGCCATGGATGTGATGCTGCGCTCGGTGGAGTATCCGGCCAGCTTCCTGGCGGATGGAACGTGGAACCATGAGATGTATTTCCGCTTCCTCGCCCACCGCGCCATCCCGCTGCTGTCGTTCTACAGCGATGATGACCTCAAGCGGGGGCTGCACCCCAACCGTGAACTTGACCTGGCAACTGGCGAGTTTGCGCGGACGGGCACATTCCCGCCGCCCGTCGAGGAACTCGACCTGGTGCGGCATTTCGATGCCACCTTCCAGTCGTTCAACCGGGCCTACATGGCCGTCCTGGCGGACATGGATCGGCTGGCGCTCCTGCCCGACGGACAGGGAACCGAATGGCGATCGCATGCCGATCCCGGCCAGCGGATTATCTGGAGCTTCCGCGAAGGTTCAGTGGCCGTGCCGGTGGGGGCAAATATCGAGGAGACGCGGAGCGGTCGGCCGGTAACGGTCTCGGACGGGAAGTTCGCGGCTGAACGGTTTGGTGTGTATCGGATCAATGAGGGCGGGTGACGACTATAGCGTATCCTGCCTTTCGAGCAGGTAAAGGAGCACAACATGAATTGGCAACGTAACATGATGCTGGCAGGATTGCTCACACTCGTGAAGGTGACGGCATTGGCGGCGGACGTGATCGACGTGCCGCTGCCGAAGAGCCGGTATCAGGCGCGCCTGGGTACGACCGCCAGGTATTGTCCGGTCGTCAACGAGCAACCGGTGACGGCGACCGTGACGCTGCCGCGCGGGATTTTTCTCGTGACGGCGCATTTTCTGTACAACGGCAAAATAGACGGTTTCGAAGACTACCGCAAGATGACGGTGCAGTTAAAGTTCGCAGATAATTCGGTCGGCGATACGGTCGGCAACATCATGAAGAGCGGTGTGCTGTCGGTGCCGCGCATCATGAATGCAGGCGCACCGATGAAGGTGTCAATTTACTGCTTCGAGAGTGCCGCTATGCCGTGGGGTACTCCTGAGCCTGTCGCGCTGGCGTTCCAGAGAAAGATGACCGCTCTGAAGCGGAATATGCGATTGGCGCTCGAAGGCAAAGATGTTATTGATCCCGAGGTCGATGACGATGCGGTATTGACGGTGCCAATCCAATACGACGCGATTGACGCCATGGCGGTGAAGATCCCCATGCTCTTGTTGGACCGCATCACGATTGAACGCCTCGAGGACATTCCCGAAACAGTTCCCTATATTATCACAGTCGATGCACCGAAGACGTTGCCGGACGGCCCGGGTCTGTTCTCGGCGACCGTCACCGTCACGAAAACCGTCGAAGCGGGGGATGCCGGCACGTTGGTCAGCACCTTCACCCATCGCGACGGCCGTGTGTTCTGGCAACAGGAGACGCCACTCCGCTACGTAGCGAACAAAGCCGTGGTGACACTCGACATCCCCCATCCCGACCTGCCGCCCGGACAGTATGTGCTGAACAACTGGCTGAAGGATGGTGCGGGCAAAGTGCTTGCAGAGTTTCCGCCCCTGGCAGACGCGCTCACCGAGTACTTCTCGCCCGGCTCTCGGGCTGGAGCGAAGCTGCCGCCCTTGCCGACGGCGGCGGTGCGCACGCCGATTGCTCGCATGCAGTCGTACCTGGACTTGGGACGCGAGTTGCTCTGGGGATTATGGGAGCAGACCGCCGGCGAGATCGACAATCCCAGGATGGCCGAGATCGGACTCAATACCGGCTCATACCAATTTCCATATCGCTGGTCTCCCAACTTTTCCGACTGGAACGCCATGGGGGGCTGGCCGGAGGACCTGCTGAGCGCGGTGAAGGCGCCGGCGGGCGGGTACAAGGTGGACCCCGGATTCGTAGTGCTGGATCAGTGGGACGAACGCGGGATGGTTCCGTGGGCCGATCCGGAGCAGGTCCGCCTTGATCTGCTGCGCCTGTGGCGTGTCCCCCGGGCGTGGCCCCCCCCGATGTCGACCATTACCGACTACAACCGGCGTTCGGGCAATGACTGTCTGAGCTGGGACGAGGTGGACCGGAAGGGGTTCCCGGGGCATGGCACGGCCAAGGGGGACATTGACGGCGTGTTTCAGGCGTTCGTCTTCGACAACATCGGCTTGCGGATCGAGCAGGGGCGCCGTGAGAATCCCTATGTGAACCATTCGACCGGCATGGGCGCCGGGTGCGACCAGCACTTCTTCGACTCCATGCACAACCGCATTTTTGGCCATTCCGCCACCGTGGAAGAATACGCCCATTTCGTGCAGGCGGTTCCCCGCTACGGCCTACGGCCCTGGACCTACCTGGTGAACGTGGACAGCGGGCGGGCGGAACACGTCAGACGCATCATGTGGATCGCTGTGGCAGCGGGTGGCCGCTGCATGCCCTTTTTCGAGCTCGGGTCAAAACTGGTCGATAGGGGAAATGGGCCGCGGAAAGGCGAGTTGACGCCACAAGGCCAGTGGGCGCGCGAGACCATCGCCCGCCTGCAACCCCTGTCGCCGATTCTGATGTCGGTGCGTAACCGCCTGAACCCGGAGGTGCTCTTCTGGGACCCAACCTACTATCTCCCCAATGACGGCGTGTTGGAGGGTCTGCTGGCGAACGGCGTACAGCCGGAGGTCGGCCGCGATCCCGCGAGGCGCAAGCTAATCATCCTGCATGGCACGTCAGTAAGCGAGCAGGACTTCACCTCAGTGCGCCGCGCCGTGGAAGCCGGCGCCTGCCTTTTTTTGACTGCCGAAGCGGACAACGGCGCCAACGGCCCCAAGGCGTTCGGCCTGACGCTGACCGGCCTGGACGACCTGGTGCTGGATGAAGGCACCACGAGCCTGCCGACGGACTTCAACAAGGTGGTGCACCGGAAGGTGGATAAGCCCGAGCGGGACATGGATCTGACCCCGCTGGCCGAATACGTGCCCGGGTTCGCTGGCCTGACCATCAAGGCCAAACCCGGCCCACTGGGAGAACTGGCCGCGGACAGCCCGCTGAAACGTATCCTGGCGAAAGATCGCACCACCCTGGGCTACGTGGGGCAGGTCGGCAAGGGACGAGTCGTGATCCTGAACGCGCACCTGTCGAGTCCGGGTAATCCCCCGAATCAGGCGCGCAACCGCGCGGCACACGGCACGCTACTAGGCGCGGTGCTGCAGTGGGCGGGGGTGTCGGGCGCGTTCCGCTGCACGGATCCCGGCAGCAATCGGATCAGCCAGGAGGCATTGGGAATCGAACTGGCGACCAAGGACCTGACGCAGTCGTACGTGATCATCGTTCCCGAATACAACGCGGACCTGGCATTCCGACCGGCGGACCCGGCGGTGCGGGTGGTGCGCGACCTGTGCACGGGCACGATCCTGCCGTGGAAAGCAGATACCGCCGGGCGGTACGTGAACTTGAAACTCAGCGAGGGGCAAGGGACGTTGCTGGCGCTGGTGAAATCCGACCCGGTGGCGGGGTTTGCGGTCACGCCGGCGGTGCTCGGTGCGGCCATGCCGGCGAAAGAGGTTACCGGCGGCCAGACCCTGTACCTTGGCGTGAGCAGAAAGACGGGCGGCGCCACCATTGCGGACGCGCATACCTTCCGGGTCACAGCCAAAGGGCCGGACGGCAAGGTGATTCCGGGCTTTACAGAGTGGGAAACCGGCGTCGGCCCAGTGGCGATCAAACTGCCGGTGGCCGTCACCGATCCGGACGGTACCTGGACAATCGAGGTGCAGGATTTGACCGATGGCGCGGTGGGCCAGGCGATGATCGAGAAGCGCAAGGGATACCAGCCTGACAAGACGGAGACCAAACCGGGGGTGGTGGCGGCGGCGCTGGGCGTCACGCCGGTCCCATATACGCTGGAGATGGAGTCCGTGCCCCGCCTCGAAGGCGACATCATTATCGCCACTATCCGCGGCAAGCTCCGGTCTACCGTGGCGGGTGAGCAGGACGCGGTCGTCACCGTCGGCATCCCGGCGGCGTATGTGTTGAACGGCACGAATCGCATCCCCCTGCGCGTGAAAGGCGGTCAGGCGACGCCGTTCGAGGTAACCTTCTGCGCGCACCGCGACCAGTTCTTGACGGTATACAACGGCTTCGATTACGCCAAGGAAGGGACCCAGACCGGCACGATCCGTATCGATAACGATGCGGGCATCCGCATCCGCGCAGACATCGCCGGCAAGACCGTGGCGCAGGCGAAGTGGACCACGGACATCCTGCGCTGGTTGAGAAAACCCAACCGCATCGGCACGCTCAAGGGTGGCGAGATCAGTGTGCTGGTCGAGAACTTGAGCGATAAAGACCGCCAGGTTGACCTAAGCAGCGATGTCTTACCAGGCTGGGCCGGCAACGGCTGGCACGCGAGCCAACCGGTCCCCGCCGGGAAGCGGCTGGCGGTCAAGCAGACGGTCACATGGGCGAATTCCGCCAAAGCCGACCCCGGCTATCACTGGCTGCCGCTGGCGGTGCAGGTGGATGGCAAGACATTCCCCGAGGCCACGATGTTCGTGGATGAGGACTACGAGCAGCAGTGGTGGTGCCGGTTGCTGCCGGCGGACGGTTCGGAAGCTGACCCTGAACAGAAGGACCTGCAGAACCTGCAAGAGACAACAGAAGGTGCCCCGGCCACGCTACCGGAGAATCCCGACCCGGCCACGCTTGCGGAGTGGACGAGTATCATCTGCCAGAGCGTGCTGTGGAGCGGGTCGGTGTCCAAGGCGCTGGGCATTAAGGATCACTACACTGACGGCACGATTGTGGTGGCCTCGTATGTGTCGGCACCCGGCCCGTGCGAAGTGAAGGCCGGTTTTCTCGGCCCCAAGGCACCGCGCCGGATTTGGATCAACGACGTCCTGGTGGAGGCGAATTGGGCGAAGGTGGGCTCGGGCGCAGTGGCGGCAAAGCCGGCCGCATTGAAGCAGGGCCTGAACACGGTCATGCTGGAACTGGACTTCCCGTTCAAGGACGGCGACGCCATCTCGCTCGTGTTGCAGGATCCCAAGTCGGGAAAGCGTGACCGCAAGCTGGTGGTAGGAGCGGATACGGGCGTGAAATAAAGGGGATTCGAATATCCGGCATTCAATCGAGGCATCGAGCATACGCAGTGAGAAGGAATGACAATGAATCCACAGCCGAGGCCCGTTGCCTGCGTTTTGTGTCCTCCCCTTCGAATATTAGTTTTCTCCATTTAAAATGTCTAAAATAGCCTAATTTGAGAGAAAAATTACAATTTTTGAATATACACGTGGCGTAGTAAGTACCTGAAGATTACAGTATTATAGGTTTTTATGATACCGATCCATGCCTGGATGCGAATGGAAAAAACCTTCTTACTTCAATACGCCTTCCTCTGGTTGAAATTGGCAAACGTGCCGTCCAGTTGGTAATAGAAGGTGTCCATGATAAAAAAAAATCAGAACAGCATTTCGCCTTGCCAACAGAATTAATAATACGAAACTCTAATTGTCGGAATATAAAATGTTAAAGATTAATAAATCATTAAATCCATTGTATTACAGACTGAATGTCATTGCAAATTATCATTTCTATAGTTGAAACTGCGGTGGAATATGGGCATTATTGCTGATATTTCATGCGGAATTTTCGCGGTGTGCAGTCGTTATATTTGCGAAAGGTGCGGTTGAACTGGCTAATACTATTGAATCCACATTTAAACGCAATCTCAGTAATAGACATCGTTGAATGCAATAAAAGATGCTGTACATTTTCAATACGTGCCTGTTGAACATATGCGGTAAATGTTTCACCGGTAATTCGTTCAAAGTTTCTGCTTAGATATCCGGGTGAACGGTTGATTTGCTTAGCTGTTTCCGGCAGTCTTATTTCTTCTGAGATATGGTCAAGGATATACTTTCTTGCAGTTACTATAATCGCGGTAGAATCCTCAGTTTCAGCATCAATAATTTTTTGTGTCATCGTACATAAGTGCTCCGCAAAAAATGTCATTAATTGTATAGCGGCATTTATTTTGTCTTCATTCAAATAAACACATTTATAATAAGCATCACGCATATCTTCCTGAGATATATTGAACTTCGCGCACAATGGAATAAATTGTCTTAAACCTTCATCAGATGGCGGCACAGGCAATATCTGACCACTTGATATAATGACAATCACTTTTCCGCGGTGTATTACCGGAATTGCAATTTCGACGAAACCGGCATGACAATTATTGCAAACAGCATGACGTGATATAGCAACTTTAGAAAATCTTTTCTTTTCGCTGTCATGACAACAGGACAGTCCGTTACTATTTGCCCGAATTAATGTGCAAAGCGGATTCTTATTTATAGTTACTGCATACTGGCGTATATGACTGCCATCTGGAGTATATAATGATATAGCCAGACCGGTAAGATTAACCATGATATGAGAAAAAGTGCGAAAAGCGTCTGATTCTTTAAAGATGTTAATGTCGATATCTGTTATTGGCAACATGGATGTATTATAGCATTTTATAATGTAAAAAGCATAAAATGCGCAGTCAGAGCAATAAATGCATAGACAATCATTAGTTAAATATTGATAATATCCTTACATTCGATTGCAGATATATTTTCTGATAAAGGAAAATAAAATGCAACAGAAATTATCTGGATTAATTAGGTTTGTCCAGAACGGAGAAAATATAATGAAATCAAATATCAATGTTTACAATGGTAAATCTGCTGATAAATTACAGCCGATTACTCTTAATCAGACAGAATTGTCTGGTGAAATTGGTCGTCGAATTGATGACCTGATATATAAAAATTACATGGCGTTGGATATTGACCATGACTTTATCGAGCCATTTCATGAGCGACCATTCACTAACGGTCTTCACTATGTTGGTATCGGCAAGGTAATAGACGCGGGAAGCCTGTTTGCTGAATATACTGATGATGCAAAAGTAGCTGAAAGAACATCTTTGCTGATAGACGGAATCATGAAAAGTCGTGATGCTGACGGATACATCGGCACATTTAAACCTGAACCAGACAGGCATCAAAATCACCACAATTGGGTGTTGCACGACCAGGAATATCTTATTCTTGGTCTGACCAGAAACTGGATGGTTACCGGAAATGAGAAGTCGCTGCGATATGCCTGTGAGATTGGCGATTATTTAGTAGAGACATTTTCAAAAGATGAAAAACCGGAAGAAATATGTACTGCCGGGTTACCTGAAGCATTTATTACTCTTTACAGATGCACTGGTGATGCACGTTATTTGAACTTCGCGGCAGATATTCGCCATGGCAATGATACCGGTGAAATTAAATGCGCGTCACTACGAACATGGAAACAAACATTTGACACCCGCCCAGCCCATGTATATGTGATGATTGCCCGTTGTTATGCCCAGACAGAACTTTACCGTCATGATAAAGAGTTATCATTGTTGGAGATGTCGCAATTTATGCGGAAAGAATTACTGCGAAAAGGTGGCGGGTTAAATGTTGCAGGTTCCGCGTCTGACGGTGAATATTTCTCTTATACACAAAATGGAGCGGGACCTATCGGCGAAGCCTGCGTTACTGCTTATCTATTGCGATGGTTGGATAGCCTGTTACGTCTTGATGGTGATTTGCGTTATGGTGACATTATTGAGCGTACTATTTATAATGCACTTTTTGCCGCCCAGGATCCGACAGGACGAAAGATACGGTACTTTACCCCGTTGACAGGAAAACGGGATTATTTTAATCAGGATGGTTTCTGCTGTCCCGGCAATTTTCGCCGTATTATGGCGGAATTGCCACAAAAGGTATATTACCGATGTTCAGATGATGCTATTGCGGTGAACCTGTTTACTGCGTCAAAGATTAAATTATCGATTGCAGATACTTACGCGACAATCACGCAGGAAACAGATTATCCCAATTCAGGATTGGTAAAATTCACTGTTAATCCAGAAAAAGACGCGGCATTTACCATGAGATTTAGAATACCACGATGGTGCAACAATGCTACTGTATCGGTGAATGGAGAAAATCCTTCTCCCATATCAGCCAGTATTAATTCATACGACATAAATCGTGTCTGGAAATACGGTGACACGGTCACCCTTAATATGCCAATGTCATGGCGTTTTGTTAAGGGGCATCAATTGCAGGAAGGAAAAGTTGCCTTGATGCGTGGTCCGGTCTTATTTTGTCTTGGTACTGACCAAAACGCGGTGATTATTGAAAAATATAATGATTTCCACCGGATAGTAATTGACCCAACTACAATAAGTGAACCAGAGATAGATTCATCAATACGTCCTGATGGTATGAAGGTGACAGTTGGAGTAATGGTAGAAGCCGCGGGAGAATGGAGCCATGGTGCCCCGCGCGAAACAGTGACATTCACCGAGTTTATCGACCCGTCATGTATAGCGACATATTTTCATATACTAAATCTTGATATTGCGGTAGAAGATGAGTTAACAGGTGATTGTTTCTTCTAACATGACTTTCGCTTTTGGTAACTGTATACGGAAGCGAAAGTCATGTTATTCATTGTTAACACTAGCAAATGACTATATTATATTACCGAATACTTACTTTGAGTTTATTGTGGGAGAAGCCATCATGAAATACGACTGGTACCAATTTCGTCAAGCCGTACTCCATGACGGCGTGGTGTCGTATTCGTTTCAGTGCGGCGACTAGCATCGTGATGGAAGGCGTTTGCTTCACGACGCGGGGTCGGCGTGGACTGTGATCGCAAAATATTTCCCGAATCTGAATGCGTCGAATGGATACTGGGCTTTCGTAACACGGGCACGGCAGAAACGGCGCTGCTCAGCGAACCGCGCAGTATGGATATTACCCTGTCGCCGCCGGCGAATGGGGGAAATGTGATAATCCATGCCATGCGCGGCTGTGGGAATGGGGACAAACCTTTTGCTCTTGAGAGGGTTGTTTCAGAGCGCGGCATGATATGGCGCATCGGTAATCCTGGCGGAGGCATGACGGGCTCGTTTCTGCCATTCTTCAATCTCGATTTTGGCGGACGCGGCTTGTTCTGCGGTCTGGGCAAGGCCATGGCGATGCAGATCGCTATGTCCCTGGCATACAAGCGGCGCTGGGCACAAATTCACTACTGTCACACTAAGAAGGATATCTCTATGAAAGAACTGTTTGAAGAAGTCGGCACGACAGCCGAACGGCTCATGGCCCGGGCGATGTAAGACTCGCATCCCTGTTCGTTTCTCCTCGATGGCGAACCCACTGCGGAGCAGATGAAGAGTTGGACGCAAAGTCACGAGGAGCATTTGGAGCAAAACGGAACTACGCTGTATACCACGGTGCTTCGGGATCCTGTGACCGGCCTGGAGTGCCGCTTCGAGCGGTCAGCCTATCCCGGTTCTCCGGCGCTGGAGTGGGTGGTGTATTTCCGCAATGGCGGGACCACGGACACGCCCATCCTATAGGAAGTCCAGGCACTCGACATCACCCTCGATGTGAACCAAAAGAGTGAGTCGCGCCTCTTCTATTCTAAGGGTACACAGGTGCAGATTGACGACTTCGCGTTGCAGGAACGACCGCTGCCAGCGGTGGAAACCGCTGAACTGACATCCTGCGGTTCGCGCCTCGTCCTACCTTTCTTCAACCTGGACCTCGGCGGGCGCGGTGTCATCGGGGCCATCGGCTGGACAGCATGCTGGAAATGTATGATAGAGGCTTCTGGCGATGTAACCAGCGCCCGGTTGCGTGCCGGCATGACGAATAATCGCTCGCAAAGTCTGTGGCGGTACTCGTTCCGCTAATGGATCTGCGACAAAAATGACTTTGTTTTCACTCTTCGAGACGTTAAAATTACAAGAGAGAAATATCATAGAGTCAATATCAAACATGCTTTTGGGTACACCATTATTAGATTAAATTAATTATTTATAAACATTGCATTAAACGCTCTCTTTATTTATGGAGAGCGTTTTTATTTAATCTAAAAAAATAAATCTATAAAAGGTGAACTGTTACGATTGGAAAACATATTTGACAATAGGTCATCTATCTGGTATATAATCTTGTGTGGTGAACAAGACGAAGAAAAGTACTAATATTGTTAGAAACGGACAAGGCCTGACTGGGCGTCCGGTTAGACTGCAGGATATAGCGGATCACTTAGGCATTAGTAAGTGTTCCGTTTCGCTGGCGTTGCGCGGACGTGAACCGATTAGCCTGGCAACGCGTGAATTGGTGCAGGCCACAGCGGCCGCGCTTGGCTATCAGGCAAGTGCGCACGAGTCAGCGCGTCGTCTGTCGCTGCAAAAGCAGGGAAAGTCGCATATAAACCACATTATCGGTCTGTTCATGATTACGCCGACTGTTGCTATGAATTACTTTGGTCATATCTACCATGGCGTGCTTAATGGGCTTATGGATGAGGAATTTGGTCTACTTACTCTGCATTCCACCAGTTACATAACTGCACCTGATGAAAGCTCGCTCTGGTCCATTTTTACGCGGGGTGATGTGGATGGTGTCATCATTGGGCACTCTGTATCGCCTGATTTAATAGATCGTTTGCGTGCTAATCCCGGTTTTGGTTTGCGTCCCATTGTTCGGTTAATGAGTGGCAGTGTTACAGAGAACCTTGTACGTGGTGATGACCAACAGGGAGGCTACCTGGCCACCCGGTATATGTTAGAGCGTGGACACCGCTATTTCCTTCACTTTAAATATCCATATGAGAATCCATTAGAGGTTATAGCACGTATGGATGGTATCCGTGAGGCGTTACGGGAATGGCGATTACCGGTGGAAACGCATTTGATAACTTTTCCGAATGTATGGAAATGGAATAATCCCGATACAGCCCCGCATTCCATAGAAGAGTTGTCCGGATCGTTGCCAAATGACGTCGAAGCTGAGGAGTTCATTGTCTTTCTTCGCAAAAAACCCCAGATTACCGCGATTTTTGGCGTGAACGACGCGAATGCACTGCATGCCTGGCGAGCTTTGCATCATGCCGGATATCGCGTACCGGATGACTACAGTCTGGTCGGTTTTGATGACACCGATTCTCTCCTGAGCTTGACTCGTCACAATCTACTCTCCAGTATCCGCGTTCCGTTATTAGATATCGGACGAGTAGCTGCGCACCTGGCTGTGCGATTGGTGCAATCGCAGGTGTCGGAACCGACCATTCAAATAATGCCGTTGGAGTTTATCCCGCGTGCCTCGATTGGTCCTGTACGTATAGGATAAGCTATAAAAATTGCGGGAATTTATGCTTTCTTCCGATTTGTTTTGATTGTGCGATTGGATGCTATTGAAACATAAAGTTCTGGTTATTGTCGTTTTTCATTCACTGACTGATGTCTCCCGTGTGTTTTATAATGCTAATACTTTGTCCTGTTATTTTAAATTCAGCATATCTGCATGAAAAACATCATTAATTTTTATTTTTAGCCCATTGACATTTTAAATAGTGATGTGTATGCTTCGGTTAACCGGTTATTATCAGGTTCTTAATCCACATAATCTAAAAAAGGTTACTCATATGTTTGTCGTGAGCAAGGTTACAACCTATCATCACTAATTATGTCTAAAATTGCAGGTATCTTTTATCTTTCTTTAAGGGTTTTTATGTCGAAAATATTTTCAAGCGAGAAGTTTTTTATATTATTTTTTGTTGCGGTTTTTGTCTGCGGCAAGGTATTTGCTGGTACGGTTGATGATGTGCTGAATCTTACTGGTGGTCAGCGGGTTAAATTTGTCTGGCAACATTGTGTAAAGGGAGAAGGGAAAGACTGGGATGCTGCAATGCCGGATTATGAACTTATCGGTTTTGATACTGCCAAGGACACTCAACCACGCACTATTCTCCCCGGACCTGCTTCCTACGCGAATCCATGCATTTCACCTGATGGTGAATGGGTTTTGTATACGGATACGACGAATAATACCTTGTACAAAGTTAAATGGGATGGTACCAGTAAGCAGGAATTCGCGAAAGGATATATGCTATGCTGCTGGCGCAATCCGGCAGATGGTACCCAATGGGTCTACTTTACAGAAGATGGAAATTCCAAAGGGAAACTTGTTCGCTGCCGATTGGACAATCCTGCTAAACGCGAAATAATGCTGAGCAAACAACAAGCAGCTCATACCCTGTCAGTCTCTGCCGACGGCACTCGTGCCGGCAGCGAATTCCCCTGGCCAAACGCCGGTGTCGCCTATCTGCCGGACCGCGGATGGCGTCAATACGGCGGTGGGTGCAATGCCAACATCGCACCTGACAACTCCTACCGCTTTTTCCATATGCACCACAGTCACATGCAAATTGAAATGTATGAAGACGGCGGTGTGCAGGAGCGCGCAATAGTGACGCAACCCGTCCCCAACCGGGACGCCTGGGTTCCGCGCTGGAGTAATGATGTACGATTTCTCACCATCACCGGGCCAATCGCCGGTACTGATGCCGATATCTATTTTGGTCGTTTTGATGACAAGTTCACAAAGATAGAAAAGTGGGTGAAAATATCTACAGCCATCGGGCAGGATACCAAAGCCTATGCCTGGGTTGATATGGGTCTGGGGCAATACGCCGGTGAAGTGCCATATTCTATTTCTATACCAGCACCGGGAGAAGGCGAATGGCAATGGGATTTTGGCGATGGTGCAACCGCCCGAGGAACATCAGCAAATCACACCTATGAAAAAGCTGGCACATATACCATCACAGCGAAAAAGGACGATATCACCGTTAAAGGTCGTATGGATGCCCAGGTGAAGAGTATACCCAAGACAGCCTGGGTGAAGGCAATCGATGCCCGCAACGTGAATATTCTTTTCACGAAGGCAATGACTGCTGCGACACCTGTCTTTACTTTCACATCCGGCACAGCAGTTGATCGCTGGAAGATGAGCGGCGATGACCGGGAACTGATGCTGACCATGAAGGCCAACTTGCCCGTGGAAGATACACTGGCAATATCCGGATTCACCGACCAGAACCAGCAAGCGAACGCGGTAGAAATTAGAGATGTGAAAATAAAAGTGCCAGAATGGCCGGTCAACCGTACCGCGATGCTCTACCGCTGGGAAAACGGCCAGCAGAAGAACTTATTCTCGCTGAACAATAACGTGGTGCCGGTTGAAATTGCACCGCAAGGCGAAGCAAGTTTGGGTCGAAATGGCGAGATGGTACTCTCCGGCGGCGCCTTTGTTAATGTAGATATGCACACACCCGTCTGGCAATGGATGCTAAACGAATGCAGTCGATCAAACGAGTTTAGCGCGGAACTGATAATAAAACCCATCAATCTGGAACAGGGAACAGCAGAGAAACCGGCGACGATTCTCGCAATGTTCGGCGACGGAAAGACACAACGGGGTTTCCGCCTGGGACAAGTAAAGAATCAACTGATACTAAACGTCAACCAGGAAGGAGGCGATAAAGTATATCAACTGGGTATGCTTCCTGATGCCAATGCCCACCATGTTACGGTGACGTTCGGAAAGGGAAGTATCCTTGCATATATTGATGGAAAACTCATGGTGAAACCTGCTGGCGAACTAACGAAAGATGAACTTCCCGGACGGCTGTCATGGGGAGCGGTACGACATTTGGCTTTGGGTGGAGAATTGGTTTACGAGATGGTTCCCTGGCATGGGCGGGTTGAAGGTCTGGCATTATATTCGCGCGTGTTACCTGCCGAAGAAACAGCACAAAATGCCGCCATCGCAGCAAGGCGACTCGCCGCGCGAAAAATAGTGCCGCAAGTTCAGGTACAGGTGAAACTGAAAGCCAAAACAGCAGTGCCGAAACCGGCTGAAATTGCCCCGTATACTCGCGCCATGGTGTTGTATGAATACGAAATAGTCAAAGTAATATCCGGCACACTGACAGCAAAAACCATTCGCGTCGCACATTGGGGTATTCAGAACAGTTTAAAACAGTCAGTAGAATTACTGGTTATTGGCACCACGAATACACTAACTCTGGAGAAATTTGATGACCGCAAGGATCTGGAAGAAGAAATGCTGATAGATGCACTGCCTGATAATCCGGATATTGATTTGTATGTTGATGCGGAACCATAATTTAACAGGATATAAAGATAAAAAATATCACATTATCAGGATTTTTATATCTGCAATATATAGACTCTGATGATGAAAGTGCTTGCTGAAAGGTGAGATGATAATATATCTTATTATGGTAAATGGATGGGTTTTACTTAATATTTATCCTAACCTCATGTAACTAGTCACACTAATCAGTTTGAGCCAAATTTTTTAAAAAATTCTACAAAAACCCATTGACGTAGTCAAAGAATTGTGTATAATTAAATTAACCGGTTATTATAGATTAACCGGTTATTATTGGATTTTTAACCAATAAAATCTAAAAAAGGAGACTTTTCGTATGCTTGTTCGTAAACAAGGTTTCACCCTCATTGAATTACTGGTCGTGATAGCCATTATTGCTGTCCTTGCCGCCATTCTGTTTCCCGTCTTCGCCCGTGCGCGGGAAAAGGCACGACAGACAACCTGCACCAGCAACCAACGGCAACTGGCGGCGTCAGTGATGATGTATGTGCAAGATCACAATCAGACGCTGCCGTCGGCCAACACGGTCTGGACAGATATGAAAATTGATGCCGGCATCTTAAAATGCCCCTCCGCCAGCAAAGATGTCGCCAACGCCTATCTGTATAGTGTAGCACTCGATGGACTGCGCTTGAGCGGCATCGTTTCGCCGGAAAACACGCTTCTGACTGCGGAAGGTACCCACGCTATAACCACGACGGAACCGCTGACCAACATTCTATACGGCGATGGCGATATCGTAACCCGCCATACCAATAAAGCGATGTATAGCTTTCTGGATGGGCACGTCGATACCGGCGACCGTTTGTATGCCGCGTTGTCGAATGTTTCCGTAAAAGATGGAAATAACGACATATCGTTTACCTTTGATGGTAATGCTCCCCTGGCAGGGCAGCCGGCCTGCACGCTGCCGACCATGCCCACCGGATCCACCGGGACCCTTTCACCGGCAAAAGTCGGATCGCGGGGCTATGTCATTTTCAATTGGAATAACTCGGGC
>Ga0194052_1001100_pt1 | contig 16144 bp, 19 predicted proteins | sample SepL226m_MetaG_FD_160117 | JGI IMG/M metagenome (GOLD analysis project Ga0194052, IMG submission 160117) | Anoxic zone freshwater microbial communities from boreal shield lake in IISD Experimental Lakes Area, Ontario, Canada - Sep2016-L227-6m | ecosystem: Environmental > Aquatic > Freshwater >... | reverse complement strand
GTTTTGGAATCCGAGCTAAAGCGCATTAAGGTGCGTATTTTGTCTGAGCAAATTTATAAGCGAGATTCTATCTTTGGTCAGGCTATGGAAATTGGCAGCAATGAAATGGCAGGTTTTTCATGGAAAGACATTGACTATATGTTGGAGAAAATGCAAACCATTACTCCGGCACAAGTACAAGCAGTTGCTAAAAAATATTTAGTCGATGAGGGTTTGACTATAGCGGTATTGGATCCTCAAGCGCGTAAAACTGAAGTGGCGAAGGAGAGTAAATAATGCGCGCTCTCAAAAAAGTATTCTGTATTGGCCTCTTGTCCTTGGGCCTTATTCATAGTGCGCATGCTATTTTGCCGATTGAAAAACTGGACTCCTTCAAAGGTGCCAAGGTTTATCTGGTTCAAACGAAAACCTTACCAATGGTAGATATTGAAATCAGCATTGATGCTGGTGATCGCTATGATCCAAGCGGTAAGAGTGGTTTAGCGGATATGACTGCAGCCCTGATGAGCTATGGGGTGCGGGTCGATAAGGGAGTTTTGACTGAAGCGCAAATTGCCGATGAAATTGCAGACTTAGGCGCGAACATCGGAGTATCTGTAGGTGGTGAGCGAGCAGTAATGCGCATTCGGAGTTTAAGTCGTAAAGACCTGCGTGATAGAGCGGTGCAATTGGCTGCCACCATGTTAAGTTCGCCACTATACGACGCCAAAATTCTTGAACGAGAAAAGCAACGCTCAATTACCAACTTACTTGAAGCAGAAACAAAGCCAGAATTTACATTGGAACGTCGTTTCAAAAAAATGGTTTATGGCAATAATCCTTTGGGCGATTCCCCAAGCGTTAAATCAGTCGGTGCGGTAAACGTTTCGGATTTACAACAATTTCATAAGACTTTCTATCGCGGTGATCGGATGATTGTCAGCATTGTTGGCGACGTTAGTCGTTCTCAGGCAGAGGAGATTGTGCAAAGTTTGCTGCAAAAGATTCCTGCTAATGGACCAGCTATTGCGCAATTACCGCCATTGCCGCGATCTCCGGTAGAGCCTTTGTCTGAGCGTGAGATTCAGATTCCATTTGACTCTCAGCAGGCCCATATTGCGATGGGTATGACAGCTATTGCTCGCAATAATCCAGATTACTTTCCTCTGCTGGTAGGTAACTATGTACTGGGTGGCGGGGGCTTTGTATCGCGCTTGATGTCTGAAGTACGAGAAAAGCGAGGCCTTGCTTACAGCGTATTTAGTTACTTTGCTCCAGGCAAAGACACGGGTATATTTCAGGCTGGTTTACAGACCAAAAATGAACAGGCAGCTTTAGCGCTTGAGGTCATGAGTACCACCATCGCTAAATTTATTGCCGAAGGTCCCACACCATCCGAAATAATAGCGGCGAAATCTAATTTAGTGAATGGCTTTCCTTTGCGTATTGATAACAATCGGAAACTCTTGGATAACGTTTCCTCTATCGCCTGGAATGAGTTACCTATCGACACGCTAGACATTTGGACCAAACAAGTGGAGGCGGTTACATTGGATCAAGTCAAGACCGCATTTCAAAAGTATCTAGCAATGGATCGCATGAAGATTGTTGTCGTGGGTGCTCAGAATAAAGTTGCCCGTTAGTAAGACATGAATAAAATCGTTATTAAAAAAGGGCAAAAGGTAGAGCTTCCCAAAAAGGTGAGGGTCATTGGTGGAGTGTGGCGCAGTAGATTACTCACCGTCATTGATTTACCTGGCTTGCGCCCAACTACTGATCGTATCCGCGAGACTTTATTTAATTGGCTTGGGCAAGATTTAAGTGGGCTGCATTGTTTGGATTTATTCGCGGGTACAGGGGTGCTAGGATTTGAGGCTGCCTCACGCAATGCAGAGGTGATTGTGCTTTTGGAGAAAGATAAAAAAGCCCATGCTCATTTGCAAGCCAACTTCAAACTGCTGCAATCTTCTCCGGTAGCAGGCAAGGTTGAAATTTTGCATAGGGATGGTTTGGAGTTCTTGAAACAGCAAGCAGATCATTCTAGTAATTTGATTTTTATTGACCCTCCATTCCAAGATCCTCAATTATTGAACAATGCCCTGATTGAGGCAGCCAGGGTCTGTGATGACGCTCATGGTGGGGGGATTTATGTAGAGTTCCCCGCCAGTCGCACACGCGAGGAAGTAGAGTCCCTGCTCCCTGAGTGGCATTGTGGAAAATACTTAGAAGCGGGTGCCGTAAAAGCCTGTCTATTTCGGGGTAGAAGAGGCTAAACTCTTGCCTGTAGCTGATAAAGCCCTAGGAGATTTATGACTGTCGCTGTATATCCAGGAACATTTGACCCTTTTACTCGTGGTCATGAAGATTTGGTGCGTCGCGCATCGAGTATTTTTAACGAACTCATTGTGGGCGTTGCCTCTAGTCGTAGCAAGCATCCCTTCTTTACTTTCGAAGAGCGTATTGATATTGCCAAGGAAGTTTTAGGGCATTACTCCAATGTGAAGGTAGTTGGTTTTAACGGCCTCTTAAAAGACTTTGCGCGTGAACATCAGGCGCGTGTGATCGTGCGTGGGTTACGTGCGGTATCTGATTTTGAATATGAGTTTCAGATGGCCGGTATGAATCGCTACCTTTTGCCGGATGTAGAGACTTTATTCCTCACACCTTCAGATCAATACCAATTTATTTCTGGTACTTTTGTTCGTGAAATTGCCTCCATGGGTGGCGATGTCAGTAAATTTGTTTTCCCATCTGTTGAAAAATGGTTAGTCAACAAGACTGCCGCGAATGAACTGAATAATAAGTCAGGTCAATAGGTAATTCATGGCTTTAATAATCACGGACGAATGCATCAACTGTGATGTGTGTGAACCTGAGTGTCCTAATGATGCGATTTATATGGGCCTCGAAATTTATGAGATTCATCCTGACAAATGCACTGAGTGTGTCGGACATTATGATGTGCCGCAATGCCGTCAGGTTTGCCCGGTAGATTGCATTCCTTTTGATCCAGCCCATACTGAAACGCCAGATCAATTAATGGCCAAATACCACTTATTGATGGCTAAGAAAAAAGCAGAAGCTGCTTAAGCCTTAGAGTGCAGCTCCAGCATGGCCGCTGCCGTATCACCCTTTAAAAAGAGCGGCAGAATCAGTAAGCCATTTTCAATGCTGGCCTCAATCAGTTTTAGTTCGGTCAATTGGGGTCTGCGTAAAACATAGTCGGCCACATCCATAGGATGCCCATCACCAGCCAAGTCTCTTGGGTGACCGATGCCTAGGCGTAGGCGCCAGTATTCTGGGGTTCCTAGATGGGCATGGATGTCTTTAAGACCGTTGTGACCACCCGTGCCCCCACCTAATTTAATGCGAGCAGTGCCAGGCTTTAAATCTAACTCATCTTGAACTACTAAAACATCCGTAGGTAAGATTTTATGAAAGCGGCATAGCGCACCCACTGCTTGACCACTTAAGTTCATATAGGTTTTCGGCTTTAAGAGAAAGAGGTCCTCGCCTTCCCATTTGGCTTTAGCCACTTTGCCATGAAAGCGCTTTTCCGCCTCAAAGCGAACCCCTAATTGTTTTGCCAAGGCGTCAATAAACCAGAAGCCAGCGTTGTGCCGATCTTCTTTATGTTCATCGCCTGGATTGCCAAGGCCAACAATTAATTTAGTCATGATGGGAGTTTAAAGATATAAACCAATTTCTACCAAAAGAAAAAGAAAAGAAAAAAAGAAAGCCCGCTTGCGCGGGCCTTCTTTTGCAAAAAGTGCAGCTTAACTAAATTAAGCCTTATCTTTGTCTTTAACAGCAGCATCAGCGGCTGGGGCAGCAGCTGCAGGAGCGGCTTCTTCAACTTCAGCAGCTTTAACACTCGGAATACGTGCGTTTGCAAGCACTGGGTTCTCTTGCTCAATATGCAATACCAAGGAAACACCTTTTGGTAATGCAATGTCTTTAGCGTGGATAGAGTGACCCACTTCAATTTTGCTCAAGTCCACCTCAATGAACTCTGGCAAGTCTGCTGGTAAGCAAGAGATTTCGAGTTCAGTAATGATGTGGCTAATAGCAGCACCTTGCAATTTCACAGCAGCTGAAATTTCAGCGTTAGCGAAGTGCAATGGAACGCGCATATGTACTTTCTCAGTCGCAGATACGCGCTGGAAGTCAATGTGCAATACCAATGGCTTAAATGGATGCATCTGGTAATCGCGCAACAACACTTTTTGTGTTTTGCCGCCGATTTCCAAATCTAGAATGGAGGAGTGAAATGCTTCCTTGCGGAGAGCATGAAACAGCGCATTGTGATCTAACTCAATAACAGCTGCTTGTTCTTTACTACCGTAAACGACTCCCGGAGTCTTACCGGAATTGCGCAGACGGCGGCTCGCACCCGTTCCCTGTACGCTTCTTTCAAAGGCTACAACTTTCATATTAAATTCCCTAGTTAAGGTTAATTTCCGTTCGCGACCAAACAGAAAAGCCTTCAATTATATCGTGGGAATAGAGATTTTTGCCTACAAATGCCTCAAAACAAGCAAAAAACGGGGTAAAACAGCGTTTTTTAGCTTATTCAGCAAACATGGACATGACTGAATCGCCCTTGCTAATACGGGAAAGGGTTTCAGCCAAGATGGGGGCTACGCTCAATTGACGGATTTTGCCAACTTTTAGCGCTTCTGGTGTCAGGGGAATGGTGTCAGTAACAACGAGCTCATCCAATTCGGAGGCTGCGATGCGGGCTACAGCACCGCCTGATAGGACGGCATGAGTACAGTAGGCAGTAACACCCTTAGCACCGCGCTCTTTAAGGGCTTCAGCAGCCTTACAGAGGGTTCCACCGGTATCGATGATGTCATCCATGATGACGCAGTGACGGCCTTCTACTTCTCCAATAAGGTGCATTACTTCGGATACATTGGCTTTAGGGCGACGTTTATCAATAATTGCCAAATCCGTGCCCAATTGCTTGGCCATGGCGCGAGCGCGAACAACACCTCCAATATCTGGAGAAACAATGATTAAATCTTTTTTGGCCTTCTGCGCCTCAAGGTCAGCCAGTAAAACTGGCGACGCGTAGATGTTATCTACCGGGATATCAAAGAAGCCTTGAATTTGGTCAGCATGCAGATCCATCGTCAGCACACGCTCAATACCAGCTACTGACTGGAGCATGTTTGCCACGATACGAGCAGAGATGGCAACCCGTGCTGAACGGGGGCGACGATCTTGACGTGCGTAACCGAAGTAAGGGATCACTGCGGTTATGTGACTTGCTGATGCTCGTTTCAGGGCATCAATCATGATCATGAGCTCCATCAAACTATCATTTGTTGGGGCGCAGGTTGATTGGATTACAACGACATTTTTACCACGGACGTTTTCTTGAATTTCTACCTGAATCTCGCCATCTGAGAAGCGGCCCACAAAGGCTTTTCCCAAGGGGAGATTAAGCTCTTTGGCAACGGCCTGTGCCAAAACCGGATTTGCGTTGCCTGTAAATAGAGTCAATAAATCAGCGTTCATGGGGGCGGTATGGGTTTTGGTGAAGGTTAAGGTTGTGTGGTTTCTTAAGCGTTTCTACAGTATTTGGCAGGGGAAGAAGGATTCGAACCTTCGCATGCTGGAATCAAAATCCAGTGCCTTAACCAGCTTGGCGATTCCCCTACAGGTCATTCTGAAGAAGTCAAATTGTAAGCGGGATTTTTATTTAAGCCCCGAACAATCCTACCTACCCACCCTTTTGGAAGATTTTGCAAAAGATTTTGAAGTTTTGCGCGATCGGCCTTAGGGTCTAAGGCGGTAAAAACGCTACTTCCAGAGCCAGACATCCTAGGCGCTGAGCCCGGCACTGCCAGACTAATCCAATCCAAAGCTTGCTTCACTTCAGGGCATATCCGCACCGCAACCGCCTGACAATCGTTGGATTGATTCAACTGTGGTGATGCAAGAAAGCCATCAATTGTAATCGGAGCGTGATCTCGGGTCAATTCTGGGTCTTGAAAAATGCTTACTGTGGGGATCCCTTGATTAGGAAAAATCACCAAAAAGTCTTGAGTTTCCAAGGCAATTTCTTGAATTTGTTCTCCGATGCCCTCAACAAAGGCATTTTTTCCAAAAATAAAGAAGGGCACATCGGCTCCGAGTTTTAATCCCAGCATGCTTAGAGTCTGATTATTTAACTTCAGATCCCACAAAGTATTTAAACCAATCAAGGTGGTGGCTGCATCAGATGAGCCGCCGCCCAAACCGGCGCCCATCGGAATTTCTTTTTTGAGGCCAATTTCAACACCCGTCTGAATTTTGCAAAAATCTTTCAGTAGCATTGCTGCGCGAACTACTAAATCTTGTGCAGGGGGAACCCCAGGAATTGGATTAATACGACGCACTTCATTTTCTGAGATGGAGCTCAAGGTGACTGTGTCACACCAATCGATTAGCTGAAAAACCGATTGCAATAAATGATAGCCATCTGATCTGCGTCCCACAATGTGCAGAAAAAGATTGAGTTTTGCTGGCGAACGCAGCGATATATTTTTTTGCAGTAGCCTACTCATTTGGACGATCAAATACCAAACGAATATCGATCGAGCCCAAATTAGAACTGCGAGTCATGATCAACTTTTCGAGACGATTGGATTCATCCCAGCTATACACTAAATTCCAACCATCTTGATCGATTTTACTGACCTGACCTTTAGCATTTCTTTCGACACTCGCATTACTTCCTGGACGAATTTGGCCGCGCAACCAATCGGATAAACCTCGCGCAGGTAGCGGTAAACCTAAAGTGTTTTGAACTAGTGAGTCAGCATCGACTGCAGTCACTATTTGACCATCACGCTCAAGGCTCGCTTCTCCTGGAGTAATGGTAATTTTGGCAATCGAGCCCCCAACCGGATTACGGATCTCTAAAATGTCCTTGAGAGCGTCTTGCGTCAAAGTAAATCCACCTGAGCCACCCTGATTCTGAGTGTTTGTTAGGCCGGTGACTTTTACTGCAAAGCGCCCGTCCCATGAGCCTTTTGAATCCTGCTCTGATATCAACCAACTGGGCTTTAAGCGTTTTAAGGTTTCCTTTAGGGTGGGATTATTAGCATCTAACTTTTGACCTTCACGCCATATTGCTTCAGCTTGATCTGGGCGATTCATGATCCACAATACCTCGCCCAAATGTGCTGCAATATCAGCCTCAGGTTTTGTATTGAAGGCTTGCTGAAGCTGTTCTAAAGCAAGCGCATTTTTACCTAGGCGAAAGTTCACCCAACCCAAGCTATCCAAGATGAAACTATCTTTAGGTGAAAGTTGATGCGCTTTACTAATCAAGGCGAAAGCTTCGGGCAATTTGAGATTGCGATCCGCCAGGGAATAACCCAAGGCATTGAGTGCATTGACATCATTTGGATTTTTACGCAAAATTTCGCGCAAGGTTTTTTCCATGACATCTAAGCGACCGACCTTTTCTGCAGACAGCGCATAGGTATAAAGCAAGTTATTGGCTTTAGGCGGAATTTTTACAGTGGAGGCAATTTCATAAAAAGCAGTGAGCGCACCTGTTTCATCTTTGGATTTAGAAAGTAAGCCCTGCAATTGCAGCAGCGTATTTTCTTGTTGTTCGGGCGTTTGCAGTTTTAATAAAGCGATGGCTGGTTTGATCGCTTCAGACCAGCGGTCGCTCAAGAGCAATAAGGTGATTAATACTTCTTTTGGTTTTGTATCTGAAGCGGGTACTAAGCTATCCCAGGATTGGGCTGCTTGTAGTGCTAAATTTGGTGAGCCTGCGGTAATCGCAATTTCCATTGCTCTTTGGGCTAGACGAGGATCTTGATACTGGCGAGCCATTTCTAGATAGGTATTGAAAGCTAAGCCTGCCTCACCCCTTTGCAGGGCGATTTCTGAGGCAAGAACCTCAAAAATGGCTTGTCCAGATTGCAATCCGTCCGACTGGGCGTTGGCAGGAATACTTACTCCACCGGCGAGTGCGGCAAGTGCTAAAGCTTGGAAAAGTGCCTTAAATCTTAATTTGCTCATAAGCACATTCTAATCTGCGAATCTACAATCCATTTATGCCAGAACTTCCAGAAGTAGAAGTCACCAGATTAGGAATTGCGCCCCATTTGCTTGGATGCATGATTACGGCTGTCAAAGTGATAGATGGGCGCTTACGCTGGCCTGTATCACGCAATTTACCCAAGATCTTACAAAATCAAAAAGTGCACTCGATTGAGCGCAGGGGTAAATATCTTTTAGTGGAGCTGGACTTGGGATATCTTCTCTTACACCTAGGGATGACCGGCACCTTACGAGTGTTGCCTAGCTCGGAGCCGCTAAAGCTGCATGATCGGGTCACATTTGAATTTGGCAAGTTAAGTCTACGTTTGCATGATCCTCGAAAGTTTGGCGCTGTTTTGTGGCATCCCAAGACTAAAGGCCCCATTGAGAGGAATTCACTATTACAGAAACTGGGTACTGAGCCATTCTCCCCTGAGTTTGTTGGAGAGCTCGGCGCCAATATTTTGTATCAATGTTCGCGGGGTCGAAGTATTGCAGTCAAACAATTTTTGTTAGCTGGTCAAGCCGTAGTGGGCGTGGGAAATATTTATTGCTCGGAAAGTTTGTTTGAGGCGGGTATTCACCCCGTTAAACCAGCAGGTAAGTTGACTCGACCCCAGTGCGCTCTCTTAGCAAATGCAGTGCGCTTGATTTTGAAAAAAGCGATTGATGCTGGTGGCAGCAGTTTGAAAGATTTTGTAAATAGCAATGGGGATCCAGGTCATTTCATGGTGCAAACCAAAGTCTATGATCGTAAAGACCAGCCCTGTAAGGTTTGCAAAACACCTATTAAGCAAATTGTGCAGGGCCAGCGCTCCACCTATTTCTGCCCGCAATGTCAAAAGCGTTAATCAAGCACTTCTCCAAAACCTTGATTGCTTGGCATAAGCAAAGCGGGCGCTCGGGATTGCCATGGCAAGATAACCGTGATCCTTATGCAGTATGGGTTTCAGAAATTATGTTGCAGCAAACTCAGGTGGCTACGGTTCTAGAGCGTTACCCCCGATTTATGAAGCGTTTTCCGACTGTTAAAAAATTGGCAGCTGCAGATGTTGATGAAGTATTGGCCGAATGGGCTGGCTTAGGTTATTACTCCCGCGCCAGAAATTTACATGCTTGTGCGCAGCAGGTGGTAAATCAATTCTTTGGAAGATTTCCGAGTGACCCACTTTTACTCGAACAGCTCAAAGGAATAGGGCGCTCCACAGCAGGCGCTATTGCCGCATTTGCATTTCTTGAACGTGCGCCCATACTGGATGCCAACGTCAAACGCATTCTTGCGCGCCTTTTTGCAGTAGAGGGACCATTACAAGACAAAGCGGTAAATGATCGTCTTTGGCAATTAGCTAGTGATTTGCTGCCATCGGAGTCAGAGCATATGCCGGTGTATACCCAGGCCTTGATGGACTTTGGGGCAACTTGGTGTACTTCACGCAAGCCGGTTTGCATTGCTGGTGAAAAGAAGTGTCCTTATCTAAAAGATTGCCAAGCCAACTTGAGCGGTCAAGTACTTTCATTTCCGCAAAAAGTAGTGAAAGCAAAATCACCTGAGTTCAATTGCGACATGGTCTTCATGAGAAGTAGTGACGCTATTCTGTTGCAAAAGCGTCCGAGCAAAGCTATATGGGGTGGACTTTGGTCATTGCCAGAAGCACCATGGAAGGCAAGAACATCAGCCATGGAGTCCTTAGAAATCAATGCAAAAGAGTTGCTCGCGCTAGCATTGCCCGATGAAAAGATGGCTACTTTATTAAAGGCATCTCCAAAACTCATGCGGGGCGAGCAAATTAAACATGTCTTTACGCATCGTCGTTTATGGATACAAATTTGGGAATTAAATCTCTCCAAGCCTTATGAATTTTCAGGTTCAGGTCTAAAGTGGGTTCCGCTTCGGCAATTGGGTAGGTATGGCCTACCGCAGCCGATCAAAGTGTTGTTGCAGAAATTGAGTCTAGCTCGCGGTGACGATCTAAAAAATTGAGCTCTAGGATTACAAGATCTTTTTGTGAGCGGAAATGTTCACTAATACGATTAACCAAATATACCGAGCGGTGTTGCCCTCCGGTACAGCCAATAGCAACTGTTAAATAACTGCGACCATCGGCAATATAGTGCGGAAGCCATTTTTCAATAAATTGAGTAATGTCACTTTCCATACTGATGACTTCTGGAATTTTTTCCAAAAATTCTTTCACGGGTTTGTCATTGCCAGTTAGTGGACGCAACACTGTGTCATAGTGCGGATTAGGTAAACACCGCACATCAAACACTAAATCTGCTTCGCTAGGAACCCCTTTTTTGAAACCAAAAGATTCAAAAATGACTGTCAGCCCAACTGGCTTATCCTTTAGCAGGTCTTTAATCCAGGAGCGTAATGCGTGGGCTGGAAGATTGCTCGTATCTATGCTGTGAGCCTGCATACGCAACGGTTCAAGTAACTGACGTTCCCTATCAATAGCCTCAATTAATGTGGCTGACGGAGATTGCTTGGCATTGCTGGATAAGGGATGACGACGTCTGGTCTCAGAGAAACGTTGCACCAAGGTGTTGGTATCGGCATTTAAGAAAACGATGCGGACTTGATGATTGCGCCGCAGGTTTTCTAGAATCAAAGGCAGATTCTCAATGGACTGACCTCGGCGGGCATCAATAGCTACGGCGACCCGTTCACATTTTTCATTCTCGAGAGTAGTGATGAGGCTTTCCAGCAATGATACGGGGAGGTTATCTACGCAATCGTAGCCAGCATCCTCAAAAGCCCTCAAGGCTACTGATTTACCTGAGCCTGAGATTCCGGTAATCAGATTAATTTGCATGATTTAAAGCAGACGACCTTGTGACTTAGCAGAGTCAGCCTCTGCATTCATTTGGATACGCTGACGCTCAATGAATTCTTTTAAGGTATCTATGCCGCGCAATTGCAAAATCGTATTGCGAACTGCTGCCTCTACGAGTACCGCTAAGTTACGACCAGCAGCCACTTGAATTTTGACAGTGCGAATGGGCACACCCAAAACATCAATGTGTTGTGCCTCCAGTGGCAATCTCTCAAACTCTCCATCAGTTCTTCGGACTAGTTGAACAATGAGGCGTAATTTGAGCTTGCGACGCACAGCCGTTTCACCAAAGATGGTGCGAATATCCAGCAGACCAAGACCACGCACCTCAAGTAGGTTACGCAGGATCACAGGGCAACGTCCTTCAATGTAGTCCGAGCCTAAGCGGGCAAAGTCAACAGCATCATCAGCCACCAAACCATGGCCACGAGAAATCAACTCAAGTCCCAATTCGCTTTTACCTAAACCTGATTCGCCAGTGAGCAAGACACCCAATCCTAAGATATCCATAAACACCCCATGCATCGTTATTTGGGGCGCACCAATTTTGGTTAAGTAAATACGCAGGTGATCAATGACTTCCGCCGCAGAAATATTTGTAGTGAATAGTGCGGTAGATGATCGTTGACAGAAGAGCTGTAAATCTGGATCTGCAGCTTTTCCATCTGCAACGATGACGCATGGTGGCGTCTTCGAAATTAAGTTGGAGATTTGTTCTTGTTTTTGTTTTGGTTCAAGGGCTGCGTGATAGTCAACCTCTTGCTCTCCAAAAATCTGAATACGACTTGGGTGAATCAGGTTTAAGTGACCAACTAGGTCTGAGCTAGCTGCTGCTGCCTTAACCGCTTCTAGCGGAAAGGTGCGGTCAGCGCCTTCTAGTCCACCAATCCAAGAAAGTTTGAGATCTGAAACATTGTCATCAAAAATCTGCTGGGCAGTTACTCCATCTAAGAGTAAAGGCTGTGTCATTTTGGTAAGCCCCATTGTTGGAGTAATTCACATACTTTGTTTGGGTCGCTAGCGGAGAAAAGAAGTTTGCGAGTATTGGCATCGGATAGCAGTTGCGCTATTGAGGACAGAATTTCAAGATGTTGTTGGGTTGCCTTTTCGGGCACTAACAAGAAAATCAGAATAGAGACAGGTTCACCATCCGGTGCTGCAAACTCAATCGAGTTCTGTAATCGCATGAAAGCAGCAATTGGCTGCTTTAGGCCTTTTACGCGTCCATGGGGAATAGCGACACCAGCACCAAGGGCGGTTGATCCTAAATTTTCACGGGCATTTAGAAATTCCACAACTGCGTTTGAACTGATTCCAGCGTGTTTAGAAAATAATTCCCCAGCGGCTGCAAATGCATCAGCCCGATTATTAGCGGGGCTATCTAATGCAATGCAGTCGGGGGTAAAAAGATGAGTCAGGGCATTCATATCAAATGATTATAGGTGCCCCGACATAAGAACTTACTCAAAATGCTTTTCGTGATAGTGATCTTGGAGCTTTTCTTTGTGCTTGACCACTTGACGCTCAAGTTTGTCGACCACTGAATCCATCGCATGGTACAGATCAGCGTTATGTGCCTCGGCAAAGAGTTCCTTGCCTTTCAGATGAAGTGTGATCTCAGCGCTTTGACGTAAATCTTTTTCTTTGGCGTTATCTACAACAAGAAAGGCTGAAGCATCAATCACATGGTCAAAGTGCTTGCGAATTTTGGCTAAGCCTGCCTCAAGGTGCGTGCGCATGGATGGCGTAACTTCTACATGACGACTATTAATTTTCAAATTCATCAGCAACTCCTTTTGTGTACGCGTGCGCATGCTCATGCCTGGGGTGCGCAGCAAGCCCCTGAAATTGGTAGGTTGTATCTTTGGAAAGGAAATTCATGAACCTCCAGCGTATCAGCGAATGTGCCGAAAACCAAGAGGTGAAGTAATTTTTATTCCATAAAGGGCTGGGAAGCTTGCCCAGCTTACATTCGGAAGTTTTCGCCTAGGTAGACTCGACGTACTGCGTCATTTTGAATAATTTGGTCAGGTTTGCCTTCAGCCAGCACGCTGCCTTCGCTGATGATGTAGGCGTGGTCACAGATGCCTAAGGTTTCCCGAACGTTATGGTCCGTAATGAGGACGCCAATTTGACGGTCTCTTAAGAAGCGCACAATCCGCTGAATTTCCCCAACAGCAATAGGGTCAACACCGGCAAATGGCTCATCTAGCAAAATAAATTTAGGCGAAGATGCCAGGGCTCTAGCTATCTCTACGCGTCGCCGCTCACCACCAGAAAGGGAGAGAGCAGGATTGTCGCGTAGATGGCTAATTTGTAGTTCACCCAGGAGCTCATCAAGACGCTTGGCAATATCAGCCTTGCTTAGGGGCTTTCCCCCTTGTACTTGAAGTTCTAGAACGGCCTGAATATTTTCTGCAACATTGAGCTTGCGAAACACAGAGGCTTCCTGAGGTAGATAGGACAACCCCATCCGCGCACGTTCATGAATCGGGAGGTGAGTGATATCGGCACCATCCAAAACAATATTGCCCCCATCTAAAGGTACCAAGCCCACAATCATGTAGAACGAGGTGGTCTTGCCAGCGCCGTTTGGACCAAGTAAGCCGACTACTTCTCCGCATCGAACTTGGACAGATACATCGCGAACCACCGTTCTTGACCCATAACGTTTTTGCAGGTTGTGCGCAGAAAGGGTAGGTGGATTGTTGGTTTGAGCTAAATCCGCTGTCATTTATCTACTAGGGCTTTTCTTCTTGGTATAAGGACTGCTCTTGCCATCGGCAGATCATCCGGTTTTGCATCTTTAGGTGGAAAAACTCGATAGTACTGCTTTACATCATCGTACTCAATTTTCCAGCCGCGCAATTGGTCCAGCATTTGCATATTCAGTAAGCGTTTTAGACTTGCATCGCCAGTGAGCGTGAGAATTTCTGTTTTCGCATCGTACGTGGCATGCGCTCCAAGCCCTTGCATAAATTCATTAGCCAGTCCTTCGCGACGCTGCCTAAAGGTGGCAACGGCATCTGGTGTGCCTTTGACGTCTATGTACTCATAACCTTCTGGATCAATTTGGATGTGGCCATCTTCACCAGTCACGATAATGCTGCCTTTTATTAGCAAGACTTCACCATTCAGGTCATAGACTTGGGACGTATCGTTGCCAGAAACTTTTTCTGCTTCAAGAATGATGGGTTTATCTTGGTCAGCTTTTTCGGCATAAGTCAGGTTAGTAAGCTGCATGACAATTAATGCCAAGGTTGCAATAGCTAAGCGCGAAAGCATCTTATTGAGCTCCTTTTGGCGCGCGCTCAATGCGACCTTTAACCTGGCCAGTAAGCCTCATGCTTTGGTCCACGTTATTGAAGGTGCCGCCCGCAGTGGAATTCATGATAGACATACCCTGCTCAAGGATAATCGGCTTATCCGTTTCAATAATGTCATCGTTGATGAAGACTTTGAAATAGCTCGAAGAGGCAAGCATACGAAGGCTTGCTGGTTGGGTCTCAGTTGCTGCTTGTGCAGGGCGAAAAATTTCAGCATTGTCGTAGAGATCCATGATGGTGAGGTCGCCATCCAGATGGCCTGTGTCTGCCTTTACAGTAACCGGCGCCTTGTCTGGTTGAAAGAGACGCATGCGTGGCGTCAGAATATCGATCGAAGCATCATCATCGTAGTGAGTGAGTTTTTTGCCAATCACACGATATTTAGTATTACCCATTTCATTAAGGGCGGACAGGGTGCCATCTTTAATGATGTAGTCGGGCTCATGAAGACGCACACGTGCAACGGCAGATTTTTCTTGAGGCGAATTTTTTTCAACTAGGTAAAAAGTAATGAGCGTCAATAAACCCATTAAGAGCAAAGGCGTTAAGCCTAGCAATGCGCGTAAAACGCCTACTTTGATTTGTTGGGAATTTAAAGCCATTACTTACTGACGAGCCTTGTTCAGGAGGTCCTCATAGCGGTTTTGTGCTTTGAGAATAAGGTCGCATGTCTCGCGCACTGCACTGTTGCCACCGGATTGGGTGGTCACATAGTGCGAAAACTCTTTAACAGCTTCATGGGCTTGTGCAGGGCAAACTCGAAAGCCGGCATTCTTCATCATGGCCAGGTCTGGCCAATCATCGCCCATAACAGCGCAATCCTTTGAACTCAGTCCTAATGTTTTTAGGACTTCATTAAGTGCAATCGCTTTATTTTCCACACCCATATGAACGTGTTTAATTGCCAATTCTTCGCAGCGCGCCAAAACCATTTTGGAATTACGGCCTGTAATGACCGCAGTTGGAATTCCACATTCCTCTAATAATTTAATCCCCAGACCATCTTGAATATCAAATGCCTTAAGGGATTCTTTGCCATCGGCACCAATAAATACTTGGCCACTAGTCAATACACCATCGACATCTAAAACGAGTAGTTTCACTTTGCCTGCCCGCTCCCAAGCTTGTGGGTACTGGGTGGCAGGGTTGGTAATGTGAGTATTAAAAGCGTTAGGCATGTATTAAATAACTTTAGCTGCAAATAAATCATGGAGATTGAGTGCGCCCAGAAGAGTGCCGGAAGCATCAGTAACCACCAATTGATTAATGCGATGTTTTTCCATCATTGCAATCGCCTCTTCAGCAATTAATTCTGGTGGGATGGTGCGTGGCTTAGATGTTGTTGCATCTTTAATGCTTACACCCTCGAGGTTACTGGTTTTTTCCAGCAGACGACGTAAGTCACCATCGGTAAAGATACCCGTGACTTTATTGACATCGTCTAGCGTAATGACCATGCCCATACGCTTGGAGGTCATCTCTAATAAGGCTTCTTGTAATGAAGCATTGATAGAAATTTTTGGCGTGTCTTCCAAAGTGCGCATCACTTCACTAACGTGCATTAGTTGTTTGCGCCCTAAGCGACCACCGGGATGTGAGCGGATGAAATCTTCCTCTTCAAAACCTCTTGCATCTAAAAGAGCGACCGCTAAAGCATCGCCCATGGCTAAAGATGCAGTAGTGCTAGTAGTGGGTGCCAAATTTAATGGGCAAGCCTCTTTCTCAACACTAGTATCAAGATGAGCATCAGCCAATTTGGCAAGAGAAGATTGTGGGGCACCAGTGAGTGCAATTAATTTAGCGCCGGTTCTTTTGACGATAGGAACAATGGTGAGCAGTTCTTCTGTTTCGCCGGAGTTCGATAAAGCGACAAATACGTCATCACGAGTCACCATCCCTAAATCGCCATGACTGGCTTCAGCAGGGTGTACAAAAAAGGCGGGAGAGCCA
>Ga0194052_1001099_pt1 | contig 16145 bp, 13 predicted proteins | sample SepL226m_MetaG_FD_160117 | JGI IMG/M metagenome (GOLD analysis project Ga0194052, IMG submission 160117) | Anoxic zone freshwater microbial communities from boreal shield lake in IISD Experimental Lakes Area, Ontario, Canada - Sep2016-L227-6m | ecosystem: Environmental > Aquatic > Freshwater >... | reverse complement strand
GGCGGCATCCAGGGGCGGCAGCTTGAGGGGCACCATCCGGCCGTCGATGCGGATCTGCGGCGCGGAGTCCGTGGTGATGTGCAGGTCCGTCCCGCCGTATTCCACCATGGTCTTGAGCAGCTGCTGAAGGGAAGCAACGTAGTTGGCGCCGATTTCGCTCATGGATTACCTCGCCTAGAGAACGGTCTCGCGGATGATTTCCTCGATGGTCGTGACGCCATCGAGGACCTTGCGGCAGCCGGAGCGGCGGAGGGTGATCATGCCCTCCTTCTGGCCCTGCTCCCGCAGCTCGATGGCCGAAGCGCCGGTGAGGATCATGTCCTTGAGGGTCTCGGACATCTCCAGCACTTCGTAGAGGCCGACCCGCCCCTTGTAGCCCCGCTTGTTGCAGACCTCGCAGCCCACGGGCTTGTAGAAGGTGATGCCGCGCTCCACCTCCTCGGGGGTGAAGCCGACCTTGTAGAGGGCCTCCTCCGGGTGGACGTGGGTGTCCACCGTCTTGCACTGGGCGCAGAGCCGGCGGACCAGGCGCTGGGCGCAGATGATGTTCACGGAGGTGGCCACCAGGAAGGGCTCGACCCCCATGTTCATGAGGCGGTTGATGGTGCTGGGGGCGTCGTTGGTGTGCAGCGTCGACAGCACCAGGTGGCCGGTCAGCGAGGCCTTGATGGCGATCTCGGCCGTCTCGAAGTCGCGGATCTCGCCCACCAGGATGATGTTGGGATCCTGCCGCAGGAAAGAGCGCAGCGCGGCGGCGAAGTTCAGGCCGATCTGCTCCTTCATCTGCACCTGGTTGATGCCCGGGAAGTTGAACTCCACGGGATCCTCGGCGGTCATGATGTTGGTGTCCGAGGTGTTGAGCTTGGCGACGGAGGAATACAGGGTGTTGGTCTTGCCCGACCCCGTGGGGCCCGTCACCAGCACCATGCCGTAGGGCTTGGAGATCTGGCGGTCCCAGCGCACGAGGCTCTCGGGCTCGAAACCCAGCTTGGTCAGATCGAGCATGAGCTTGTCGCTGTCCAGCAGCCGCAGCACGATCTTCTCGCCGAAGAGGGTCGGCAGGATGCTCACGCGGTAGTCGATGACCTTCTGCTTGCCGCCCATGTTCACGCGCAGCTTGATGCGCCCGTCCTGGGGCAGCCGCCGCTCGGCGATGTTGAGCTTGGCCAGGATCTTCACGCGGGAGGTGAGGGGATCCTTCAGCTTGAGGTTGGGCCGCATGACCTCCTGCAGGATGCCGTCGATGCGGAACCGGATGCGGTAGGTCTTCTCGTAGGGCTCGATGTGGATATCGGAGGCGCCGCGCTTGATGGCGTCGATGAGCACCATGTTCACCAGCTTCACCACGGGCGCGTCCTCGCTGCCCCGCTTGAGGCTGCCGACGTTGACGCTGTCCTCCTCCTCCTCCATGGCGTCGTATTCGGCGTCAGCGTCGAGTTCCTGTTCCAGCTCCGCGAGATCGAACTGCTCTTCCTCCTCGTTGAACGGCACAGCCGGGCCACCGCCTGCGGGGCCACTGCCGGAAGCGCCACCCTGGGGGGCGCGCGAGGTGGTGCCGTCCGCCAGGCGGATGGCGCTGTTGCCGCCGTAGTACTTTTCCACGGCCCGGGCCAGGCCCATCTCGCTCGAGACGACGGGATCCACGTTGTAGCCTGTGTGGAAGCGCACATCGTCCATGGCGAAGATGTCCGTGGGATCGGACATGGCCAGGGTGAGTACGTTGCCCGTGCGCTGCAGCGGCAGCACCTTGTGCCGCTGGGCGAGATCCTTCGGAATCAGTGCGATGACGCTGGCGTCGATGGGCGGCCACTGCTCCAGGTCCGCGGCCGGTACGCCGTACTGCATGCCCAGGAAGCTCACGATGTCCTGATCAGAACAGAAGCCCGAGCGGACCACGATGCTGCCGAGCTTGCCGCCCTCCCGTCGTTGGATTTTCATAACCTCGTCAAGCTGGCCATCCGTGATGAGCTGGGCCTTGACGAGCATTTCCCCGAGCTTGCTGACCACCTGTTGCCTCCAAATTGGGGTGAGGGGATGGTATCACCCTGTAAAGCCATTCAAAGTCTTAACCATTGTATGCTTTTGCCATGTCCGCTCCAGGCACACCGCCACAGAGATTGCTACTGGCCCGGCAATTGATCCGGGAAAAAGGGCTCTCCCGCACGGATCTGGCGCTGCTGGAGGACATCTTCCGGGAGGGTGCCAGGGATCTGGAGCCTTTGCTGGAGGCGCCTCCCGAACGGAGCGTCGACCGGGAAGAGTCGCCAGCCCAGGCCAGCCTCCGCCGAAACCTCGGCTACTTCCTCGCCTTTCTGCATCAGTTCTCGCCCCGGCGCCTGGGCGAGACCCGGGCCGCCATGGGCCTGGTGCTGCTGCACAGCCTGGGGCGCCTGGGGCAGCAGGCCGAAGCTGCCCATCGGGAGCTGCTGGCGGAACAGAAGCAGCCCGAGTGGGTGATCTGCCTGCTGGACCTGCTGGCGGCCCTGCGGGCCATGTCCCTGGTCACCACCGAAGACGGCAGCGACCTATCCCAGCACTGGGCGTCCTTTCTCACGGACCACCGGGACACCTTCCCGGTGATCCTCGCGGCCCTGCAGGCCAGCGAGGCGGGTGCCGGCGCCGTGACGGGGCTCAACGCCCAGCTCAAGGCCGTGAACCGGGCTGTCCGGGGCCAGGGGCGTCTGCAGGAATCCGTCGCCCGCCTGGCCGAGCTGCTGGAGGCCTGCATCCCCCCTGAGATCCACGCCCGGGTGGAGCCCCTGCTCCTGCTCGAGCACGTGGTGTCCAACCTGCGCCTGAGCCTGCAGCGGCCCCTGGACCAGGGCATCCACTGGCCCGCGGTGGAACAGGTCCGCGGCAGCCTGGGCTGGCTCTGGAACCACCTCGGGTGGACCCTGCCCCGCATGGAGGGCGAGCGGTTCCTGGAGAACATGCCGCCGGCGCTGCGGCACCTGCTCGAGCAGCTTCGCGAGCAGGACCGAGCCACCTTCTCCCTGGTGGCCCGGGCCCTGGCCAGTCACATCTCCCTGCTGGGCCTCCTCGACTCTCTGGACCCCGCCGACCGGACCGGACTCCAGGAGCGCTACGCAGCGGTGCCGAGCTTCCTGGTATTGGAGTCCGAGCTGGGTCGCCTGGCCGAGCGCGCCTACGAACCCTCCCAGAGCGATCGGCTCGATCCCTCTCAGCCGCAGGCTCTGCGGCTGCGGGCCTTCCTGCGGCAGGCTGTGCTGAGCCTGCACCAGGACCAGAGCACCTTGAGGAGCATGCTCCAGGAGGCCCTCGCCGGGGGTGACGCCGACCAGCTGGCCCAGACCCTGGACAACCTGCGCAGCCTGCTCATCAACCACCAGAAACAGCTCATGGGCGAGCTGGTGGGCATCTACTCTGCCGAAGTGCAGCAGCGGCTCTTTCCCGAGTCCCCCAGCCTCATGGAAGAGGGCGAGCGGCTCCGCCTGCGCCTCCAGCGGCTCTGGGAGCAGGTCCCTCCCCTCCACGGTCAGCTGCACCTGCACCTGGAGCTCCAGGACTGGCCCCGGCTGGCGCTGGGCCTGGCCCACACCTACCGGCACCTGCTGGCCTTCCGCCAGAGCCCCGAGTTCCCGCTCATGCGCCGACCCGACCGGGAAGAGGCCGAGCGGCTCATCCAGGCCATGGGCCGCCTGCTGGAGTCCCCGGAGGATGTGACCCAGGCCCTGCGGGACTGCATGGACCTGCTGGGCGAGCTGCTGCGCTTCCTGGAGCTCTTCCTGCTCCGGATCAACGCGCGGGTGCCACTGATCCGGCAGGATCTGGAGGTCACCCAGGCCGCCCTGAAGCTCATCGCCGACCTGCAGGCAGGGCCTATCGGCCCCGAACGGACCCGGCTCTCCCACAAGCTCATCCAGACGGCCCGACGGCTGGGGGTGCGGGACACGCAGTCGCTGGTCCTCCTGAAGCGCTGGGTCCGGGCCGAGCGCAGCCAGCGGGACGGCTCCCTGCCCTCCCTGGAGCAGCTGGCAGCCCACCTCGGGCAGCTGGCCCGGCGCCTTGAAGCGGCGCTTGGCTAAGCAGGGAGAGTTCCATGCACACTCACCACTGGGGCCTGTCCTGCCGATGAGCCAGCCAACAGGGAGCCCCATGCCTCGCATCCACTGGCTGGAAGCCCACCCCTCCGAGGCAGGGGCGGCGCTGCGCGTGGCCCTGGAGCGGTGGGACTTCGAGATCCTGGACGGCCCGGGTTCCGGGACCCTGGTGGTCGTGGCAGAGCACCCGGACCTGCGCCTGATTCCTCCCGAAGGCACCGAGATCCTCTGGTGGGTCCAGCGGGGTGACCCTGAGCAGGTCAGCGCGGTGCTCAGCGCCCGACCGGGCTGGGTGCTGCTGCAGGACCGCCCCCTGGAGGCCGCCCGGGAGGCCCTGATCCACCTCCGCCAGCGGGACCTGGGCAGTGAGGGCTGGCTGCGCCAGATGATGCACCTGGCCACCCTGGACGAGTTGCTCCGGCTGGCCCTGAGCCGGGCCATCCGCCTCTCCCAGGCCCGGGGCGGCGCCATCTGGCTGCGGCGGGAGGACCTGTTCTACCAGAAAGCCGGCGACGGGGCCTTTCCGGAAGCCCCCCTGCCCAGGCAGGTGGCGGCAGAGCTGGTCCGGCGCGGCGAGGCCTTCCTCCTCGCCCCCTCGGAGCAGCTGGGGATCGTGCGCCTGCTGGAGCCGAAGGAGGGGCCCGAGGTCTTCCTCCGCGACTTCGAGGACATGGCCCCGCTGCTGCTGAACGCCTGGCGGCTGGAGGAGAGCCGCGCGCTCAGCTTCCGGGACGACCTCACCGTGGCCCAGAACCGCCGCTGCCTGGAGGCCGAGCTGCCCGAGGCGGTGCGGTCCTCAGCGGCCAAGGCCGAGGCGCTGGCGCTGCTCTTCATCGATGTGGATGACCTCAAGCGCGTGAACACGCGGCACGGGCATCCCGCGGGCAGCCTGCTGCTGGAGACCGTGGCCCGCACCGCCCAGCGCCTCTGCCGCGCCCATGACCGGCTCTACCGCTATGGGGGCGACGAGTTCTGCATCCTGATGCCCGGCACCACCTCCCAGGGCGCCCGGAAGCTCGGGGAGCGCCTGCTCCAGGTGCTGCGGGACCACCCCATGGAGCTTGGGGGAGAGCGTCTGGCGGTCTCCCTGAGCGCTGGCGTCGCGGCCTACCCCGAGAACGCCAACGGCGCCAGCCCCCTCATTGAGCAGGCCGACCGGGCCCTCCTCCGCGCCAAGCAGCAGGGCAAAGGCCGCGTCGTGGTGGCGGGCGGCTGAACCTTATTCCCGCCGATCGAGCCGTCTCAGCCGAAAAAACAAACCGCAGACGGCCAACGGATTACCGGCCTGAGTCATTTGCCCTTATTTGTGCCCTTTGTGCCCTTTGTGGTTAAAGCGCTTTTGCTTTTCTGGCGTGGATCGGACTCAATCAGAAAAAGGGATTAACCACAAAGAACACAAAGGGCACAAAGGCTCAGCATCCAAGAGCCAGCCTTTTTGCGAGGTTTGCTTGGGTGTTTTCGTGGTGAACCCACCCTGCCGGGCTTCGACCCTCGCGCCCTCTGCGGTTCAGCCTTTGCCCTTTTTCTTGGCGCCTTTTTCGGAGCCGAAGACCTTGGCGAGGAAGCCCTCGTCCTGGCCGTCCTCGGACTCGCCGTCGAAGCTGCGACGGAGCCGCTCCACCAGCTCCCGCTGCTCGGCGGTCAGGGACTTCGGCACGGCCACCCGCAGGTGGAGGAACAGGTCTCCGCGGCCGCTGCCCTGCAGCCTCGGCACGCCAGCGTTGACCAGCTTCACCACGTGGTCGGCAGACGTGCCCGCCGCCAGCTTGACCTTCTCGGTGCCGTAGGGCGTCTCGGCCTCCAGGGTGCCGCCAGTCACCAGGAGCGGCCACTGGATCTCCAGCCGCCGGTGCAGGTCACTGCCCTCCCGCTCGTAGCGGGGATCCTGCTCCACATCGAAGACGATGTAGAGATCCCCAGCCCGACCGCCGGAGCGGCCGGACTCGCCCTGGTTCTGGAGCCGCAGCCGGGTGCCCCGGTCCACGCCAGCCGGCACCTTGAAGCTCACCTTGGACTTCTTGTGGACCCGGCCCTCGCCCTTGCACTCGCGGCAGGGCTTGGGAATGATGCGGCCCCGGCCTTCGCAGCGCGGGCAGGGCGTGAGCATCTGGAAGAAGCCCTGCCGCATGGCCACCTGCCCTGCACCCCGGCACTGGGGGCAGGTCTCGGGGCGGGTGCCCGCCTCGCAGCCGGAGCCGTGGCAGGTCTCGCAGCCTTCGAGACGGGGAATGGAAAGCTCTACCGCCTCCTTGCCGAAGATGGCGTCCTTGAAGCTGAGCTTCAGGTTGTACTGGAGATCCGAGCCCCGCTCCTCGCCGCTGGCGCGGCGGCGCCCGCCCCCGAAGAGATCGCCGAAGAGGCCGCCCCCGAAGAAGCTGCCCAGGATGTCCTCGAAGTCCGCAAACTGGTTCGGGTCGAACTGGAACTGCTGCCCGCCGCCGCCCGCGCCGCCCAGGCCCGCATGGCCGTATTGGTCGTAGAGCTTCCGCTTCTCGGCATCCGAGAGCACGCTGTAGGCCTCGGCGGCCTCCTTGAACTTCTCTTCGGCCTCCTTGTTGCCCGGATTGCGGTCGGGATGGAGCTCCATGGCCAGCTTGCGGTAAGCCTTCTTGAGCTCATCCGAACCGGCATCCTTGGAGATGCCCAGCACTTCGTAGTAGTCGCGTTTCATGCACCCATCCTGGCTTCCAGGATAGCCGATGGGAACGCTCTAGTTGGGGCTGGCCGTCGCGTCGTCTTCCCCGTCCAAGGAGGCCATCATGGCCTCGCTGGCCGCCAGCACCGCATCGGTAAGCAGGTTCTGGGTTTCCAGCAGCTGAGTTTCGCAGTCGTGGAGGGCCTCGGTGTCCTGGGCGGCCACGGCCTGCCGGGCCCGGGAGAGGACATCCCGGACCAGGATCTGCTGGTCCTCCGTAAGGTACTTGCCGCACTCGATGAAGCTCTTATCGCAGGAGAAGACCAGCCCCTCCGCCGAGGCGATGTATTTGAGGGCGTCGCGCTTCTTTACATCGGTTTCCGCATTGGCCAGGGCCTCGCGGATCATGCGCTGGATCTCCAGCTCCGACAGGCCCGAGCTGGGCCGGATGCTCATGCTCTGCTCCAGGCCGGTCATCAGATCCCGGGCGGCGACCTTGACGATGCCATTGGAGTCGATGTCGAAGGCCACCTCGATCTGGGGTACGCCCTTGGGCAGGGGGGGCAGGTTGATGAGGTCGAAGCGGCCCAGGCTCTTGTTGTGCTCGGACAGCTCACGCTCGCCCTGGAGCACGTGGATCTCCACCCGGCTCTGGTTGTCTGTGACCGTGGTGAAGGTGCGGGCATCCCGGGTGGGGATGGTGGCATTCCGCTGGATGATCTTGACGAAGCCGCCGCCCTGGGTCTCGATGCCGAGGGAGAGCGGAGTCACGTCCAGCAGGACCAGGTCCTTGATGTCGCCCTTCAGCACCGCGCCCTGGATGGAGGCCCCAATGGCCACTACCTCGTCGGGGTTGATGCCGCGGTTGGGTTCCTTGCCGAAGAAGTCGCGCACCAGCCGCTGCACCAGGGGCATGCGGGTCTGGCCGCCGACCAGGATCACTTCGTCCAGCTCGCGGGCCGACTTGCCGCCCTGCTGGAGCGCGTCCTTGATGGGTACCAGGGTTTGCTCGACCAGGTCCTTGACCATGGCCTCCAGCTGCTCCCGGGTCAGGGCCGCCTCCAGGTGCTGGGGGCCGGTCGCGCCCTGGGCGATGAACGGTAGCCGGATCTCCACCCGGTCCAGGGAGGAGAGCTCGCACTTGGCCTTCTCGCTGGCTTCCTTCAGCCGCTGCAGGGCCATGCGGTCGGTGGCCAGGTCGATGCCGGTCTTGTCGCGGAACTGCTGGACAAGCCAGCCCTGGATGAGCTGGTCGATGTCTTCGCCGCCCAGGAAGGTGTCACCGCTGGTGGCCAGCACCTCGAAGACCCCGTCATTCATCTCCATGAGCGTGAAGTCGATGGTGCCGCCGCCGAAGTCGTAGATGCCCAGGATCTGCTTCACGCCCTTCTTGTTGAAGCCATAGGCCAGGGCCGCGGCCGTGGGCTCGTTGATGATGCGCTGGACGTTCAGCCCCGCGATCTTGCCTGCATCCTTGGTGGCCTGGCGCTGGGCATCATCGAAGTAGGCCGGGACGGTGATGACGGCATCGGTCACCTCCTCGTGGAGGAATGCCTCTGCGGCCTGCTTCAGGGAACGCAGGACGATGGCCGAGACTTCGGGCGGCGCGTAGTCGCGCTCGCCGACCCTTAGCCACGCATCCCCATTGGGCGCCCCTACCACCGGAAAGGGCAGGCGCAGCAGGGCCTCCTGGACCCGTGGAGACTGGAAGCGCTGACCGATAAGGCGCTTCACGGCGAACAGGGTGCGCTGGGGATTGGTCACGGCCTGCCGCTTGGCGATGTGCCCCACCAGCACGTCACCCTTGTCGGTGAAGGCTACGACCGAGGGCGTGGTCCGGCTGCCTTCCCGATTGGGGATGACCCGGGAATCGCCGCCTTCCATGACGCAGACGCAACTGTTGGTCGTGCCCAGATCGATGCCAATCAGTTTGCCTGCCATACACAGAACTCCGGGGGGGGATCGCGCCTACATGGTAGTTAGTTCTCGCCGGCCTATCCAGAGCAGGATTGAGTAAGTCTAGTATTTTTCAGGGCCCTGCACACGATTCACCACGACCCGGGCTGCCCGCAGGAGCTGGCCCCGGAGGTTGTAGCCCCCTTCGAAGATCGCCGCCACCGAGCCGTCCGGCAGGTTGGGATCCGTGAAGGTAGTGAGGGCCTCGGCATTCAGCGCATCGAAGGGATCCCCGACCTGCAAGGCGAGAGGCTCCACGTTCAGGCGGCGGAGGGCCTCCAGAAACTGTTTCCGTATCAGCTCCACCCCAGCGCGGAAGGACTCCACGTCCTGGTAGCTGGCACCCAGGCTGCGCTCGAAGTTGTCCAGCATCGGCAGCATCTCGAGCAGGATCTTCCGCTCGGACTGGTCCACCGCGAGGGCAATGTCCCGCTGGGCCCGGTTGCGGAAGTTGTTGAAGTCCGCCGCCAGCCGCCGCTGGTGGTCCATCAGCTCGGCCTCGCGCCGGAGCAGGTCCTCCATCTGGCGCTCAGCCTCATTCAGGGCTGACTCCAGATCAACCTTGCCGCCGGAGCCCCGCACAGGCTCGATCTCTTCAAGCTCAGGCACCACCTGGGTGTGGTAGCCCGAGGCCACCTCATCAGCCACCGCCTGGAGGTCCCCCTCGAGGCTCTCGTCCAAGGTGAGATCCACCAAGTCCTCCGCCTCGGCGGACGGCGGAATGGGTTCAGGCTCGGGACCGGCAGGATGATCAGTAGGCATCGCAGAAGTATAGTCAGGTCAGGCCTGCGGGGGGAACTCTGGGCCTGGACCTGGCTTCTTAGACCGAGTCCTGCCGCCGCTGGACCTGCCGGGTCCACCAGCGCAAGCCGCCCATGACCCGCCCATAATCCATGCGCAGCGGCCCCACCAGGGCGAAGGTGACATAGCCCGCCGGTCCCAGGGCCACCGTGCTCACGGCCGTGGCCAGGGGCCAGGCGTCCAGGTAGGGGTTCTCCGTGCCAAGCAGCAGCTGGACGTCCTCGGAGGCCCGGTCCGCAAAGGCGTTCAGGAGGCGGGCCAGGCGACCGTGCTCCTCGAAGGCCGCGACCAGAGCGCGGAACCTTGGCACATCGTCGAACTCCGGAAGGCCGCCCAGGCGGCCCAGGCCCGACACCAGGACCCGGGGATCTGCCCCGCCCGGGTCCTCGGGCCAGCGCTCAGCCAGCTCTTGGAGCCGGCGGCAGAGAGACTCGCCCTCCTGCACCCCCACCCGCAAGGCCTCGAGCAGCCGGGCGCGCATCTCCGGCAGGGTCAGGCCGGAAAAGTGGGCCGTGGCATAGTTCCCCAGCTCCGTCAGCACCGTCTGGGAGAGGTTCCAGGGGTTCTCCATGAGCCGGTGCTCCACCTCACCCAGGCTGCCCACCCACACCGCCACGAAGCGGCCCGGCCCCACGGGCACGAACTCCATGCGCACCAGCCGGCTCTGGGTGAGCGGCAGGGGCAGCGCCACACAGACGCCCCCCATGACCTCCGCCAGGGTGCGGCTGGCGTGGCGGGCCCAGGACTCGGGATCCAGCTCCAGGCCATCCAGGGCTGCGGACAGGCGGCCTTCGACCTCGTGCCCCGGAGGCAGCACCCGGAGCCAGCGGTCCACGTAGTAGCGGTAGGCCAGCTCCGTGGGGACCCGACCCGCGGAAGTATGGGGCTGGGCCACCAGGGCTTCCTCTTCCAGGTCCGAGAGCACGCTGCGGATCGTGGCGCTGGAGAGGGCCTCGGGATAGCGCTTGGCCAGCAGCCGAGACCCCACAGGCTCCCCCGCCTCGAGGTAGGTCTCGATGAGGGTGCGCAGCACGGACTCGCCGCGGGGATTGAGGTTGGGTCGGGACATGGGGGACTTCCCATCCCTACTATACGGCAGTCAGGTCAGGCCTCGAGCGCCTGCAGCCGCTCGGCCTCGAAGGCGGCGCGGAGGGGCTCGATGATGGGCTCGATGGCGCCGCCCATGAAGGCGTCAATCTGGTGGAGGGTGACGCCGATGCGGTGGTCCGTGACCCGCCCCTGGGGGAAGTTGTAGGTGCGGATCTTTTCGCTGCGGTCTCCGCTGCCCACCTGGGACTTGCGCATGGCCGAGTGCACCGCGTCGGCCTCGTCCTGGGCCTTCTGAAGCAGGCGGCTGCGGAGCACGGTCATGGCCTTGGCCATGTTCTTCAGTTGGCTGCGCTCGTCCTGGCACTGGACAACGGTATTGGTGGGTAAGTGGACGAGGCGCACCGCTGACTTGGTGGTGTTCACGCTCTGGCCGCCCTTGCCGCCGGAGCAGAAAGTATCGATGCGCAGGTCGTTCGGATGAATCTCGACACCATCCAGTTCCTCGGCCTCGGGCATGACCGCCACGGTGCAGGCGGAAGTATGGATGCGCCCCTGAGTCTCGGTCTTGGGCACCCGCTGCACGCGATGCACGCCGCTCTCGAAGCGGAAGAGGCTGTAGGCGCCCTCGCCCTGGATCTCTGCGGTGGCGTCCTTGAGTCCGCCGGCGTCGGCATCGCTCTGGTCCAGCACCGAGACCTTGAAGCCCCGCCGCTCCGCGAACCGAAGGTACATGCGGAAGATCTCCCCCGCGAACAGGGCGGCTTCCTCGCCGCCGGTGCCGGCGCGGACTTCCAGGATCACATTCTTGGCATCGGCGGGATCCTTGGGCACGAGCAGGCGTCGGATCTCAGTCTCGCCCTCGGCGATGGCCTGCTTCAGGTCGGGGATCTCCAGCTCGGCCAGCTCCCGGAAGTCGGCGTCCAGGGTCTTGTCCGCCAGAATGGATTCCGCCTCTTCCAGCTGTCTGCGGCGGCTGCGCTGGGCCTGGAAGGCCAGCACCACCGGTTCCAGCTCCGCCCGAAGCTTGCTCAGCTCCCGCAGGCGCTTGGGATCCGAGACTACGGCAGGATCCTGCAGCTGCGCCTCCACTTCCTGGAAGCGGGCTTCGACGGCTGCAAGCTGATCGAGCATGGGCGCTCCGGAGGGGTCAGGTGGAGACAGAAGGTGCGCAAACAAAAAGGACGGGCCGATCGCTCGGCCCGTCCTTGGGAATGTCGCAGCTAGGCTTCGGTTGGAGCCTGGGCTTCAACAGCCACGGGGGCCTCGACGGCCGCAGGGACTTCCTTCTTGGCGTATTTCCGGTTGAACTTCTCGACCCGGCCTTCAGCGTCCATCAGACGCTGCTTGCCCGTGTAGAACGGGTGGCAGGAGGAGCAGACTTCCACGCGAAGTTCCTTCTTCGTGGAGCGGGTCTCGAACTCGACGCCACAGGCGCAGTGCACCTTCACGTCGTGGAGAACGGGGTGAAGTTTCTCTTTCATGTGTTCCTCCTGGGACCGACCGGATGCCCCCGGAAATGGGGTATCTGCACGCGGCTTGTCCACGCAAGACGACCAGTCTACCGTCGGAAGGCTTCCAGCTCAAGGGGGATTCCCCAAGGGCACGCCAGTCCCGGGGTATCAGCCCTGTTCCTGGGGCGTCAGGACCCGCCGTTCGGCCAGGAGTCTGCGGAAGCGGGAGGCCACCATGACGCTCAGCAGGATGGTCGCGTTGAAGCTCAGCTCCAGGGGCACCTTCCCCCAGGCGAACCGGATTCGGCCCAGGACCACGGTCTCGAGGAAGAACATGAAGACGGTGAACACCACGGGCTCGAGGAGGGTCTGCCAGAGGGGGCGTTCCTGGCTGTGCCGCTCCAGCAGGTAGCCGGTAAAGGCACCGTAGAGCAGCCGGGTCGGCCGGAACCCGTGGTGGGTGGTGAAGCCCAGGGGAATGGCCAGCAGCGACGTGGTCAGGACCGCCACCGCCATGCGGCCCCAAGACGGGAGCCGCAGCCAGTGTCGGCGGACCCAGAAGTAGCCAGCGCCCACCGCCAGCCCCTGGGAGGCGGCGAAGGCCAGGGCGATGTACCAGCGCCAGCCTTCGAACCACATGTGTCCACCGGTGGCGATGCCGATGATCATGCCTGCCGCGAGGGCGGTGCCGCTCCGGTGGTTGGCGTCCTGGCCCTCCCCGCATGCGATCTCCTCCGCAAGCAGGGTGGGATGTTCCTTCTCGGCGAGCATGGCGGCCATGGCTGATTCGGAGCTGATGCCCCGGGCCTCGGCCTCATCCAGGAGATGAGCTTGCAGCTCCCGGACCAGGGTCAGGCGACGCCGTCGCGTCAGGCCCTTGAGGCCTGAACCCACCTGGGCGAGATAGCCTTCCAGGGCCCGGGACACCGAATGGCCTCAGGCCTTGGGTTCGACGAAGGCCTGGACCATGTTCACGAACTGGTTCCATTCCTTTTTCTTGGCGGCCAGGAACGCCTGCCCCGCGGGCAGCAGGGAGTAATAGCGGCGCTCCCGCCCGTTCTCCTGGGTCTCCCAGTAGGACGTGATGAACTCTGTGGCCTCCAGCTTGTGGAGGGCCGGGTAGAGGGCCCCTTCCTTCAGCGTGTAGGTGCCGCCGGTGCGCTGCCGGACCGTCTCGATGATCTGGTAGCCATACATCGGACCCTCGCAGAGCAGCGATAACAGCAGCAGGGGCGTGCTGCCCTTGAGTAGTTCGCGGTCCATGGGGCCTCCCGGCGAGGAAAATCCAGACTCAGTGTGCATCGCAAAACGATGGCAGTCAAGGAGGGCGAAGCCCAGCCGGGTGGCGAAGGGCGCTGCTAAGGCAGCGCTCTGAGCCGGGCACCCGGCGGGCTGAGCATCCCTGGGCCCAGCCGGGTGGCGAAGGGCGCTGCTAAGGCAGCGCTCTGAGCCGGGCACCCGGCGGGCTGAGCATCCCTGGGCCCAGCCGGGTGGCGAAGGGCGCCGAGCACCACGCCGCCTCACCCCCCTTTCATCGCCTCCGTCAGCGGCAGGCGGCTGGCTCGCCAGGCTGGCAGGAACCCTCCCACCAGGCCCATCACCAAGCTGAAGGCCACACCTTGGGCCATGAGCCCCGGCGTGATCGTGAAGGCGAAGCTCACATCGCTGAAGGTCTGGAAGCTGGTGGTGCCAGCCCGGATGCCATTGGCGAAGAGGGCCAGCCCCGACCCCAGCAGACCCCCCACCAGGCAGAGGAGGACCGCCTCCCACTGGAAGCTGGCCAGGATATCCCGCTGGCGGAAGCCCAGGGCCCGCAGGGTGCCGATCTCCCGGGTGCGGCCGGCCACGGCGGCATACATGGTGTTCATGGCGGCAAAGATGGCGGCCCCGGTGAGGATCAGGGTGATGAGGTTGCCCAGCACCTTCACGGGCTCCCCGGCCTTGGTCAGGGTCTTGAAGTAGGCCTTCTCAGGCAGTGCCTCCAGCTTCAGCCGCTTGTCGTCGTCCACCGCCTGGATGAAGGTGTCCATGCGACTGGCGTCCTGCAGGCGGACCAGCAGGGTGGAGTAGGCCTCGCGGCGGAAGGCCTGCATCACATCATTCACATCGGACCAGACCTCGCTCTCGTAGCTGGAGTTGCCGCCGTCGAAGGTCCCGACGATGGCCCAGTCCCGGCCCCCCATGCGCACGGTGCCACCCAGTTCCAGACCCGGGAAGCGTCCCCGCATCTTCCGGGGCACCACCACTTCGCTCAGGCTGGGGCGGAACCAGCGGCCCTCCACCAGCTGCACCTGGGGGCGCATGCGCAGGCCGGTGGCCTCCAGGCCCCGCACAGTGACATTGGTGTCAGTGCCATCCGCCACCGGGAAGAGCTTGACCACCACCACCTCGGCGCTGGCGAGGGGGCCCACGTCGTCCCGCAGCACCAGGGGGTGCACCTTCAGGATCCGCATCTTGTCCCGCTCGATGGTGCTGTTCAGCTCGGACCGGGCATTGGGGCGCATCACCAGGGCCTGGTCCTCACGCCCACTGCTGACGAAGGCCAGGGACAGACCCTGGGCCAGGCTGAGCACCACTACGAAGATCCCCACCACCAGAGCGATGGCGGCGGCCGTACTGAGGGTCGAGACCTTCCGCTGCCAGAGGGAGCGCAGGTTGTAGGCGAGGGGAATGGGATAGGCCACCAGGGCCCAGACCAGCCAGAGCAGGTAGGCGACGAACGGGAGGGCAAGCAGGCCGACGAGCATCATCCGACCGACCTCAGGCCCTCGGTGATGGGGCGGCGGGTGGCGGCATAGGCCGGGATGAACGTCGACAGCAGACCCACAACCAGGGCCCCCGCCAGACACAGCAGGGCCGTGGTCGAGGTGATCTCGAAGTCCGCGAAGAAGGGCATCACCGCACCCAGGGCGCTGCGCACACCGCCGGCGGCGGCCTGGGCCAGGAAGATGCCCAGGGCGGCCCCCAGGGCCACCAGCAGGACGCCCTCGGCCAGGAGCAGGCTCAGCACCCGACTGGCGGAGAAGCCCATGGCCCGGAAGACAGCGATCTCGGGCCCTCGCTCGCGGATGGCGGTACCCATGGTGTTGGCGGTGACGATGAGGATGGCCAGCACCACGGCGATGGTGATGCCCTGGATGATGGTTGAGATGTTGCCGAGCATCTTCACGAAGGCCAAGTTGAAGGCGCTCTCGGTCTCAGTGAGGGTCTCGTAGGCACTGTTGGCGTAGTGGCGATCCACCCGATCGATGAGCCGGGGGATGTCCTCGGGCCGATGGACCCGCACCCAAAAGGCCCCCGTCAGGCCCTTCATGCGGGGCACGCCCTCCTCCAGGACCTTGTAGTGGAAGTGGAGGACGTTCTCATCCGAGGGCCGGGAGCTCTTGAAGATCAGGCGGATGGTGAGGCGGGGGTTGATGGGGAAGATGGTCCCCGTGAGGGGCACCACATCACCCACCTTCCAGCCGTTCTTGAGGGCCAGTGACTCGCCCACGATGCAGCCGGTGCCATCCCGCAGATACTCCTTGATCTGGGCCTCGGTGATGCTCGAGAGGCCGAACTCCTCCCGAAAGGTCTGGAAGATGGTCGTCTCGTCGCTGGCAAAGTTCGCAAAGAAGTTGCGGGGGTCCTGGTAGTAGCCCCCGAACCACTGGAGGGCGCAGACGGTCTCCACCTCCGGCTGCTGGCGCAGGTAGGTCTCGTAGCTGCGGGGCAGCATCTGGGTGATCCCGCTCTTGTGGCGCACGGCCAGGCGGCTCCCCGAGTTGGGGTTGTCGGTGATGGAGTCCAGCGTGGTGAGCAGGCTCTGGAGGACGGCCACCGTGAAGACAGACAGCACCAGGCTGCCCACGATGAGCAGGGTGCGCCGGCGGGAGCGCAGCAGGCTCTTCCAGATCAAGGCCAGCCAGCGCATCAGGTCCGCTCCCCGTTCACCGGTTCACCTCGACAGCCCGGTCCAGCACGCCCTTCTCAAGGTGGATCTGGTGCCCTCCAGCTATCGCGCAGGACATCCAGTCCTGCGCTCCCAGTCGCCCGCTGCGCAGGCTCCTGGAGCTGGAGCCTCTAGCTATCGCGCAGGACATCCAGTCCTGCGCTCCCAGTCGCCCGCTGCGCAGGCTCCTGGAGCTGGAGCCTCTAGCTATCGCGCAGGACATCCAGTCCTGCGCTCCCAGTCGCCCGCTGCGCAGGCTC
>Ga0194052_1001098_pt1 | contig 16149 bp, 2 predicted proteins | sample SepL226m_MetaG_FD_160117 | JGI IMG/M metagenome (GOLD analysis project Ga0194052, IMG submission 160117) | Anoxic zone freshwater microbial communities from boreal shield lake in IISD Experimental Lakes Area, Ontario, Canada - Sep2016-L227-6m | ecosystem: Environmental > Aquatic > Freshwater >... | reverse complement strand
GTGGTGGCCGGCGCTCGCGTTGTAGTCATCGCAGCCGCCCCCGCCGCCGGCCACCACGATGCGGTTGGCGAGGGTGCTCCCACCCAGGCGGACATCAGAGGCCCCGCCGCCAGAGCCCGTGGTCGTCAGCGCCGCGCGGATCGCCCCGGCCCCCCCTCCATTGAAGGTGGGCACTCCGGCCGTGTTCAGGGTGGCGGCGCTGAGTGCTCCCTGCTGGCCCACGTAGGCGGAGGCCGTCTCGCCGGGCGTGACGGCCACCAGGGCCTTGGCATAGCCGCCCTTGCCGCCAAGCGTGGTGCCGACATCGCCCCCCTGGGCCCCCCAGCACTCCACCTGGAGCTGGGTCACGCCGTTGGGCACGGTCAGAGTCTGGGCGGCGCCGGTGTAGCCGTAGACCACGACGCCCTTCTGGGTGCCGTAGGCCGTGCCGGCGGTGTTGGTGGCGTAGGCCCGGACGTAGTAGAGGGTGCCCGCCGTCAGGCCCGTGAGGGTGCTGGTGAAGGCGCCGGAGGCAACGGCCCCTGTGGTCTTGCTGTTGGCGACGGTGGGATTGGGAGAGGTGCCCCAGCACACGCCGCTGGCGGTGATGGCGGTCCCTCCGGGAGAGGTGATGGTGCCGCCCGAGGTCGCGCTTGTGCCTGTGGCGCCCGTGATCGCGGTGGATGTCAGCGTCGCCAGCAGGGCGTTCAGGTCCATGTGGGCTCCGCTGATCACTTTCCAGGTGGTGCCGGTGGCATTCCCGATGAAGACGTAGCTCTGGTTCTGGGCCAGGGTGTAGTCCAGCAGTGAGGTGGAGGCGTTGGCGATCATGCTCACCCCGCCGAGGCGATTGTGGACACCCACCCGCATCTCGATGACGTTGAGGCTGCCCAGGAAGAGGGCGGGGTTGAACAGGGCCAGTTCCACGACGATGCCGGGGGAGCCCGCGGTGCCGCCGGTGCTCCCGTTGCCTTCGTAGCGGATCTTCAGGCTGCTGGCGCTGGAGAGACTGGAGACCCGCTGGTAGCTGTTGTCGGCGGCGCCGAACATCAGCTTGGGGTAGGTCGGGTTCGAGGCGCTGAGGCCGCTGTAGGAACTGGAACCCCCGCCGAAAGTGATGTAGCTGTTGGAGCCCAGGAAGGTGGTGGTGTAGCCCGTGCCCGCCAGGTAGAAGGTGAAGGGGAGGCTGATGCTCAGGTTGGCGTCATCAGCACTGCTGTTGAACAGGTTGCTCCACCCAGAAGGCGGAAAGGTGCCGCCACTGGCGCCATAGACCGGGGCCGCAACGCCCGGTACGGACGGGTAGGTCGACGCGAGGCTCCTCATCATCCCCGTCCGCTGGATCATCGTCTGGGCGGACGCCACGGACCCGCCCAGCAGGGCCAGGAGGCCGAGGGCGAAGGCCGCAAGCGTTCGCGCCAGGCGTTGCATCTAGTTCATGTCCCCGAAAGCCATCCAGGTGTTCGCCGCCACCACGATGAGGGTGACGCCGGAGCCCTGGGCGTTGAACTTCTTGTTGCTGGCGGTGGTGACGATGGTGGCACCGGAGCCGGCGGCCAGGCCCACGGTGCCGCTGCCCAGCTGGGCCACGGTGCACTGGAAGCCCGTGGCCAGGCCCGTGGGCAGGGTCAGCGTGATGGCGCTGGCGTTGTTCAGGGTGATGAACGCATTGGCATCCCCGGCCACCAGGGTGTAGGTGGTGCCGGTCTGGGCGTTCACCGTCACCAGCAGGGGTGCGGTGTTGGTCCAGGTGGGGGCGCCCGTGGCGTTGGACTGCAGCACCTGGCCCGCGGTGCCGACGCCTGTGGAGGCGTAGGCGCTGGTGCTGGCGCCATAGATGACGCCGCCCTGGGTGGGTGCGGTGGTGGTGCCCGTGCCGCCGTCCGTCACAGGGATCGTGGTGACCGCGGTGATGGCCGAGGTGCCGGTGCCCTTGGCATAGCCAGTGAGGGTGGCCACCCCCGTGCCGCCCTTGGCCACAGGCAGGGTGCCGGTGACCTTGGTGGTGAGGTCGATGGTCCCCGCGGCCAGCATCGTGTTGGTGACGGTGCCGGTGTCGCCGGTGCCGATCAGGGTGCCGGTGGTGGTGGGCAGGGACAGCGTCGTCGTGCCGGCGGTGGCCGTGGCCTGGAGGGTGGCTGTGCCGCTGGTGGAGCCGGGGAAGGCCACGCTGCTGATGCCCGTGAGGGCCTGGTTCGCGGAGGCGCGGTTGAGGGTCAGAGATGTGGTGCCGAGGTAGTGGGTCGAGTTGCCCAGGACCGCGGGAGGAATGGTTCCCGCGAGGTTGCCCGCGGTCAGTGAGGTCAGGTTCACCCCGCTGACGGCGCCGAAGGCCCCCGACCAGGTGCCGGTGGTGACGGTGCCCGTGGTGGTGATGGTGCTCTGGCCGACGTAGGCCGAGGAGATGTCCACGGTGGGTGCCGCGGCGGTCCCGCCGACGGTGATCCGGTTGGCGGTGCCGGTGACGCCGGTGACCGTCCCGCTGCTGATGGCCGTGCCGTTCACCCGGAAGGTGCCGGTGATGTTCACGTCGCCGGCCACGTCCAGCTTGTAGGCAGGGGCCAAGGTGCCGATGCCCACGGAGCCATTCCCGTTGCCGTCCAGGGTCATGACCTGCTGGGAGCCCATGGTGGTGGCAGGCGTGCTGGAATCGGTGCCGTAGTTCCAGACATAGAAGTCCATGGAATTGCCAGCTTTGTTGGCGGCATTGTGCCGCGTCCGGATGCCGTGCATGTAGGTGTTGGTGTTGTTGTAGCCAAAGGCCACCTGGGTATTAGAGTAGGTGTTAAACCCGTTCCCGTTGCGGAAGAGGGCCGCTGCCGTGGTGCCGCTGGCACTGTAGGTGGCGGGTCCCACATCGAGGGGATAGACGGGCGCCGCATTGCCGAGGCCCAGGCGGTGGTTGGTGGCATCGTAGAAGTAGTAGGAAGCGTCCTGGCTGTAAGTTCCACTGCCCCCAGCGAAGAGCGCCGAGCCCTGGGTGAAGGCGGTGCCGGTGCCGGTGCCGCCCTTGCTCACCGGGAGGGTGCCGGTGACCTTGGTGGTGAGGTCGATGGTCCCCGCGGCCAGCATCGTGTTGGTGATGGTGCCGGTATCGCCGGTGCCGATCAGGGTGCCGGTGGTGGTGGGCAGTGCCAGGGTGGGCGTGCCCGCGGTGGCGGAGGCCTGCAGGGTGGCCGTGCCGCTGGAGGAGCCGGGGAAGGCCACACTGCTGATGCCGGTGAGGGCCTGGTTCGCGGAGGCCCGGTTGAGGGTCAGGGCGGTGGTGCCGAGGTAGTGTGTCGAGTTGCCGAGCACCGTGGAGGGAATCGTGCCTGCGAGATTGCCCGCGGTCAGGGAGGTCAGGTTGGCCCCGCTGACAGCGCCGAACAGGCCCGACCAGGTGCCCGTGGTGATGGTACCCAGCGTGGTGATGGTGTTCTGGCCCACGTAGGCCGAGGCGATGTCTACGGTGGGGGCCGCGGCGGTCCCGCCGATGCTGATGCGGTTGGAGGTGCCGGTGACGCCGGTGACCGTGCCGCTGTTGATGGCCGTGCCGTTCACGCGGAAGGTGCCGGTGATGTTCACATCACCAGCCACATCCAGCTTGTAGGCGGGGACGGTCTTGCCGATGCCCAGGTTGCCCGCGGAGTCGAGGCGCATGCGCTCGGTGACCACCTCGGCTGCCCCGCTGGCCCGGGTCCAGAAGGCGAGGTGGGAGTTCCAGTTGCCCGAAACGGCCCCGGGGGCGATGAGGCTGCCCACCGTTCCGGCACCCGACTGGTAGGCGTGGAAGAGGAGGCCGTTCTGGTCCTGGAAGTTCGCAGGGGTGTAGGCCGCAGCCTGTCCACTCACCCCGGCGGGACCTCCGGCGTAGGTGAGCAGCCCATAGCTGCCGCTTGCCGCCCACTGGGTGGCCCAGGCCAGGGCGCTGCCATTGGAAGTGAGCACCTGGCCGTTGGTGCCGACGCTGCTCAGGCCCGTGCCACCCCTGGCCACGGGCACGGTGGCCAGCCAGGAGGGGGCGCTGGTCCCGTTGGCCTGCAGGAGGTAGCCCGAGGTCCCGGCGGCAGTGGAGGCATACGAGCTGGTGCTGCTGGCGTAGATGACGCCGCCCTGGGTGGGCGCCGTGAGGGTGCCCGTGCCGCCGTTGGTCACAGGCACGGTGCCCAGGGTCAGGTTGGGCGCGCTGCCGCCGCTGCTGGACAGGGGCGAGCTGGCGGTGACGCTGGTGACGGTGCCTGAGGTGCTGGCGATGGAGCTCAGCTGCCCCTGGTCGTCGATGATCACGGTCTGGGGCGAGCTGCCCCCCAGAGTCGCACCGCGGATGCCCGAGATGAAGGTCTTGCTCTGGCCGGTGGCGGGTGTGGTGCCGCCGTTATAGGCGCTGCCGAGGCGGAGGGTGTTCGTCTCCGCGGTGAGTCCCGCGTGCCCGATGTGGATGTTGGAGCTTCCGGTGGTCAGGTTCGACCCTGCGTTGAAGCCGAGGGCGATGTTGCTGGAGCCTGTGGAGTTCTGCAGGAGAGCCTGGAAGCCCAGCCCCGTGTTGCTTGCGCCGGTGCTGTTCAGCATCAGGGACTTGAAGCCGAAACCGGCGTTGCCGTTGGCGCCGGTGGCGTTTGAATAGAGTGCCAGGTAGCCGAAGGCCACATTGGAGGTCCCGGCATTGCCGTTCAGGGCGAGGCCGCCGGCCTTGGTGTTGTTGTTGGCGTCGGAGCTAAGGGCCGCCGCGCTGCCCGTGGTGTTCTGGTTCAGGGGGGGCACATCGGAGACCTGGATCGCGCTCAGGCCGATGTTGCTGCCGTTGCCCCGGAGGAACTGGCCCGAGGTTGTGGCTCCAGCCAGGGCGTTGAGGGCGGCCTGCTGCGAGGTGGCGCCCGTGCCGCCATTGGCGACGGCCAGGGTGCCTCCCAGAGTGAGGGTTCCGCTGGAAGTGATGGCTCCGCCGGTGACGGTGAGCCCCGTGCTGCCTCCGGACAGGGCCACGCTGGTGACCGAGCCGCTGCCAGCGCTGCCCGCGGTAGCGGTACCGAGCTGGCCGGTGCTGTCGATCACGACGGTCTTGATCGAGCCGCCGGTGGGCACCACGCCGGTGATGCCGGCGATGTAGGCGGTGGTCTGGGTCCCGGCGGTGCCGATGCGGATGGCGCCAGACTCCGCCGCCGTGCCCAGATGGCCGATGGCGATGTTGTTGCTGCCGGTGGTGAGGTAGTAGCCCGCCGAGTTGCCCAGGGCGATGTTGCCGCTGCCCGTGGTGTTGGCAATCAGCGCGTTGTAGCCGATGGCGGTATTGGAATCAGCGGTGCTCACCTTCAGGGCCTGCATGCCGACAGCCACGTTGCTGTTGCCCGTGACATTGGTCTGGAGGGCGCCCAGGCCCATGGCAACGTTGTAGGTCCCTCCGGTATTTGCGCCCAGCGCGCTGGTGCCCATGGCTGCGTTGCCGATGCCGCCCACATTGGCGGCCAGGGCGTAGTAGCCAAAGGCCGCGTTGTTGCCCCCGCTGGTGTTGCTGCTGAGGGCGGCCCAGCCGAAGGCCTGGTTCTGATTGCCCGAGGTGTTGGAGGCCAGGGCGCTGGTGCCGAAGGCCGTGTTCGAGGTGCCCGTGGTGCTGGCGGGCAGGGCGGAAGTCCCGCCCCGCGTGTTGCCAGCGCCGAAGGAGGCCATGCCCGTCGTGATCACATTGGTAAGCAGGGACCCATCCACGGCCGGTAGCTTGGCCGTCGAGGCATCCAGGCGCACCAGGTTGCCTGCGGCCGTGCCGACATCAAGGGTGGCCGCAGTGCCCAGCCCCAGGGCTGTGCGGGCCAGGGGGGCTGTGGTGGCCCCGGTGCCGCCCTGGGCGATGGTGAGGACCGTGGTGAGCCCCGTCAGGCTGGTGATGTCGCCGTTGGCGCCGCGCGCCGCGCCGCCCAGGTTTGCCAGGGCTGCACTGGCCGTGGTGGCGTTGGTGCCGCCGCTGCCGATGGGCACGGTGCCCAGGGTCAGGTTGGGCGCGCTGCCCCCACTGCTGACCAGGGGCGAGGTCGCCGTGACGGTCGTGACAGTGCCGGAGGCCGTGGACAGGGGCCCCGACCAGGCGGCACCGCCGTAGGAGTAGTAGCCCGCGCTGCCATCCGTCTGATAGACCAGCAGGCCCGTGGCGGGCGTGCCGATGGCGGTCCGCTGAAGCGCGGTCATGCGGGGTGGCAGGAAGCCCTTGGCGGTACTGGTGAGGTCCAGCAGCGCGCTCGTGTTGGGCGTGGTGGTGCCCAGGCCGACTTGGCCGTTCAGGAGGGTGTAGCCCGTCCCGCTGGGGGTGAGGGTGACGTTCTGGTTGGTGCCGCCGGCGGCCAGGCCCAGGGCCTCGGTGCCGGTGATGGAACCGGTGCTGGTGCCGGTGCCGCCGCTGCCCAGGGGCAGGGTACCGGTGACCTCACTGGCCAGGTTGACGCTGGCGCCGTTGCCAGCCGCCGTGATGCGGCCCTGGGCGTCCACCGTGAGGTTGGCGCGGGAATAGCTGCCCGCGGTGACCGCCGTGTTGGCCAGGGCGACGGTGCCGGTGCCGGTGATGGTGCCCCCGGTGAGGCCGGTGCCTGCCGTGACGCTGGTGACCGTGCCGCCGGTGGCGCTGGCGGGGGCCCAGGCTGTGCCGTTCCAGGCCAGCACCTGATTGCTGGATGCGCCCATCTGATTGAGCTTGGCCGCGGTGACGGCATGATCCACCAGGTTCGCGGTGTCCACCCCGTTGCTGGCCAGGGTGATGGTGTTGGCTGTGTTGGTCAGCCCGGCCCCGAAGGTGAAGGTGGTCCCGCTGTTGAACTGGGTCCAGGCGGTGCCGTTGAAGACATAGCCGTTGGAGAGACCCGTGGCGAAGACCGCGTCCTTGTTGCTTGGGGTGGCGTAGGTCCAGGCGCTGCCACCCCAGGTGGCGATGGCATTGGCTGCGTTGCTCGTGCTACCGCCTGCGCCCTGAAGCCAGTCGGCGGTGGCGATGTAGCGGGCACCAGGGGCGGGGCCCGAAGGCGCCGTGGCGGCGAGGGTCACCACGGAGTCCCGCCACACCAGGCCGCCGCTGAGGCTGTCTACGTAGGCTTTGGTGGCGGCATCGGTCGGATCGGTGGGGGCGGAGAGGCTCAGGATCTTGTGGCTGCCGAGGTTGAGGTCTGCCGTGGCGGCCACGGTGCCATCGGCCTTGAGGAAGGAGGTTCCGGCCAGGGTGGCTGCCCTGGTGGCGGCCGTGGCGAAGGCGCTGAAATCGGCCTGGGCCAGGTAGCCGTCCTGGCTCAGAGAGGCCTGGTTGATCCCGAGGGTGCCAGCCCCCGTGATCGGGCCACCGGTGAGGGGCCCGGTGGTGGCAATGCTGGTGACCGTGCCCTTGCTGTTGAACGTGGTCCAGTCCGTGCTGGAGAGGTAGCCTGCGGTGGTGCCGTTGGCCTGGGCGATGCTGATCACGGGGGTCGTCTCGGTCCCCCCCGTGGACAGGGGCAGCCCGCTGACGGTGACGCCGGTGACAGTGCCACTGCCCTTGCTGTTGAAGGTGGTCCAGTCGGTGCCCGCGAGGTAGCCGTCCACCCCGCTGGCGGCCTTGGCCATGCTGAGGACCGGCGTGGTCCCGCCGCTGGAGAGGACCGGGGCCGTGGCGGTGACGCCCGTGACCGCCGTGCCCAGGCCAAGGTTGGTCCGGGCGGTGGCAGCACTGGTCAGCTCACTCAGGTTGTTGGTGGCCAGCAGGCCGCCGCTGCTGCTCAGGCCCTTCCAAACCGGGGCTCCTGCACTGGCATCGGTGCAGACAAACCCGAGTCCGGTGCTGGTGTTCACCCAGAGAGAACCCACGGCGTAGCCCAAGCTGCTGTCCGCACCTGGGCTGGGGTCCAGCGTGGCTGTCAGGTTGTGCTTCAGGTTGGAGACCTTGTCCAGGCCGACCTGGGTGCTGGTCAGACCTGTGAGCTGGGAGCCGTCCACGGCGGGCAGCTTGGCGGTGGACGCCTCGAGCTGGAGCAGGTTGCCGGCGGCGGTGCCAGCGTTCAGGGCGGCGGCGCTGCCCAGGGTGGGTGTGCCGCTCAGGCTGGCATAGCTGCCGGTGCTGGCCACGGCGGCGAGACCCAGGTTGGTCCGCGCGTCCGAGGCGCTGCCGGCGCCGGTGCCACCGAAGCTGACGGGCAGCACGCCCGTGACGTCGCTGCCCAGGGCCACCGTTCCTTTGGTCGCCAGGGTGCCCAGGGCTGTTCCGTTTACCCGGATCGCCCCGGTGGCGTTGATGTCCCCCGTGACCTGGAGGGCGTACCCTGTGCTATTGATCCGCACCTTCTCGGTGAAGGTCGTGCCGTCGGCCACGGCGAGGCTGCCGAAGGACATGAAGGCGCCGGCGTCCGGGAAGAAGCTGCGGAGCTCCGAGGACTGGATGCCGAAGCCGTAGAAGTTCTTTGGGCCAGGATCATCGAAGAGCAGGAGCTGCTTGGGCTGCACGCTGAGACCAAAGGACAGCAGGGCGCCTGGCGTGGTGGTGCCGATGCCGACGCCCCCGGTCCCGGTGGGACTCAGGAGGACGCTGTTGTTGCTGCCACCTGCCGCGAGGGAGAGGGTCCCGGTGCCGGTGAGGGAGCCCGTGCTCGTGCCGGTGCCGCCATTGGCCACGGCCACGACCCCGGTGACGTTCCCGGCGCTGCCGCTGACGCTGCCCAGGATGGTGCTGCTGAAGGTCTTGGTGCCGTCGATGGTCTGGTTGCCTGTGGTGTAGACGCCGTTGGTGACGCTGCTGGCCGTGGCGGCGTTGCCGGTGGTGTCCTGGTTGAGGACCGGGAAGTCTGACGGCGCCGCGATACTCGGCGTTCCAGACCCCGTCGTGTTCTTGAGGAGGCCGGTGCCAAGGCCAGTCAGGGAGACGCCGTTGAGCCGGCCGACCACCGTGGCGCTCTGGGTGCCGGTCACATCGCCCGCCAGGCTGCCCGAGAAGTTGGTGGCCGACGTGGCAGTGGCCACCGAGCCGGTGGTGGGCGCGAGAGTCTGCCACCCGGCGCCCGTGGCGTCGTAGACCAGCAGGGCTTTCAGGTCGGTGTCATAGACGACGAGGCCATTGGCCGGCGAGCTGATGGCGCCGCGGGCCGTGGACCCCATGCGGGGGGGCAGGAAGCCCTGGGTGGCGGAGCTCACTTCCAGGGCGGCGGAGGCCGCGGGGGCCGCCGTGCCGACGCCCACAGAACTTCCCAGGGCCACGGTCCCGCTGAAGGCCTTGGCCCCGGCGATGGTCTGATCGCTGGAGAGGTCCACGAAGCTCTTGGTGGCCGATCCCGTGCCGCCGTTGGCCACGGCCACAATGCCGGTCACGTTGGCGGCGCTGCCACTGATGTTGCCGGAAACGACCGTGCCGGGGATCGTGCCGGAGGCCGTCATGGCGCCGCTGCCGTTGCCGTACACGTAGCCCGTCAGGGAGGCGGCGCCGGTGCCGCCGCTGGCGGCGTTCAGGGTGCCACCCAGGGTGATGACGCCGCTGGAGGTGATGGCGGAGGTTGCAGAGAGGCCCGTCGCGCTGGCATCCAGGCCCACACTGGTGACGCTGCCACTGCCTTTCGCCGTGAAGGCCGCGAAGTCGGTGGAGGCCAGGTAGCCATCGGCACTGCCGGTGGCCTTGGCCAGGCCGATGACGGGGGAGCTGGCGCCGCCGCTGAGGCTCACCGAGAGGGGCGTGCTGCTGGCGACACCGACGCTGGTCACGCCACTGGAGAGGCTGCTGCCGGGCGTGACCCAGCCGCTGCCGTTGAACAGCATCAGGTCTTTCTGGTCCGTGTCGTACACGGTGAGGCCCAGGACCGGGGCAGGGACGCCTCCGGTGCCCATGGCCCCGCGCTGGGCCGTGGTCATGCGAGGTGGCAGAAAGCCCTTGGTGGTGGAGGCGATCTCCAGCGCGGCGGCGGCGTTGGGGGCCGCGGTGCCGATGCCTACGGAGCTGCCCAGCACGGCGGCGCCGGTGCCGGAAGGCGTGAGGGTGACGTTGTTATTGCCGGTGCCGCCGGCCGCGAACGTCAGGGCATCGGTCCCCGTGATGGAGCCGGTGTTGGTGCCGGTGCCGCCGACCCCCAGCGCCAGGATTCCGGTGGCGATGTTGGAGGCGTTGCTGGTGTCCACATTGGCGACATTGCCGAGGCCCACCTGGCCCTTGGTCAGGCCCGTCAGGCCCGAACCGTTGCCCGTGGGAGCGAGATAGTCGGTGCCCGCCGTGGGCTTGTTGCCCAGATCGCTGTAGCTGCCGCTGCTGGCAACGGTGGCCAGGCCCAGGTTGGTGCGGGCGGTGGCCGCGCTCGCCAGGTCGCTCAGGTTGTTGGCTGCGCCCAGGCTGCCAGAGGCGGTGGTCTCCTTCCAGAGTGCGGCGCCCGCGGCGGCACTGAGGCAGACGAACTCCTTGCCCGTGGCGGTGTTCACCCAGCGGGACCCGCTGGCGTAGCCGGCGCTGCCATCGGCGGTGACGCCCGGGTCGGTCTCGGCGGTGAGGTTCACCTTCAGGTTCTCGACCTGACCGAGTCCCACTTGGCCTTTGGTCAGCCCCGTCAGCCCGGACCCATTGCCGGTGGGAGCGAGGAAGTGGGTCCCAGCCACGGGGAGGTCTGCCAGATCGGCGTAGCTGCCGCTGCTGGCGACGGTGGCCAAGCCTAGGCTGGTGCGGGCGCCCAAGGCCGTGGTAGCACCGGTGCCGCCACTGGTCAGAGGTACGGTGCCCAGCGTGAGATTCGGAGTGGCGCCGCCGGAGCTGCTCAGCGGCGCGGTGGCGGTGACGTCGGAGACGCTGCCGGAGCCCACCTGGGACCACGCGGCGCCATCGTACTGGTAGAGGCCCGCCGGGGCGTCGGTCTGGAAGACCACCAGGCCCGCCACCGGGCTGGCAATGGCGGTCCGCTGAAGCGCGCTCATGCGCGGGGGAAGGAAGCCCTTGGTGGTGGAGGCGATCTCCAGCGCGGCGGCGGTACTGGGGGTGGCGATGCCAACCCCGAGGGATCCTGCCGAGACGGTCCCGCTGAAAGCGCCTGTGCTGCCAGCGACGTTGCCCGTCACGTTGCCGGTGATCGTGCCCGCGGCGAAGTTGCCTGACGCATCCCGTTTCACCAGGGTCGAGGCGGTATTGGCGTCCGTGGCGGCATTGGCCAGGATGGCGCCAGAGGCCACACTGGCGGCGGTCTGCCCGCCCACGGTGCCCACGGCGTTGGTCTTCTGGGTCCCGGTCACGTCACCGGCAAGGCCTCCGGTGAAGTTCACGGCGTTGGTGGCGTTGGCGATGGTGCCGGTGGTGGGGGTCAGGGTCAGCCAGACCGGTGTGGCGCCGCTGGCGTCGCAGACCACGAGGGCCTTGAGGTCCGTGTCGTACACCACGAGGCCGCTGGCGGGGGTGGCGATGGCGGTCCGCTGCTCCGACGTCATGCGGGGCGGCAGAAAGCCTTTGGTGGTGGAGGCGATCTCCAGGGCGGCGGCGGCCGCGGGGGTGGCTGTGCCCATGCCCACGGAACTCCCCAGGGCCACGGCGCCGGTTCCGCTGGGAATCAGGGTCACGCTGGAGTTGCCAGCTCCCGCGGAGAGGGTGAGGTTGCCGCTCCCCGTGACGTTGCCCGTGAGTACGCCGCTCAGAGTCCCGCTGAAGGTCTTGGCCCCGGCAATGGTCTGGTCGCTGGAGAGGTCCACGAAGTTCTGGGTGGCCGATCCCGTGCCGCCGTGCGCCACGGCCACAATGCCGGTCACATTGGCTGCATTGCCGCTGATGTTGCCGCTCACGGCCGCACCGGAGATCGTGCTGGAGGCCGTCATGGGGCCACTGCCGTTGCCATAGACATAGCCCGTCAGGGAGCTGGCGCCGGTGCCGCCGCTGGCGGCGTTCAGGGTGCCGCCCAGGGTGATGAGCCCGCTGGAGGTGACGGGGGCGGTGACCGAGAGCCCTGTGCCGGTCGTATCCAGGCCCACGCTGGTGACGCTGCCGCTGCCCTTCGCCGCGAAGGCCGCAAAGTCGGTGGCGGTCAGGTAGCCATCGGCACTGCCCGTGGCCTTGGCCAGGCCGATGACGGGGGAGCTGGCGCCGCCGCTGGTGCTCACCGAGAGGGGGGTGCCGCTGGCGACGCCGACGCTGGTCACCCCACTGGAGAGGCTGCTGCCGGGGGTGACCCAGCCGCTGCCGTTGAACAGCATCAGGTCCTTCTGGTCCGTGTCATACACGGTGAGGCCCAGGACCGGAGCGGCGACGCTCCCGGTGCCCATGGCCCCGCGCTGGGCCGTGGTCATGCGGGGCGGCAGGAAGCCCTTGGTGGTGGAGGCGATCTCCAGGGCGGCGGCGGAACTGGGCGTGGTGGTGCCGATGCCCACGGAGCCCGCCGTGTAGACCGCGTCGCTGGCGTTCAGCAGGAAGGGGCTGGCACCGGGGGCACCGGCATCTCCCTTCGCTCCCGGGACGCCTGCGGGGCCGACATCGCCCCTGGCGCCGGTCAATCCCGCCAGGCCGGTGGGCCCCTGCGGGCCGGTCGGGCCAGCGGGGCCAGGCGAGCCCGCCACGCTGGAGGGCACCCACTTGGCGCCGTTGAACACCAGGGCCTGGCCGCTGGTGGGGGCGTTGGTGGTGAGGTCCAGGGGTGTGCCCTGCAGCTTCATGACGAGGATCTGGTTCTGCGTGCCGCTGACGTCTCCACTGAAGGCACCCGTCACTTCCCAGGCGGCGCTGGCCTGGAAGGCCGGCACGATGGCCGCGTCAGGTGTGAGGGCCTGACCCCCGAGGAGCACGTGGAGCTTCAGGCCTGCCTTGCCCAGCAGAGCTGTCGGCAGAGCCGGCATCCCCGTACCACCCAGCACCACGGAGTAGAGCCCTTCGGTCACGGTGAGCGTCAGCGTACCTGAGCTCCACAGCTCCGCCCCGGCGCTGTCCAGGAGGCTGAAGGCGAAGGTGCGCGCGCCGTTGACCGCCGTGGCGCCCTCGAGCAGCCGACCCTGGTAGGTCAGCGTCGGCGCCGGGGCCGGATCCACGGCCGCAGCGACCGGCAGCTCCTGCGCGGGCAGCATGGGGCTGCCGCAGGCGATGAGCGTGGCGATGGTGGGTGTGAGGAAGGAAGGACGCATGGTGTTCACCCGGAGCAAGGGCGCATGGGCTCCGTTTTCGGACCCTCGCATACATAAAGTCCCATCGCACCGAACAGGCCGCCAATGAAAGCCGCCAACACTTCCTGACAACTCCTGACAATTCCTGACATTGGGCCTGGGGCCAGGAGGCAGAGGCCGCGCCGCTGGCAAAGGAAAAGGACTTCTTGGCCACCGATGAACACCGATAAAGGCATGATGAAAAAGAAACCCCTAGGTCTCCAGGGCTCTTTTCTTTATCAGCTCTTTATCGGTGTTCATCGGTGTTCATCGGTGGTTGCAAGCGCTTTTCCAGCCGCAGAAAACGCCTAAAAGAACGGAGCCTCAAAGAATGCAAAGGAAGGACGGCCGTGGCTTGCCTCCCTTTTGTGTTTCTTTATGTTTCTTTGTGTTCTTTGTGGCTAATGTTTTGGGGTTCCTTCGGCGCGGTGGCGACTGCCTGTGAAGACCCTACTGCGGCAGCCGGGCCAGGATGGCGGCGACCTGGGCCTTGAGGGTGGCCAGCTCGGCCTTGGTGGCCTGGTTCTCGGCCTTCAGGGTCTGGTTCTCGGCCTGCAGGGCCTCGATGGCCTGGTGCTGCTTCTGGGCTTCGTTCAGCAGCATGGGCGGCAGCAGCTGATAGGCCACGGTCTGGACCTGGCCGTCCTTGTCCCGCAAGGTCATCTCGGGGATCACCTGGTCCACTTCCTCGGCGATGAGGCCGTACTGCAGGCCCCCGCCGCCGTACTCAGCCTTGTAGCTGAAGGTCACCGGCCGCAGGTGGAAGATGCGACTGGAGAGACCGCCCATGGGATGGCTGTTCTCCTCGAGGCGCTGGAAGGAGTCAAGAATACCTGGCAGGCCGGTCTTGCTGACCCTGGCCGTTGCATCGGTCACTGCCGAGCCACTGGTGCCCTCGATGAAGGGCTTGGGTAGTATACCCAGTAGCGATCAGCGCCTGGAGAGGGTGCCTGGGCCTTGGTTGCCAATCCAGATGTGCAGGCCGTCAAAGGCCAGCGCCCCTGGGAGCACTCCCGCTGTGTAGGTTCCGACTGCAGTGCCGTCAGCAGCCTTGAGTTTAGTGACGCCTCCTACGCCCGCGACCCAGATGTAAGTGCCATCGAAAACCACATCCTTGGGGTTGAGAACGCCAAGGTCGTAGGTTCCGATCACGACCCGGTTGCTGGCCTGGATCTTGACCACCTTGCTGTTATCGACGTCCACAAGCCACATGCTGGACCCATCAAAGGCCAAGGCGGCGCCTGGGTGCCCGCTGGCACAGGTTCCAACCAAGGCCCCCGTGTTTGCATTGAGTACGGTCACATTGCCGTCACCCCAATTCGAAATCCAGACGTTCGTGCCGTCGAAGGCTATACCCGCAGGAAGCCTGCCTGTGGCATAGGTGTCAATCAGAGTGCCATCGCTGGCACGGAGCTTAGAGACGGTATTGTCGTCATTGTTGACCACCCAGATGTAGGCTCCGTCGAAGGCTATGCCTTGGGGGCTCCTGCCGACCGTATAGGCCCCGACGACGGTGCCGTCGCCGGTGTTGATCTTCCTGACTTTGTTATCGGTGACATCCGTGACCCAAAGGTACAGGCCATCGAAGGCCACCTTCCACGGGTTGCTGCCAAGCCTGTAATTAGTGACCGTCCCATCGGCCACCCGCACCTTCGAGACAGATTGCCAGTAGAAATTCGCCGACCACATGTTGGTTCCATCGAAAGCAAGGCCCATGGGGGTCCCTTCTACCAGGAGATCAGGCAGGGTTTGGTTGGCTTGGAACCAGGCCAACATGGCGACCTGCTGAGCAGTCCTCGGTGTGACGGTGGGGACGCTGATGGCCCCTATTGCGGCATCCACATAGGCCTTGGTGGTGGCGTCCGTCGTGGCGGTGGGCGTGGCCAGGCTGGTGATGCGCTTGGTGGCCACATCCACCGTGCCGGTTCCATTCGGCGCGAGGTAGATGCTGGTGTTGCTGCCGCCTGCGGCGAAGACAAGGTCACCACTGCCAGAAATGGAACCCGCAGTGCTACCGGTGCCTCCGTTGGCCACGGCCAGCGCGGTGCCTGTCCAGTTGCCGTTGTTGATTGAGTCCAGGCCCGCGAGATCACCGAAGTTGGGCCTGTCGCGCAGGTTGGCGTAGGGGAAGGTGCCGGTGGTGATGGTGCCCAGGGTGGTGATGCTGGTTTGGCCTACATAGGTCGCTGCGATGTCCACCACGGGCGTTGCCGCAGTGGTGCTGTCGACGGTGATCCGGGCGCTCGTCCCGGTGATGCTGGTGACGCCGCTTCCGCCGCTGGCCACCGAACCCAGTCGGCCATTCGCATCGATCACCACAGTCTGGGTGCCCGTGAGGGTGTCAACGCCCCGGATGCCCGCGATGAAGGTCGTGGTCTGGCCGCTCCCGATCCGGATGGTGCTGTTTTCCGAGTAGGGGGATGAGGGCCCGATATGGCCGATGTAGATGTTGGAACTACCGCTAAACAGATTCCCCCCCGCCGTATCGCCCAGGGCGATGTTGGAGCTACCTGATCCGAGCTGCCAGAAGGCTCCCTGTCCAATGGCCACATTGCGTGAACCGGAACTCAGGGCTAGGAGGCTGTTCGCCCCGAAGGCCGCATTGTAGCCACCCGTCAAAAATTCGTAGAGGCTCTGATCACCGAACGCCGAGTTCACAAACCCACTGGTATTCTTGGCGAGGGCCTGGCGTCCGAAGGCGGAGTTCGAATTGCCGGTGCTGACATTGAGCACTGAGGACCCAAAGGCTGTGTTGAAGCTGCCCCCACCCACCGCAAAGGCAGCGGTGCCCCCTTTGGTGTTGGCATTGGCATCAGAGATAAGGGCGCCAGAAGCGCTGGTCGCCCAGGTTGGCAGGCCGGACGCCAAGGTCAGCACCTGGCCATCGCTTCCCTTGCCAAGCTTAGCCAAGGTGCTCGCGCCACTGGCGTAGAGGAGGTCCCCCGCCGTGTAGCCGGACAAGCCCGTGCCGCCGCTGATGACCGCCAGCGTAGCCGACAACCCGGCGGCCGTGGTGGCACTGCCCGCAGTCGTGGCACTCGTCGCCGTCGCGGCATTACCCGGGATGTCGCCAGAGATCTTCGACCCAGCTAGGCTGGTGACCCAACCGGG
>Ga0194052_1001097_pt1 | contig 16160 bp, 15 predicted proteins | sample SepL226m_MetaG_FD_160117 | JGI IMG/M metagenome (GOLD analysis project Ga0194052, IMG submission 160117) | Anoxic zone freshwater microbial communities from boreal shield lake in IISD Experimental Lakes Area, Ontario, Canada - Sep2016-L227-6m | ecosystem: Environmental > Aquatic > Freshwater >... | reverse complement strand
TCGTCCGCGAACGGGTCCGGCGGCAGGCCGGGCGGGAGGTCGTCGCGCACGCCCCCAGACTACGCAGCGGCCGGCGGGGCGGCCAAGCTATCGCGCCAGGGAACCAACCGGGGTGCCGATAGGATGGGGCATTCGAAGTCGGATGGAGGCCCGTCGATGACCATTGCCGAAGGCAGCGCCGCGGTCCGTACCGGCGGAGACGACCCGCACAAGGTCGCCATGCTGGGTCTGACATTCGACGATGTACTGCTGCTGCCGGCCGCGTCCGACGTCATCCCCGCCAACGCCGACACCTCCAGCCAACTGACCCGCAAGATCCGGCTTAAGGTGCCGCTGGTGTCCTCGGCGATGGACACCGTGACCGAGGCGCGTATGGCGATCGCCATGGCGCGCGCGGGCGGCATGGGTGTGTTGCACCGCAACCTCTCGATCGCCGAGCAAGCCGGGCAGGTGGAGATGGTGAAGCGCTCCGAGGCGGGCATGGTCACCGATCCGGTGACCTGTTCGCCGGAGAACACCCTGGCTGAGGTGGACGCCCTGTGCGCCCGGTTCCGCATCTCCGGCCTGCCGGTCGTCGGCGCCGACGGCGCACTGGTCGGCATCATCACCAACCGCGACATGCGCTTCGAAGCCGATATGGATAAGCGTGTCTCGGAGGTGATGAGCAAGGCACCGCTGATCACCGCGCAGGAGGGTGTGACCGCCGATGCGGCGCTGGGCCTGCTGCGCCGCAACAAGATTGAGAAACTGCCCATCGTCGACGGACACGGCCGACTCACCGGTCTGATCACCGTCAAGGACTTCGTCAAGACCGAGCAGCACCCCAACGCCACCAAGGACAGCGACGGCCGGCTCCTGGTCGGCGCCGCGGTGGGTGTCGGCGAGGACGCCTGGGACCGGGCGATGGCCCTGGTTGATGCCGGTGTCGATGTGCTCATCGTCGACACCGCGCACGCCCACAACCGACGGGTGCTCGACATGGTGGGCAAGCTCAAGGGCGAAGTCGGTGAGCGCGTGGAGGTGGTCGGCGGCAACGTGGCGACCCGAAGTGCGGCGGCCGCACTCGTCGAGGCCGGCGCCGACGCGGTCAAGGTCGGTGTGGGGCCGGGTTCGATCTGCACCACGCGGGTGGTGGCCGGAGTCGGAGCCCCGCAGATCACCGCGATCCTCGAAGCGCACGCCGTGTGTGGCCCGGCGGGCGTGCCGGTGATCGCCGACGGCGGTCTGCAGTACTCCGGTGACATCGCCAAGGCATTGGCGGCCGGAGCCTCGACCGCCATGCTGGGCTCGCTGCTGGCCGGAACCGCCGAGTCCCCGGGGGATCTGATCTTCGTCAACGGCAAGCAGTTCAAGAGCTACCGCGGCATGGGCTCGCTGGGCGCCATGCAGGGCCGCGGAGCCGCCGGCGCCACCGGCGTCACCAGGTCCTACTCCAAGGACCGTTATTTCCAGGACGATGTGCTCTCCGAGGACAAACTGGTGCCCGAGGGCATCGAGGGCCGCGTACCCTTCCGCGGCCCGCTGGCCACGGTGATCCATCAGCTGACCGGCGGCCTGCGCGCCGCCATGGGGTACACCGGTTCCTCGACGATCGACGAGTTGCAGCGTGCGCAGTTCGTGCAGATCACCGCCGCCGGTCTCAAGGAGAGTCATCCGCACGACATCACGATGACCGTCGAAGCACCCAACTACACGGCGCGATAGGTCAGGAGAGATTCACCATGCGCGACATGGTTGAGATCGGCATGGGCCGAACCGCCCGCCGCACCTACGAACTCAGCGACATCAACATCGTCCCGTCGCGGCGCACCCGCTCATCGCAGGACGTCTCCACGGCATGGCAACTCGACGCCTACCGCTTCGAGATCCCGGTGATCTCACATCCCACCGACGCGCTGGTGTCACCGTCGTTCGCCATCGAACTGGGCCGCCTGGGGGGTCTCGGCGTGCTCAACGGCGAGGGGCTCATCGGCCGGCATGCCGACGTCGAGGAGAAGATCGCCTCGGTGATCGCGGCCGCCGAGAAGGAGGACGACCCGTCGGCTTCCATCCGGCTGCTGCAGCAACTGCACTCCGCCCCGTTGAATCCCGACCTCCTCGGTGAGGCGATCGCACGCGTGCGCGAGGCCGGTGTCACCACCGCCGTGCGGGTCAGCCCGCAGAACGCCCAGGCCCTGACACCCACTCTGCTGCAAGCCGGGATCGATCTGCTGGTCATCCAGGGCACCATCATCTCGGCCGAGCGGGTCGTGCAGGGCCGCGACGACGGTGAACCGCTGAACCTCAAGACCTTCATCTCCGAACTCGACGTGCCGGTGGTCGCCGGCGGTGTGCTCGACCACCGCACGGCGTTGCACCTGATGCGCACCGGTGCCGCGGGTGTGATCGTCGGTTACGGCTCCACCGTCGGAGTGACCACCAGCGACGAGGTGCTCGGTGTCAGCGTGCCGATGGCGACGGCCATCGCCGATGCCGCTGCTGCCCGCCGCGAGTACCTCGACGAGACCGGCGGGCGCTACGTGCACGTGCTCGCCGACGGTGACATCCACACCTCCGGCGATCTAGCCAAGGCGATCGCCTGCGGCGCGGACGCGGTCGTGCTCGGCACACCGCTGGCTGCGGCGCACGAGGCACTCGGCGGCGGCTGGTTCTGGCCCGCCGCCGCGGCGCACCCGTCGCTGCCGCGCGGGGCGCTGCTGCAGGTCGCCCTCGGTGAGCGACCGAGGCTCGATCAGGTGCTCAACGGACCTTCCGATGATCCGTTCGGTGTCTTGAATCTCGTTGGCGGCCTGCGTCGTTCGATGGCCAAGGCCGGGTACTGCGACCTCAAGGAGTTCCAGAAGGTGGGGTTGACCGTTGGCAGCTGAACCCGGCCGGCGTCCCGTCCTGGTGGTGGACTTCGGTGCGCAGTACGCGCAGTTGATCGCCCGGCGCGTGCGCGAGGCGCGGGTGTTCTCCGAAGTGATCCCGCACACCGCGGGCGTCGATGACATCAAGGCACGCGACCCCCGGGCCATCGTGCTCTCGGGCGGACCGGCCAGCGTCTACGCCGACGGCGCGCCGCAATTGGACCCTGCGGTGTTCGACCTCGGCGTGCCGGTATTCGGCATCTGCTACGGGTTCCAGGCCATGGCGGCGGCGCTGGGCGGAACCGTCGCACGCACCGGCACCAGTGAGTACGGCCGCACCGAACTCACGGTGACCGGTGGGGAACTGCACACGGGACTGCCGCAGACGCAGCCGGTGTGGATGAGCCACGGTGACGCGGTCACCGAGGCACCGGACGGATTCGACGTCGTCGCCAACAGCGCCGGCGCACCCGTCGCGGCGTTCGAGGACCGCGCACGCAAACTGGCCGGGGTGCAGTATCACCCCGAGGTGATCCACAGTCCGCACGGACAGCAGATCCTCAGTCGCTTCCTGCACGAGTTCGCCGGCATCGCGCCGGACTGGACACCCGCCGGTATCGCCGAGTCGCTCATCGCAGAGGTCGCCGAACGGATCGGCGCCGGCCGCGCCATCTGCGGGCTGAGCGGGGGAGTGGACTCCGCGGTCGCGGCCGCGCTCGTCCAGCGCGCCATCGGTGACCGGCTGACGTGTGTCTTCGTCGACCACGGTCTGCTTCGCGCCGGCGAGCGTGAGCAGGTGCAGCGTGACTTCGTCGCGGCGACCGGGGCGCGGCTGGTCACGATCGACGCGCAGGAGAGATTCCTCGACGCGCTCTCGGGAGTGAGCAACCCGGAGGGCAAACGCAAGATCATCGGCCGCGAGTTCATCCGCGCCTTCGAGGGTGCGGTGCGCGATCTGGTGCACGACGGCGATATCGAGTTCCTGGTGCAGGGCACGCTGTACCCCGACGTCGTCGAATCCGGCGGCGGCAGCGGAACGGCGAACATCAAGAGTCATCACAATGTGGGCGGGCTCCCGCCGGATCTGAAGTTCTCCCTCGTCGAACCACTGCGGCTGCTGTTCAAAGATGAGGTGCGTGCGGTGGGCCGTGAACTCGGGCTGCCCGAGGAGATCGTCGGCAGACAGCCCTTCCCGGGCCCGGGGCTGGGAATCCGGATCGTCGGGGAGGTCGACGCGCACCGTCTGGACATCCTGCGGCGCGCCGATGCCATCGCCCGCGAGGAACTCACCTACGCCGGCCTGGACTCCCAGATCTGGCAGTGCCCGGTGGTGCTGCTGGCCGACGTCCGGTCGGTGGGTGTGCAGGGCGACGGCCGCACCTACGGCCACCCGATCGTGCTGCGGCCGGTGTCCAGCGAGGACGCCATGACCGCCGACTGGACGCGGGTTCCCTACGACGTCCTCGAGCGCATCTCGACCCGGATCACCAACGAGGTGCCCGAGGTCAACCGGGTGGTGCTCGACATCACCAGCAAGCCGCCCGGCACGATCGAGTGGGAATAGTCCGACAAGTGGGAGTAGTCCGACGACGATGCGGGGCGTTAGCCCCGAGGAGGAGTCGGACAAAAATAGAAGTGACTCTCTGCTGAGGTCTTGACGGCCTTCGCCGGGCCGGTGTTTACTGAATTATTCGAACATATTTTCGAAAACAGTGGGACGCCGAGCAGGGTTGGAGGTGAGCGATGGCGGCTGCGCCGGCGCTGGCCAAGCATTCGGAAAACCGTTCTGAACAGCTCCAACAGTTGCGCCATCAGATGGCGGCGATCTCCGGTGAGGTAGGCCCCCGCTGGCACGGCCGGGACCGTCCCGACGAACTGCTGCCGACGTCAGAAAGTTTGCTGGCGGTTCCCGATTCGCTGGCCGGACTGCTTGGCTCCGGGTTGCCGAGGGGTTCGGTGGCGGTGCTGTGCGGAGCCCGCTCCCCGGTGGTCGGCCTGACCGCCGCGGTCAGCGGCGCCGGTGGTCACGTGGCCGTCGTCGGTCTGCCGGACTTCGGCCTGCTGGCCGCCGCGGAGATGGGCGCAGATCTGAGCCGGCTGGCGGTGATCCCCGACCCGGGTGCCGATCCGGTCGAGGTGGCCGCGGTGCTCATGGACGGGATGGACCTGGTGGTGCTCGGTCTGGCCGGCCGGCGCGTTGCGCCCACCCGGGCGCGGGCGGTGGTGGCCCGGGCCCGGCAGCGCGGCTGCACGCTGGTGGTCACCGGAGGCCGGGACGTCGGAGATCAGTGGCAGGGCGCCTCGATGCGGATCGGCGCCCGGGTGTGCGGCTATGACTTCACCGGCGGCACCGGCACCGGCGGGTGCATCAGTGGGGTGCGGGTGTCCGTGCGGCTGCAATGAGGGTCTTGGCGATCTGGTGCATGGACTGGCCGGCTGTCGCGGCGGCAGCCTCGGCAGGGCTGCCGGCCGTTGCGCCGGTCGCGGTCACCTGTGCCAACCGGGTGGTGGCCTGTTCGGCTGCCGCGCGGGCGGCGGGGGTGCGCCGTGGTCTGCGCCGGCGTGAGGCGCAGGCGCGCTGTCCCCGGCTCTACGTCGCCGCCGCCGACCTGTCCCGCGACGCCCGCTTCTTCGAGGGTGTGATCGCCGCGGTGGACGATGTGGTCCCGCGCGCCGAGGTGCTGCGGCCCGGCCTGCTGGTGCTGCCGGTGCGCGGTGCGGCGCGCTACTTCGGCTCCGAGCAGGGCGCGGCCGAACGCCTCGTCGACGCCGTCGGCGCCGCCGGTGCCGAATGTCAGGTGGGTGTCGCCGACGAACTGGCGACTGCGGTCTTCGCCGCCCGGGCCGGCCGGATCGTGCCTGCGGGCGGGGATGCGGAATTCCTGTCCGGGTTGTCGATCCGCCACCTCGGCGCCGAGCCGAGCCTGTCCGGTCAGGGGCGCGGCGAATTGGCGGATCTGCTGTGGCGCTTGGGTATCCGGACCTTCGCGCAGTTCGCCGCATTGCCGCGGGCGGAGGTGGCCGCACGGTTCGGCTCCGATGCGCTGGTGGCACACCGGATGGCCGCCGGAGAGCCGGGCCGGCCACCGGGCGGACGGGATCTGCCGCCGGAACTCGACGCCGTGCTCACCTGCGATCCGCCGATCGACCGGGTCGACGCCGCGGCGTTCGCCGGCCGGACGCTGGCCGCGGCACTGCACCGGAGTCTGGAGTCGGCCGGTGTCGGATGCACCCGGCTGGCGATCGTCGCCGTGAGCGCCGGCGGCGGCGAGATGACCCGGGTGTGGCGGTGCGCCGAACCGCTCACCGAGGACGCCACCGCTGACCGGGTGCGCTGGCAACTCGACGGCTGGCTCACCTCGCGGCGGGTGCAGGGACGACGCGCACAGGAACAGGGTCCGGCCGGCCCGCTCACCATGCTGCGCCTGCAGCCCGTCGAAGTCGTCTCCGCCGAGGCGCTGCAAATGCCGCTGTGGGGCGGCCTGGGCTCCGATGACCGGATGCGGGCCCGCCGCGCACTGGTCCGGGTGCAGGGTCTGCTCGGTCCTGAGGCGGTGCGGGTCCCGGTGCTCAGCGGCGGGCGCGCCCCCGCCGAACGGATCACCCTGATTTCCTTCGGCGACGAACTGGTTCCCGCCGCCGCCCCCGACCGGCCCTGGCCTGGTCAGGTGCCCGGGCCCGCGCCGACTGTGCTGGCCGATGAACCGGTGGAACTGCTTGACGCCCAGGGCAATCCGGTCCGGGTGAGCGCGCGTGGGATGTTCACCGCCGAACCCGCCCGCCTCGACGGGGTCGCACTGAGTTGGTGGACCGGTCCGTGGCCGGTCGACGAACGATGGTGGGAGAGCGAACCGGAGGACACCTCCGCCGGGCGCATGGCGCGGGCGCAGGTGCTCGTCGACGGCGATCGTGCGTTACTGCTGTGCTACCGCCGCGGCCGGTGGTACACCGAGGGCGTCTACGAGTGAGCCGCCAGTAACTCGCGCAGCCAGTCCGGCCACGACTGTTTGCGATAGTCGCGGGCGTCGACGCAGACATGGGTCATCGTCGCCTCGGCGATGACCTCCTCACCGCGACTGATCACATACCTGCTGCGCAGTGAGGTGCGTCCGGGCGGTTCGATCGCGACGTCGATCGCCAACTCGTCGTCGAAGGTGGCCGGCGCCCGGAACGACAACTCCGCACCGGCGACCACAAGATCCACTCCGCGGTCCAGCAGCATCTGGTACCCGCCGGCGATCTGCCGCAACGCCTCGGTGTGCGCCATGTCGATCCAGGTCAGGTAGTGCGCGTTGAACACCCGTCCCTGCATGTCGCATTCGGCGTAGCGCACCCGCAGGGCCATCGTGAACGGCATCGCTACGGGTGCGTCACCGTTCACGCAGCGTTGGCGTCCGGCCCGAAGTTGGTGATGCCGTCCCATTCGACCAGCGTCCAACCCACATCCGGGTTACCGGTCACCACGACGCGCCCGGCGTTGGGCAGCGGGTGGTCGGTGAGAAGACTGCTGCGGGCGTTGGTCACGTTCAGCAGTGTCCAGACCATGATCGCCAGACCGCTGGAGAAGGCCAACGGCTTCTTGTCGCCGCTGTCGTAGATCTTCTGGACCGCGGTGGTGAAGGCGCCGTTGAACTGATTGCCGTTCACCGAACCCGGGATGCCGTAACGGCGGTCGCCCTTGAGCCACCCCTGCGGACCGAGCAGCAGCGTGCTCGACATGTCCTTCATCTCCACGCCCTCGAACCAGCCGGCGGAGATCTCGTTGAGTCCGGGCAGCACCGTCACCTGGTCGCCGAGTGCCTTCGCCGTCGGCGCGGCGGTCTGCTGGCTGCGCAGCATCTGCGAGGCGTATACGCCGTCGAAGCCCTCATCCTTGAACTTGTCCGCCAGTGTTGCGGCCTGCTCCTTGCCCAGCGCGGTGAGCGCCGGCCCCGGCACCGTGGTGTCGATCACGCCCGCGGCGTTGGCCGCCGACTCGCCGTGCCGGACGAACGTCAGGGTGACGGTGCGCTGCTGGGCCGCGGGCGAACTGCAGGCGGCAAGCGCGACTGCGGTCAGGACGGCGACGGCCGCGCGAAGGGGCCTCGGGAATGAAACGCTCATGGCGACAAGGGTGGCATCTCCCGCGGTCCGGGCGGGGGGGATTGGCCCACTTGCCCGATCGGATCGGGGTGGTGCTGTGAGATTCTTGCGGCCATGGCCATCGACCCCTCCGCTATCGGCGCTGTCACCGAACCGAAGATCTACGAGTGGACCGACCGCGACACCCTGCTCTACGCGCTCGGCGTGGGGGCGGGAACCGCGGATCTGGCCTACACCACCGAGAACTCCCACGACGTCCCGCAGCAGGTGCTGCCCACCTTCGCGGTGATCTGCTGTATGGGATTCGCCGCCGCACCGCTGGTCGGCACCTTCAACTGGGGCAAGCTGCTGCACGGTTCCCAGGAGATCCGGCTTTTCGCACCGCTGCCGTCGGCCGGTGCGCTGTCGGTGGTGGCCGAGGTGGCCGACATCCAGGACAAGGGTGAGGGCCGCAACGCCATCATCGTGCTGCGGGCCCGGGGAACTGATCCAGGCAGCGGCGAGCAGGTCGCCGAGACGCTGACCACGCTGGTGATCCGTGGCGACGGCGGTTTCGGCGGACAGCCCGGCCAGCGTCCGCCGGCCCCGGAGTTCCCCGACCGCGAGCCGGATGCGCGCATCGCCCTGCCGACCCGGGAGGATCAGGCGCTGATCTACCGGCTCTCCGGTGACCGCAACCCGTTACACAGTGACCCGTGGTTCGCCCGCGAACTGGCCGGCTTCCCGACGCCGATCCTGCACGGGTTGTGCACCTACGGATTCGCCGGCCGCGCACTGCTGTCCGAACTCGCCGGCGGTGAGGCGGCCAGGCTCACCGCGATGGCGGCCCGGTTCTCCTCACCGGTGTTCCCGGGCGAGACGCTGACGACGTCGATCTGGCGTGTGGGCGAGGGTCGAGCGCTGTACCGCACCGAGGCCGGGGCGCCGGACGGCTCCAACACCCGGGTGGTGCTCGACGACGGTGTCGCCCATTACCGGGTTTAGCCCCAGTACCGGGATTAGGCGATCACGCCACCGAAGAGGTGGCCGATCGCGAAGGTGATGGCCATCGCCAGTGCACCGCCGATCACCACCCGTCGGGTCGCGCGGATCGGGTCCGCACCGCCGAGGCGTGCGCTGACCCAGCCGGTGATCGCCAGTGCGATCAGCACCGCGACGAACGTCACCGGGATCCGGATCGAGGGGGGCAGCAGCAGGATGGTCAGCAGCGGCAACAGCGCACCCACGGTGAACGAGACGGCCGAGGAGATGGCGGCGTGCCACGGGTTGGTCAGCTCGTCGGGGTCGATGCCGAGTTCGATGTCGATGTGCGCGGCGAATGCGTCGTGCGCGGTGAGTTCCTCGGCGACCTGCGCAGCGGTCTGCGGCGAGAGTCCCTTCTTCTCATAGAGCCCGGCGAGTTCCTTGAGCTCGGCTTCGGGGTACTCGATGAGTTCCCGGCGTTCCTTGTCCAGCAGCGCCCGCTCGGTGTCGCGCTGGGTGCTCACCGAGACGTATTCGCCCATCGCCATCGACAGTGCGCCGGCGGCCAGACCGGCCAGCCCGGCGGTGAAGATGGGTCCGCGTTCGCCGATTGCCGCGGCCACACCGATGACGATGCCGGCGATCGAGACGATGCCGTCGTTTGCGCCGAGGACACCGGCCCGCAGCCAGTTCAGTTTGGTGTTGATGGCGCCGACGTGGGGCTCCACCTTCTGGGTCCCGGAATTCTGGGTCTCTGAGCTCACTGTCTGAGCCTAGGACATCAAAGGGATGTCTTGTGTATCGAACATACGTTCGATACCGTGGCGGGGGTGGGCTGGAACGACGGACCGCCGAGCTGGGCGGAGATGGAGCGGGTGCTGGGCAGCCGCCCCGCACGTCCGGCGCCGGCCGCACCCCCGCCCGCCGCGCCCGCGCCGGTGTCCGCCGCACCCGTACCGGGCGGTGTTCCCTACGCCGAACTGCACGCGCACTCGGCGTTCAGCTTCCTCGACGGCGCCGCCACCCCCGAGGAACTCGTGGAGGAGGCGGCGCGGTTGGGCCTGCGCGCGATCGCGCTCACGGATCACGACGGTCTCTACGGCGTGGTGCGGTTCGCCGAAGCCGCCCGCGACCTCGGCGTGCGCACCGTCTTCGGCGCCGAACTGTCACTGTCCAACACGCCCCGCACCGGCGACCCCGACCCGCCCGGTCCGCATCTGCTGGTGCTGGCCCGCGGGCCGGAGGGGTATCGGCGGCTGTCCCGCCAGCTGGCCGCCGCACATCTGGCCGGGGGAGAGAAGGGCAGGCCGCGCTACGACTACGACGCGCTCACCGAAGCCGCCGGTGGCCACTGGCACATCCTGACGGGGTGCCGTAAAGGCCATGTGCGCCAGGCACTTTCGAATGGTGGTCCCCAGGCTGCCGCCGACGCGCTGGCCGATCTGGTGGACCGCTTCGGTTCTGATCGCGTCAGCATCGAACTCACCCACCACGGGCACCCGCTCGACGACGAGCGCAACGCCGCGCTGGCCGAACTGGCGCCCCGGTTCGGGGTGACTGTGGTGGCCACCACCGCCGCGCATGTCGCCACGCCCGACCGCGGCCGGCTGGCATCGGCCATGGCCGCGATCCGGGCCCGGCAGTCCCTGGACGAAGCGGCGGGCTGGCTGGCCCCGCTGGGCGGTGCGCATCTGCGATCCGGTGCGGAGATGGTGCGGCTGCTACACCGCCATCCCGAGTCTGTCACCGCGGCAGCCGATCTCGGTGAGCAGTGCGCCTTCGAACTGGCGCTGATCGCTCCGCAACTGCCGCCGTTCGACGTCCCTCCGGGCCACACCGAGGACAGCTGGCTGCGTGAACTGGTCATGACCGGCGCCGCGCTCCGCTACGGCTCACGCTCGTCGGCGCCGCGGGCCTACGCGCAGATCGAACGCGAACTCGAGGTCATCGCCCACCTGAATTTCCCGGGTTATTTCCTGGTGGTGCACGACATCACCCAGTTCTGCCGGCGAAGCGACATCCTGTGCCAGGGCCGTGGTTCGGCGGCCAACTCGGCGGTCTGTTACGCCCTCGGTGTCACCGCCGTGGATCCGGTGGCCAACGGTCTGCTCTTCGAGCGGTTCCTCTCACCCGCCCGCGACGGGCCGCCTGATATTGACATCGACATCGAGTCCGACCTTCGCGAACAGGTCATCCAGTACGTCTACCGGCGTTACGGCCGCGACTACGCCGCACAGGTGGCCAACGTGATCACCTACCGCAGTCGCAGCGCGGTGCGGGACATGGCCCGCGCCCTGGGGTTCTCTCAGGGGCAGCAGGACGCGTGGAGCAAACAGATCAGCCGGTGGACGATCACCGAGTCCGACAGATCCGACGAACTCGACGGGATTCCGCCGCGGGTGGTCGAACTCGCCACCGAGATCAAAGACCTGCCACGGCACATGGGCATTCATTCCGGCGGCATGGTGATCTGCGACCGGCCGATCGCCGACGTGTGCCCCGTGGAGTGGGCGCGGATGACCGACCGCAGTGTGCTCCAGTGGGACAAAGACGACTGTGCGGCAATCGGTTTGGTGAAGTTCGACCTGCTGGGTCTGGGCATGCTCTCGGCGCTGCACTACGCCATCGACCTGGTGGCCGAACACAAGGGCATCGAGGTGGATCTGGCCCGTCTGGATCTGTCCGAACCCGCGGTGTACGAGATGCTGCAGCGCGCCGACTCCGTCGGGGTGTTCCAGGTGGAGTCCCGCGCGCAGATGGCGACGTTGCCTCGACTCAAACCGCGGGTGTTCTACGACCTGGTGGTCGAGGTGGCGCTGATCCGCCCGGGACCCATCCAGGGCGGCTCGGTGCATCCCTACATCAAGCGGCGAAACGGGCTCGAACCCGTCACCTACGACCACCCGTCGATGGAACCCGCACTCCACAAGACGCTGGGGGTTCCGCTGTTCCAGGAACAGCTCATGGCGCTGGCTGTGGACTGCGCCGGGTTCTCGCCCGCCGAAGCCGACGAGCTTCGCCGCGCCATGGGCTCCAAGCGCTCCACGGCGAAGATGCGCCGGCTGCGGGACCGCTTCTATGCCGGCATGGCCCAACTGCATGGCATCACCGGTGACGTCGCCGACCGGATCTACGAGAAGCTGGAGGCGTTCGCGAACTTCGGCTTCCCGGAGAGCCATTCGCTGTCATTCGCCTCGCTGGTCTTCTACTCCTCCTGGTTCAAGCTGCATCACCCGGCGGCGTTCTGCGCCGCACTGCTGCGGGCCCAGCCGATGGGTTTCTACTCGCCGCAGTCCCTCGTCGCCGACGCCCGCCGGCACGGTGTCGCGGTGCGCGGCCCGTGCGTCAACGCCAGCCTGCCGCACGCCACGCTCGAGAATGCCGGGGGTGAGGTGCGGTTGGGCCTGGCCGCCGTGCGCCACATCGGCGCCGATCTCGCCGAGCACATCGTCGCCGAGCGGCAGATGCATGGCCCGTTCGCATCGCTACTGGATCTGACTGCGCGGGTGCAGCTTTCGGTGCCGCAGACCGAGGCGCTGGCGACCTGTGGGGCATTGGGCTGCTTCGGCGTGAGCCGACGGGAGGCGCTGTGGGCGGCCGGCGCCGCTGCCTCCGAGCGGCCCGGCCGGCTGCCCGGAGTCGGTTCGTCGTCGACCGTTCCGGCCCTGCCCGGAATGAGTGACGTCGAACTGGCCGCCGCCGACGTCTGGGCCACCGGTGTCTCGCCGGACAGTTATCCGACCCAGTTCCTGCGTGCCGACCTCGACGCACTGGGCGTCACCCCGGCCGGCGAACTGCTGTCGGTTCCCGACGGAAGCCGGGTGCTGATCGCCGGGGCGGTGACCCATCGGCAGCGTCCGGGCACGGCCCGCGGCGTGACGTTCATGAACCTCGAGGACGAGACCGGGATGGTCAACGTGCTGTGCACTCCCGGGGTGTGGACCCGGCACCGCAGGGTGGCCCAGACCGCCGCCGCGCTGCTCATCCGAGGACAGGTGCAGAACGCCACCGGCGCGGTGACGGTCGTGGCCGAACGCATGCAGCGAATGAGCATGCCGACCGGCTCCCGGTCTCGCGACTTCCGCTGACCGGCCGGCGCTACTGAGCAAACTGCCATGCGGAGAGTAACTTTCTGCTGAGAACAAGCTGAGCAAAAGCTGACATTTCACCCATTTTGGTTGCAATATCGACGTGACTAGCGTCAATCACCCAAATGTCGCTAACCTCTGCGGCCAGCGAGTTACATTGAAAGCGCTTCACCAAAGCGCCGACCCAGCAACACCCACGGGGGAGAATCTGATGATGATGAGCGAGAGCGAAGTCCAGCTGGTCATCTATGTCGAGGATGTCCTGCGCCGCCGCGGATACGCGGACCTCGCCAACAACCTCACCGGAATCATCGACCACGAGGTGGATCGCCGGGCCCGGCTGATGTCGCCGGCCGACACCAGGTTGCGAGCGACGGGCTAGCTCCCTCGCATACGCTGAGCGGTCATGAACCTCAATCTGACCGCTGACGAAGTCCTTACCACCACCCGTTCGGTGCGTAAGCGTCTGGACTTCGATAAGCCGGTGCCCCGTGAGGTGCTGATGGAATGTCTGGACATCGCACTGCAGGCGCCCACCGGATCCAACGCCCAGGGCTGGCAGTGGATGTTCGTCGAGGATCCCGCCAAGAAGAAGGCACTGGCCGACATCTACCGCGCCATGGGCACCCCCTACCTGAGCATGGAACCGCCGGTCCGTGGCGACATCCGCGACGAGCAGATCGGCGCGGTGGTGAGTTCGGCGAAGTACCTCAACGAGAACATGGAGAAGGCCCCGGTCTTCATGATCCCGCTACTGGAGGGCCGCCCGGAGGGAACCGACGCCGGCGTGCAGGCATCGTTCTGGGGTTCACTGCTTCCGGCGGTCTGGAGTTACATGCTGGCCCTGCGGGAGCGCGGTCTGGGTTCGGCCTGGACGACGCTGCACCTGATCGGAGATGGTGAGAAGAAAGCCGCGGACCTGCTCGGTATTCCCTACGAGCGCTACACCCAGGGCGGGCTGTTCCCGATCGCCTACACCAAGGGCACCGACTTCAAGCTTGCCAAGCGGCTGCCCGCCGAGCAGTTGACGCACTGGAACAGCTGGTAGATCAGATCCCGCCGGTGAACCCCTGTTGCCGCCAAGCCTCGTAGGCGGCGACGGCGGCCGCGTTGGACAGGTTCAACGATCGTCGGCCTGCCAGCATCGGAATCCGGACCGCTGCGGTGATGTGCCGGTCGGCGAGCGTGGCGGCGTCCAGTCCGTCCGGTTCCGGACCGAACATCAGCACGTCCGTCGCCCGGTAGGAGATCTCCGCGAAGGACGTCTGAGCATGGGCGGTGAAGGCGAACACCCGCGCCGGCAGCAGCGCGTCCCATGCGGCGCTCAACGAGGGATGCACGGTCACCGATGCCAGATCGTGGTAGTCCAGCCCGGCGCGACGGACCTTCGGCTCAGAGAGGTCGAAGCCGAGCGGTTCCACCAGGTGCAGTTCGCACCCGGTGGCCGACACCATCCGGATCGCGTTGCCGGTGTTGGGTGCGATGCGGGGTGAGAAAAATAGAATGCGGAACATCACCATGAACATATATCTCGATGTCGACGGCGTGCTGATTCAGCACGACGGCACCCTTGCCGCTCACGCCGATCAGTTCCTTGCCGAACTAGTGGCCAGTGGCCACCCGCTGCACTGGCTCACGACCCGCTGCCGGGACGGCGATCCGGCACCGGTTCGCGAGGCCCTGTCCAAGCTCGTCGCGCCGGCAACGGCAGACCTGCTTCATGCGATCAGGCCGACGTCCTGGGCGACGAGCAAACTGGAGGCGATCGACCTGAAGAATCCGTTCATCTGGTTCGACGACCAACCGCTGCAGTTCGAGATCGAGGAACTGCGCGAATGCGGCCTTCTGGAACGCTGGGTGAAGGTCGACCTGGTCAACGAGCCTGGGCAGTTGGGAACCCTGCGACTGCTCGACCTTCCAGGTCATGGCTGACAGTCGTTCAGTTCGGTGATCCGAAAGCCTTCTCATCGACCTTCTGGCGTTCCAACGAAATGCGCGACAGCACCGGAATCTTGCGTGCCTCCGCCTCGAAGATTCCCTTGAGGATCTGCCTGTTGGTCTCGAACTGCCAGGCGGGCCGATCCACCCCGTAGATCCGACGCTGTTCGGCATTCATCAGGCCGGCGACGGCGATACCCAGCATGTGCGGCAGATAGGTGGCCGGCTTCCAGGCGACCGAAGCAGGGAGCGCCATCTCTTTGAACCAGACGGTGTCGTTGCCCACGGCCAGCAGTGGCGTCATACCTTCGATGTAGGCGTAGAGGTCCTTCTCGGTGGTAGGCACGTCCTCGACAGTGCATCCCGTCAGTCGCGCTGCGATGAGCTGTTCGTTCAGGTAGGTCGCCTTGTCGGCAGCGCTCAGGGAGGGACCGAAGGAGTCGGTCACGCGAAGCACCATCCACTGCAGAGTGTTGTGCACCCACAGCAAAAGATCGGGCTCATCAGCGTGATAGGTGCGACCCGATACCGGATCGGTGGCCGTGACCCGGTGGTGAATGTTCGCGAGGACCTCAGCGGCGCGGTGAGCCGCTGCGGTGTCCCCGTAGGTCAGGGTGCGCCCGTAGAGGGCGGTGAGTTCGGCGCGAGAGGCAGGATTCGTTCGAAAGGCCGATGCCTGATCGATCATGTGCATGACCATCGGGTGCAGCATCTGCAGTGTCGCTGCCGCGTGCGCAGCCAGTCCCATCTGGGGCAGTGCCGAGATGCGCCAGGTGACACTGTCGGGGCCGAACAAGCCGTCATCATCGGTATGTCCGGAGAATTTGATGCGATCGGGCCGACGGCTCACCGGAGTGGTTGTCATCTATGAATCATGACGAGTCACTTGGCGCGTGGGAGCCGAATTCTCCATCTCACCAGGCTCAGGTACACCACGCTCAGCACTGCCAGCATCGCCATGTCGAACCACCACACCGGCGCGCGGTGTTCCCACCAGTGGTCCTTGGGCGTCAGCGGGCCGGGCACCAAGCGCACCAGGTCCACCGTCGACGCCGATGCGGCGAACCCCCAACGCGCCGGCGTCAGCCAGGACAGCTGATCGAGGACGAGCCGATCGGTCACCGGGATCATGCCGCCGGAGAACACCAACTGACTCATGATCGCCACCACCAGAAGCGGCATGATCTGCTCGTTGGATTTCGCGACCGCGGAGAGCAGCAGGCCCAGGTTGGCCGAGACC
>Ga0194052_1001095_pt1 | contig 16164 bp, 13 predicted proteins | sample SepL226m_MetaG_FD_160117 | JGI IMG/M metagenome (GOLD analysis project Ga0194052, IMG submission 160117) | Anoxic zone freshwater microbial communities from boreal shield lake in IISD Experimental Lakes Area, Ontario, Canada - Sep2016-L227-6m | ecosystem: Environmental > Aquatic > Freshwater >... | reverse complement strand
GTCCCGCCAGGCCCGTGGACTGACCTCATCAGAACCACGCCGCGAGGCAGGCGGGCTGCGGTCGGGCTACGCCCTCCCTCCGCCCGCCTGCCTCGCAACAAGGGGGTCAGGAGTTTTGTCGCTGAGGGGGGTCAATAGTTTTGACGGTTGACAAGAAGGCGCTTTTGATTTCCAGGCCTTCTGGTCAAACCCACCCAAGCCTGTTGCACTTGGAACTTGAAACCGCCCTAGGCCAATAACAGGTTCTCCACCATTAAGCGCTCTTGGACTCGTCATTTTTTGTACAACCATCAGCCCCATTCTGTCCTTGCAGCGGTTTTACGCCCACTGGCTCCACCCTAAAATAGTCACGGCATGACGAGTGGCCCACCCCGGAGCCGGCAACCGAGCTACACGCCACGGTGCCCAGGACTCCAAGGTCCAATGCGCAGGAGACAACCTGAAATAACGGATGTAGCCATGGCCCGTAGGGTCCCCCTTTCTTCTCCGTCCAGCCCCGGGGCGCTGGACCTCTCTTACCGTCCGATGACCTACTGTCCGGTGGAATCGGTGCGCCTCGCTATCCTGGGCAATTCAAGGAGTGCCCAAAGTCCTCCGCAGGCTCCGCAGTCCCGCCTTCAGGACCTGTTCGCTGGGGAAACCCTTCGCCTCATCCAACACCGCCTCAAGCACAGCAAGCCCGGCGTCCCTCCTTGCCCTGGCCCTCAATATGGCCACGATGCCCTTGGCCTCAACACCACGCCGCGCCAGTTCTTTTAGCTGCACGTGTAGTTCGTCCAGCGCCTCGGCGTCATCCTCGGCGGCCAACTCAGCAACAGCACTTCTCGGGAAATCGGATCCATCCCCGCTATGGCCCCGCCCTGCACCCAACGACATTCTCCAAAGCTCCCAGAGAAGCTCACCCCTTGGATCTTTGCCCCGCGCTTCCAAATCCGCGGCATAAGTCCAGACCAAGTCCGGCACAAGGAGTAGTCCGCTGGATTCCCAGGCCTGAAGGGTGCTGATGGTCGTATCCACGACCACCGAAACAGCCATAGGCCCAGTCAGCCCCATGGCCCCTTCCCGGGCGAGCTCGTCCAGCTCCCGGGTATACCCATGGAGGTCGGCCAAGGTGCCTACCATCCGAGGGGGCGGGAGCTGGCCAAGGGGTCCCCTGTTATCAACAAGAGCGAGCTCAGCCCGCCCAAAATACACCTGGGTTGGGTCAGAGATTGCAGCGAGAAGCTCAGGGACGGCACGCATGGCCTCCAGATATGCCGAGCCCAGGAACGACGGACAGACGGGCCGATGGTTGGTGAATGTGCGCCGGGCGGCCCTGCTCGCGGCCACCTCCAGTGGGACCAATGGGGCGAAGAACGCCACCCTGAACCCCATGCGGATATACCGAGCCGCCTTCTTGAGGAGGCCCTGCGTGTCCCCACCCACATCCTCCTGAGCCATGGCCAGCTCTGGTAGGGCAAGCAGCTGCTGGATGAGCGTGGTCTTCCCCGACCCCGGGGCCCCAAAGACCAGCGCCACAACTCGATCGCTTCGTTCCTCCCTGGGAATAGCCTCAAGCCGCTCCTGGATACGGTGTGCCAGATCCTGAATGATCTCCGTAGCCTGCTGAACAATGGGCGTCAGGAGGCCCATGGAAGCGGCGGGCCCCAACCCCGGGAATCGCCTTGTACAGCCTGCGGTTTCCGTGAGGATGTCGGTAATAAGGCCCTTCCCCCCGCCGGTGGCTGGGTGGGTATCGTACCGGTAGATGGCCTGGGTCGAATCCTTACGCCCCAGTTCTGCTTCCTGGCGGGCGGCCTCAAAGGCCAGGACAGACCTCTCTGCCCTGGCGATTTCCTCCCCTACTGTTGGTCTGTCGCGGTAAGTCGCCACGGTGAGGACGCTCCCTTCTGTTGCTGGGGGTACGAACGCTACGAGGTGCAACAGCACTTAGATTTGGCTAAGGCCTTCACCTTGGGACTGGCGTTAGCCGAATGGGAAGCCAACAAAGCCGAACCTATTAACTAATAAATATTACCACGATTAGGTCGTTTTCAGATTGGTCAGCCAGTGTCCAACCAGACATCCTATCTTTTACCCATAGGCCTTTGACCCGCCCTACCCCCTGGAGTAAACTAGTCACTGCATGATGAGTGCCCCATCCCGGGGCCGGCAACCGAGCAAGACGCCACGGTGCCCAGGACCGCAAGGTCCCATGCGCAGGAAACAACCTGAAAAAGGAGTCCGCCATGGCAACTGGCCTTCCGTCCGCCGCTGCGCCCAGCGCCGCGTCCTACCTCCGCGCCATCGGCGCCTTCAGCTTCGACCGGGTGGCGCCGCTGATCCTGGCCGCCCTGGTGACCGAGGATCCCCTCCTTCTCATCGGAGCCTCCGGGACGGGGAAGACCTTCCTCCTGAACTCTCTGAGCGAGGCCCTGGGCCTGGAGCACCGGCACTATAACGCCAGCCTCATCTCCTTCGATGACCTAGTGGGCTTCCCCTTCCCGGATCCCGACAAGGGGGGCGTCACCTTCCTGCAAACCCCGGCCACGGTGTGGGGTGCGGAGTCCGTCCTGGTGGACGAGATCAGCCGCTGCAAGCCCGAGCACCAGAACCGCCTCTTCTCCCTAATCCACGAGCGCCGGATCCAGGGCATCGCCCTCGACCGCCTGCGCTTCCGCTGGGCCGCCATGAACCCCTGCTCCTCAGACCAGGATGGCCTGGGCTATGCCGGATCCGAACCGCTGGATCTAGCTCTGGGCGACCGCTTCGGGCTGTTCATCGAGGCCGCGGACTGGGGTGACATGGCGGACGAGGACCGCGCTCTCATCGCCCACCCCGCAGGCGAGGGGGCCCTGGCCGATGACGGTGGCACGCTCCGTCAGGCCCTGGCCGGCTGGCGCGAGACCTTTCTCCAGCAGGCGGCCCACTGCCCGAAGGCCATCCAGGACTACGTGGTGGCTGCCACAACCTTCCTAAACAGCCACGGCGCCCGGGTCTCGCCTCGCCGGGCCCGCTTCATCAGCCGCAGCCTCCTGGCGGGCGCCATCGTCGTGGATGGGATGAAGGAGGACATGGCTTGCACCGTGCTGGCTGCCAGCCTCCCCCAGCTAACCTGGGGCGAGAAGGTCGAGCCCAAGCTGGTGGAGGCGGCCCACCGCCTAGCCTGGGACTCGGCCTTCCTCACCGGCGACCGGAAGTGGGTGCACTTGTTCCACTGCGAGCGGGGACTTCCCCAGAAGATCCGCCTCCTGCTCCAGGCCCCCGGCCCCGACTCCGCGACCCAGGCCCTCGCGGAGTTCATCGGGACCGAGCCCTACCCCCGCGTGGCGACGCTATGCCTGGCACTCTACCCGGCGGCCAGCCAGGGCCTTGGCAACCTGGGCGCGGGCGGCATCCACGACCTGGGCAAGGTGGCCATGCCCATCCTCAGCGTGAGCGGCGACATCTCCTGGCAGGAACGCCTCGACCACTCCGGGAGTGCGCATCCGGAGATCGTGCGCTTCAACCGCGTGCTCGACGGCCTCAAGGAACCCCGCCGGTCTCGCGCCCGCCAGTTGTTCTCCCACTTCCTGGTGAAGAAACTCCTGCCAGACGATCCGGCCGCCCTGGAGCAGGCCCTCTCGGACTGCGTGGGCGTGATCCAGAAGGCCCTGGGCAGGGACAAGGCCTAGCCCATGCTCTGTCCCTCACCGCACCCGGATAACCTGCGCTACGCCAACTCAGGCGGGCCTCGCAGCCGGACCCGCACCCAGCGCGTCCAGCAGACCCTGCTGGGCAGTTCGGACGGACCCATCCGCTGCCCCCGCCACCTCTGCCTGGCCCTGGATTTCGGGCGAAAGGATCCCGTCGTCACGGCCTACCGCCTGCTGAAGACCCTCCGGCTACCGGAGCCGGAGTTCCTGCGCCTGACCTTCGCCCCGGTTCCCAGTTCCATGGTGTGCCAGGCGAATCCGGATCTGCAACCGCTCGACGTGGCCACGGCGGATCCCATCGAGGTCCTGCGCCAAGCATTCCTGCTGGGCCTCTGCACCGTCGTGCGCTTCGACCCGGGGCGCCCAGTCCTCTGGACTCAGGCCAGCCTCACCCGCCGCCTGGAGCTGTTCGATGTCTCGGAGTTCTACGCATGAAACCCGAACGCTTCATGAGCCTGATCCGCGAACTGATGGACGAGAATCCCTTCGCCATCCGCCCCTTCCTCAAGGTGGCCGAGGTGGTCTTCACGGACACCGTGCCCACCCTGGCCGTGACCCGCGAGGCCGCGCCCCGCCTGCTGGTGAACCTGGGCTTCCTCAAGGCCCACTGCCGGGGCGACGCCCAGGTGAAGGCGGTCATCTTCCACGAGTTCCTGCACATCCTGCTGCGCCACACCGAAGGCCACGGGCCCCTGACGCCTGCCGAGCACCTGGCGATGGATGCCGTGATCAACGCCATCATCCACCGCCAACTGGGGCCCACGGCCAGCGCCATGATGAGCCGCTACTACGCAAAGGCCGAAGGACTGATGCGCCTGCTCCGCCCGCCCGCAGACGGGGAGAGGATCCATGAACACGCTGGGCGAGCCTTCTTCGGGGGCACCTGGGAGGCCCTCTACGAAGGCCGCCTGATGGTGGATGACATCCGCGAGATCGCTGACGGGATGACGCGCAGGCCCACCCAGGTGGTCCTGGCCCCAGGCCAGCTGCTAGGCAACCATGAGGACGATCCGCGCGAGCCTCTTCCGGAGGCGCTGCAGGAGGCCCTGGGCCAGTCCCTGCGGGCCATGAACGGGGGCGGCATCTGGCGCACCCCTCGATGCCACGAGACCCTGCTGCCGGCCTACGAGGCCCTGATGGCCGGGGTGCCCGAGGCCCAGCGCCAATGGCAGCGAACCGCGCTAAAGGTCCTGCGGGAACACCTCCTCCCGGATCGGCTGTCCCGAGCCCGTCAGCCCCAACCCCGGGAGAGCCTCCTGCCCGTCCTTAGCCCTTCCGACCGGCGTGCCTTCCTCCAGGCCCTCTGGAGCCCCGTCCTGCCAGCCTCCCGCTGGGAGCTGACTCAGGAACGGCCCCGGGGCACCGCCCAGATTTACCTGGACGTGAGCGGCTCCATGAACGCGGAGATGCCGCTGTTGATCGGCCTCATGAACCGCCTGCGGTCCCACATCCGCATGCCCTTCTGGGCCTTCAGCACGGTGGTGGCCCCGGCCCGCATCTCGAAGGGTGTCCTGAAGGCCGACACCACCGGCGGGACCAGCCTCGCCTGCGTCCTGGAGCACATCAAAGCGACCCGGCCCGAGGCCGCCGTCATCGTCACCGATGGCTACATCGAATCAGTCCCCAAGGCCCTCGTGCGGGCCACCGGGGGCACCCGCCTCCACACCCTGCTCACCCGCGACGGCTCGGGCATGGAACTCTCCCGCGCCGGCCTCTCCTACACCCAGCTTCCCAAGGTGCCCTCATGATGCGCTTCAGCGAAATGGTCCTCCCGGGCCACCCCGACAAGTTCTGCGACCAGGTGGCCGAGGCCATCGTGGCCCGCTGCGAGGCCCTCGACCCCGAGGCCTACTGCCAGGTGGAGGTCGGCGCCTGGTGCGACCAGATCTGGCTCTCCGGCGGCTTCGCCCTGCGCTCGGGCGAGGACATCCCCGTGCCGACATTGGTGCGGGAGGTGGCGGCAAGGGTGGGTTATCGCAACCTCGCCGGGGACCTCCGCACTTTCCAGGTGCTGGACCACGCCTGCCGCTACCCGGAGGACCCCCTCCAGTGGAGCCGCAAGGTGAACGACCAAGCCATCTGCGTGGGCTGGGCCGGTTATGACCGTTTGACGCGCTTCCATACCCCGGAGCACTTCCTGGCCCACAGCCTTCGCGAGGCCCTCTGGACAGCCATCCAGGGGGGTGAGCTGGCGGGCCAGGGACCGGATGGGAAGCTCCTGGTGCTGCTGGCAGAGGAGGGACCGATCTGGCGCCTGGAACAGATGCTGGTGACCCTGCAGCAGAGCCCAGAGTCGGATTTCATGGCCTTCACCCGGCGACTGGAGAAGGTTCTGCGCGAGGCCTACGAGAACGGCCGGAAGGTCGATCCCCGGTGGTCTGCCCCCTGGGAGGACGTGACACTCACCCTCAACCCCAATGGCCCCCTGCTAGATGCAGGCCCCGAGGGCGACAACGGCCAGACCGGCCGCAAGCTGGCCATGGACTTCTATGGTCCCCGCATCGGCCAGGGCGGCGGCGCCCTCAGCGGCAAGCACCTCACCCACATCGATCGCGTTGGCTCCTATGCGGCCCGCGAGGCCGCCGTCCAAGCCGTCCAGTCAGGAGCCCGCAGCTGCCGGGTGCAGGTGGCCTACGCCCCCAATTGTCCCGAGCCCCTGGAGGTGTCCTACGAGATGGAGGGCCCAGGACGCCCCCTGCCCCGGGGATTCTTCAATCACGAGGCCCTGCGAGAGCACTACCGGTCGGTTAGGGTCCGGCCGGACTGGGCCCAGGGGACCCACTTCTGGGATCCCCAGGCCCCCTGGAACCAGGGCCCGGGCTGATCCGGCCAGCCCGGGAAGTCCCCCCGGGGACGCGACACCCCATGTCCACTCTGAAACCGCATGATTTCTTCAAGGATCCACCATGACTAGTCCCGACCTTTTCCTTCCCATTGGACCTGTTCCCGGAGGCCTAGTCCTCCCCGAGGAGACCCCATGACCATGGAACACCACCTCACCCCGGAAGAGGCCCTTCGCCGGCACCAAGAAGGCGACCACAGTCCGGAGGTGCTCGCCACCCTCAACCACGCAGCCTGGGACGCCTTCCACGCGCCCTGGGAAGCCCCCGCAACGGAGTCTCCCGTGGCCGAAGAACCCAGCAATCCTGAGTCTGAGATCCCCGAGGACAACCCCGTCCAGCCCTTCAACCAGGCGATGCTCGCCACCTGGATGAAGAAGGCCGACTTCAAATATTTCGAGCACCCCACCCGCGGGCTCCTCGTGGACTTCCGCTTCGGCCTGAAGTCTGATCGGGCTGTGCAGCTCCGCACCTGGGTGTCGGGGAAGAACAAGGACATCCTGGTGCTGAACCTCACCTGCGACCGGCGCGTGCCCCCCGAGGACTTCGTCCGGGCACTTCGGCTCTGCAATGACTGGAACAAGGAATATCGGTGGCCCCGAGCGGCCGTGGAGCAGGACTACCAGGACACGGACGCCCACAACGATCCGCCGCCCTCGCCCGAAGAGGTCGAAGCCCGGGAAGCCACCCACTCAGCGCACCTGCTGCTGGACTTCCAGGTCTGCCTCACCGAGGGCATCCAGCAGCCGCTGCTGGAAGGGATGCTAGACAGCGTGGTGAGCACCTCCTGGGACTTCTGGCGACTGGCCCATGACAAGTGGGGACTATAGATGGCAAGGATGGACAATGCCAGCCGATCGATTGGAGGTTCATACCAGGATGTGGGCGAGAGATGGTCCCGACCCAGGCGAGGTTTTTGCTCCAGTTGCTATGCCCAAACGGAAGAAGGAACTCTCCCACTCCATAAGCAATACTCTTCCTATGAGAGGTGGTACCAATGACTGAACCGAATGTTGAAACGGCTTCGCTTTCCGGATCGGGGCCACGCCTCTGGGAAGCGATCGCCTATGCTGGGCGCGTCCATCAAGGGCAATTCAGGAAAGGGTCCTGCATTCCCTACATCTCCCACCCTCTGGCTGCATGTTCGTTTGCCTTGTCCTTTGGAGCCACTGAGGACGAAGCGATCGCTGCTGTCCTCCACGACACCGCCGAAGACAAGGGGGGAGAGTCCATCCTCGAAGAGATCAGAACCATCTGGGGTGGTCATGTTGAGTCCGTCGTTCGTGCTTGCAGCGATAGCCTTGTGGCGGACCCTGCAAACAAGCTTCCCTGGCGTCAACGGAAAGAGGACCATCTCCTGCATCTCGAGGCCGCAGGGAGGTCTGTCCTTCTGGTGACTGCCAGCGACAAACTCCACAACCTACAGTGCATGATCTCAGACCTACACATCACTGGACCTTCGGTCTGGCAAAGATTCAAGACGGGTCCAGAGGAGCAAATCTGGTATTACGACCAGTGCTTGAGGATCCTTTCAAGGGTGGATTCGGAGCCATGGAATAGGCCACTCTTACATGCATTCGGCGACCTCAAAACCCTCTATGGAGTGAGGTCTTGATTCAATCATCAGAGTCGTTCGAAGATCTCCCTGCTTTCATTCAGAGAGTCTCCGAGTGGCTCTAGGCTTGGTCCTTCATATTCCCCACAGCTCCACAACCATTCCTATCGAATATCGCTCTCACTTTCTTCTGGATGATCGCGCGCTGGATCAAGAAATTCTTCATATGACGGACTGGCACACAGGCCATCTATTCAAGTTGCCTGATGCCCAACACATTGTTTTCCCGGTTAGCCGGCTGCTGGTCGATCCTGAGCGCTTCCTCGATGAGGACCAGGAAGTCATGGCGGCCATGGGCATGGGCGTCATCTACACCCGCACCTCCGGAGGTGAGCCACTGCGGGTGCCACCCAGCACAGAGGAGCGTGTCCAGCTGATCGACCGTTACTACCGGCCCCACCACCGCAAGCTGAGCAAGGCCGTGGAGGCCACCCTGGATCAGCATGGCTGTGCCTTGGTCATTGACTGCCACAGCTTCCCCTCGCAGCCCCTGCCCTGCGACCTGGACCAGGATCCCATCCGACCGGATCTCTGCATCGGAACCGATTCCTTTCATACCCCCGAGTGGCTCCGAGATGCCACCATCTCATCGTTTCAATCAGAAGACAGTGGCCTGACCATAGGCGTGGACCGCCCCTACTCAGGTGCCCTCGTGCCCTTGAAGGCATGGGGCCGAGATCCACGGGTTCTGGCCGTGATGATTGAGGTAAACCGTAGGCTCTACCTGGACGAGGCGACGGGGCATCCCAGTGACCGTTACCCAGCCATTCAGGTTCTGCTACGCAATGCGATCCTTCGCCTGGTCAACGCCTCCATGGTGCATTTCAGATGTGGCCCAGTGACCTGGCCTCCCCTTGTCCATCCCGGTCCCTACCGGGTTCGAGCCTGAGACGACCAATCCAGTCTCCAACCTCCCGCAAGGCCCACCCGGTCGCTCAAAGAGGCGCAACCACGCGACGATTCCACCCCTTAAGAAGGTGGCTTTGCCAATCCGTGGGAGAGGGCGGGTGTGAAGATTATTAAATTTTTTTGTGAACGCTGTTGACACTTATCCAAAATATCCTATATTTCTGTGAACGGAGGTCATAACCATGGCAGACCAGGATCTGGTGGGTATCTTTGAGATCGCAGCTCTCGCGGGGGTGGGTCCATCCGCCGTAATCAACTGGAGGAAGCGATTCCAGGACTTTCCGGCCCCCCTTGCGGACCTAAAGTCAGGTCCTGTATTTCTGGAAAAGCAGGTAAAGACTTGGCTTGCGCGCAGAAACGGGCACGAATTACCCGATGGAGACCTCTGGTATGACCGTCTGGCTGCAATCCGGGGGGATACACCCGAGATGATGGCTAAAGTGGAAGAGGCGGTGGCCAGACTCACGACCGAAGATACCTCCACCCTCAGCCCCGGGGTTTTGCTTGGCAAAATCCAGAGCGGCAAGACCAGGGTGTTTCTGGGCATCGTGGCCAGGTGCTTCGACCGAGGCTACGACGTGGCCGTGATTCTGACCAAGGGCACCAAGACCCTTACTCGCCAGACCCTCATCCGGGTGAGGGAGGACTTCCGATCCTTCATCGCAGCGGATGAGGCCCAAGTCTACGACATCATGACCCTGCCGAACCTGACTCTTTTCGAGCGCAGTCAGAAGCTCATCTTCATCGTAAAGAAAGAAGACGACAACCTCGCCCGCCTGCTGGATGCCTTCGAGACCACCTACCCGGACCTGCGCGGAAAACGGGTTCTGATTGTGGACGACGAGGCGGATCTAGCATCTGTCAGTTTCCGCAAGAAGGACGGGGTGCTCGGTGTCGGCATGATCTCTGGCCAGATTGACGCCCTGCGCGCCCTGGTGCCCAACACCGGGTTCCTCCAGGTGACCGCGACCCCCTATTCCCTCTATCTCCAGCCCGAGGACGAGGTCTCCCTGAGTGGGGGCAGCCTTTTCACCCCTCGAAGACCCAAGTTCACAGTCATCCTGCCCACCCACGACCAATACGTGGGTGGCGACTACTACTTTGAGAAGAGCTCGGACCCCAGCTCGCCGGCCTACTACTTTTATCGTGAAGTCCCTCTGGATGAGCGCGAGGCCCTCAAGGTCGAGGACCGGAGGCGCCTCAAGATCGAAAACGTCCTTTCCCAAAACAGGGCGGTGGTTCTGCGGGACGCCATGCTCACCTTCCTAGTGGCCGGAACCATCCGTCGCCTTCAGGCCCGGGCCCAAGGTCAGGCTCCCCAGAAATACAGCTTCCTGTTCCATACCGAACAAGCGAGGAAGTCCCATGCTTGGCAGGAGCAGGTTGCCACGGCCATCCGAGATGCCCTGGTAGCCGAGGCCGAGGAGGACACTCCTCGATTCAGCGGGTTCCTGCTTCAGGCATACGAAGATCTCAAACGCTCCGTGGCCCTGGAGGGAACCCCTTTACCTCCCCTGGACCAGGTTCGTGCCGAGGTGGTGGGGGCCCTCACGGGCGGCCACCTGATGATCACCAAGGTGAACTCAGACAAAGACGTGGAGGAACTCCTGGATGAGAATGGACAGCTCAAGCTCAGGACGCCCTTCAACCTGTTCATTGGTGGCCAGATCCTGGATCGCGGCATCACCATCGTCAACCTGATTGCCTTCTACTACGGGCGCAATCCCAAGAAATTCCAGCAGGACACAGTCCTCCAGCATTCCCGGATGTACGGCGCAAGGTCCATGGCCGACTTGGCCGTCACCCGCTTCTACGCGCCGCTCCACGTCTACCAGATCATGCGCAACATCCATGATTTCGACGGGGCTCTCCGGGAAGCCTTCGAGTCCGGTGCCAATGACCGAGGTGTCTATTTCATCCGAGCAGACGCCACCAATCGGGTCATCCCCTGCTCTCCCAACAAGCTCTCCTTCTCCAATGTGATCAGCATTCGGCCCGGTCGCAGGCTTGTACCGATCGGCTTCCAAACAGTGGCTCGTACCAAGGGCCAGAAAACCCTGGCGAAGCTCGACAAGCGGATGGAAGAGCTGGTCGGTGACAGCCTTGAGCCGGTGTTGATCTCTGTGGCGGAGGCCACCGAATTGCTGGAGATGGCCTACGAGAACCTCACTTTCGATGGAGATGGTGACGACGACCGCAAGGCCCACATCGCTGCGCTGGACCACCTCTCCCGCACCACCCCTGATCCTGCCCGGCAGGGCCAGGTCTTGCTGCTAGCCGCTCTTGATCGCAACGTCAGTCGCTACCGAGCGGAGGGCCGGTTCTCCAACGCCCCAGACACCAAGCAGCAAGCTGACCTCGCCCAGAGTCACGCAGAGACCATTCCCGTGTTGGAGCTCATGCGCCAGAACGGCGAGGTGGGCAAGGGCTGGCTCGGCTTGCCCTTCTGGTGGCCGGTCATCGTGACGCCCCGATCCGCCATCACGTCGATCTTCGCATCGGACGCTCCTTCCGTCCCCAGCTGACCCAGCCTTGATCGGAGATGCCTATGAGCAGCGATTTTATGTCCTATTGGAAGCCTGTAACGGCCCTGGAGGCCTTGGAACACCCGGGCATCCTGGACCACTCGGCCAGCAACCAATACGGCAGGGTCTCTCCTGGCGACAGGGTTTGGATCGTTTCAGCCCTCCCAGAAGGCCTGACTCTCCTGGGTCGCATCCAAGTTGGTCAGGTTCTGACCTGGGAGCAGGCTGCGGAGGCTCTGGAATCCCGGGATTTATGGGAAGCAGATTTCCATATCTTGGCTGAGCCTGGTTCGAGCGAGGCGATTCGGAGGGTCCCCGTAAACCACTTGGCAGGCAGCCTGCGGTTCCACAGCACCAAAGGAAGGGGCCGTCTCACCCTTTCTGATGGGGCCGTCAACCCCCAGCAGCTCCAGGCTATGAGACTCCTGGAGCCCGCCAGCGCACGGGTCCTTGCGAAGGAGTTCTCCCTGCGGCCTGACTCAAGACAGCCCCCCAGGAAACCACCGATCCCCCCAGGCGATGAACAGATGGCTGACCCCACCTGCATTGAGGGAGGAACGATCCACATCGAGATGACCAGGTACGAGCGAGACCCCAGGGCCCGTCAGGCTTGCCTGGAGCATCATGGTGCGCGTTGCCAGATATGCGGACTGGCCATGGACCAGGTCTATGGACCGGAAATGACGGGCTATATCCACGTTCACCACATCTGTCCCCTGGCGAAGCAGGGTACCCGCCACCAGGTAGATCCGGTCCGCGACCTCCTCCCCGTCTGTCCCAACTGCCACGCCTACCTCCACCAGGAGGATCCTCCCATCTCCGTTACCCGGGCCCGAATCCAGATCCGAAAGCAGCGGGTGGCACTGAGCCGCCAACAAAGGAACTGAAGCCAAGTCTGCGTTGATCTCCAGGCTCCCCTTTACTGGGTTGTTCTGGATTCTGGTTCACGCTGCCCGAAATTGGTCAACCATGGTCAGGACCAGTTCCGCCCCCTGCTTGAGGATGTGGAGATCTACCCGATCAGGGGTATCGCGGGAGGTATGCAGGGTCGCCCAGGTGGGAGGCATCGCCAGTGACCACTCCTCCGAAGGAAGGGCGCAGACCAAAGTTGACGGGATGCCGTGCCTCAGGAGAACGATGTTGTCCGAGGCCGGCGTCACCCTCGAGGGAAGCCCCTTCGCCAGGCCCGCCGGATCGCCCCCCGACACGAAGAATTCCCCCCGCCCTGACACATCGAAGACCACGGCCTTCCCTGGAAGGGCCTGGGGGCGTGCCTCCAGGTAGGTGCGGGAGCCCATGCAGGGAGACCCGAACAGCTCCTCGTGATCCCAGAAGCAGAAGGTGATATCGGGTTCGGGGCCGCCCTGGGCGACCTGATCCTGAAGGCGCCGGGCAGCCCCGATCAGTTGCAGCACAGCCGCAGCATTGTCATTAGCGCCGGGACAATCCGGCACGGCATCGTAGTGGGCGCCAATGACCAGATGACCGCCCTCCTTCCCGAAGGCCACGAGATGGTTCACGGTTTCCCGAGCATCGGCGCCTGCTTCCCAGGTTCGGGTTTCGATCCGGAGGCGGTCCGGAAACAGCCCGGCCAGATGGGCGGCCAGGGCCTGCCGCCGGGTGGCGGCGTTCGTCGTGCAAAGTTCATTGAGCAGTTTCCTCATGGGTTCTCCTTCCTGGCGCAGGGGCCAGGGATGTCTTTCGATTTGGATCTATGGCGGACGGTCAGGGTGAGTCCCAGAAGTTCCCGCCCTCGACGAGGCGGTGCATCTCCAGGAGGTGGGTGCATCCCTCCTCCCAGTCCAGGAGGGCGTAGCCCGTCGCCGCGTTGAGGATGGTGGTGGATCCAGCCTCTTCGCAACCGAAGGACTGGTGGACGTGCCCGCAGAGCACCAGCGCCTGGGGCCAGTCCCTCACCTGGAGGTGACGGAACAGCGGGCGGTGTCCGATGTTTGTGCCCCGGTGCGTCTTGTCCCGACTGCCGTAGGGTGGCGCGTGACTCAGGTAGATAAGAGGTTCCGGTGCAGATGTGAGCTGCGCCTGCAGCTCCGCCTCAAGGACCGAATCCGGAGAACCCTTGGCGAAGCTGAAGGGTCCGGCATCTCCTGGAATCCCTTCCAGACGAACCACCCGGCCGTCCAGGGGACCTGGCAATCGGACCATATCCGCATCCATGAAACCCGACTGCTCATGGTTGCCCAGGATGAATGTGGTGACCGCCCCTTCCCGGAGGAAGCAGCCCCGATGCTCATGCCAGAACGCTTGCTGTGCGTCCAGCCGCTTGTCCTCGGGCCGGTTGTTGAAGTCGGGCAGCATGTCGCCACAGAGGACCACCCAGTCCGGCTGGAGCTCGGCAGTCAGGCGTTCCGCCTCCGTGAAGCCGTTTCCATGCAGATCCGAGAAGACCAGAATTCGCATGCCCCTCCATGAGGTTCATGGTCAGGATGGGTTTCTGCGCGGGACAGGAACTGTCCAGGCAACCCACCTAGATTGGTAGGCAAGGGGTCCTGGCGGGATGAGGTCACCTGGGCCCGAAAGATCGGGAGTGATGCTGGTCAGAAATTGTCCACCCAAGCGACCGATGCTAGAGACATGGGGCCGGATCTCCTCCTGATGACAGCCGACGAAAGTCGACCCCAGGAATGTCGGTGGCCTTGAGTGGAAAGTGGATGGCGGGACGAATTCCCGCACCGAACTGGATGAAGGGGAGACGCGTGGCCTGACCGAGATGGATGCCTTTTGACGCCCACGCCCACATGGCGCGAAGCCCAGGAGGATCCCTGTCCCAGAGTCCGTCTCCATGCCCACCCGAACGCCCAGGGATTCCCTGGGTCTACACGGGTTGGTTTTCCCCCGGGGGTCTCGGCCCCCTCGCCCCGCTCGCGGGGTGGTCTCTTTCCCAATTCGGCCCCTGGCCTGGCCAACCCAGGGATATCTCTCTCACCTTCACAAGGAGCAATCATGAAAACACTCAACAGGAACTTCCTGCTAACGACCCCGCGGGGGCTCGTCGCACTTCACAAGGCGCACCCCGCCGTCACGGTCCCCGTGGCGTCGGGATCTCAATCTACGGACTGCGCGTTCCTCGATGCGCACTTAGCGCACCGCCTGCACGGCTGGATGGCGATGCTGGCTCGCGCTGCGAACGAGGTCGTGCTGGACTGCCAACCCCGACAGGTGGGCAGGAAGAACAAAGCCAAGGTCGAGGCAGCCACCCCCAGGAGCCTGGCAACCCTGGCTTCGGCGCTCAAAGCCGCTCAGGCAGGCTACTCGGCACTTCCCGCCAGGGTCCGGAAGGGCAGCAGCCAGGCGGCAGGACAGAGTCGGCTGAGCAGCACGCCTGAAGGGCTGCGGGCGCTTCGGAAGAGCCACCCGTCGGCGGCGATTCAGGGGGCGGACGGCTTCATCTCTTCGGAGACGATGTATCGGGACGCCGCCATGGCGCACGAGCTGGAGACAGCACTTCTGGGACTCTTCAGGGCCGCTGCCACGGTCTATCAGGAGTGCCACTGCCAGAACCGCAAGTCGTCACCCACGGCGCTGGCAGCACTGGAAACCTCCCTGGCTCCTGCCAGGGAGTGGAACTGGGAAGTCACCCGCCAGGGCCAACCCCGGGGCGGCGCGTCGGGGAAACTCCTGAAGCGCCACACCAAGCCGGAGGGGAACACCCCTGAGGCCCTGCCCTTGCACCGGGGTCCCGATAGGTCGGCCGCCTGAGGGCGGCTCGGCGGGCGATGGGACAGCAACTGACCATGTTCCTCCCCCATATCTATCTCCAGGGACGCCGTGCTCGGCCTCCCTGGATGCCAAACCCCCATAGACAGTCGTCGTCCATCGAACCCCGCCATCGTTCCTTTCTCCGCCGACCAACGGCCCACCCCCAGGAGCTTGCTTGACTGTTCAGACCCTTCCTCACCACTTCGACCTCATCAACGAGGCCAACCATCCCGTCATCAACGTGAATGGCAGTCGGGTCTGCCTCGATACGGGCTCGCCCTTCACGTTCAAGCACCCCCTCGGACCGGAGAGCTTCCGCATCTTCGGCCAGGAGGTCCGCCTCCCGGAGATTCCTGCGCCCCGAGGCCACATGGAGGCCGGCTCCGAAATGCTGGGCTTCCACTTCGATGTGCTGCTCGGCATGGACGTCATGGCCCCCCTGGCCTGGCGTCTGGACTGGGCGGCCGGAACCGCCGAGGCCGCGCCGACGCTCCCCGATGAGGAGGGCACCACCTGGCTGCCCATGTCTCCCAGCTTGGGGGGGATGGGCATGTCCTGCCCCTCCTGCCATGTGAACGAGGGGCGTGAGGTTGCCCTGTTCGATACGGGGGCGCAGCTCTCCTACCGCATCGGCACGACTCCTGGCACCGCCCGGGAAGCGGGCGAGTCCCGGGACTTCAACCCGCAGCTCGGCATCTTCGAGACCCCGGTCTGGGAGGACGACTTGACCATCGGTGGACACACCCTCACCGTGCGCTTCGGGCAGCTCCCCCGCCTAGGCGCCATGATGCTCGGAGCCATGGGCGTGTCCTGGCTTCTGGGCAGCGACCTGCTGCACGCCTTCCGCGTGACCCTCGACTTCCCGGGCCGCCGCGTGGGCCTGC
>Ga0194052_1001088_pt1 | contig 16229 bp, 11 predicted proteins | sample SepL226m_MetaG_FD_160117 | JGI IMG/M metagenome (GOLD analysis project Ga0194052, IMG submission 160117) | Anoxic zone freshwater microbial communities from boreal shield lake in IISD Experimental Lakes Area, Ontario, Canada - Sep2016-L227-6m | ecosystem: Environmental > Aquatic > Freshwater >... | reverse complement strand
GTCATCAACTTCAAATAAAAGCTCGTCATGAATTTGAAGAAGCATTTTCCAACTATTATTGTCTCTTAAAGGTCCTTCAAAGGCCTTAACCATGGCCAATTTGGTCATATCCGCAGCACTTCCTTGAATTGGAAAGTTAATAAGCTCCCTATATGCTCTATTTCTTATCTGAAAATTTTTCGAATTAAGTTCTTTAAACTCTCTACGACGTCCTAAAATTGTTTCTGCAAAACCATTAGACCTGGCATCTGATTCCAACTTTTTAAAATATATTAGTATTTTAGGAAATCTTTCGAAAAATTCATTAATAAACTTTTGAGCTTCACCTGCGGGAATTTTCAATTGTTCTCCTAATCCATATCCAGATATTCCATACACAACACCAAAATTAACAGTTTTTGCTGTAGCTCTTTGTTCAGGGGTAACTTTGTCGTAATCTACATTGAATATTACAGATGCACTTGTCTTATGAATATCTTGTCCCTTAACAAATGCTTCTATTAATTTTTCTTCTCCACTTATGTGAGCTAGTATTCTTAATTCTTGTTGAGAGTAATCAAATGAAACAAAACTTTTTCCCTCTCTTGAAACAAAACTAGATTTAATTAAATCAGCTTCTTTTGAGCCTGAAGGTATATTTTGTAAATTAGGATTAATGGAAGATAACCTTCCAGTAGCTGCATTTGACTGATTATATGTAGTATGAATAATTGAATTACCATCCTGATCCGATACAGCAATATCTATTAGCGAGTTAACGTATGTAGATATTAGCTTTGCAAGCTCTCTAAATCTTAAAATTAAATTACATATTTCAAAACTCCCTGCAAATTTAAGTAAAGTATCCTCATCCGTACTATATGAACCTGTCTTTTTCTTCTTAGGAAGAGGAATCTGAAACTCCTCTGCAAGTACTTCACCAACTTGTTTTGGAGATGCGATATTAAACTCATGTCCAGTAACCTTATATATGTCTTTTTCAACATTACTTATACCCTCATCTATTTCCTTTCCAACTTCAGATAACTTGTTCTTATCTAGCTTTATACCAAGTGCTTCCATACTGTAAAGCACCTTAGTAAGTGGTAGTTCAATATCTAAAAGCAAAGACTTAAGCTTCGAATTCTCTGCTTTTTCTAGAAGTTTTAACTCTTCTTTGTATACAGATTTAATGTAAGATAGCTCAAGAAAGGCATTTTCACTAGAAGCCATTAAAGTGTCCTCACTTAATGCTGCTATATCCTCAAAATTCATATCTGCAGATAGCTCTAAGAGAATATTTTTAGTTGAATTAAGTGGAACTCCTCCTGAAAGTAGAAAAGCTCCGGTAGTTATATCAAAATAGTTTTCGATATCAATATCTGCAGTCTTAAATATTTTAGAAAAAGCATGAAGCTGTTTCTTAATGTGAATACTAATCTTTCTAATTTCCTTATTTGCAAATACATCTCTTAGTGCATGAATAATATTTACGTCTTGTTTTTCAACTATTTTAAGTAGATCAATAAATATGATCTTTGAAGTATAAATGTATAACTTATTACCTAGTAACAAAAAGTAAAGTTCTTTTTGAGATTCATCGTTTAGTATCTTAATTAAGGTATCTGAATTTGTAACCTCTTCTACCTCACTCACCTTTGTTAAGTCTGCTCCACTTATTGCGATTTTTTCAAAGTTCTTTATCTCTTTTGTTAAATTAATTGATGGATCAAATAGACTGGACTGAGCCTCTGCATGATTCTTATTTTTTACTGTCTCCTTCTTCTTAGAAACTACACTTACAATATCAGAATTTTCAGCTTTAACCTCACTACTTGCCTTATCTGGAAACATCTTAAGAACTTTGCCTATAAGAGTTCTAAACTCATACTTTTTAAATAGTTCTATTACATCTTTAAGATCAAAACCGTCAAATTTAGATTTCTCAAGATCTAAACTTATTGGAACATCTCTGGATATAGTTGCCAATCTCTTACTCTGATATGCAATTTCTTGTGAATTGATAAGCTTTTCAGCAACTTTCTTGTCTATTTTATCTATATTCTTGTATATATCTTCCAAACTACCATATGAAGTTATAAGACTTTTAGCGGTAACCTCACCTATTCCCTTAACTCCAGGGATGTTATCGCTGGTATCCCCTCTTAAAGATTTATAATCTGGAACATATTTATTGTCATATCCTAACTTTGAATCTACTTCTTTATCTGTAAATATCTTTGAATCTCTGAAAAATCTTCCGGCCATATATATATCTGTCTTGTCATCGACAAGCTGGTACTCATCTGAATCTCCTGTAAGAATTACTTTATGTATCTCAGGATTGGATTTACTAAGCTTATCTACAATAGTTCCTATCACGTCATCTGCTTCGAAACCTTCAATTGCAAATATTGGAATATTAAATGCTTCTACTATCTTTTTAACCTCAGGAAATTGTTGAATAAGTTTTTCATCAAGAGGTTTTCTATGTGCTTTGTAGTCTACAAATTCTAAATGTCGAAAAGTAGGCTTAGCAGTATCAAATGCACATATTACATAGTCAGGTTTAACTTTCTCAAAAGCAGTAAGAAATAACTGGGTAAAACCATATATAGCATTAGTATACAGTCCATCTGCATTAACTAATGTATCAGGGTATGCATGATAAGCTCTATGAATAAGAGCATTTGAGTCTACAATTAGAAGTTTAGGCATATATATATTTTCTAAGCTTATTCAGATTTCTTCCCTTCGAATATACCATTAAATTCCTCTGCAGTTACAACTTCTTTTTCAAGAAGCATATCCTTAAGCTTTTCTACCTTATCTGTATTATCTTTAAGAAGTTTTTCTGTCTCTTTGTAGCAAGCATCCATTATCTTCTTAACTTCAAGATCAAGTATCTTAGCTGTATCCTGACTTATTTCTTCCCCATCTCTGCTCATACTTCTTGAATTGTATATCTCACCTTCATTTGAAGGAGCATACCTAATTAATCCAACAAGTTCACTCATACCAAATCTCTTTACCATTCTATTTGCAATCTCTGTAGCTCTGTCTATATCATTTGATGCACCTGTAGTAACATCACCCATAAATTGCTTCTCAGCAAGATAACCAGCCATAAGAACCTTAATTTCAGAAAGAAATCTTGTCTTTGTAGTTAAAATATCTTCTTCTTCTGGTAAATGCATTGTCATTCCACCTGCAAAACCTCTACTTACAATAGTAATCTTATGAACAGCATCTACTTGAGGGACAAATTTAGATACAACTGCATGTCCTGCTTCGTGGTAAGCAATTGTTTTAAGAACTCTATCATTTCTCTTTCTTTTTCTTGCACTTCCCATTACTACTTTTAGTGTTGCATCTTCAATATCATCAGAAGTTATTTCTTTTCTATTAGCCTTACCAGCTGCAATTGCAGCTTCGTTCATAATATTTTCAAGATCTGCTCCACTAAATCCTGTTGTTCTTTTTGCAATCTTTTCAAGATCAACATCAGCTGCAAGTGGCTTATTTCTAGAATGAATTGCAAGGATTTGTTTTCTACCTTCAATATCTGGTAAATCTAGGTTAATTTTTCTATCAAATCTTCCAGGTCTTGTAAGTGCTGGATCAAGAACATCAGGTCTATTTGTTGCCGCAATAACTAATACATTAGTATTCTTTTCAAATCCATCCATTTCAACTAAAACCTGATTCAATGTCTGTTGTGTATACTGACTATTATGAGTAAATCCTCTTCGCTCACCTATTGCATCAATTTCATCTATAAATATCAAGGCTGGGGCGGCTCTTTTAGCCTTTGCAAAGAGATCTCTTACTTTACTTGCACCAGCTCCTACTACCATCTCTTCAAATTCTGGACCCGAAGTAATAAAGAAAGGAACACCAGCTTCTCCTGCAATTGCTCTAGCTAGAAGTGTCTTACCAGTACCAGGAGCACCAGTCATAAGAATACCTTTAGGAATTCTAGCTCCCATTTTCAAAAATCTTTTAGGATCTTTTAAGAATAAAACAATTTCTTCTACTTCATCTCGTGCTTCATCTATTCCCGCAACATCCTTAAAGCCAATATCTTGTTTTTTGCCATATGCAAGTCTAGCTTTGGATAAACCCACATTAAATATTTTATTACCAGAGTTATTCATACTCTTAATTACCATATATCCAACAACCCCTAATCCAACAATTAATGCAATATTTAATACTGCACCTAAAATTGCTTCAAAATTAGGAACTGGAGAACATTGTCTAAGATCTACTGTTAGTGGGTCTCCCCCTTCTGCCTTAATTCCTGTTCTTACATCCTCAAGATTAACATTCTCTAAATTTACTTCGGCCTTTTTTCCATCTAAATATTCGGTCAATAGCTTTCCATCACAAAGAGAAACAACCTTTACTTTCTTATCTTTAACATCTTGTAAAAGTTGATTATATGACATCTTATTCTGGGTATCTTGGTTTTGTAAGTAGCTAGATATACCGATAATGCCTGCAATAAGGACTACAACTACTAGAACTACAGCTATTGGATTTATCTTAAATCCTAGATTTAATCCATCTACAGGACTTCCCTCTCCATCTGATTCAGGAGTTGGAATTGGTTGATCTGGATCTAATTTAGGTTTTGTAATATCTGTTGAGGTTTTTTCCATTTGTTTCAAAGTATTAAGTATATTTAATGCTCTAAAGAACTAGCGAGGGAGAGAATTGAACTCTCGACCTCAGCGTTATGAATGCTGCGCTCTTACCAACTGAGCTACCTCGCCACTAAATTCTTAAAGAAATTAAGACTTTCCCATTATACATTATATTTTCTAATATATTCTATGGAAAAAGGGAACTTTTAATATATCTCAGTCAGGTAATTGGTTGCGGGGGGACGATTCGAACGTCCGACCTGCAGGTTATGAGCCTGCCGAGCTACCACTGCTCTACCCCGCGATACTTGTGCATATAGATTCTACATTACATAAAGGGCTATTAGCAAGTAATATGGGATATTTTATTTAAAGAATAACTCATACCAGGACTCTAATTTTGACTTTTCAACAACTGTTTCTCTAAGAACTTCTTTTTTTACATCAACATACGGTACCAAGTTGTTCTCTCCCTTTATGAAATACACCTTACTATTAGGATATACAAGGTTTAATTCATCTAAAGAAACCTTAATAAGGTAGTCATCACTAGACTTATATGCAAACTCTTTCTTTAAATCTTCATTTTGTTTTTTAAGCGCATTTAATTTATCCACCTCAGTTTGAATTAAACTATACCTCTCAGTTCCATTCTTTATAACGTTAATGATGTTTATCAATAAGATCGCAATTATCAGTATTGATGCAATAGAAAGAAGTACATTTTTCCAGTCAAAATTTATTAACTTAAATATATTAAGATTTCTAGTCCAGTTCCCCCCTATTTTTTTAGTAAGATACTTAATCCTTGCTATTATCATAGCCTGTAGTAATTGACTTGTGCTAACTATGTTGCTAAAATATGTTTAGATAACCAAATTCTACTATGGACAAGGTCTTAGAAAAATTCATAAAAGTACTCACAGAGCAAGACAAATCTAACTCTACAATACTTGCATACAAAAAAGACATTGAACAGTTAATACTATACTTAAAGCAAAACAATTTCAAAGACTTCAAAAAAGTTTCAAAAGAAGATCTAGATAAGTATGTGTCAAAGCTACTCAATGGTGGACAATTCACTCCAAAGACAGTCTCCAGAAAGCTAAATAGCATAAAGACATTCTTTAGATTTTTACATCTTCAAAGACTTGTAAATACCAATATTAGTCTAGATATTCGACATCCTAAATTTGAAAATAAACTTCCGAGAATACTATCCAAACAAGAATTCATGGCCTTAAGAGATGCAACAAAGTCTAATAGAAGAGTCTATATAATCGTTGAGATATTGTTACAAACTGGCATTAGAATAGGAGAACTTTCTAGAATTAGAACCCAGGATATAAAGCCAAAAACAAAGAAAGATGGAAAGAATGAGTTGATAATAACAAAGTACTCTAGTTGTCCCGAGAGAAAGATTCTTATTACAGAAGAAGTTATGGCACTGCTTAAGGAAATGATCGGAAGTAGAAAACCAGGAAATGAATACTTATTCACTACTAAAACAGGAAAAAATTTATTAATAAGAAATATTAGATCAGCAATAGATAGACATTTTGAAAAAGCTGAAATAGAAAACACATCTGTAAATGATCTTAGAAATACCTTCATAGTCTACCAGCTTAAATCTGGTGCAGAACCTAAATTCCTTGCAGAATACGTAGGACATGAAAGACTAAGCTCAACATACAAATTCATAAAAGAATTTAAGATATCTCCAATTGGAAACAAGAAAAAGATAGTAGAGCTCTAACTATTCAATGATTATTACATCCCCATCACTTATAGCCTTATATTTAATTCCATTCTCAACAAAATATTTTACAATTTGATCAACTGCCTCTGATTCTGGATGAACTGATTTGTAGTGAGGTGCAACAGAATAATCTAATATTCCTAGGCCTTCCCAAATAGTATTCATTTCACCATACTCTTCTGCCTTAGCATTTGGATCGTCACAAAGTTCAAGTCCATGCAAATCTGGTGATAACACGCTTACACCTGCACTATATCCACCGTATAGAAACTCTGTGTCATTTACTTTTTCTTTGATTATTTCATCAAATCCTGATTTCCTCATTGCTTGTCTTAGAACAAAAGTATTACCTCCTCTTACCCATACTGCATCAAATTTATTGATCTTTTTGTTTAGTTCATCAGGTTTATCAAAATATTTTCTTAAATCTACTTCTTCTGCCTTAATCCCTATTCCTTCTAATGCTATAAAATCTTTTTGTATTGAAACAGATCTATCCTCTTTAGTTACAAAATCCATTGCATTTCCAATTAATGCAACTCGTTTATTTCCACCAATCATAATGAAAAGCCTTTCAGGATTATTGCCAAGTCTGAAGGAAGAAAGATACATCTTCATGTTTGAGGATTTGACAGTTAAGATAGATGGTGGGCGCGGGTGGATTCGAACCACCGACATCGGCTTTATAAGAACCGCTTTCTAACCGCTGAAATACGCGCCCATATTCTTCTGATGATTTTACAACAATTGGAAAGGGTTAAGCAAAAAAAGACAAGCAATATATCTTAATATTATTTGCAAACATAAGCATTATGAACTAGCTGATGAACAGTTCCAGTTGGTACAACAGTATATGAAATAACTCCTGTGGATGACAATGTATAACAGTACTCATTAGTTGTTACTGATTTTGCACCATTTGTATCTCCACCTTCTTGTAAATTTGAATTAGTAGCCAATGCACCAATTAGAGAGAGAACTGCTAGAGTGGAAAAGATTCCAACTAACCTTACTTTTAGCCTGTCTTTAAATACATAATCGGTAGGTTCCATTTGAATACTTACGTTATATTGACCAGATCATACAACCAAGGTTAACACTTATATAAAATTAATGTAAAATATTAAAGACCAACTATACCTTTCCTCTTTGAGTTATTTCTTGTTCAACTATCTTTGCATCTTTTCCATATCTTAGTCTACTGAGTTCTTTGACCATATCGAATACTTTCCTATTAACAGGGTACTCTACTCCTGAGATTATTGTCGGTTTAATTGAATCAAAAGTAGTTTTAATTGAGAATGGTGCTGGATATTCACTATTAACAAGAAGTTTTACATATGCATTCTGATTCTCTAGGTTAATAAGGTCAGTCTGAGAAAATACTGGAGCAAATTCATTTTGAAGATAACTTCCATCAGCAACACCAACTTTGAAACTTATCATAGAACCTACATTTCCAAATACTGCTTCTTTAACTTTCTCTTCAATCTGTCCGATATACTGATTAGCAACAATTAGATTAAGTCTGTACTTTCTAGCTTCAGAAAGAATTTGAGAGAAATCCTCTGTTGCAAAGTTTTGAAATTCATCGACATATAAGTAGAAGTCACGTCTTTCTGCTTCAGGAATATTTGCTCTACTCATAGCAGCAGACAATATTTTAGGAACTAATAGAAGTCCAAGAAATTGGGAGTTTTCTTCTCCAACTACTCCTTTAGATAAATTAACTATTAAAATCTTTCCATCATCCATTACCTTTCTAAAGTTAAAACCAGATTCTGCTTGACCAATAATGTTTCTCATAAGCTTATTGGTAATGAATCTATCGAATTTGGAAACAATATATCCAAGAACTTCAGATTTATGAAAATCAGATGTTTGAGCAATTTCTTTTTCCCAATAGTCTCTAACCATCTGATCTTGAACATATGGCATATAACGTCTAACAAATGCTGGATCGTAAAGAATCTTAACTGTTTCTATAAGTGTTGAGCCTCTAATACTCATAGCAGTTAGAAGTGCATTTCTAACAGCTCTTTCAAATCTTGGTCCAACAATACCCTGTTTATTTGGATCGAACATTTTGTACATAAGTCCAATAAACGAGTTTGCAATTCTATGCTTATCTTGTTCATCAAGAAATTCTACAATATTGAATCCTATTGGCCTATCAACATCTGCAGGATTGAAGTAAATAACATCTTCAGCTCTTTCTGGTGGGATTCTTTCTAATATCCATTCTGCTGCATCACCATGAGGATCTAGAAATGCTAAACCTTTACCATTTTTAATATCCTGAATAATCATAGACTGAAGAAGCCATGATTTACCTGATCCTGTTTTTCCAACAATATACATATGACGTCTTCTATCCTCTTCTCTAATCCAAACACTTTTAGATATTCCTCTAAAGACTGATGTACCTAGAAATACTCCGGGACCAGTTGAAGAAACTTCTTCAGATGCAGGAGATCTTTTTGACCATAACCAGTGAATATATGGAGTTTGAACATTTTTGTTAGGGAAGTGGAATACAGTTGCTAATTCCTCTGTATTTAAAATACAAGATTCTCTAGCGTTTCTGTAAACAAAGTCATCCATAAAGCCTCTCTTGTCACTATTCTTTATTTTCTTCTTTTTGAACCCATTTGCACCAGGCATTTCCATAGGTTCAAATGTTGCAATAATATTATTCAGGTGCATCTTTGCAACCTCACTTGTTCTTGCAACAGTTACAATTCTAATATCTACACCAAACGCAGCTTTTGTAGATTTCTTTTCAATGAAACCTAAGGATTCCTCAGCTTCACTTGGAGAATCACTTTTTTTCTTTTCTGGATCAGCATTTGCATTCTTTACACTTGTCACAAATGTCTTACCTTTCTTTCTCCATTTCTTATCTGCTGGGGATATTACTACTTGCATCACAGCTCCCTCTCCTTCTGTCATTCTACTCAAAGATGCAGTTATTGCTGACATAGTATCTATTGGTAGATCTGAATACGTTCTAATAGGTCTGTACTCTGCTTCTTGGAGGACTAATTGTGCAAACTCTACTCTAGAATCCTCGCTGAATATATTATGTTCATCTGTCTTTTGGATGTCTGCATCTGGAAATGTTGCGTGAATTTGTTTTTCAACAAGTTCAGCTATAGATTTATGTGCACTCACAAAGAATCTAATACTTTCTGGAAGAGCAACTACTTCAAAACATACTGATCTTTTAGTTCTAAAGAGTTTTTGAATAATATTTTTATGAGATTCGGAAATTGCTGTTAAGCCAGCAAATAACTGATCTGCTGCTTGAGGTTCTGAGTCATTAGCTTTAGGAAGTCTTACTTCCATTAGTACAGAATTTATTGATCTTCTGTACATCGCCCTTTCTCTTACTTTCTTTGCAAGAAATATTAGGAAAACTACTCCTCCAAGGATCATAACAAGGAAAAATAGGAACAAGAAAATCACAAGGACCCAGTCGGTTTCGGCAGTTTGTGTAGATGCATAAGAATAATTCAAGAGAAATCCTCCTTAGTAATACTATTCTATTGCAAAATGGAAATACACACAAGAAGATTAATTATTCACCATCGTCCTCACCACTTTCAGAAGCCTTTTTAGTAGCAATAACCCTCCCTACTAAAATATATAACCAAGTTTTTGCTGAACCCAAATCTCCCCTACTAGCAAGTTCATTTACCTTTGAACCGAGTTCTAATATTTTCTGTGGAATTTGGTATCCATATACCTTTATTTTATTCACTTGAGGAGCATTTACTTTAGGCACATCCTGATTATTATTTTCATTTGGATTTTTAGGTTTAGGATCTTCTTTTACTTTTTCATTTGTTTCCTCTGGAGATTTCTCTATAGACTTTAATTCTTCTACTATTGCTTCAACTTTGCTCTCATTGCCACTTTCATTAGATTGCGATTGGTATTCAGGACCTGGTTTTCCAGATGCTTGATTATTTTCACTTCCTTTTGGAAATTGCTGAAAGCTTTGAGTAAGAATCGTTGGATCCAATTGAGGGACAGGAGCTTGAACAGGAACAATAGTTGGTACTTGTTTCAAAGATGCTTGATCCACTACCTGATCGTTATTTACTTGTGGTACTTGAGAAACAGGTAAGCTAGGTTCAACTGTTGCAACTTCTTGAATCGGTTCGGGAACTGGTACTTGAACAACATTTTGTGGTAACTCCTCTACAGGTGGAACTTGAGAAACTTCTGGGGTAACAACAGTTTGAACATTTCCTGCGAGTATACTTTTAGCTTTATTTGCTAAATCAGGATTCTTTAGTTCAAAGTTGGCAAGTAAATTGTCATATTTACCTAAATCTAATTTGTCCAAGTATGGATTTGAAGAACTCAAAGGGTTAACAGTAGTTACAGCTGGTTGTGTAGCCATACTAGGTTGTTGCTGAATGTTTTGGTTTGTGTTTGTTGTATCGTCCATATTACATTCTTCCTTTTTCTTTAATTTTCTTTTGAATTTCTCTTATTTGATCTTTTTTTACTTCATCCTCTCTCTTGTCAAATTTCTTTTTACCTCTTGCAAGTGCTATTTCAATTTTAATCTTTCCTCTATTAGATAAGTATACACTTAAAGGAATTATTGTTAGCCCCTTTTTTTTAGAGTCAAAAGTTAGCCTTTCTATCTCATTTTTATGGAGTAAGATCTTCCTCGATCTATACTCGTCATTCTCAATGGAGCTAAATTTGTATTTTGAAACATGAGCATTCCATAAAAATAGCTCAGATTTCTCATATCTAATATAACTCTCCTTAAGACTTAATTGCCCTGCTACAATAGATTTAACTTCAGCTCCTGTTAAAACCAGTCCAGCCTCAACTTTATCTACGATAATATAGTCTCTATATGCTATTTTATTTGTTGCTAATGTTTTCATTTAAAGGTATCTGGGATAACGACTTGGAAAAGGTAAACTCTATTACTATCCAATACGTAGAGTTTATCTCCATCCACTTTGAGGTCTATTATATCACCAAATTTGCCGTAAACACCCTCATAAGAGACACTAGCAACATAATCTATCTTGGTTGCATCATTTGATGCACCCTTAGTAAAAATTAGAACTCTTTTGTTTGTATTATCTGCAACAAATACATATTGTGAGTTAATTGCTATCTTTGAGAAAGTCTTAGGAAGACTAGGTGCACCAGATTTATCTAGTAAGTATTTTTCTTCGTTACTTCCAGAGTATCTATATATTCTATTGGCAGTTGTTACCCATATCTTTCCATCGATATCTATATCTGAACCTGTTGCAAATGCGTCATCTGTAAGTCTTACTTCTGGTTGAGTATATCCACTTGCTACCTTCGCGAGCTTATATATAGAGGAATTGTCGTTTCTAAGAGTGTATAGATACTCTGTTCCTCCACCTTTATATGATGTCATAGCTTTAACTGGACCTACAACAACATCTGATAATCCAGCAAGTTTATCTATTTTTGTAGATGTTAAGGAGTATGTGAATAATCCATTTTTGCTATCAAACATAATAATATTTCCATTAATGTCTGTTGTTATTGCATCAATTCCAGATATTCTGGAATCTTCAAGTGCAACTTTATTGAAATCTGGATTAGTTTTAGAACTTATATACGCTTGTTTCTTAGAATCTACAACAATGACTTTATCTCCCGTTACACCAAAAGAAGTAGCTTTAGAACCTGGGAATTTTAGACCAAGATCTAAGAAAATATTTGTATCTTTTATGGTAATAATCTTTTCTATAATATTTTGTGTTTCAGTATTTTTTGTCTTTAGAGCATTTAGTTCATCTTTGAATTTACCGTATGTTTCAGCTTGAGTAATTTTCTGAGTTGCTTGAGCTAACAATTCCTTTGACCTCACTCTATTAACAGTCGCATTGTCTCTCGCTTGTGTAGATAGAGTTGTAGCTTCAGTAAGGATATCACTTGCTTGTTTTGTTTTTGCTTTTTCCTCATTATCTTGAGATATCTGTCTAGCTCCAAGAACTAGAACAATAACTATAACTATTATTCCTACAACCACTACGAGTGGCAATATCTTGTTAGGAGACTTCCCTTTTCTGACATATATTTGTCCAACTTTCCTTCTTGAAAATACAAGTCTAGAGATTGAGTCTCTAATCCTAATTAAAATTCTTTTAATAAAGCTCAATAATTTTCTGATAATTACAAAAACAGTTGTTTGATTTTCCTTAGAAAAAATACCTTTCAATTTCGATATAACACCATTACTTGCATTCAATGCTTTCCTTCTTGCAACAGCGTCGTTAATAACAGGCTTTGGAGAAGGATCTTCAATAGGTCCTCCTTCAAATTCTTCTATTGGCTCAGTCTTTTCATTCCATACTTCTTTATTAGGTTTAACAGTAGTATCTTCAAGATCTTGAGTGTCATCATTATTTGTTGTCTCTTGTTCAATAGCTGACTTTGGCTCTGTTTTCTGAATTGGATTTTGAACGTTTTTTACATCTCTTATTTCCTCTGGCACTTCTTCATAGTCTATATCTGGAAGTTCCACTTCTTTAACCTCGTGTTTTTCAACATGCTTACTACTAACAATTCCAGATAAATTAAAGCCAGCAAGTAGCACACATGAATGTAAGTTTGATTTATTACTTGGAATTAAATTTGTAAGGTCAAATTCATGAATATGTGTAAGAAGCTTTGTTTCAATTACTCTATTTAGAGACTTCGTTATTGAAAGAAGTAATTTATCTTCATTCTTAAGTATTCCAGACATTACTTTCACACCATTTCTACCAGATGTATCCTTAAAAAATTCAACTAGATTGATCTTCTTGTTCCTATTGAAAAGTACTACATCTGAATCTCCAAATGCTGCTGAGTAGAAGACATTGTCCCTTACACTTACTAATACACATTCCATATCCACTACCTCATTACCAATTACACTACTCTGTCTTATCATTTCGGATAGCTGATTCTTCGTCTTATGGATAGTCTCTTCAAGAAGATCTATAATATTAGGCTCATCAGTTTCATAAAATGAATCTATCATGAAGTCTTTCAAAATCTCACCAATAGAAATACAGTCAACTTTTTGACTTTCATTTGAAAGAGATAAAACACCAAATAGCCTGCCTTTATATGGATAATCTGTATAGTTCTCAAACGGAGTAACAATTACACTTTGCCATTTATCTTCGGCTTGTTCTGTTAAAAAACTCGTAAATTTTAGAGGATCTTGGGCAGTCATTATACTTACGCAATTATAACTAGAAAAATTGATATTCCTAGAAATATTACCTTAACTAGAGACAAAAAGTTAATAAACCCAGAAAGCTTTGTCCTGAGTGATGAATTTATAGTCATTGTTTGTTTCAAATTTACAAAAGAGATAACAACGTCTACAATTAGTACAAGTTCTATAATTATTTTTATTCCCCATACGAATATTCTAGGGTCGTCAAGAGTGAGGATCATGTTCTATTTCCTTTCTAAGTAAATCAGATAAATCCATAATTTTATCTCTTAAGTAAGATGGATTAGGCACTTTCTCAAATTCAAATTGCATTCTTTCTGCAGCAGTTTGAATTGTAATATTTCCATAATTAAAGAGTGCTGGGAAAAGTCCTACTTGTCTTTGAGTTACATCTTCTATATTAACAAGTGATGCCTCGCTTATCTTGTATTGTTTATATGCTTCGTAATCATAATCCAATATTCTTTTATCTGTAATTATATATACATTGAAATACCATTTGAGAAAATTATCTAAAATGTATGCAAAAAGAACTGCTAGATATACAAAGGTTATTGAAAGTCCAAAGAAAGGTCTGTCATTAAAAGCAGTAACATTTAAATTCAAAAATAGTAGTATTGGTTGAAAGAGAAAAGCTACAGCAATACCTAAGATTGAAGTCATAATCCATCCAATATTTGTTATGACATGTGCTCTTGTAAGAATAAATACTTGCTCCCCTTCATCTTGAGTAGCAAACTTAACAGATTTTGGATAAATTTGAAGTGAAGATAGTGAGTTACCCTTTTTATCTGGAAACAGCCTTTGCCATTCTCCATTATGGTGATTATTCATAGGAACAACCTCTGTAGTATTTTCAGTGGACACTTTCTTTTCTTCCATACCCCATTATATTAGATTATGGCGCTTTATTAAAGGTAAATTCAGTACTAAACAGAAATGCTCTTTTATCTGACGGATATGTGTTATATACCCAGTCATTGTAAACAGCCTTAAACTTCCATCCTGCAATGTATTTAGTGCCTTTATCTCCTGTTGCTGTAACTGCCCAAATCCTTGGGGAAGAACCTGGAGTAAACTGTATACTTGTAATCTTACCAACATCAATAGAGCTATCTCGAGAGAGAATTTCAGATAGTTTATCGTAGGAAAGTGAGTTTGTTCTCCAGTTAAAATTAGTACAGGCTGTTTTAAGTGTCCAATCTTCACTTACTCCTCTTGCATATGGAAGTGGCGAACCTTTTAGACTATCTATAGATGAGGTAGATACACTTCTAGCCGTCCATACCAATTCGTTATTTTCAGTATGACCTCTTGCGTTCGAAGAATAATATGCGGAAATTGGATTATTGTTATATAGCACTGCCTGCCCTTTTGTTGCATCTGCTGCCCATCTTTTGGTTGTCCCGCCATTGTATACTTGAAAGGTAGTATCTGTTGGAACAGATGTATAACCAGGATTATTTATTATATATGCTAAGGCATAAGACCTTGCTGCAACAACTTGAGCTTTAATAGATTCTTCAGGCCAACAATTCCAAATGTTTCCATTATCTTTAACTACATAAGGCTTACCTTTATTTTGTGGAGTCTCACAAGCATAAGAAGGAATCTCTCCCAACCCTGAAACATACGTCTCAATATCCATTTCCCCTCTTCCTGAAACCCGTATTTTATAGCTAGAATAGTCACCACCTACAACTGTACTTGAGTAATATGAAGTTAAAATTTTGCTATAGCTCATACCTTGAAGTGCTGCACCATATGCACCAAATTGACTCATTCCAATTGCATGACCATCATAAAGATCCCTTCCTTTACCTTGGAAATAGAATTCACCTGAGACAAGAGGATCATACTTTGCATTTCCACTACAAGAATTATTACCTGAAGATTCCAACTGCGTACTTTCTCTTTGTAAAGCTTGTTTTTGTGCATCAGTAAGTTGACTAATGAGAGTTTGAACTCCAGCAACTTGTCCTGTTAGAGTAGATTGTTTTTTCGCAGTTTGAGATATCTGACTATTTAATGCAGCAAGTTTGTTCTCTACTTCTACCTTTTGAGCTGTTAAAGATGTATTTTGAGTATTAAGATCTTGAATTTTTGAATTAACCTCTGCCTGACTTAGATTAATTCCCTTTATTTCAGTATCTAATTTTGCGAGAAAATCATTATCCTTTAACACTAATTCATTCAAATACTTAAATCTTCTGAACATAACTCCAATATCTCCAAAGTTATTCAATATTTGGGTTATTTTAGAATCTGTCTTATTCATCTTATACACTCCTTTTATCCTATCGTTCTTCTGCTTATTCAAGTTCTGAAGTTCAAGGCTTTTCAAACTTAATTCAAGATTTAGTCCTTCAATTTTAGATGTGTTAAGTTTAGTTTCGGCATCTATCTGAGCTAACTGGTTATTAAGGGTTGAGGCTTGGCTTTGCTCCACATTTGCAGAACTTTGCAAAGATTTCAAATCTGCTTGAGCTTTCTTAATAGAATTATTTAAATCATTAAGTTCTTTTTGTTTTTGATCTATTTGCTGTTGAATTTGGCCGGAAGATAGATCTGTTGCATATATATCCAAATACCTTCC
>Ga0194052_1001086_pt1 | contig 16233 bp, 14 predicted proteins | sample SepL226m_MetaG_FD_160117 | JGI IMG/M metagenome (GOLD analysis project Ga0194052, IMG submission 160117) | Anoxic zone freshwater microbial communities from boreal shield lake in IISD Experimental Lakes Area, Ontario, Canada - Sep2016-L227-6m | ecosystem: Environmental > Aquatic > Freshwater >... | reverse complement strand
CGATAGGGCAGCGGGGCAAGAGATGGTACAAAAAAGTGGACAGATGGGTGTGCCAGTTATTGATATTGATGGCGAAATAATCGTTGGTTTTCAGCCAAAAGTTTTTGAAGAATTGTTAAATAAATAAAAAATATGAAAATTATAAAAAATGAAAGTGTTATAGATAGGATGATTAGAGTAATACTATCAGTGGTGTTCTTTTTGTTGGCATTCTTTTGGTTAGTTGGTATTGCTAAGATTATATTCTATGTCTTTGCAGTCGTGGCTTTTTTTACTGCTGTCACTGGATTTTGTGCTTTATATAAGATATTAAAAATAAATACAAATAAAAATCCTGAAAAGAAAACTTCCAAAATAGTTTTTAGTCTCTTTATTGTTATTTTACTTCTAATATTAGTAGGTGGTAGTTATGCAAGTAATTTTTTCACAAAGAAATTTTTTCTAGAAGATTACAATAATATGAACCAGTATTATAAACAAACTTTGTTTTATACGGGGCAAGATAAAAGACCAGAGGCATTAGATAATTACAATAAACTAGTAAGTGAATATGGAGTATTTTTAAATAAATATACAAAATATCATCCTTATGTTATTTCTCGCGACGTTCATTTTAACAGTGATTTATCAAAAGTTTCAGATATCATTCTTAGTTTGAAAGACAAAGTCAATACAGGTGATCTTAAATCAGCTCATACTGATTTTGAACAAATAAGACCAATATTCCAAGATTTATTAAAAAGAAATGGTTTTTCAATGTTAGCTATAACTCTTGTGGATTTTCATGATGCAATGGAAAAGATTATTACTGCCGCGGACGCGAAAGATGGAGCTCAAGTAATCGCTGTGTATGAAGAGGTAGACAGTAAACTAAAGGCAGTGGAAGAATTGGCTAATGATACTGAAATTCAAGCTATCAGACAAAAATTAGATGAAACATTAAGTCTTGCAAAAGAAGGGAAAGTAGATTTGTTGTCGACAAAAGCAGCAGAACTTAAAAGTGCTTTTGTAAAAGTTTATCTTAAGAGAGGATAAAAATATGATTTTACTCGATGTTCGAACGAAAGAAGAATATGATATAGATCACATTCCTGGTGCAATCTTATGTGATATTATGAATTTGCTTCAGGGAGATTTTCCAGATATTGATAAAAATGAAGAAATAATTTTATATTGTGAGTCAGGAAATCGATCTATGATGGCAAAAAATATGCTCGACGGGGCAGGTTTCACTAATGTTGTTGATGCCGGCAGTATTGATAACTTACGAAAATAAAATATTTAAAAAGCGGTGCAATTTGTTTTAGAATATACGACTGACGTATCAAAAGTAATTTTATTTAAATCGATATTTTGTGTTTTGGTTTCAGCTCCAACGTCTCCATAACCTCGAACAAAACTATTTCTAATTTTTTTAAAGGCAACCCAATTGATTGATTCTACTCCCTCTGATTGAAAAGTGTAATCGGCTAAGATAATGTCTTTTTTGTAAGTACCAACGATTGTTCCAGTAGAACTGTCTTTTTCAGCATTTTGTATATCGAATTTTCCTTGAATATTTTCTCCTACCTCTGAAGAAATTTCAAGACTATAAACATCTTTAGCCAAATGAGCTACATAGCATCCAACAATAGACTCAGCTTGTATTGGGTTCTTTTCGATTACTTTTTTTGTACCTATAAAATATACAGACATACTAATGAGAATAATACTAAGTACTAAGATTGTTATTTTTAGATTTTTTTTCATATAGATAATGACGTTTTTATGTTGATAATATTACACAAGCAAGGACTGTCCTTGTTTAAATTAATTTTTTATTCAATATAGCCAGTTGAAGAAAGTAGTTTTTTGATATAGCGAGAGTTTCTCGACAGGGGGTGAAATTGTTTTCCAGTAACTTCATTTTCCTCAAAAGAAACAGCATATTTTACTAATTCGCCAGGTGTGACCCATCGGTACCCTTGGTGGTTATCTTCAGATCCTCCCATCTCATTTTTCATTTCATTTACCTTTAAATTAAATTCTTCACCATCTGGTAGTCTGACTAAAAAGAGGTGAGTGATACGCTTAGATTTTTGGATAGTTCCGTCTTTCTTTTTTGTCTCAAAAAAACTTTCAAAGCTTTCAATTTTTTCTATAGGCAAATTTTCTATGTTGATTCCAGTTTCTTCTTGTGTTTCTCGTATTGCAGAATCTTTTTGTTCTTGCATGCTTGAGTTAATGTTTTTTATTTCATCAATTTTTCCGCCTGGGAATTCAAGTGCTCCTGGGTTTTTTGAATCTTTGCTTTTTTCTAATAATAAAAATTTTCCATGATGAAGCAATGCCGTCCGAGCAGTCTCGACGATCGGTATTTGTTCTCTATTTTCTAAATTGAATTTCATATTTAAATTATAACAAAGTTTGATAAAAAGTCATTTTTGTATTATTGTGTAAGGGTAGATTAAACGATTGGGAGATTTTGTGTTATGGGCTGGGAGATCGTCTAATGGTAGGACTCATCCCTCTGGAGGATGATATCTTGGTTCGAGTCCAAGTCTCCCAGCCTAGAACAAAAAATCAGCAACAATAGAAGGAATTTGGAGAAAATTATCTACAAGTCTATTAGCCAAGGTTGTATATGTTAAGGGTTATTAAACTCTGGTATAATAATTGAATGCAGAAAGTAAACTTTTTAAGTCAAGGACAGAGAGTAGATGGAGTTTTATTTATCCCCGAGAATGGAAAGAAAAATCCGGGTGTTATTTTTTTTCATGGAGCTACTAGTAATTATGATAGTTATATTTTAAGAGGAGAACAACTTTTAGAAAAAGGTATTGCTTCTTTGGCGATTAGTTTTAGGGGACACGGAGGTACAAGTGAAGGTACTTTAGATACAATTTCTGCAAATGATAATGTTTACGATGCCATATCTGCTTATGATTTCTTTGTAGAACAAGCTAGTGTCGATTCAAATAGAATTGGAATTTGTGCTACGAGCTTTAGCGCAACACTGGCATCTGATGTTTCAATAGAAAAAAAAGTAAAGAGTTTAATTTTCCGTGTTCCTGCTGCATATACAAAAGAGATGATGACAATGAAAATGAGTAAGCTTTTAGCCGATGAAAATAGAATTTTTAATCAGCTCGCTGGTCTTGAAAATACTCCAATAGTCGAGAATATCTCAAAATTTAATGGAAGCTTATTGGTGATTGCATCAGAAAATGATAGTTTGATTCCAATTAGAATTCCAGAAATGATAATAAGTTCAGCAATTATGGCAGAAAAGAAAGAATTAAAGATAATGAAGGGGGTTTCTCACGCACTAAAAACTCCAGAACAACATCAGGAATTTACTGATTTACTTATAAAGTGGTTTAGTGAAAATCTTTGATTAATTAGCAAGAACTGTTCTTGCTAAGTTTTTTTGTACCTATTTATCACTTAGGAACTTTGATATAATAATTTTTATGTCTTTTTAAATCTAACTTTTGTTAAGTATTTAAACTTTTTCATGCTATACTTCACCCGTAAACTCAAATCATATATATTATGAAACGTAACTTCTCTAACCAAAAAACAAAAGGCTTCACTCTCCTTGAGCTTTTAATTGTAGTAGCCATCATAGGTGTTCTCTCAGTCGCACTAGTAATGGTCTTAAACCCAAGCGAAATGTTAAAGAAATCAAGAGATGCTCAAAGAATATCAGACCTTACTGCACTCAAGAAAGCAATCGAAATATACAAGACAAATATACCAAGTGCTAAATTAGCAGGAGCAAACAATACAGGTTGTAAAGGTACAACATCTTCAACTAGCTGGCAGCCAGCTACAGATCACATATATTACAGTTTACCTAATGACACAACTACAATCTCAGCCATGGTTCTAGATGGCACCACCTTCACAGGAACAGGAGGAGCATCTCAAGTACTTAAAGCAAACTCAGGCAAAGTAGATAGTAATGGCTGGATACCCATAGACTTTACATCTCTACCAGGTGGCTCACCAATCTCTGCTCTACCTATCGATCCAGTTAACACTATATTTGCTCTTTCTGCTCCTACTAATACTGATCTTGTCTATCGCTACATTTGTTCTGAAAAAGATCAATCATTTGAAATTGACGCAGCTCTTGAAAGTACTGCTTACACTTCCACTGACAACAAGATGTCTAAGGACGGTGGGAATAGTGATTTGTATTATGAAGTTGGGACGGGGTTGAGCTTGATATCTGTGGAGCTTGTGCCACCACCAGTGATTGGGGATAGCTATCAAGGTGGAATTATATTTTACATGTTGCAATCTGGAGATGTTGGGTACGTATCGGGACAATTACATGGATATATTGCAGCTACGAGCAACCAAGCTTCTACTTCCTGGGGTTGTTTGGGTACATCTGTATCTACTTCGTCGGCCTTGAGTGCTGGACAAGCAAATACAACTGCAATAATAAATGCTTGCCCTACAGCGGGGATAGCAGCCCGCCTAGCAGATAGTGCAGTAATTGGAGGATATTCAGATTGGTATTTACCATCATTATTACAGCTGGTTCAAATGTATAATAGGAAAGCTTTACTTGGATTAACTAGTGAATTTTTCTGGGCTTCTACTGAAAATTGGGCCAATGCTGCTTATTTTGTTCCAATGACTAATGGTTCTACTGGTGCTGCTAATTTTAAAGATCAATCTTATATTTCGCGCGCGGTTCGGTCTTTTTAAAATTATACTAAGCAAGAATTTTGCTAGATTTAATAAGAATTATTTCCATTTTTTTATTTCTAATTATTTAAATAATTGAGGGATATTTGTTTGACAAATTCATATAATGTGCTATACTATATATGATTCGGTGTTCTTTGATGTTTTGTTTTATTGGTTCTCATAGAAGATAAATTTTGTCTTTTTTGGTAACCAATAAAACTTTTAAACATGTTGACGCTGCAGATAATTTCAGCAGTGCTTTTACTGCTGAATAAATGGTTTTTGGCTCGATCACCAAAAACATTAGGCTGGATTTGTGGAATTGTTGGTGTCATTATCCTAACTATTTATCTTTACATCCAAATGATTTTTGGACATAAAGCAAATCTTTGGATTATGATAATTAATAATTTGGCATTAATTCCATTAATGTTTTATGGATTTATGGTGGTTGTGGCTAAAGAAAAAAGCCACCCGAAAAGCTTTCTAGAAAAATGGAACATTGCATTTAAAATAATTGTAATTTCGATTACTCTTTCTGTTTGTTTATTTCTTCTTATAGAATTAATTTCAGCAGAGCTTGTAATTATACAATTTATTTTTACAATTAGTTCTCTTTCTGGAACGCTACTACTCGCTTTTAATAAGAAGGTAAGTAATATGTTTGGCTGGGGTTCATATTTAATTACTCATAGCCTATCGGCATATACGATGTTCCAAATAAGTGCATTAATTTTTGGAATATCACAAATACTTTCTTGTGCCTTTGCACTCTATGGAATTTATCAAGAAATTAAAAAATAACAACTGTAATATAATTATTATGGTTGTTTTTTTATATGAGTCGTACATTTACAATAAATTAGTCATAATCATGGTTCATAACTACTTGTTAATATTTTTATTTGATTTTGGTATAATTGGTGTATTATAAATAACTCAAAAATATTTATGAAAAATAAAAAATGCGAAAGTTGTTTTATGCCTTTTAGCAAAGACCCTGGGCAAAGGGAATCCGAACAATATTGTAGTTATTGTTTTCGGGATGGTAGGTTTGTTTATGAGGGGAATGATGTGAATGAGTTTAAAAAACATTCATATGAGGCTATGGTAATAAAAGGAATGAAACCATTCAAGGCCAAAATACTTACTTGGATGATTGGTTTTGCTCCACGTTGGAAAAAATAAAAAAATATGGAAAATAAAAAAATTTGGTTTAGAAGAAAACGATATGGTTGGGGCTGGACTCCAGCTACTGGGCAAGGCTGGCTCGTAATATTTTTATGGGCACTATTTTTTACGATTGCAATGTTAAATATTGATCATGAATGGCTGAAGAATTGTTTTTTTGTAATTTTGTCTACACTATTTTTAATATATATTTGTTATAAAAAAGGCGAAAAACCTCGTTGGCAGTGGGGTGAGAAAAAAGAAAAAAACAAAAATCTTTAATTTAACTTAATTTTAAGTTTTTTTTGTTTTCCCCATATATCCAAGCTTTTTTCTTTGTTTTAGTCAAAAAATATAATATAATTATATGGTATTTTAATCTATGCCGAAAAAAACTTTATTACTAGCTATATTTTTTTTAATGCTAGGGGTATTTCCCTTTATCTCAAATGCAGCAACTGTCTTTACGGATGATTTTACTGGAACGACTATCAATACAAGTAAATGGCAAGAATATGATTCTGGCACAGGCGGGTCTGGCGGAACAGCAGGAAAAATACAGCAAAATAATCATCTTACTGCTACAGGTGATGCAATTAATTGGTCTACGAATGGAATTAGAAGTCAAACCGCTTTTAATCGTAATACAATTCTAAGCCTACAAGCTGATTTTTCTCTTTCGGGTAGCACCGGGCTTGTGATACCAATTGGTATTGGTAATAATTTTAATATTTCAGATGCAGCTGCTGACAATCTTTATATTAAGGCTGATATGACAGCCAATAAGTTTGTTATCGTGCGTGGTGGTATTAATGGAACAGCTCCTAATTCCAAATCTCCCACATTCGCAATAGTTCCAAGCGACAAATATCGTGTAATAATTAATGTTAGCACGACATCAGGAGCAACTTTTAAATTATATGATTTGACTGTTGACCCAACAATGGTTACTGATTTATTAGTAGCTAGTTCTATGAATGTAGTTACTGGAGGTAGTTTTACAGATGGATATATTTTTTCTAGTGCAAGATCTTCCACCGTAACAACAACTCTTTACAATGTCACATTATCTGCTACTCTTACTGCCCCGGGTACACCTACTAGTATTTTAACTTCTCCGTCCAATGGACAAGAATCTCTTTCTTGGACTGCTCCAGCTGACAATGGAGGCTCGGCCATCACTGATTATTTAATTGAATATAAACTTTCAACTGAACCAACCATCTGGACTACTTTCAATGACGGAGTCTCAACGGGAACAACTGCAACAGTCACCGGACTTACAAATGGGTCAGTATATAATTTTAGAGTTTCCACTATAAATGCAATTGGCACAGGTGTAGCATCAAGCACAGCAAATGGTACACCAAATTCATCTGTGCCATCAGCACCGATTTCTCTATCTTCTTCAAGTGGGCTCAATTCCTCCTCTTTACTTTCTTGGACTATTCCTTTGAGTAATGGTGGTTCAGCCATCACAGATTATTTAGTAGAATACAAACTTTCAACTGAGCCAACTGTTTGGACTACTTTCAATGATGGAGTCTCGACGGGAACAACTGCAACAGTCACCGGACTTACAAACGGGTCAGTATATAATTTTAGAGTTTCAGCTATCAACGCTGTCGGTACAAGTGTCGCTTCAAATACGACTACTGCAACACCAAGTCTTTCGGTTCCTTCTGCCCCCCTTTCGTTGGCTGCTTCGAGCCGCGAAAATATTAAATCAGTGCTTACATGGTCCATTCCTTCATCTAACGGAGGTGGAACTATTTCTGATTATTTAATTGAATACAAACTTTCAACTGAACCAACCATCTGGACTACTTTCAATGATGGAGTCTCGACTGGAACTACGACAACAGTCACCGGACTTACAAATGATTTGACTTATAATTTTCGGGTATCTGCCACAAATGAGGCAGGTACGGGCTTGGTGTCAACAACAGCGTCTGCAACTCCGGGAAATTATATTCTTCAAGATGATTTTGCCGGTACAACTATTAATACTAGTAAATGGATAGAAACTGACACTGGGGGATTGGGTGGTTCTACTGGAAATATCCAACAAAACAATGGTTTGATAGTTACAGGAAATAATTCTTGGAATGCCAACGGCTTAGAATCATATCAATTGTTTGATAGAAGAAAAGGAAATATTGAAATATCAACAACGATGAAATCTACTAGTTGCTCACTCGGAAGTACAATGCAATTTGGTTATGGAGATTTAAATTTCTTTGGTTCTTCTGACTCTGCATATTTTATTTCAAAAAATACAACGTCTTGGGTTCTTTCTTATTATTTAAATGGATTAAGTCAGAATGGTACGGGGACAGTAATACCTGGAGTTTCTTGTACAGACAATCAACCTTTGACAATGAAGTTAGTAGTATTGCAAGCAGGAGGAGCTGAAATATATTTAGGCTCATCTTTAACTCCAGCAGCAACAATCGCAGGTGGAACTTTTACGAATAAACCAATTTGGGTTCAAAGTAGAGCTTCTTCTTATTTCACAACCTATAGTTTACTTACAGTGAAGGGAAATATTTCAGGTCCAGACGCACCACAAGATTTGACTCCAATAGTCAATAATGAAGTTGTAAATTTAAGTTGGGGTGCTCCATACGACAATCATGGAGTTATCACTGATTATATTGTTGAATACAAATTAGATTCTGAACCTACAATTTGGAGAACTTACAATGACGGCACTTCTGCAAACACTTCCGCTTCTATTTCTGGACTGACGACTGGGTTACTTTATGATTTTAGAGTCTCGGCCGTAAACGCAAATGCTACGGGTGATTTGTCGGCCACGACTACAGCTACGCCTCTCTCTGGCACTCCAACTGCTCCGACTGTAAATTCTTTAGTTGTATTGGGCGCTCATTCAGTGGGAGAAATGGTTGTGGGAAATTATGTTTACAATGATGTAAATGGAAATGGGGAGGCTTCTTCTTTGTATCGATGGCTTCGTTCGGATACTTTAGGTGGCACATATAATGTAATTTCTGGTGCAACAAATTTAAATTATAAAATAACAAATGATGATCTTGGAAAATATATTAAATTTGAAGTTACTCCAGTTACAAATGTTGCTCCGACTACAGGAGTCGCTACCTTAAGTTCTGCAATTGGGCCACTCACTGTTGTTAATTATTTTAATCATATTTTATTATCAGGACAAAGTCTTTCAATAGGATACGGAGGGACACCTGTGCTTTCAACTACTCAACCATATAACAATAAAACTCTCGCAGGCGTAACTCAACTTGGAACAACTTTTACACCACTTGTAGAATCAAATAGAGAAACTATTGCTAGTGCTATGTCGAATAATATGACAGCACTTTCTGGTGGTACTTATCAATCAGCTGTCACAGTGCACGGAGTCGGTAATACAGCTTACTCTGGACTTAAAAAGGGAACTGTTCCTTATGCAAATGGAATGACGCAAGTCACAAACGTCTTCAACGCCGCAGCTTCTGAATTATCTAAAACAGATCGAGTCGTCGGAGTTGCAATAATTCATGGAGAAGCAGACCATCAACAGTTCACAACTGCTGCGGAGTATGAATCTTATTTAGTAGAGTGGCAACATGATTACGAAACTGATTCAAAAGCAATTACGGGGCAAGTAGATATCGTTCCACTGTTTACTGACCAGATGGCATCTTTCACAGGATACAATGCAACGACATCAGTAATTCCTGGAGCACAACTTGCAGCCGCAGAAGACAATCCAGGTAAAATAGTTTTGGTTGGACCAAAATATTTTTTAAATTATTCTGATTATGCACACTTAAATAATACAAGCTATCGTTGGCTTGGAGGATATTATGCCAAAGTTATGAAAAAAGTTTTAATAGATAAAGAGACGTGGAGACCTCTTACCCCAGATAGTATTTTAAGAAGCGGAAAGGTTGTTTACGCAAAATTTCATGTTCCGATAGGCAAAATTGCTCTTGATACAACATTAGTTTCTTTAAGAACAAATTATGGTTTTGAATATTCTGATTCGACTTCTTCTGCGACGATTAGTTCTGTAGAAATATTAAATACCGATACAGTAAAAATAACTCTTTCAAATGTACCTACGGGATATAGTCAAAAATTAGGTTATGCACACACAGGTACTGCTGGATCATTGCCAGGGGCACAAGAAGCGGGAAGTGCGGCAGGAAACCTTCGTGATACAGATACTGCGACATCTTTAGCGGGGGATACTTTATATGACTGGGCTGTAAATTTTGAAAAACCAATATCTCTTGCAAATGATTCAGTTCTTCCAGTTGTTACAGCTTTTGATGTGCCATTAAACTCAGGATCTTTAACTGTGCCGATAAATAGTTTTATTGGTACAGATAATTTATCTGTCACAGGATATTTAGTAAATGAATCTTCGTCTACTCCAAGTATTAATGATGTTGGCTGGACAGCAAATGCTCCGACGATTTATGCATTTAGTAGTGGGGGTATTAAAACTTTATATGCTTGGACAAAAGATGCAGCTGGAAATATTTCTTTGTCAGCTAGTGATTCTGTTAATGTTGATTTAATCGCGCCAAGCATTACTCAATTTACCATTCCGGTTAATTCATTGTCTTTGACGACAAATATTTCTTCATTGGTTGCTACTGATAATTTTATGGTCACAGGATATTTAGTAAATGAATCTTCATCAACTCCAAACGTCAATGACATAGGGTGGAGTGGAACGGCTCCAACGAATTATATCTTTAGTACTGATGGTTCTAAAACTTTATACGCTTGGGCAAAAGATGTGGTTGGAAATATTTCTATTTCAATGAGTGCAAATGTTAGTGTGAGCTTAATTGCGACAGCGTATACATTTGCAGGTCCATCTAGTGGTGACGTAAATAATGCTTCGACTGATTTTACCATTACTCCAAATAATCCATATACAGGAATAATAACTATTACTCCTTCTGGATCAGGAAGTTCTGGACTTTCTCCAATTATAAAAACTTTTTTAAATTCATCGACAACGCAAACATTTATTATCACACCCCTAGTCTCCGGTTCAATAACCTTAACTCCGACAAATAGTACTGGAATAACTAATCCTTCAAATATAAATTTCATCGCAAATGCTGTTGTACCAGGAGCTGTTACTTCTGTTGTTGCAACTTCTGGTGATACTATTGCTTCTGTTTCATTTATTGCTCCAGTAAATAATGGCGGTTCAGAAATAACAGGCTATACTGTTACATCTATTCCTTCAGGAGGAATAGATACAGATGCAGGAACTATAAAGACAACACATGTAATTACAAACTTAGTTAATGGAACACATTATACATTTACAGTTCGAACGACAAATGTTGCAGGATTAGGAGCAGTTTCCAATGAATCAAATGAAATAATTCCTAGTGATACTACTCCGCCCGTAGTGACTGGTTTTAGTATTCCAGTTACTTCGGGCTCTTTGACTGTTGATATTACATCTCTTTCAGCTACTGATAAATATGGAATTGCGGGATATAAATTAACAGAAACATCATCTAGTCCATTACCAGGAAGTGTAGGGTGGACAGACACAGTTCCAGCCAATTATACATTTGCTTCTAGTGGTTTAAAAACATTGTATGCTTGGGTTAAAGATTCAAGCGGAAATGTTTCTTTGTCTTTGAGTACTCAGGTAACAATATCTATAATTAGTTCTAATTATAGTTTTAGTGGTCCGACTAGTGGATATGTAAATAATACTTCGACATACTTCACAGTTACTCCTATTGGTTCTTATACTGGGACAATAACTATTACTCCGACAGGGTCAGGAAGTACGGGTCTTTCTCCAATAGTTTTGACATTCTTAAATTCATCTAATCCAGAAACTTTTACAATAACTCCAACTGTAATAGGTTCGATAATTTTAACTCCAACAAATGGTGGCGGATTAATAAATTCATCGGTTATTAATTACACAGTGAGTGAGGCCGATGTTACTGCTCCGGCAATTTCAATTATTCCTTCTGTGGTCTATGATACCTCAGCCTATGCCATATGGACTACAGACGATCTGTCTTCTAGCCGAGTTAATTATGGTCAGACAAATAGCTATGGGATATCTACTGAAGAAAAAGATATAATATCTAAAGTTACAAATCACATTGTTCTTCTTTCAAATTTAAACGCTTGTACGACTTATCATTATTATGTTTATTCTAAAAATAACTCAGGTCTTTCGGGGCAAAGTGTTGATAATACATTTCAAACTACTGGATGTTTCGTTTCAAGTAGTTCTTCTGGTTCATCTGGTGGGTCGAGATCTTTTCCACCAGTTTTTTCATTTCCACAAGTAAGCATTACTCCATCCGTGAAGCCCGTAATATTTTCTACTATTTCTGCAAACACAACAAAAATATCTTCTCCTGCTAATTCTTTGGAAGAAAATACAAAAAATTATATTTTTACTAAATCATTACAAGTAGGAACGAAAGGATATGATGTAAAAGAATTACAGAAGATTTTATTCGAGAAAGGATATTTAAAATCAGCGCCAAACGGTGTTTTCGGACCCGCGACATTAAGTGCTGTAAAAATATTTCAAAAGAAGCACAAACTTATTGCGACAGGTAATGTTGGTCCTGCAACTAGAGCTTTGTTAAATAAATAAATTACTCAATAAGTTTTTTAAATTCTTCCACCATCGGGACTTGTTCAGATTCAAGTCCATAATTTTCGGCAGTAAAATAGGCAGCAAAGTCAGCAATCGTTAAAGTGTTGAATATTTTATGAAAAATATTTTCACCTATTACTGGAATTTCATATGTTTGTAAATTTCTGTCCTTATATAGTTTTTGAATAATATTCATTCTTTGTATTATCTTTGGATGATCTTGATCATCATTTAAAAAGATAAAACAGAAATTTTCTGAAAGTTTTTTAGTAGTATCTTTTACATCAAAACCAGTCATCTCATTGTGATTTAATTCTGGTAAGACATTATAGAAAGCTGGAATTTTTCCAGTCTCATTAAATTTAATTTTCCAATTATAAGCCAAAGCCTTATTCTTTTCTGAAGCATAGATAACTGGAACAAAATTAATAATTTTTTGAGCTAAGTCTTTTCCTTTATCTTCAATCTTTTCGGGCATGAAAGTATCTTTAAGTTTTGTCATTTCACTTAAGGCAGTCTCATTTCCAATAATTTTTAAAAGACTTTTTAAATTTAAAGTTAGTGCTAAGCGAGGTTGAATCTGGAGATCAGGCATTTGTATATAAGGAATTTCTTTTTCTTTTGCAATTGCTAAAAGTTTACCTCCGACAGCGATGACGACTTGAGAGAGTCCCAATTTTTCAGCTTCAGTTTGTGCCTCAAGGACTTCTTCCGTATTTCCGGAATAAGAACTGAGAATTATTAGTCTATTTTCCATCTCTTCTTTTGGTAGTAGGGGAAGACCGTAACTTCTATGGATAATTACATCGATATTAGGGTCAATTAATTTCAATAAATCACCAGCCAAATGCGAGCCACCCATGCCGACAATAATATATTTTGAAAACTTCTTTAATTTATCTATATTTTTTATTTCAGGCTCAAAAGCAAATTGCCCAGCACTCGATTTTATCATTTCGTACATTGACATATTTTAAAAGGTTAATTAATAAATTTTTTTAACATTATAATTTTCCCATAATTATCAACTTTATACAAGTTTTAATTTTTACATAAAAAGAAGACAAAAGCATTACAATAATGTATTATGTGCTTAATGAAAATGAATAAAGAAAAAAAGAAGCTTGTATTTTTGGTGGGTGTTTTATTAATTCTTGCCGGTGTTATTTTTTTTGTAGCACATTCTATTGGCAATGTCGGTGTTTTGACTAAAGATGAAAATATAAAAGTTGAAAAAATAGAAACTACAACGACCCCAGTTGTTTTGCCTTTTGATACTGTTTTATATGATAAAAAAATGGAAGAGTTGGCAAATAATCCTATACCTCCAACACCAAAACCAATAATAAAAAAAGTAAGAGATCCAAAGACAGGCAAAATAACAGAAGTTACAATGCCAGCACCAGTCGTCACCCCTAAACCAAATATTTGGCCTGTTAAAGCCGTTTACCCGAACAAGGGAGCAATACTACCTTTCAATCGAGTGGTAGCTTATTATGGAAATTTATATTCTAAAAAAATGGGAGCACTTGGAGAATATCCTGAAGATGAAATGTTGGCAAGATTAAATGCTGAAGTAAAAAAATGGGAATTGGCAGATCCTACTACGCCAGTTATTTCAGCACTTCATTATGTAGCAGTCACTGCGCAGGGCACAGCGAGTGATGGTGGAAAATATATTTCACATATGCCTTTCAAAGAAATTGATAAAATTTTAAAAATGGCAGAAAAAGATCATGCTATCGTATTTTTGGATATTCAGGTAGGTTTTAGTAATTTGCAAACAGAACTTCCAAAATTAGAAAAATATTTAAAAATGCCTCAAGTTCACCTTGGTATTGATCCAGAGTTCTCTATGAAAGGGGATAAAAAGCCAGGTAAAGTAGTCGGTACTTTCGATGCAAGTGATGTAAATTTTGCAGCCGGATATTTAGCAAAATTAGTAAAAGAAAATAATCTGACCCCTAAAATTTTAATCGTACACCGTTACATTCAAAAAATGGTTACAAATTATCAAGATATTAAACCACTACCAGAAGTTCAAATTGTCATGGATATGGATGGTTGGGGAAATAAAGATAAAAAAATAACTACTTATAAGCAATTTATCTATAAAGAGCCTGTGCAATTTACTGGGTTTAAAATATTTTACAAAAATGATCTTCTGGAAAAAGGGACAACACTCTTTAAGCCAGAAGAATTAATGAAATTAAATCCACGACCAATCTATATTCAATATCAATAATTGTGATATAATCTTATTATGAAACAAGCACGATTAGACCAATTAGCAGACAGTATTTTTGCAATCGCCATGACGATTTTGGTATTTGAAATACGAGTACCTGAATTTTACGGTGCGGTTGACAACTATACTCTTATCAAATCACTTATTAGCTTATTCCCAATTTTCATTAGTTATCTTTTGGGTTTTTCACTTTTATTTACTTATTGGCGATCACAGCATTTTATCGCTTCCATCTTAGCTAAAAATATTGATACTAAATTTACCAATTTGAATGCAATATTTTTCTTTTTTATTGGGCTTGTTCCTTTTTCATCACACCTCTTAGGAAAATATAGTTATTCAGAGGTTTCAATTATTTTCTTTGCACTTAATATTGTGCTAATCGGAATTTCGCTTTTCCAAATGCGCCAATATGCAATAAAGTCTACTACGATAGAAAATATGCCTTTTACAAAATTGGAAAATGAACATGCCAATATGCACATCTGGTTTCCAATTATTGCTGCAATTGTGGCAGTAGTAGTTTCATTTTATAGTATTAATATAGCGCTTCTTTTCTTTACTCTCGCAATATTATTTAATTTATCGGACCATAGTACGAAGCTTACTTTTTCTTTCATTAATCTTTTTTTAAAGAAACCTCTAAAGTAATTTAATATAAAAAAAGAACCTTCATTCATAAAATGAGGGTTCTTTACAGTCTGATGTTTGTGAAATAAATGAATGAAGCCCACCAGATCGTTGCGATGAGGGAGATGATGGTTATCATCCAAATTATTTTTTTTCTTGAGACGCCTACCTTACTATGTAGCTCCAAGTATCGTACCATAAATAAAAATGGGTCGAAAATGATGATTGTCCCTGAGACTAGATTTTTTTTATCTACATAAAGTAAACCGATCATCAATCTCATTGTACTTTTTTTAACTTTTCCTTCTAAGATTATTATCAAACACATGACAATATTTTTAGATATCGTAAGCATTGTTTTCCAAAAAAATTCAGCCGCTGAGATAAAGATACTTCGTTCTCTTTTACTACCTAATATTATTATAAAAAGGTAATTGAGGAAAAGAGTAAAAATAAACATTATTCCTCCAGCAGTTAGTTCGTGTACTCGAGCGAATAAAAACGGTGTTAATATCCAGGAGTATAAGGTGACAATGACATGTCTGATAAGAGTAAGCTTGTCAGTCAAGCTTATTTTTCGCCGGATGAGGAAAAACATCTCCGGCAAGATCATAATTAGGAGTAGTGTTTTCATGTCCGGATTTGTTTTTTAAAGAACGACGATCGCTCTTTTTCTGCCTAAAGGATAGCATTTATAGAGGATTAATCAATTGAGAAGTAAATTATTCACAAATAATTTGACAATACCCCCAGGGGGTATATAATTGTATTATGAAAAATAATAAAGAACAATTGATTCGAAGATTAAAAATAATTGAAGGGCAAGTGAGGGGATTACAAAAAATGATTGAGG
>Ga0194052_1001084_pt1 | contig 16270 bp, 9 predicted proteins | sample SepL226m_MetaG_FD_160117 | JGI IMG/M metagenome (GOLD analysis project Ga0194052, IMG submission 160117) | Anoxic zone freshwater microbial communities from boreal shield lake in IISD Experimental Lakes Area, Ontario, Canada - Sep2016-L227-6m | ecosystem: Environmental > Aquatic > Freshwater >... | reverse complement strand
TAGGGGCGGGTCGGCAGGGGAGGGGGCGACCCAGCCTTTGAGGCAGGGTGTCAAGGGAAGGCTAAACGAAAGCAGCCTCACGCTGAATCAATCTGGCGTTTGGGTCGTCAGTCCGTAAAGTAAGTCGCTCATGAAGAACCTTCTTTTATGTTTCATCGCTGGTTTCGGGCTCCTGGCTCGATGCGCCACCCTCGCTCCCGTCGTCGAGGTTGAAGAGGATGTTTATACCTACACCAACGCGAACAACGGCGCCGGGCCGATGTGGTGCCACGGCTCGACCTGCCTGGTGCGCTCGGGCAAACATCTGTTCGCCAGTGGATTGGAGACGGTGCTGGACGCCAAACCGCTCAACAACTGTCGCTGGATGCTCTTCGAGCGACAGGCTCATGGCTGGAAACGCGTGCGGGTGGACGCCGATGGCCGCACGCGTGAACCGGCCCCGATGGCCGCTTTTCCCGACGATCGTGTCTTCCTGTCGGTCAACCCGAGCCTCGGCAAAGGCCCCGAGCCCAACGGCGGCCCGGCCCGGCCGGACGTGCTCCAGTTCAAGGCCAGCGATTCCACCCTTCCACCCATCTCTTTGATCCCGGTCTGGCAAGAGACGCCCAAGTTCGCCGAGCATTCGTATCGCAGTTTTGCGGCTGATGGCCCGGCGAAAGAGCTGGTTCTGTTCCAGAATATCGGCTACACGCACGCCGAGTGGGCGTTCCGCGACCGCCGCGGCAAATGGAGCGCTCAAGGTCAGCTCAAATGGCCCTGGGGCGCCGAATACGACAAACCCGAACCCATTCGTGTCTGCTATCCGAACGTGGCGATTCGCGACCGCGCCGTGTATTTTTGCGGCGTCAGCGATGTCATCGAGCCGTATAAGGTGTGGCGGGAATTCAAACGCCAACTCACGGGCAAAGAGTGGGACTATGACTTCCGCCGGCTCTTCTTCACATGGACGCCCGACATCACCAGGCAGCCGTTTGCCAATTGGGTGGAGATCGCCAGCCGGGATAAGACCTGCGGCTGGATCTCGCCCGGCGACCTGTATGTGGCTCCCAAGGGCGAGGTGCATCTCTTATGGGCGGAGCGGGCGCTGGACGAGCGGTTGCGGGCGAAGTTCTTTCCCGAGGCGAAGCAGAGCGAAAGCCTGCATTACGCAGTCGTTCGTGACGGAACGGTGGTTCGGCGCCAGACGATCGAGGAGTCAACCGAGGGCAAACCGGGCGTTACCGGCTCGGGTGCGCGGTTTCAGGTCACCCCGGATCGCCGTCTCTTTGTGGCGTACTATGCTTCGGGAACCGACGCCGGCGGCAAGCATCTGTCGGAGAACCGCGTGCTGGAGATCTTGCGCGATGGCTCCTTGAGCCAGCCGGTGCGCGTGCCTTTGCAACGGCCGTTTCCGATGTATTTCACGACGACGGTGAGGGGCGGATCGCCCCCGTCACGCACGCTGGAGATGCTGGGCCAGCGAGAGGGGGCGGGCTCGACCATTAGTTACGCGCGAGTTCGACTGTATTAGCCCAGACGCGCACTAACCGCCACGCCTTCGACCTGCCGCCCTTGCAGTGGGTCAGTACGGCAAAAGCTTTTCGTTTCCAGTTTTGTGGCAAGACCACTCCGATATTAGTGGCTGCGCCGCCGTTCGCGAAGGACTGGCGATGAGCAGTGCCGTTGCGGCCAGGCCAGGAAATGCGCTCTTGTTCATTTTCCGTTAAGATTTACGGCAGTTGCACTCCAAGGCGGAAGAAGCGCTGCAAGCTGCCGGGCGCAGAGTTTGTGAGGGTCAAGATGCCCCCGTTGCCGACCACGTTGACTTGGCTGGGGTCGAGGCTCCACGCTCCAAGGCTCAAGTTGGTCCGCGCATAAAGTGTGTAAGTGCGATTGGGCGAGGAGAGGAACAAGACCGCAACGCCACAGGATTGGATGAGGCTTTCGATGCGGAAGCAGGAAAGCGCGTTCGTGGGATCTGTATCCGCGATATATTCACCATAGTTGTCCGCCCCGTCGATGTCAGGGTCGCACGTGGCGCAGGAGGCAGCATTGGTCGTCGTGCCGCTGCCGCCGAAATGCTGCGCCCGCCACCAGTCGGGGATGCCGTCGCCCAGCGTGCTCAAGGAAACAGCGATGATGAGGTCGTCCTGGGTGTTTGTGCTGAAGCCGTAGGGACCGCTGACGATCAACCGCACAGTGTTGGTGCCAGGGAATCGGTAGGTGTGCATCACCTGGGCGGCGGATGTATTGGTGCTTGCGCCGTCGCCAAAGCTCCAGAAGCGATTGGTGATTCCACCAGCCGAGGTGTCGATGAAGGTGACGGCCAGAGGCGCACCGCCGTTTGTTGGCGTAGCAGTGAATTCGGCGGCCGGGACAGTGGCGGCGCCCCGCGTGATGATCACGCTGTCGCTGGCCAGTGTGCCTGAGGCATTCGTGCCCCAGACCGTGACGAGGTTGGCTCCCACCCCTAAGAGGATGCCACTGACCTGCCACGAGCTGCTCGCGGACAGGGTGCCACCGTTCCCGGTCAGTGCGTTGCTCCAGGTCATGGTTCCGACCACATGCAAGTTATTCGTGCCGGCAATGGCACGGGTCGTCACGTCGTAGCTCACCGTGGTGTTGGTGGTGGTGATGTCCAGAACGGGCCAACCGAGGCCTGCGGCATAAATCTCGATCGGACCAGTTGGGCTGAGGTTTCTACCGACGAGTCCGGCGTAATTAGTGCCATAGCGCGAGACCCTGAACACGGCGTTCATGAACTGATCCGTGCGGGCCGGGTCCACCGGGATGCTGTCGCCCTGCGTCATGATCGTGCTGGTGACGGGGCACACGTAGTGCCAGACGGTCTGGCCGGCGCTGGTGACTTCAAAGAGGTTCCCCTTGATACCTTCGCAGATGAGCGTGTTGCCATTGGGCAAGCGCTGCGCACCGGAGATTTCCGCCGAGTAGAAGGTCGGCGGCGGGCTGCTCACATAGGTCCAGACGGGCGTGCTGGGGCCGAAGGCAGCGCCGGTGGCGATGCTGTAGTTGCCGGCGGCATCCGCCGGCGGCACGATCTCGTTGATGGTTGAATAGCCGCGCCCGATGCCGTTGTTGAAGATGAGAATATTTCCGGCCCCGGGGCAATTGGTTTCGATCCAGTGCGTGTGGTGCTGTTGGAAGAGCTGTTGGTTGGCACTCGTGCCGCGGTTGTATTGCGCCGGATTGCCCCAGCGGTAAAGGATGTCGCCTCCTTTGCTGTAGCGTCCGCCGTTGGTGCCGGCGGCCTGGGCTGTGGTCGTCTGATGGTCAATGACGAAGACCTCACTGTTACCCCGGATGCTGAGCATGACCTGGTCGAGTTGCGCGTTATGATCAATGCCATTCACATGGTTCCAGAACTGCGGAATCTTCATGCCGGTGCCGTTGACGTCAATTCGCTCCGGATGGTTCGCCACCACGCCATAGTTGTTCTTCGTCGGGTCATAGTCCTGGATCATGTGGTCCCAGAGGTGCCATTCCCAGACGACCGTGCCGCCGTTGGGCCGCGTCGGTGTTACTTCGACCAAACAATCGGGCAGCATGTAGCCTTGGCTGAAGATGCTGGGATCGAGCAGGTTCGTGTTGAACCCGGCCGCGATGACTTCGGCGAGAGTCTTCTTTTCAGCCACAAGCATGAGGACGTTGCCGTTGGGCAGAACTTTGAAGTCGTGGTGGTGGATGTAGGTCGGGCTGTAATAGTCAATCGCCCACACGAGATTGCCATTCCAATCGTATTCCTCGATGCGCCCGCCTTCGCCCCCGCCGGTCGAGGGGCCACCCTGTTTGACCATGCCCGCCCGGAACATGTGGCCGTTCGTCATCAAATAGGCGCTGCGTCCCGGCTCATAAGTGCTGGTCCACATGTGAACCACTTCGCCGGCGTTGTTAAGCAGGTAAGTGTTGGTGTGGTGCATTGGCGCCATCAAGGTGTAGCCCGGCCAGGCGCTGCTGCTGTTGAGGAACAAACCGACGGTCTGGTCGGTGGACGCACTTTGCACGTTGTAGGAATAGGCCGTGCCAGGAGCGCCGTCGGGGGCCAAAGTTGTGGCCCCCAGGTTATCCACCGCCGTCAGATAGAAACTCACCGCTGTGCCAGCGGGCAACGCCGGGATGGCTACCCCATAAGTGCCGTCACCTGCCGCGCCATCATGGTGAGCGCCATCGTCCAACATCGAGACGTTGGTGAAAGTGCTGCCGCCGCTTGTGACCACCTTCACCGATATCTGATCAAGATCCATGCGGCTTTCGGTGCTGCCGCCGCGGAACTGGAAGCGCATCTTCAAACTGGTCACCAACTCACCGCCCTGAAGGTCGTAGTGATATAAGTTCCACCCGTGGTTGGTGCTGGTGAGTTCGCTCAGGCGTGTCACGTAGCCGCTGCCGGAATCGAGTTGGAAGGTCCATCCAGCATTGTTGTACTGGTTGCTGATGGTCAGCGTCTGCATCCAGAACTCCACAAACCCCGAGTTGCCCCGCGCATCAATCGAATTGGTGGTTGCTACCATGCTGTCGGTCAGGTTGGTGGTGCCGCTCTTGAACTCCAGGCCGTTGGTGTTGCCAGCCCCATAATTTGCACCGGCCCGTTGCTCGAAGGAATTGCCGGTCACGGTCCAGGCGTAGTTGGCGCCGATTCCACTCCACGGTTTAGCGGCGATTGCTCCCATGGTTTCGAGGAAAGCGCTGTTTGTTTGCATGGCTCCACCGCCGGTGCCGGTGCTGTAGGTCAACGCGACATTGGCCACACTCACATCATCCGTAACGCGTGCCGTGACCCAGACGGTGTCGTTGGTGGTCGGTGATGCGGGCGTGATGGCGACGCTCGTGATGACGGGAGGCTGGTTCGTCATCACCGTGCCGCTGGTGACTCCCTGGACCCGCATTCGAATGGAGTAAAGGGAGCCGGCATCCGTGGTGATGAACAAGGTCTTTCGGTCGCTCCCACCGAACTCGAGGTTCGTCGGCCGTTCGGGCACGGCGATTTGCTCAACCTGATTGCCGGTGGAGTCGTAAACCAGAATCGCGTTCTCGCAGAAGTAAAGATTGCCTTCGGCGTCCAACGTCATCCCGTCGCACTTCACCCGGGCGAACAGCGTTTTGTTTGTCAGCGTGCCGTTGGCGTTGATGGTATAGCGGAAGACATTGGTCGCCCCCCAGTCGGCCAGGTAAAGCGTCAGGCCATCGGGTGTGCCGACCAGGCCGTTGGGGCGGACAAGGTCCGTGACCACGGGAACCACCGTGGTCCGATCCGGCGAAATGTAATAGACATACTCTCCGCCCTGCACGACCGTGTGCCCGAAATAGACCGGGTCGGTGAAATAGACGCCTCCGGCCGGGTCAATCCACAGATCGTTCGGCTCGTTGAATCGCAGCCCGGCATAGTTGCTGGCCACGATGGTGACGGTTCCTTGCGGGGTGATGGAAACCACACGGCCGTTGTCGCCTTCGCAGGCGAGCAGATTGCCGCTGCCATCGAAAAACAGGCCATTCGCGCCACCGGAGTTCGTGCGAAAGACGGAAAGCTGATTCAACACCGACCACTTATAGATCGTGTCCGCCGTGATGTCCGAGAAGAACACGTTGCCAGTCGCGTCAGCCGCCGGGCCTTCGGTAAAGTGCAGGCCGGAGGTAAGATTAGTGAGCGTCGCTCCCGCGGCAACCACGCTCGAGTAACCCCGCCGCATCACCCGGAACCCAATATGGAACCACGGACCGTTCGGGTCGCCCGGGCCACGGAAATATGAGGGGTTGCGGTTGGCCACCCGCGCATGACCGTATTGGTCCTGACCGTTGAACCAGTTACCCCCGCGCAGACCGCGATACTGCCTGCCGTCCGGCATAGGTGAGCCGGTGAGCGGGCCGGGCGGATTGGTGACCAGGTTGTTTCGCACGCAATCGGTGTAGTAGTCGCTGGCATACCAATCGTTGACCCACTCCCAGACGTTGCCCGACATGTCGCTGAGGCCAAAGCCGTTGGTGTTGTTGCGCGTCTGGTAGGTCACATTCGTGCCAGGCCAGTTGAAGTTGGTCTGGTATTGGAGCGAGCCGTTGTAGAAGCCCACCGGCGTGGTCCACGGGTAAGAACCGGTGGCGTAAGGATGGGTTGTCCCCGCCCAGTTGGCCAGCGTGCCGTCGGCGTTCGTGTCGCTGCCCCACGGGAACATGCCGTAGGGATTGTAGAGCCCGCCGCGTGCGGCGTATTCCCACTCAGCCTCGGTCGGCAGGCGATAGCCGTTGTTCGTGAGAGTGCAGTCGCCAGTCACGAGGTTGTAGCACGCCGTGAAGCTGTCACGCGCGCTTGCCCAGTTGCAATAGGCGATCGCGCCGAACCACCGCATGCCCGTGATGGGGTGCAACTCGCGATTGTCACGAATGCTGAAGTCACTGCCGCTCCACTGGATGCGGCTGTTGGTATCCGAACCGTAGGTGTCGCAGTATATGTTGGTCTCGCCCACGCCATAGACGTAATTGGACCGAACCTCAACCAAGCCCTGTGACAAAGCCGAGTTGAGGAACTGAACATACTCCAGGCAGGTCAGCAACGTCGTTCCCATGTAAAACGAATCCACGGCTACGGTGTGAACCGGGACTTCGTCACTCGGATGCGCCGGATCCACAAAGCCGAAATGGTCACCCATCTGGTATTGCCCGGGCGGGATCTGGACGAATTGTGCCGTGAAGTTGTTGGTGGGTGGAGTTGAGTTGGTCACACCTCCACGCACGCAACGGACGAACAGGCTGGTGAGCTTGTCCTCGTAACTGACCAGGCCAAGCTGGAAGTCCACGTTCCAGGCGCGGTTAGTGAGGTTCATCACCGTGGTCGAGGACCAGTGGCGGGATGAGTTTGCGCCGAGGAAGAAGTTCGTGTCCACCGATGGGTTGGACCGGGTCTCGTCGTTGATTGATTGGAGTTCCTTGATGTTCGGCAGGCGCCAGTCACTGCGGCCGGCAAGCGAAAGGCTCTCCGCGTATTGTAAGGCACTTTCCCATGACGCTGCGCTGGCGCCGGCAGCTTGCTGCCAAGTCAAGCCGGTATCCAGGTCCGTGACGGTGCCGTCCAAATTGTTGGTGAAGTGATGCACGGGTTGGCTGGACAGGGCCACTCCGCGAACGCAGCGGACGTGATAACGATTCGTACCGCCGGCACTGATCGTTTCATCCTGCCGATGCGCGCCGATGCCACCACCGGCGTTGATCGCCCAGATGCGACTCGAGTCGCCGACTTGTGAGTCCGCCGTCCACCAGTATTGTGCGGTGGAGAGGGTGAAGAAGGCGGTGTTTAGAGCGGGGTTGACCGTGCCGTGGTTCAGGATGCTGAACGCTTCATGGCTCGTAGGCAGTCGCCAGTCGCTCTGGCCGCCGACGCGGTTGGTTTGCCCATAGAGCACGGCGTTCGACCATGCCATTTCGCCACCGTCGGCCTTCTGCCAGATGAGGCCGGTGACATTATCAGTTACCGTGCCGTCGCCGTTGTCGGTGAATGATGGAGGATTAATCGAATAGTCCGAGTCCTCCCCGAAAGTTGCGGTGTAAGAATTGGTCTGGCTAGTATCCGGGAGCTTCAACATGGTCCACGAGCCAACCGCCTGGGTTTGGACCGTGTAAGAATACTTCGCACTCGGGGCAGTAGCGGGATCGGCAGATGTTAAGCCGTATTCGTCCTGGGCCGAAATGTAATAGCTCACGTTTGTGCCTGATGCAAAGGCGGGAATCTGTCCGCCATAGACGCCATCGCCTGCCGTGCCGTCCTGGTGCAATCCATCTTCGAGCATGGCGACCGTGTTGGTAACGCCCCCAACGATATAGGTCAGCGTGGCCGAAGCGACGCCGCGACTGTTCGTGATCAGCGAGGTTACCCATACGTTGCTGGCCGCGGTGGGTACTGCTGGCGTGATCGTCGTGCCGCTGATGGTGGGAGCGGAAATGTAAGAAGGCGATTCACCGGTGATCGTGCTTTGCGGGGTGAGGATTCGGCCCGTGAATGCGAGATGATTGGTGGCGTAACGATACGCCCGGAACAGGGTGTTGTGCATCGGCCAGTTATCCCGCTTGTAAGTGATGATCCCGTCCGCGCTCACCGGATTGATGTATTCCCACACCGCATCGCCAGTGGCAGTGACTTCGAAAATGTGGCCCTCGGTGGAATCGCAGACCAGCGTGTTGCCGTTGGGCAGGCGCTGAACACTGGAGTCGAGATGGCTGAACATGCCCTGGTTCGCCATCGAGTAATACATCCAGGTGATCTGGCGCGACATGGACTTGGTGCGTTTGTCGGTGTCGTGACCGGGCGCGGCCCAATTGTTGTAGCCGGCGGCTGGGGGATTCACATAGGTACCCGTGTCGTTGGTGGTGGCGTTCAGGTAGCCATTGATTTGGAAAATGTAAGACTGCGGCGTAGTTTCGAATAGGTCGCCGCCGTTGTTGAACACGAGGAATTGCCCAGCGCCTGGCGACCCTGTCGCAATCCATTGCGCGTGGCTCGAACCGCCCATCTGTTTGTTGCCGGTGGTGGAGGTCGTCCAGTTCTGCTGGATCGAAGGGGGATTGCCTTGGCTGTAGCGCGCCGGGTCGCCGAAGCGATAGAGAAAGTCGCCATTCGTGCTGGCGGCCAACGCGATACTCCCGGTTGGATTGCCGGCAAGGAACGTGTTGCCGTGGTCAATGACATAGAATTCGCCGCCCGCTGCGTTGATGACGATTTGGTCGAGGGTCTGGTTGTAATCAATCGAGTTGCAGCGCAGCCAGTCATTGGTCACCGGCCGGCCGGGCAGATTCAGGTTCAGCCGGCCGGGATAGTTGGAAATGCTCTTGCCTGCGCCGACGTAATTTGACTTGCTCACATCGAAGTCCTGGATGGCGTGGTCGAAGAAACACCATTCCCACACGACGTTGCCGGACATGTCCACCTCCACAATGGCGTCCACCTGCGCGTTGGTGTAAGGGCCGTTGGCCGGATTGCAGCCTGCCGCCACGCAGGCGTTGGACGAAATGGTCTTCGCTGCAATGTAGAGCGTGGTATTCGTGCCGAGCTTAGGGTTGTAGATGCGCAAGAAGTCGTGGTGCGGCGCATAGTTCGTGCGCGCTTCGGTGCATTGCCAGACGGTGTTCCCGCTCCAGTCCACTTCCTTGAGTCCGGTGAATCCTGTGACATCCCCGCCAGCCGCGTCGAGGACATTGCCGTTAGTCAGTAAGCGCGGATTTGTCCCGACCGGCCATGTGTGCATCACGCGCCCTTCCATGTTGATCAGGTAAGTGTTGCTCCGGACGCCGAAGAAGGTGTAACCCGCATACGCATTGGTCTTGTTCCAGTAGAGCGCCTCCGTCGGGCCTTGCAGCCGCTCGTAGGCAGGAAGTGGATCTGAACTTAAGAACAACGCCGCAGCAGCGATGACTGTGATGGAAAGGGTTTTCATACTGTGCTTTGAGATGTGAAGTGTCATGAGGCGTGGCCTGTTACGGTGAGTGATACGACGGTGTCCGGCCTGTAATTGTGTTCCCCGAAGTCAACGTGCGACCCGCCAGCGCCGGATCATTCGTGCCGATGCGGAAGGCGCGGAAAATTGAGTTGTACATCGGCCAATTGTCCCGTTTGAATGTGAGAATCCCGTCCGATGTCACCGGGTTGATGTATTCCCAGACGGCGTCGCCGGCGGGCGTGACTTCGATAATGTGGCCTTCCGTGTCCGAGCAGATGAGTGTGTTGCCGTTGGGCAACCGATGCGCGCTGCTGCCGATGTGACTGAACATGCCGTGGCTGGACTTGGAGGAATAGCTCCAGACAATCTGGCGCGACATTAGTTTCGCATTCTTGCCGGACGTGGCGGCGGGTGGTGGCCAGGTGTTGTAACCGGCGTCCGGGGGATTCACATAGACGCCCGTGTCATTCGTCAATGCATTCAGGAAGGGGTTGATCTCAAACACATACGAACCCTGCGTGTGCTCGAACAAGTTCTGCGCATTGTTGAAGACGAGAAGATTCCCCGCTCCGGGAAGCCCGGACGGAATCCAACTTGCGTGATGTGCTCCGCCAATCTGTTTGTTGCCGGTCGTGGAGACTGTCCAGTTGGTCAGGATGGAGGGCGGGCTGCCCTGATTGTAGCGGGCCGCATCGCCGAACCGATACAGGAAATCGCCCGCCGCGCCCGCCGCCAGCGCGATGCTGTTGGAAGGATTACCGGCCATGAAGGTGTTCCCGTGATCAATGACGTAGAACTCGCCGCGAACCGAGTTGATGACGATCTGGTCGAGCGCCTGGTTATAGTCAATCGAGTTGCAGTGCAACCAATCGCGCTGCACCGGGAGACCGGGGATGTTCACATTCAACCGCGCCGGATAGTCCGCGATGGTTTTTCCAACCCCGACGTAATTCGATTTGCTGGCGTCAAAGTCCTGAATGACGTGATCGAAGAACCACCATTCCCAGACGATGTTTCCCGATATATCCACCTCCACCACCGCGTCCATCTGCGCGTTGGTGTAATTTCGCCCGCTGGCCGGATTGCAACCAGCGGCGATGCACTGGTTGGAACTGACCGTCTTGTTCGCGATGTAGAGGGTCGTGAAGGCGTTGAGCTTCGGATTGAAGATGCGGAGGAAGTCATGGTGCGGCACGTAATTGGTCCGCGTCTCGGTGTAAGACCACACATTGGACCCACTCCAGTTGACCTCCGTCAGTCCGCCGAAGCCGCTGGGATCGTCCTTCGAGGCGTCCAGCACGTTGCCGTTGGTCAGCAGACGCGGATTTGTGCCCACCGGCCAGGTGTGAGCCACGCGGCCTTCCATATCGAGCAGATACGTCATGCCCCGGACCCCGAACCAAGTGTAGCCGTTGAAGGTGTTGGTTTTGTCCCAATACAAAAGCTCGGTCGGCCCTTGCAGCGCCTCGTAGGCGAAAGACGACGTGGCCAACGAAACCAGAAGCAGGAGTGCGTGTCTCATAAGGCGGGTGTTCTAGTTGCGTGCTTGTTGACTTTTGGAAGCGCCAACGCCAAAGAGGAAGTCCGTGTTCGGCACCTCGGGCATCGGGATGGCCCGCGAATAGAGGTAAGCGCCGGTGCATGCGAACTTGGCGTCGAGATTGCGCAGCTTGAGCAGCGTCGCCTTCTGCTCGACCGTCAGCGTCTTCGCCACCTGGGCAAACGCCGTGGCGTAGAAGTAGGAGATTTCCCCATCCATCTCGCCGTAGCGCTTGGACAGCGCCATGACTTTGTCCCTGTCCACGGACGTTTCCTTCATGAACCGCCTCAACTCGGTCGCGATGGCGCGGCGCGTCTTGACGATCTCGTCGAGGTCCACCCGCTGCTGATCCACGAGGCTCGTGACGATGCCACCTTGCGATTCTGTCAGGGCCGCCAGGAACGCCTCGCCGCTGTCGCCGGTCAGCGAGGTGCTGATGGAATAGTTGGCGTTGCCCATCGCCGGGATGTCCTTCATGTAAAACGACCCGAAATAGGTCGCGTGCCGTTCGGGGCAAAAATACACGTCCGCCTCCACGTTGCCGGCGTACCAACTGAACATCTCGCTGGCGTAAGTCATGACGGCGACGTGGGCCGTGTGCGACAGGCTCCGCTTGTCAACCTGGTCAGCCAGTTCTGGCCAGGTGGAAGAGTTGTTGAACAGCATCTTAGCCAGATGTTCCTTCTGCGCGCCCGTCAACGAGCGGATGATGCCACCCAGAACTTCCGCGCGCCGGTAACTGAGCAGGCCGTCGGTTTCATACAGGCTGGACGTGTACTTCATCACCGCCTCGCGGCTGAGGCCGGCGCTACCCGTGGGAAAGTTGCCCTCGAGCTGCCGGCAGAAAGCCTTGATCAACGGAAAGCGCTTCTGGACGAACTCGGTGAGCATGGTTTCCTGCTCCTTGCCGAGGGCGACCAACTTCGCTTTTTGTTCGTCGGTCAGAATGTAGAGAACGTTATTGGCCGCGCGCGGCACAAACGAGGTGTTGTGGCCCAGTTCGTTGCTGTCCACGTCGCGCATGTATTGGAAGCCGCAGAAATCCGCCACCTTGCCGGGCGGCAGGAACGTGTTGCAGCCGAAGTCGCCGGTCAGGAAGGCCAGGCCGTCGAAGGCAATGGTGTTCAGTTGCGCCCGATCCGAGATGGCCTGCTCAGTCGAGTATCCCCCCTGTCCACCGGCTTGGCGACCGCGCGGTTCCGAGCGGGCGTCGCCGCCGGGCATCTGATCCTGTGCCTTCTGCGCATCGGTGAGGGTTTCCGTTTGCCCCGGCTCATTCCCGCCGCGTTCGTTGCCCGCACCGCCATCGCGCGGAGGCGGACGCTGTCCGTCGCGCGATGAAGGTGATCTCTGGTTTTGCGCGGTGAGGAGGCACGTCGTTGCGACGAGTGCCAGCGCGAATAGGAAAAGTTTCGTTTTCATAAAGTTCATATAGTTTGCTGTGTTTGTTGTCGTCTTTCGGTGACTGCGGCCACTGCAACCAGCGCCGCCACATTTTCATGTCCAAGGGGATGAACGGAAAGTCTCAGCGGTTTTCTACAGGTGGACTGAGAAAAACGTTTTGGAAGCCGGTTGATGCTCCGCCAGGATCGAATCAGGGGCTCCGCATCCGCAAGATAAGTCGGGGCGCCGGCACTTTTAAAACGCAGCCGGTAATTGTAGCGCGTGTTGGCCTGGAGCGACCCGAAGACTACCTCGGTCGGTTGGCCCGCCAGGCAAGTCCAAGAAGGCCGCTACCCCCGAGGTCACAAAGGTGAGTTTGACAGCCACGAGTTTCGAGCGGGCCACGCCATTGAGCGCATACCGTCCGAAGGCTGGGGCCAGGCGGTCCATCTCACCCCCATTCCTTTCGCTTGCCTCAACAAACTGGGCAAGCGCTAGCGACTGCTGTTGCCTTTCGACGCTTAGCCACGGAAATGGCACCTCCGTTCGGCCAGGACGGTTTCGGTGTCGCGGCTGGCGTGGAGGACGGCAAGCAGCCAGATTTCCGGCGGCCGGATGACGTAGAAGATGCCATAGGGAAAGCGGTCGAGATTCAATCGTCGCACGTCGGCAAAACGTACGGCGTAAAGCTGTGCGTCGCGAGCAAGCCTGTGGTAGTGGGAAAGAAAATCTGCTCCGAAGTCCAGCCCCAAACCGGGCTGCTGGTTTTCATACCAGTTGACGGCCTCGCTGATGTCAGCGCGAATGAGGGGGTGTCTTCGCAGCACGCTCATCCATGATCTCCTTGAACATCTGCTTGACGTCAGCTTCGGCAAATGGCAGCCGCAATGCGGGGTCGGTCTCCATTTCGGCCAAGCGCCGGCACACTTCGCTTTCTTGCGCGCGCGTGAGCAGGGAGGGTTGCTCGATTTCATCCCGGTGGTCATCGAGCCAGCGCGTAAAAGCCCGCCGCTCGGTCAGCGGCATCGCCAGCACTTGCGACTCGAGTTCTTTCACGCTCATGGCTGCCAATTTACGCTTTTGATCACGGTTTGCGAGCAAAAATATCACCCGTCGCCTTTCTTCCTCAACGGCATACGTTTGTGTCAAGGTGCCTTCCTCAACCCCTCCCACTTCACCACCCAACTTCCATCAGCGGGAAAGCCGGGAGCAGATTTGTCCGGAGCGCCATCCCAGCCCGCGGCCATCATCGCGACCGCATATAGGAGGCCGCCGTTTCCGGGCAGATACCAACCCCCGTTGAGGCCGCGAGTGTCGTAGCGGTTCTTGTCACCGGCCTCCTTGAGCAACGCATCGACGGCGATTTGAGGTTCGCCGTTGCGCGCGGCGGCCATCGCCATCCACGGGAAATCCCAGCCCCAGCAACGATTCCAATCCCAGGTCTGCCAGACTTTGAGCACCGTGCGATGGGCCGTCTCACGGTCAACACCTGCGATGGGCGGCAGCATTCCGAAAACACCCACCAGGTCAGGATGCTCAAAAGCACGCTTGGTGTAAGTATCCAGCCATTCCGCCGAGTGGACAAACACCCCGCCGCTCACCGGCAACGGCGCGAGGCGCGCACGGACTTCATCCCAATGCGGTTCGCGCTCGAGGCCGAGGCGTTGCCGCCATTCCTGGGCCTTGTCCAGGCCCCAGCGCCAATACGCGAGATCGAACACGGTGTCGCGGGTGATCCCCTGTTCGCTGGGCGGCATGGCGGGTATAAGGGAATAGATGCCGGTCGTTTCATCCCTGGCGGGATAGTCGGCCATGTGCTCGGCGGTGCCTTGGACGATCCCGGCCCATTTGTCGAGAGTGGCGCGGGTGGGACGGAGGCGATATTCCAATTCGGCGAAGAAGATCGGATGCGGCTGTTTCCACAGCAGCACCTGGTTGCCGACCCACGGCGCGGTCCGGCCCTCGGGGCCGACCGACTTCTGCCATTTCAACCCCTTGTAGCCGAGTTGCACGGCAAGTTCCCGCGCCGCTGGAGCGAAACGCCGATAGCAACCGATGGCCTTGTCGGCCTGATCCCAGCGATTCCAGAGGGCATAGTGAGCGAGGTGCCACCACACCATCTCCATGTGGAACTGGCCACGCCAACTATCGACCCCCAGCAGGCCGTTCTCGGACGAGGGCCAACTGCCGGCGGACATGGCCGCCATCAGGTATTGCGAGAGCACGATGCGACGTTCCAGTTCGAACCAGCGCGGGTCTTTGCTCCCGGAAAGATCTATCGCGCCGCCGGTGCTCCAGAAATGTTTCCAATGACGCGAAGTTGCCGTAAACGATTTCTCAACCTTTGGCATTGAGCCGGATAATCTTGCGGGCGAAAAGGCCAGAACAAACTCGAGCCGTTTGCTTCCCGGCGCCGACAGGACAAAACGATGCGGTGAATTGTTCGTTGCCGTTGACAATTCCCCACCGGCGGACCATCTGAGGCTGGCATGATACGTCGTGGCATCCACGACCCGCAGAAAATCGGCGCGCAATGTTCCATTTCTCGTGATTTCGGTTCTGTGCCCGTCAATCCGCGAGAAGTCCCCGACTGACCCTCGGTTTTGAATTGCGGGATAGGGAAAATCCAACGCTACCTGCAATACGCCGCGCGCGAGGAGCGGCGATTCAATCCGCACGGCGACAGCGTCCAGCGCGGAATCGGCGCAGGTCTCGACGCGCACCGGTTCGCCATCAATCTGGTAGCTGGCCACCTGTTTGCCGGACCACAAATCGAGCGTTCGCGACAGGCCGGAGATTTCCTTCGGTTTCAATTCCACCCCTCCGGCCCGGCATAATCGCAACCGGCCGAGATTCATGATGTGCGGATTGTCGAACATCCAATTCCGGATGTCGTCCGTGTTCGGCGGAAACTCATCCAGCACTTGATTGCGCCCTTTTTGAAAGGTACCGGTGGGTGGAACCCGGTCGGCGGTCCAGCCGGCGGGCAGCGGAAAGGAATGCCAGGCCCAATGGGCCATCGAATTTCCACCGAACGTCTGGAGGCCAGTGCCATCGGCAGTGAAACAGAACTCACCGTTGCCCAGCGGAATGTTTCCGGCCGGGTCATTCCACTCGATATTGTGGCGTGTCACGAGGGCATGACGGTCAATGCGACGACCGTCTGCGGGCAGCGGCGTATCAGTTGCGTACAGTCCGGACATCGGCATGAGCAATAGTGTGGCAATCAGTGTGATAGTGCTTTTCATGATGTTTTGTTGTTCAAGGCGTGGCGTTAATTGTTTTCGTTACTTCAGCGGCACCTTGACAATAGTCAGAGAATGAGGCGGCAGATTGACCGCCCCCTTGGTGAATATATGCCGCTGAACATCCCCGAACCCCTGCTGCATGTGCCCCTCATAGCACGTTTCGCCGCACAGCACAGGCATGGCGGGCTTCTTCGCGCAAGCCGAAATGAGAATGGCAAGCGTTTCTCCCGAGGTGGCTGTGGTGGACTTGAAGCTGGTTTCAAACACATCCCACTGACTGCTTTCATCACCCTTCGCAGCAGCGCAAAACATCAGGCTCAGCCCTATCCATATCGATAGCGTCTTTTTCATTCGGCTTCGTTCCATTCTATTGTTTTACCCGCTCCGACACCAACAAACACTGATAGGAAATTGGTTTTGGGGTGCCCGCTTGTACTTGACGCTGCGCGGGTGAGTTCGGGCTGAAACCTGCGCTATCCTCCATCCAGCGGACTGCGCACGCCGATCTCCGGTTTCTGCATCACATGGGTATAAATCTGCGTGGTCGCCACGTCCTTATGAGCGAGACCCATCAAAAACCGACCTGGTGCGCCAGGCAAAAGATTGGACATGGAGCAGCGCGCGGTTTCGGGATGACTATGGGCGGTTGCTGCCCCGGAGCGCCGATTTTAATCGGCTTACAC